>Ga0207848_100013_pt1 | contig 322179 bp, 310 predicted proteins | sample TtaePargueraPR_10_FD_187737 | JGI IMG/M metagenome (GOLD analysis project Ga0207848, IMG submission 187737) | Aerobic enrichment media microbial communities from Bioluminiscent Bay, La Parguera, Puerto Rico - Tt and M2 (3) (SPAdes) | ecosystem: Environmental > Aquatic > Marine > Unclassified ... | reverse complement strand
CCGAATCGACCCCGAACGGACCTACCAACCGGCAACGAAAAACGGCTGAACCCGCGTCATCCGCGGGTTCAGCCGTTCACGATGTCCTGAGACATCACAACGGTGGACCCAGGGGGATTCGAACCCCCGACCTTCTCATTGCGAACGAGACGCGCTACCAACTGCGCCATGGGCCCGAGCCGTGAACGACTCTACCATCCCCCGAGGGGTGGTCCGGACCACGAGATCAGACGGCGGCACGACGACGACGGAGCACCTGGTCGAGGTCGCCCATGCCCGGCTCGGCGCCCTCCACGATGCCCATCCGGGCGTACGGATTCGCGTTCTCGGACGCCGAAGCGGCCTGGCGCCGCGTCTCCGCGTCGCCGGCCGCCTGCGTCGGTGCCTGGTCGACGGATGCCGCGGGCGGGCGGAGCACGGGGACCTGGGGCTCCATCCGCTCGGCGCGCTCGGCGAGCTCGGCGTCGGTCGCGGCCCGCTTGAGCTGCTCGGCCTCGGCGATCGACGCCATGACGCTCGCGGCGATGGTGCCGCGAGACAGGTGCAGCGGCTTCGGGAGCGGCTGCGGCGTCCATCCGGGTTCCTCGGAGGCGGGTGCCTCCTCGACGTCGATGGGTTCGAACGGCTCGGCGAGCGGGACGGCGGCGGGGGGCGCGACGACCTGGGTCGGCCGCCGCCGTGCCAGGACGACCAGACCGGTCATCGCCGTGACGATGCCGGCACCGCCGCCGGCGGCGATGAGCCCCGTGCCGCCGAAGGCGAGCACGACGAGGCCGACGACGACCGCGACGAGCGAGGCGAGGAGGAGCAGCGAGCACATCGCGCGACGGCGGCGCCGCGCGCGCCGGGCTGCGACCTGGGTCGAGGCCGAGGGCGCCGACCCGCTGCGCGAGCCGGACGCATCCGCCTCGACCGCCCGCTCGGTCTCGCGCTGCGCGGCGGCAGCGCGCTCGGCGGCGGCGCGCTCGGCGGCCGCCACCCGCGCCGCCTGGGCCGCGAGCTCGCGCTCCGCGGCCGCGGCCGCCTCCTCGGCGGCGATGCGCTCGGCGATCGCGAGGTTCTCCGCGGCCTGCGCCTCGAGGCGCGCCGCGAGCTCGTGCTCGTGGAGGATCCGCTCCTGCGCGGCGACTTCGCGGGCCGTCACGCCCGTGCGGACCTCCTCGGGCGCTTCCGCCGTCTCGGCGAGGATCCGGAGGGTCTGCTGCAGGCGCACCGCGTTGCGCTCGGTGGCGAGGTACTGGCGTCGACGGAGCCAGCTCGGGAGCAAGTAGGCGATCCACAGCGTCGCGGCGACCGCCACGAGCACTCCACCGCCTATCGGATCCATGGCACCACGCTAGGTCACCGGACGCTGCCGGTCCCACTCGCCATGGGGCGTGTCAGCGATCACCCACCCGAAGGGGGGTGAGCGCGGCCTCGCGGTCCGCCGCCGGGATCGACGCGGCGGACGTCGGCGCACGCCCTTCGCGCCACCGTCGGAGCACGCCGCCTGGCACCTCCTCCGCGACGAGCGCGAACGCGAAGTGGTCGCGCCAGTCCCCGTCGATGTGGATGAATCGCCGACGCAGGCCCTCGTAGCGGAAGCCGAGCTTCTCGACGACGCGGAGCGACGGGGCGTTCTCGGGGCGGATGCAGATCTCCATGCGGTGCAGGCGGAGGCTGCGGAAGCAGTGGTCGGTCGCGAGCGCGACGGCCGTGGGCGTGATGCCGCGACCGGCGACCTCCTTCGCCACCCAGTACCCGATCGACGCCGACGCCAGGGACCCGTGCGTGATCGACGAGACGTTCAACTGACCGACGAGCTCGCCCTCCCATTCGAGCACGAACGGGAGGGCGGTGCCGGCGCGCGCGTGCGCGTTGAGGTTGCGGATGCTCCCGCGCGCGTCGATCACACTGCCTCCGCCGGGGTAGGTCGCCTCCCACCTGCGCAGCCACGCGCGGTTGTCGAGCAGCACCCGTTCGAGCTGGCGCGCATCGCGCACCCTGATCGGCCGGAGCGTCAGCGACCCGTCGGCCAGGGTCGGAACGGATGCCACCGGCACGTCAGTCCTGTTCGAGTCCGGCGGCGAACTCGACGAGCCAGGCCCGCAGATCCGTGCCGAGGTCGTCGCGATCGGCGGCGAGCTGGACGACCGCCTTGATGTAGTCGAGCTTGTCGCCGGTGTCGTAGCGGCGGCCGCGGAAGACGACGCCGTAGACGCCGCCCGTGCCCTCGACGTCGCCCGCCATCTCCATGAGCGCATCGGTGAGCTGGATCTCGCCGCCCTTGCCGGGCTCGGTCCGATGCAGGACCTCGAACACCCCCGGCTTCAGGACGTACCGGCCGATGACGGCGTAGTTCGACGGGGCGACCTCCTTGGCGGGCTTCTCGACGAGGCCGGTGATCCGCACGACGTCGGGGTCGTCGGTCTCCTCGACCTCGGCGGCGCCGTAGAGGTGGATGCTGTCGGGGTCGACCTCGAGCAGGGCGACGATGGTCGCGTCGCGCGCGACCTGCTCGTCGAGCATGCGGGTGAGCAGCACGTCGCGCTCGTCGATGATGTCGTCGCCGAGCAGGACCGCGAACGGCTCGTCGCCGACGTGCATCTCGGCGCGCAGCACGGCGTGGCCGAGCCCCTTCGGATCGCCCTGTCGCACGTAGTGCATCTGCGCGAGCTCCGTCGACTCGTTCACCTTCTGCAGCTTGGCCGTGTCGCCCTTCTGCTCGAGCGTGTACTCGAGTTCGGCGACGCGGTCGAAGTGGTTCTCGAGCGCGTTCTTGTTGCGGCCCGTGATCATGAGCACGTCGGTGAGTCCGGCGCCCACGGCTTCCTCGACCACGTACTGGATGGCGGGCTTGTCGACGACCGGCAGCATCTCCTTCGGCATCGCCTTGGTCGCGGGCAGGAAGCGCGTTCCCAGGCCGGCGGCGGGGATGACGGCCTTCGTGATCCGTTCAGTCATGCGCTTCAGCGTAGCCGTACGGCATGGGCCCCGGACGGATGCATCGTCCTAGGATGGCTGCCATGCCCGACGATCCGACCGTGGTCAAGCGGATCCTCCGCGCCGAGCTCCGCGAGCGCCGGCGGAACATGCCCGCGCACGAACGCGAGCAGGCGACCGAGGGGTTCACGTCCCGCTTGCGGGAACTCGTCGGCTCGAGCGAGGCGACCTCGATCTCGTGCTACCTCTCGATGCCCACCGAACCCGATACGCGGCCGTTCGTGAACTGGGCGGAGGCGAACGGCATCCGCGTCCTCTTCCCGATCACGCGCGAGGACGGCCTGCTCGACTGGACGGTCGGCGAGGAGGAGGACGAGGTGACGGGCCTCCACGGCACGCCCGAAGCGGTCGGCGAGCTGCTCGGCCCGATGGCGATCAACGACGTCGACCTGATCCTCGTGCCGGCGGCAGCGGTGGATGCCACGGGCACGCGCCTGGGCTGGGGACGCGGGTATTTCGACAAGACCCTCGGTTCGATGGGAAAATGTCCACCGGTGTACGCCATCGTCTTCGACGGCGAGTTCGTCGAGGAGGTCCCGCGAGAGGTCCACGACCAGCCGGTGAACGGCGTCGTGACCCCCACGCGGATCGTCGCGTTCTGACCCGCCAGGCGCACCCCCCACACTCCACCGACGGAACCCGAGAGACCACCATGCCCACCTATTCCTACCGCTGCACCGAGTGCGGCGAGGCCTTCGACATCCAGCAGGCCTTCACCGACGACTCGCTGACCGAGTGCCCGGCGTGCTCGGGCCGACTGCGGAAGCTGTTCGGCTCGGTCGGCGTGACCTTCAACGGGTCGGGCTTCTACCGCACCGATTCCCGCGAGTCCGCCGCGAAGGGTGGGAAGGGCGGCTCCTCGACGGGCGCGGAGTCCGGCTCCGCCGGGTCGTCCGGATCCGGCGGATCGTCCGGGTCGGGGTCGACCACGTCCGGCGCATCGTCGGCGTCGAGCTCCTCCGCATCGTCCTCGAGCTCGGCGACGAACTCCTCGTCGACCGCCGCCTAGCTCGGCGACCTGTTCACGCACACCACACCGGACACGAAGGGGGCCCGCGTGCTCAAGGGATTCAAGGAGTTCATCCTCCGGGGGAACGTCATCGACCTCGCGGTGGCGGTCGTCATCGGCGCCGCGTTCACGGCGGTCGTCAACTCGATCGTGAACAACCTGTTCAACCCGCTGATCGGCGCGCTGTTCCGCGCGGACAGCCTCGACTCGGCGTTCATCTGGGAGATCCCCGCCATGGACGGCAGCGTGGCCGAGGTGAAGTTCGGCGCCGTGCTCGGTGCGATCCTCACGTTCGTCATCGTCGCCTCGGTCGTGTACTTCGTTTTCGTGATGCCGATGAACCTGCTGAAGAAGCACGCCGAGGAGCGCCGCCAGGCCGGCGAGCCGAAGGCCGAAGACCCCGAGACCGAGCTCACCGTGCTCGCCGAGATCCGCGACCTGCTCGCCGACGACCGCGCGCGCCGGTCGGACTCGCGCCGCACCGAGTAGTCGCGCCTCCGAACCCGAGGGCGTCCGTCGACCGAGTCGGCGGGCGCCCTTCCTCGTCTCACCAGTGCGGAGGGCGCTCCCTCGTGATCCGGTCGTCCCCTGGGCGCGTGGGCCGCGGCGTGCCCCGCTCCCGCTCGTCGTGCGCGCCCGGCACGGCCGCTTCGGGCTCGGGATCCGTGCCCGGGGCGGGGGTCAGGCGCGCGCGCCGCGCGCCGCGCGCGCGCTCGACACGCTGACGCGGGGCCGTGGCATCCGTCTCCTCCGCGTCATCGCGTTCTGCCGCGGCGGTCACGCGCTCTCGGCCTCCTCGACCGCCGGCGCACCCCTGCCGAGCACCGAGGCGACGCGCTCGGCGACGGACTCGGGGTCGCCGAACAGCTCGAAGCTGTGCACGCGCAGGTAGTGCCATCCGAGCCGTCGGAGCACGTCGGGTCGCAGCCGGAGGGACTCGCGAAGGCTCTGGCCGACGAGCGCCTGGTCGGTCTCGACGACGACGGCCCTGCCGGCGTACGACGCGGCGAGGGAGAGGGTGTCGCGGTGGCCGACGCTCACGCGGATGCCCCGCCGCTCGAGTCGCGTCGCGAGGTCGACGAGCATGGGGTCGCCGCGCCCGCGATCGCGCATCGCGTCCTTCTGTTCCTCGGTGTGCGAGAGCACGCTCGCGAGCGCGACGACGCCGTGGCGCTGACGGTCGGCGTCGATGTCCTCGGGGCGGAACGCGGAGACGATGTCCATCGAACGGCGCGCGCGCGTCATGGCGACCGCGAGCAGCCGCTCGCCGCCCGGCTCGCCGAGCGCGCCGAAGTTCGAGAGCAGCCGTCCGTGCGGAGTCCGACCGTAGCCGATCGAGAACACGACGCGGTCGCGGCTCTGCGCCACGGCCTGCTCGAGGGTGAGCACCGTGAACGGCTCGGCACGGTCGCGCAGGATGAAGTCGGACAGGTCGCTGCGCTTGGCGAACGCCGCGAGGACTGCCTGGTGCACCCGCGCCGCATGGCGCGCGCTGGCCGTGATGACCATCAGGGATTCGCGCGGACGCTTGACCGCGTGCTCCATGACGAGTTCCACGACCTTCGCGACCTCGGCGTCGAGGCTCTCGACGGTGCCGGTCACGGGGTCGGGCAACCCGTTGCCGCGCACGTAGTGGAGGCCGAGGCTGCCGTGGCCGAGGAAGCTGCCCGCCCACGGCATCGACACGATGCGCCCCCCGTAGAACCGGCGGTTCACGAGTTCGGCGAGGTCCTCTCCCCCCGCCCGGTAGCTGCGGGTGAGCGTGAGGGTCGGCAGGAGATCGGCGAGGCGCGCGAGCGCCGAGTCGGCGTGCAGCGCGTCGACGCCGTGCTCGGCGGGCGGGCGGTCGTCGGCGTCGGCCGGGATGGCCACCTCGAAGCGCGTCGGCGTCTGCGTCACGGGATCGCCGAAGGCGACGACCTGGCTCGCCCGCCGGATCGCGCCGAGGTTCTCGGCGATCGTGGTCGCACCGGCGTCGACGAGGAGCACGGTGTCGAAGCGGATCGCGTCGTCGATCTCGGGCACCTCGTACGGCGAGGCGAGCCAGACGGGAGCGAGCATCCGGAACAGGTCGGGCGCCTCGCGGTGGAGCCGGTCCGGGCGCACCCGATCGCCCCGGAGCATCCGCCGCAGTCGCTCGGCCTCGTCGGGGTGGTCGACCAGGGCGACCCGCCAGGCCTCGGCGAGGCGCCAGGCGAGCAGCGGCCCCGCCGCCGAGGCGTGTGCGTCGTCGACGAGGCGGAAGTCGGATTCGAGCCGGTCGAGCACGCTCGTGTTGGCGCCGAGCAATGCGGGATCGCCGGCGAGCATGGTCTCGAACACGGACTGCCACCAGGCGAGCTCGAGCTCCGAGGCGACCTGCTGTTCCGGGACGTGGCGCTTGGCGAGGTCGACGAGCAGCGGATCGAGTCCGAGACCGCGCAGCTTCTGCAGCAGCGCCGTCCGCTCCTGCAGGTTCAGCAGCACCTCGGACTCCGCGGCGAGGCCGACGAGGGTCGCCTCGAGATCGCGGAGCGGACGCGCGGCCAGCCGCTTCGGCGTGCCGGCGAGGCCCAGGGGTGCGTCCAGCTCCTGCAGGTCGGCCGCCACCGTGTGGTAGGCGACGTGCACGTCGTCGAGCCCGACGGGAACGCTCGGCACGGCGCCCGCCTCGGAGTACCGGTGCCAGAGGGTGCGCTGCTGCTGGATGCCGCGGAGCGAGCCGTTGAGGTCGCCGACGTGCACCCCGGGGCGCACGTACTCGAGCGCGAGGCGCTTCAGCCGACGACGGTTGGCCCCCGACATCCCGGTCTCCCGGCGAGGTGCGGTCGCGGCGATGAGCTCGCCGAGCGGCCGGTCGAACACCGACGGCAGGAACTTGTCGAGGGTGTCGCGCACGTCGTGGAGCAGTCGGAGGAAGACGCCGAGCTCGGCGACGGACTCGAACTGGCGCAGGCGCGTCTGCGCGATGAGCGCGCGACCCCGCTCGAGCAGCCGCGGCACGTCGGTCGAGCTGAGCCGCTTCGCGAGCCGGTGGGCGGCCGTCGCCTCCTCGGAGGTGGCGAAGTCGGCGCCGTACCAGGGCGAGTCGCCCGGCCCGTAGCGGAACTCGCCGAGGGTCGCCGCACGGACGAGGTCGGCCGCGACGGCGTCGCGACCCTCGGCGAGCGCGACGAGCGAGTCGCGGTCGAGCCTGGCGGTGGTGTCGGGCGGCACGGGCATCGACGCGAGGCCCGCGAGCGCGGTGAGCGCGTCGAGCACCGAGACTCCGAGTTCGCCGTCGGTCCGGGTGAGCGCGCTGCGGTAGTCGAGCAGCACGCGGCGGAGTCGCACGAGCGCGTCGTCGATGTCGGCGATGCGCGGCTGCTCGGCCTTCTCGTTGCGGGTGATCGACTGGATGAGGTCGCGGCGCAGCCGGGAGGTGCTCACGGCGAGCCCGCCGAGGCTGACCTGCCCGAGCCGGTGCGCGATGCCGTCGAGGCTCGCACGCCGCGCGCCGACGACGAGGACGCGGCGCTCGTTCGCGAGCAGCGCGCCGATCGCGTTGACGATCGTCTGCGTGCCGCCCGTGCCGGGGAGCGTCTTCACGACGATCGAGTCGCCCCGCTCCACGCGGGCGATGACCCGCTCCTGTTCGGGGTCGGCGTCGAGCAGGAGTCGGTCCGTCGAGGGCGGCCGCTCGTCCTGGGGGACGATGCGGGGCGGCTCCGACTGCCGTGACACGGCCGCGCGTGCGTTCGGATTGCCGGCGATCGCGTCGATCACGGGGTGCTCGAGCCGCGCGGCATCCGCCCCCATCGCCGGCCCGACCTCGGCGAACGACGAGACCAGCAGGCGCGGGGCGACGTGGAAGTACGGCAGGTGCGAGGTGAGCCCTCGGAGCCGGTCGATCACCGGCTGCGGCTTGAACACGCCGTTCGTGATCGCGAGCGCGACGAACGCGTCGGCGTCGAGCGTGATCTGGAACCGCTCGTGCAACTCGCGGGCGAGCGCCGGGTTGAGGAACGGCTGCCCCTTCAGCTTCAGCTCGAAGTCGCGTCCGTAGCGTCGGATGGCGAGCGGACGCAGCAGCACGGGTGCGAGGAAGTCCTCGCCCGCCGACTGCCACGACGCCAGGCCGATCGCGAGGTGGACCGACTCGATGCCGCGCACCGACCGGAGCTCGACGCCCTTCTGGGTGATCTCCGCCGCCGCCAGGCGGGCGTTCCGGAGCGCCAGCTCGTCGCGGATCAGGCTCGAGAGGAGCGTGGACTTGCCCGTGATGAACTGCGGCAGGCCGCCGGGATGGGTCGTCGAGAGCTCGATGCGCGTGCGCGGTGCGTCGTCGAAGTGGATGAGCGGCGATCGGCCGCCGAGGTCGCGGAGCTCGGCATGCCAGCGGCGCCAGCTCGGCTCAGCGATGTTGCCGGCGACGACCGAGGGGTCGCCGATCGTCACCGCCTGCGGGGTCGCGGGGTCGCGTGTCGGACCCGTCGACCCGGCACGCTCGGCGGCAGGGGTCTCGGTCCCATCGTCGAGGAACCCGTCCCCGTCGTTCCGATCGAGCCGTTGCACATCGACACCATACGGCGGCGCGGCCGGATCCCACGGAGCATCGCCGCGCTCCACGCGATTTCGATACCCGTCGGGTATCGATACCATGGGGGTATGCTTGTGCCTGGCACCCGATCGCACGAGGAGCAGCACATGAGGTCGATCTCCCCCACCGACGCCCACGCCGTCGCCGACGCGTGGATCCTCGACGTCCGCGAGGACCACGAACTCCAGCAGGCCCGTCTCGACGACGCCCGCCACGTCCCGCTCGGCACGCTCGTCGAACGACTCGACGAGGTGCCCCGCGACCGGACCGTCTACGTGATGTGCCACGCCGGCGGGCGCAGCGCCCAGGCGACCGAGTACCTGGCGGCGCAGGGCGTCGACGCCGTGAACATCTCGGGCGGCATCACCGAGTGGTACCGCGCCGGGCTCCCACTCACCATCGGAGGACCCGCATGACCAGCCAGATCGCCACGGAGACCACCGCGGACGCGCAGCGGCGCATCGCGAATCGCCTGAAGCGCGCCCGCGGGCAGCTCAACGCCGTGATCGACGCCGTCGAGTCCGGCGCCGACTGCCGCACGGTCGTCAACCAACTCGCCGCAGTGTCGAGCGCACTCGACCGCGCGGGCTTCGCCGTGATCTCCACCGCCATGCGCGACTGCGCCGCGGACCCCGACGGCAAGGTCGACGGCTCCGGCGAGCGCCTCGACTTCGACGAGCTCGAGAAGCTGTTCCTCTCGCTCTCCTGACGGGCGGATGCCACGGCGGCCGCCGCCCGATGCGGATCGGGTCGGCGGCCGTCGTGTGCTCACGGAGCGCCTGGTGGGGCACCCCGGCGTCAGACGAGGGAGGACAGCTCCAGTCCGTGGGCCTTGGCGACCCCCTCGTTGGTCAGCTTGCCGGAAGTGGCGTTCAGGCCCTTCGCCAGGGCGGGGTCGGCGGCCAGCGCGGCCTCCCAGCCGAGGTCGGCGATCTTCAGCGCGTACGGGAGGGTGGCGTTGGTGAGCGCCGGCGTCGAGGTCGCGGGGACCGCGCCGGGCATGTTCGCGACGCAGTAGTAGATCGCGTCGTGGACCCGGAAGGTCGGGTCGGCGTGCGTGGTCGCGCACGAGCCCTCGAAGCAGCCGCCCTGGTCGATCGCGATGTCGACGAGGACCGCGCCGCGCTTCATGGTCGCGACCATCTCGTCGGTGACGACCTTGGGCGCGGCCGCGCCGGGGACGAGGACGGCGCCGATCACGAGGTCGGCGTCGCGGACCTGGCGGGCCGTCTCGTAGGGCGAGGATGCGAGGGTCTTGATCCGGTGCTCGTAGCGGGCGTCGAGCTCGCGGAGCTTGGGCAGCGAGATGTCCATCACGGTGACGTCGGCGCCCATGCCGAGCGCGGTCGCCGCGGCCTGCTCGCCGGCGACGCCGCCGCCGATGACGAGGACCTTCGCCGGGGCCGTTCCGGGCACGCCGCCGAGGAGCACGCCGCGGCCGCCCTTCGACGCGTGCAGCGACGCGGCGCCGACCTGCGGCGCGAGCCGGCCGGCGACCTCGCTCATCGGGGTCAGCAGCGGGAGCGACCGGTCGGGAAGCTGCACGGTCTCGTACGCGATCGCGGTCACGCCCGAGTCGAGGATGGCGCGGGTGAGCGGCAGGTCGGCCGCGAGGTGCAGGTAGGTGAACAGGGTGAGGTCGGCACGCAGGAACCCGTACTCCTGCTCGATCGGCTCCTTGACCTTCAGCACCAGCTCGGCCGCCCATGCCTCATCGGCCGTCGCGACGATGTTCGCACCGACCGCGCGGTACTCGTCGTCGTGGTACCCGGCGCCCTCGCCGGCACCCGCCTGGATGTCGACCCGGTGCCCGCGCTGGACGAGCGCGTGCGCTCCGGCCGGCGTCATCGCGACGCGGAATTCGTTGTTCTTGACCTCTGCAGGCACGCCGACGTGCATGATTCTCGCTCCGAATGCTGTGTGGATGTGTGCTTCCATGTTCGCCTCATATTCGTTCCTTGTGAAGCACTTCCGCATGATGTTCGGTAGACTCGCGGCAACCGTCTCGAATGTTCGCCGAGGAGCGCCGCCGTGTCCGATCTTCCGAAGTTCAGCGAACCCGCTCGTGTCGTGCTCGACGACATCGACCGGCAGATCATCGCGCTCCTGCACGAGAACGCCCGCATCCCGAACGTCGACCTCGCTCGCGAGGTCGGCGTCTCCCCGTCGACGTGTCTCGCGCGGGTGCGCTCGCTGCGCGAGCGCGGTGTCATCACGCGCTACACGGCCGAGATCAACCCGGCCGCGCTGGGATTCAGCCTGCAGGCCCTCGTCTCGGTCCGCATCCGCCCCGGCGCGCGCCACCTCATGGAGCAGATCTCCGACGAACTGCGGCGCGAACCCGAGGTGGCCCAGCTCTTCTTCCTCGGCGGCAGCGAGGACTTCCTCATCCACGTCCGCGTCCGCGACAGCGAGCACGTGCGCCAGTTCGTCCTGAAGAACCTCTCGGCGAACCCCGCCGTCGCGCTCACCGAGACGAACCTCGTCTTCGAGCACCACACCGCCGAATCGGCCGGACTGCGCGCCGTGCTCTGACCGCGCGGAGACGGATGCCCGGGCGAGCCCTCAGCGGGTCACGGGCAGGATCTCGGCGAGGTCGAGGCCGACGGGCGACTCGAGCTGCTCGTACGTGCAGCTCTCGGGCGTGCGATCCGGCCGCCAGCGGCGGAACTGCGCCGTGTGCCGGAACCGATCGCCCTCCATGTGGTCGTACGCGACTTCGACGACCAGTTCGGGGCGCAGCGGCACGAACGAGAGGTCCTTCCCCGCACTCCAACGGCTGACCGCGCCCGGCATCCGGCCGCCCCGGTGCGCCTCCTGGTCGGCCCACTCGCCCCACGGATGCTGCGTCAGGTCCTCCGCGACGTACGGCGCGAGCGTCTCGACGAGCTCGCGCCGCTTCGCCATCGGGAACGACGCGGCGACACCCACATGGTGCAGGCGTCCGTCGTCGCCCCACAGCCCGAGCAGCAAGGACCCGACGATGCCGCCGGTCTTGTGCCAGCGATACCCCGCGACCACGCAATCGGCGGTCCGCTCGTGCTTGATCTTGAACATCGTGCGCTTGTCGGGTTGGTACGCACCATCCAGCGGCTTCGCGATCACGCCGTCGAGCCCGGCTCCCTCGAACCTGGCGAACCAGTCGTCGGCCTCGGCGAGGTCGGCGGTGGCCGGCGTCACGAAGACGGGGTCGGATGCCGCGGCGAGCGCGTCGACGAGCAGCGCACGCCGCTCGGCGAACGGACGACCCGTGAGGTCGTCGTCGTCGAGCGCCAGCAGGTCGAATGCGACGAACGAGACCGGGGTCTGCTCGGCCAGCAGCTTCACCCGGCTCGCGGCGGGGTGGATGCGCTGCTGCAGCGCGTCGAAGTCGAGCCGACCGTCGCGGACCAGCACGATCTCGCCGTCGACGACGCAGCGCCGCGGGAGGTGCTGCTTCAGCGCCTCCACGAGTTCGGGGAAGTACCGGGTCATGGGCCGTTCGTTCCGGCTGCCGAGCTCGACCTCGTCGCCGTCGCGGAACACGATCGTGCGGAAGCCGTCCCACTTGGGTTCGACGTGCCCGACGTCGGGGATGCCCTTCACGGCCTTCGCGAGCATCGGCTTGACGGGCGGCATCACCGGCAGGTCCATCCGCCCATCATGCCTCCCTCCGCCGACATGCGCACCGGGGCGCGACGGTCCTGCGCCGCGCCGACCCGCCCGGTTGCGCGCCGACGCGACTCGGGTAGCAGCACCCTGCGGACGGGGCAAGGGCCTGCCGCGGATCCATCTCACGACGTAGCCTCGAGATCGGGGAATCGCGTCGGGGCGCACGAAGCACCGGAGAGGTGAGGGATGACGATGTCCGAATCGGAGGGCAGCAGAACGCACGACGGAAGCCCGGAGAACGATGACCGGGTGTCGGACGCCGCCGTCGAGGAGGTCGAACGGCGGGCCCGCGCGCAGGAGGACGCCGACGCCGACGAACGGGTCGCCGTTCGAGACGACGACGGCCGGATCACCCAGGAGCGGGCACAGTGAGCGCCGTGATCGATCGTCCCGGTCACGGCACCGAACTGCCGTCCATCGGCGTCTGGTGGCCGATGCTCGAGTCCACCCTGCAACGCGAGATCCTCGAGCACCCCAGCGCCCCGTTGCGGGTGGCGGTCGTCCGGCGGATCCTCGAACTGTGCGAGCTCGACGATCAGCCGATGCCGCGCTCCGGGGTGCGCCTCGACGAGAACGAGCGCGCCTACCTCGCCGGCTGGACGCACTCCACCGACTGGACCTGAGAGCAGTGTCCGGATGAGACCACGTCGGCGGCGCGAGCGCAAGCCGTTGAGTCGACCCGATCGGCGCCGATAGAACGAGGGACATGGATCGGATCCACTATGCAGGCGGTGAACTGCTCACCGGGAGTGCGATCGCCGACGCGATCGTCGACTACGCGGCCGCGCTCGCGTCGCGCCGCTCAGCGGCATCCATCGACATCCCGATCCGCGGTCATGACGGCGTGATCACCAGGGCGCACCTGCTGATCGGGCCGGCCAGCCAGCTCCTGACCGAGCCCGTGGAGACGGATGCCGAGGAACTCATCGACGAGGAACTCGTCTCGCGGCTCAGGGCCGCCACGACGGCGCTCTCCGCCACACGACCCCTCGTCGAGGCCCCGGAACCGGGGTACGGTGACGACGCCGACACCGACGAACTGGAGTGGCCTCCGATCCGGTGAACCGGCGCCGATGCCGTGGCTCCGGTGACGTCTGCCGGCTGCGGCGCTCAGTCGCCGAGGTCGACCTGGTCGACGCCGCCCGCGGCACCCTTCGAGGGCATCGCCGACTCGCGCTCGTCATCCTTCGGCAACGGGTCGTCCGACGGGATCGGCACGATGCTGACGGGGATCCCCGGGCCGACGAGCAATTGCGCCGGCTGCGGGCGCCCCTCGCCGAAGTTCACGGTGATCCAGTCGGCGAGGCCACGCTCGTGCGCCCGCTCGATCGCCGTCTTGATGGCCTCCACGTCGGCTTCGCCGACCGAGTACTGGGCCCCGTCGTACATGATGTTCACGCGCTTCACGATTCGGGACCCCCGTTCGGCTCGGCCGAGTTCCGCGACTCGGGCTCCGGAACGAGGACCAGGCCGCCCGGGGAGTTCGCCGTCGCCATCAGCGCATCGACCCAGACCCGATTGATCGACGGCTGGCGCCCGCCGGCGTACTTGAACACGAGCGGAATGCGCGGATGCATCCAGAGCGTGCTGCGACCGTCGCCGATCGCCGGATCGTCGCGCCAGCTGAAGTAGAACGATTCGCCTCGGCGAAGCTTCGCGCCGATCACGAGCTGCAGGTGCGCGAGCACGCGATCATCGAAGTCCACGCCGAGGGTCGAGTCGTACGTCAACTTCCCCACAGCCACCTCCGCGCAGCACCGTCGCTCCGGGACCCGGATCGACGTGCGTCAAGCCTAGTCCGGCGGAACCGTTCGCGGACAGGGGCTTGTCAAGGGCCTGTCGGACCGGTTCACCGTCGGGTAGCCATGAACTGACCGGATCCGAAGCCGAGGGAGGACGATGATGACGTACCGCGGCACGACGATCAACGACGCACTCGACGTGACGCCGATCAGCCAGACGACCTGGAGAGTCTCGGACCCGAGGGAGGACGGCTCGTCGCGCGGCATCCTGGGCTACATCCACGAGACGGCGGACGGATTCGAGATGCTCTGGATGCGCCCTCGAGCCGGTGTCACGCGCCGGTACGGTGACTTCGCGGAGGCGGTGCACGCCACCGCCAGACAGCTGCAGACACTCCGACGCGGCTGAGACCGCCGCGGCGCACGGCGCTCTCGGGTGCCGCGCGTCAACCCGAGCGGTGCGCTCGGTAGTACGCGAGCAGGGCCCGCGTCGAGGCATCCTGCGATTGCAGCGCCGCCGCATCGCCGTCGATGGCCGGCGCGATCTGCAGGGCGAGTTGCTTGCCGAGCTCGACACCCCACTGGTCGAACGAGTTGATGCCCCACACGACGCCCTGGGTGAACGTGATGTGCTCGTACAGCGCGATGAGCTGCCCGAGCACCGACGGGGTCAGCGCCGATGCGAAGATCGAGGTCGTCGGACGGTTGCCCGGGAACGTGCGCGCCGCCACCAGCGGCCCCGTCGTCCCCTCCGCCTCCACTTCCTCGGAGGTCTTCCCGAACGCGAGCGCCTTCGTCTGGGCGAGGAAGTTCGCGAGGAGCAGCCCGTGCACGTCGCGGCCGTCGTCGGTCAGCGGGTACGCCGGGTTCACGACGGCGATGAAGTCGGCGGGGATCAGGCGCGTGCCCTGGTGGATCAGCTGGTAGAACGCGTGCTGGCCGTTCGTGCCGGGCTCGCCCCAGAACACCTCGCCGGTCGTGGTCGTGACGGGCGAGCCGTCCCAGCGGACCGACTTGCCGTTCGACTCCATCGTGAGCTGCTGCAGGTAGGCCGGGAAGCGGTGCAGCTGCTGCGCGTACGGCAGGACCGCGTGCGACTGGGATCCGAGGAAGTTCGAGTACCAGATGTTGAGGAGGCCCATGAGCACCGGCACGTTGCGCTGGAGCGGCGTCGTCCGCACGTGCTCGTCGACCGCGTGGAAGCCGGCGAGCAGCTCGCGGAACGCGTCCGGCCCGAGTTCGATCGCCAGCGACAGGCCGATCGCGGAGTCCACGGAGTATCGGCCGCCGACCCAGTCCCAGAACCCGAACGCGTTCTCGGTATCGATGCCGAACTCCGCCACCTTGTCGAGCGCCGTCGACACGGCCACGAAGTGGTGGGCCACGGCGTCGGTGCGGGATGCCCCGTCGCCGCCGATCGCGCCGGACGACTCGAGCCCGGCCCAGAGCCAGTCGCGCGCCAGCCGCGCGTTGGTGAGCGTCTCGAGCGTCGTGAAGGTCTTGGACGCGACGATGAAGAGCGTCGCTTCGGGGTCGAGCCCGGCCGTCTTCTGCGCGAGGTCGGTCGGGTCGATGTTCGAGACGAAGTGCGCGCGGATGCCGGCATCGGCGTAGGGCTCCAGCGCCTCGGAGACCATGACGGGTCCGAGATCCGACCCGCCGATGCCGATGTTCACGACGTCGGTCACACGCTTGCCCGTCACCCCGAGCCAGTCACCGGACCGGACTCGATCGGCGAACCCCGAGACCCGGTCGAGCACCTCGTGCACGTCGTGGTCGACGTCCTGTCCGTCGACCACCAGCGCCGGCTCCGCGCCCTTCGGGCGCCGCAGCGCCGTGTGCAGCACCGCGCGATCCTCGGTGGTGTTGATGTGCTCGCCGGCGAGCATCGCGGCGTACCGCTCGGCAACCCCGGTCTCCTCGGCGAGTCGCACGAGCGAGGCGACGATCTCGTCGGTGACGAGGTTCTTCGACAGGTCGACGTGCAGGTCGGCGAGGGGCAGGCTCAGCCGCTCGACGCGCTCGGGGTCGGCGGCGAACCAGGCGCGGAGGTCGGGCGAGAACGATTCGCGGTGGGCCTCGAGCTCGGACCAGGCGGCGGTGGCGGTGGGATCGATCGGGGTGCTCACCCGCCCACGCTACCGCCCCGATCGGGCGCGTGCACCCGTGCGACGCCAGGCGACGCGAGCGGCTCGGGACGCGACCTCGGGATGGTGCCCCTGGAGGGACTCGAACCCCCAACCCTCTCCTTAGGACGGAGCTGCTCTTCCATTGAGCTACAGAGGCTGACCGGACGAGTCTAGCGGGCGCGCGGGATCGCCTCGGGCGCCGGCGACGCGCGCACGCCGCGGAGGGCCGGCGTCAGTTGTAGCCGAGCACCACGATCGCCGACGTCGACGGGGCGAGCTCGTCGACGAACCCGTTCTCGTCGAACCGGTTGTCGTCTGAGGGCTGCGTCATCGCGGTCACCTTGCTTCGCTTCTCTGGGGAGGGAAGCCTCAGGCTACCGGTGGGGCGATGGACCCGTCATTGTCCGGAACGTCCAACTTCCGCCCCGGGTTTCGCCATGATGTCTTCCGGCCCGGCACCGCCGATCCGCAGTCAGGCCGGCGGGTAGAGGTAGAGCGCCTCGCCGACCGGGATCGTCCGCACGTGGTACGAATGGTCGGAGTTCCAGTTGTACTCCTCGATCGTGACCGTGCCGTCTCCATTGACCGACTGCACGTACGCCACGTGGTTGTACGGGAACCAGGCGACGGCTCCGACCACGGGCTCGCTGCTCGACGGCCAGCCCTTCGCCGCCCACGCGTCGGCCCACATCCATGCGCTGCCGGAGGCGAGGTTGCCCCAGTCCCACTTCCACGGTGCGCCGGTCACGCCCGCGTCGCGATTCAGGCGCCAGGCCACGAAGTCGACGCACTCGCGGTAGTAGTAGCGAAGCGGAGACAGCCCCCCGCCGTAGTCGTCGGGCGTCTCGTACCACCACGGGTAGTCGTCACCCTCCGCCTGCTGGGTCACGATCGCGTACTCGCCCGTGCTGCGCGAGGCCAACTCGGCCTCCCACGCCGCTCGCTCGGCCTCCGCGGCCGCGGCGTCGATCTCTTCTCGCGTCGTCACGGCGAAGGTGTCGCTCGACATCGCCGCACCGGCGGCGAGGTCCGAGACCTCGAGCGCCTGCGCCTCGGCCACCGAGAGGCTGAACTTCGTCGGCGTTCCGCCCGGCAGGTGACCGCCGGGAAGGAACGCGTAGGCCGGAAGCGCCACGGTGCCGACGAGCGCGGGAACGAGCAGGACCGTGGCGGCGACTCGCATGGGACCGTTGCGTCGCGAGACCGGGCCGGAGCCGCCCGGTCGCGACGATGCGGTCGTATTCGCGGTGCGCGACGCCGCGGACCGAACGGCGCCGCGACGTCGAGCGGCCGGCCGCGCCTGGACCGATGATCCTGCGGGTCCGGTCGCCGCCGCGACGGCGACGGCCACCGAGGGCGAGCCCGTCGGAGTGAGGCCGGACGTCGCGGGCGCCGGGATCCCCGCCGGATCGGCAGGCGACGGGGAGGTCACCGCAACCGGCCCGGCGAGCTCGGCGTCGCGAGCGACCGGAGCCGTCGGAGCGCGTCGCTCCGTGGGACGGGACGGCGCCCCGATCCGAGAGGGATCGCGCTGGTCGGGAGCCGCTCCGAGGCCCTCCGGACCGATCGGACGGGAGGTCGCCGGAGGCCGCTCGGGCATCCGCGGACGGGTGATCGCGGGCGCGCGGTCCGCCGCAGGCGCGACCCCGCGGTCGGACGCCGGGACGCGGTCCGGCGCGATGGCGCGGTCGTGCGCGGGCGGGCGACCGGACGTGATGCCGCGATCCGACGGTGCGGCGCGGCGCGGCGCGGGCGGCGGGACCTCTCGGCGATCGATGCGCGGCGCCTCACCGGCGGACCGGTCACGTTCGCGCCGCCACTGGTCGGCATCCGGACGCGGCGGCGCGCCCTGGCGGTCGGCGTACCGGTATCGAGGCTCATCGCGGGGCGAGCCCGACCCGCTCGGCGCGGGCGCCGGCGCGCGCCGGACCGACTCGGGACGGACGGACTCGGGGCGGACCGACCCGGGGCGAGTCGGCTCGGGTCGGGTCGGCTCGGGAGAGGTCGACTGGGAACGGGCCGGCTGGGAGATCGGAACCGTTCCGGGATCGCGAAGCGCCGAGCGGTCGCGCAGTGCCGACGCGCCCCGAGCCGCCATCCCATCGGCAGGACGGTCGTGGTCGGCACGGCGACCGGTCGCGGGCGGACCGGATGCGGCATCCGGTCGCGGCACCGCGTCGCGCAGCTCGGGCGACCAGGTGGCGGACCCGTCTGCGGGCAGGGCGGACTGGCGTCGGGGCCGCAGGCCCGGGGGCCGGCGCTGCGCGTCGTCACCGTACAAGGATCGTGAACCTCCGGTCCCGCGCCGGCTCGGGGGGAGGCGGAAGCGGGGGCGTTGCGGGTCTCCGGAGCCGGGGGTGCTCCGGACTCGTACCACCCTAGGGCACGGTTCGAGCGCTTGTCACGAGCGCCGCACCGGCGCGCCGGGCGGGCTCAGGCTGCGCGTTCGAGGTAGTCGCTCCACTGCGGGAGCGGCCGCTCGAACCCGCGCACGACCCACCCGCGCCCGTGCGGCATGCGCGGCGTGATCCGGAGCGCCCAGCCCATCTCCGCCGGGGTGTGGTCGCCCTTGGAGTTGTTGCACCGCAGGCAGCAGGCGACGAGGTTCTCCCAGGTGTCGCGCCCGCCTCGGGATCGCGGGAGGACGTGGTCGATCGTCCCGGCCGACTTGCCGCAGTAGGCACAACGATGCTCGTCGCGGCGGAGCACCCCGCGGCGGCTCACCGGGACCTGGTGCACGCGCGGCGTGCGCACGTACCGGGTGAGCAGGATGACGCTGGGCCGCACCCACTCGCCGTTCGCGCCGTGCACGGGATTGCCCTCGTCGTGCAGGATCACGGTGGCCTTCTCGTTCATGACGAGGAGCAGGGCGCGCTTGAACGACACGACCGCGAGGGGTTCATATCCGGCGTTGAGCACGAGCGTGCGCATGGGGTGCCTTTCGATCGGTGCTGGATGGCTTCCAGCCGCGTGAAGGGAAGGACGATCCGGATGCCGCGGGGTGCGCGCCTGCGCCCCGGAGACGCGAAACGGGCACCGTCATGAAGACAGTGCCCGTCGGCATCCCGGCGCGGTCGCGACTCGGCTGACTACTGCGCCGCTGGTCGTAGAGCACGCGCGCACCCGCGGAATGGGTGCTGCTGCGTGGACCGACCATCGGACTTCCCCTACCCGGTATTCGGAATCGTCACGCTCAAGGCTACGACACGAATGGCGTGCCGGGTCCTCCCGGCACGCCATTCGTGTCACGCTTCACACGCTGTTCACACGTCAGATCCGCACGATCCAGTAGTCGCTCGTCCAGATCGGCTGGACTCGGACGACCGTGCCCTCGTACGGCGCGTGCAGGATCATGCCGTTGCCGGCGTAGAAGCCGATGTGCCCGCTCATGACGACGAGATCGCCGGGGACGGCCTGGGAGACGGGGATCTGCGTGCCGGCAGCACCCTGCGCGGAGGACGAGTGCGGAAGGTTGATGCCGAACTGCGCGTAGACGTACTGGACGAGGCCCGAGCAGTCGAACCCGGCGGGCGTCGCGCCGCCGTAGACGTACGGCACGCCGAGGTACTGCTGCGCGACCGAATAGACGCTCGCGGGGTCCGCGGAGCCGTACACGGCGGCCGGGGTGTACTCGCTCGCCGCGGCGGCGTACGAGGTCATCTGCTCGGCAGCGGCCTGGCGGGCGGCCTCGGCCGCGGCGGCGGCCTCCTCGGCAGCACGCTGGGCTTCCTCGGCCGCGCGGATCTCCTCGCCGGTGACGGCGTCGTAGCCGTCCTCGGAGATCGGCGCGGCGATGACGTCCTCCGCCACCTCGACGTCCTGCGGGGCCGCCTTGGTGAGCTGCGTCTGCGCGGTGGCGCCGAACTGGATGCCGTCGGTGCCGGGTGCGAACGCGTAGGCGGGGATCGCGAGCGTGCCGACCAGGCCGGCGGCGACGGACATGACCATGACGTTCTTCGCGCCGCCGCGGCGGAGGCGGCGACCGAACGAGTCCTTCCGGAGCGTCGCCTCGCTCGTGACATCCGTCGCGGCGGCGGGCGCGGCCGGCGTCGTGCGACGCACGAGCGCGGTTCCGGTCCTGGGCTTGGGGGCGGTGATCGCGCCTGAACGGCGCCGGGGGAATCGAGCCAAAACGTGTCCTCCGCCCCACGATGCCGAAGCTCCGTCTCACCTGTGCGCTTGGGGGCGCGTCACGGGTATCGGGGCCGAGCGGTGAGCGCGGGAGGCGTCTCGACCCTGTTCCTCCGGCTGGCTTGTCGCCGGCGGACTCGATCGAGGATACGCGAGCCGTCGTCGATTGTCACATTTCGGTCACGGTGCGCCGGAATCCGCACCGCCGGACGGCAGCGACCGAGGGATCCGGAGCCATCGGAGCCCGTGGGTTCCGTGGGCGGCGGAGCCCCTGGATCAGTCCCCGATGAAGAGGTGACCGGCGAGTTCCGCCGGAAGCTCGAGCGCGTCGTCGCGACCCTCGACCGACACCACCACCGCGCCGCCGTCGCGGCGCAGCGAGACCCGCGTTCCCGGCAGTACGCCCGCCGCCTTCAGCCGACCGAGCAGCTCGGGTTCGAACTGCGCGGGCTCGGCCAGTCGGCGGATGACGCCTTCGGCCGCCCCGCCGCCCTCGTCGAGTGCGGTGAGCACGTTGCGCACGCCCTGCATGAACGGCGCCGCGGGCTCGACCCCGAGCTCTTCGAGCCCCGGGATCGGGTTGCCGTAGGGCGAGTGCGTCGGCTGGCCGAGGATCTCGACGAGTCGGCGCTCGACGTGCTCGCTCATCACGTGCTCCCAGCGGCACGCCTCCTCGTGCACGTACTCCCAGTCGAGTCCGATGACGTCGGCCAGGAGGCGCTCGGCGAGCCGGTGCTTGCGCATCACGTGGACCGCCTTCTGCCGACCGTCGGTCGTGAGTTCGAGGTGACGGTCGCCCGAGACGACGACCAACCCGTCGCGTTCCATCCGCGCGACCGTCTGCGACACCGTGGGCCCGGAGTGCCCGAGGCGCTCGGAGATGCGAGCGCGCAGCGGCACGATGCCCTCCTCCTCGAGGTCGAGGATGGTGCGCAGGTACATCTCGGTCGTGTCGATGAGGTCGGTCAATTCGCTCCCTCTCGGCCGGCGGGCGCCTCGTGCATCAGAACAGAATACTGGCCGCAGCCGACATGCCGTCGAGGGGGCCGGGTGGACACGACGAACGGCGCGGACGGCGTCATCCGCCGCCATGGCGAACGCGCCGCGCCTAAGATCGGACCATGCCTGAGCTCGTGATCCCCTCGTCGCTCCTGCCCGCCGACGGCCGCTTCGGCTGCGGCCCATCGAAGGTGCGACCCGAGCAGCTCGCGCACCTCGCCGAGGTCGGCCCGAGCCTGCTCGGGACGTCGCACCGTCAGGCACCGGTCAAGCAGCTCGTCGGCCGCGTGCGGCGCGGGATCGCCGACCTCTACTCGCTCCCCGAGGGCTACGAGGTCGTGCTCGGCAACGGCGGCTCGACCGCGTTCTGGGATGCCGCGGCGTTCGGCCTCATCGAACGGCGCGCGCAGCTCTGCTCGTTCGGCGAGTTCGGCGCGAAGTTCGCGAAGGCCGCGGCGGCGCCGTGGCTCGAGGCGCCCGACGTCCGGAAGGCCGAGCCCGGGTCCCGCGTCGACGCAGAGCCCCTCGAGGGCGTCGACGTCTACGGGTGGCCGCAGAACGAGACCTCGACCGGCGTCCAGGCCCCGGTCCGCCGGGTCGACGGCGACCCCGGCGCGCTCACGGTGGTCGACGCGACGAGCGCCGCGGGCGGCGCTGTCGCCGACCCGACGGAATTCGACGTCCTCTACTTCGCGCCGCAGAAGAACTTCGCCTCGGACGGCGGGCTCTGGTTCGCGATCATGTCGCCGGCGGCGATCGAGCGCATCGAGCGGATCGCGGCGTCCGATCGCTACATCCCCGACTTCCTGTCCCTGAAGAACGCGGTCGACAACTCGCGCCTCGACCAGACGCTCAACACGCCCGCCCTGGCCACGCTGCTCCTGCTCGAGAGCCAGCTCGAGTGGATGAACGCGTCGGGGGGACTCGCCTGGGCCGAGGCGCGCACGCGCGAGTCCTCGGGCGTCCTCTACGACTGGGCGGCACGGACCGCGGCGGCGACGCCGTTCGTCTCCGACCCCGCGCACCGCTCCCAGGTGGTCGTCACGATCGACTTCGACGAATCGACGGATGCCGCGGCGCTCGCGAAGACGCTCCGAGCCAACGGCATCGTCGACACCGAGCCCTACCGCAAGCTCGGGCGGAACCAGCTGCGCGTCGCGACGTTCACGGCGATCGAGCCCGACGACGTCCGCGCGCTCACGGCGTCGCTCGACTGGGTGCTCGCGCAGAACGGATAGGGTGGCGGCCATGCGGCTGTGGCTGTCCGAGTCCGAGCGGCGTCCCGATCCGGAGCCGGTCAGGGCGGACGCGCGCAAGGCGCTGCTCGCCGGAACGCTCGCGTGGGTCGTCGTGCTCGGCCTCGCCCTGGGGTTCTCGGGGGCGCTGGCCGATGCCGGCTTCGGATGGTTCGTCACCGCCGCTGCGATCGGCGTGGCGCTCGGGATCGTCGGACTCGTCGTGGTGCAGACGCGCCGACGCCGCCGGCCGTCGGGGCCGACCGCTCCGCCGGCGGCGTGAGCGCCGCTCGGTCGCCTCAGTCCGAGCCGTTCGGGCCCACCCGGTCGTCGTCGGCGTCGTCGTCATCATCGTCGGCGTCGTCATCATCGTCATCGTCGTCGAGCGCGTCGATGTCGATGCCGTCGAACACGTCGTCTCCGGCGTCCTCGTCGCCGAAGTCGTCGTCGGCGCCGTCCGCGTCATCCGCCTCGGCGCCGCCCGACTCCTCGTCGGCGGGCTCGTCGGCCTCGGACTCGTCGTCGGCCTCCTCGGCCTCCGCGGCGGCTGCGGCCTGGGATGCGCGGTACTCGGCGAGCCGCTCCGACCAGGGCACCCACTCGGGCGCGAGCAGCGCCCGCTCTCCGGGGAGCAGCTCGGTCTCGAGCACGGTCGGCTCCGCATCCTCGACGCGGGCGAGCGTGACCGACCAGTGCCAGCCCGGGTACCCGGGCAGGTCGGCGGCGAAGTGCAGCGAGAGCACGTGATCGCCGTCGGCGACGTGGCCGACGACGGAACCGACCGTCTGCGCGGGCGTGACCTCGAGCAGCGCGCCCCGCGCGAGGTCGACCGCGGCGAGCAGCACCTCGTCGGCGACGACCGGGGCACGTTCCTCGGGGAGCGCTCCCCCGGCCTCCTCGGCGAGCCCTCCCGAGGCGGACGCCTCGACCGCCTCGGGCGCCTCGACCGCCTCGGCTTCGGAGTCCGCGTCAGGCATCCAGCTCGTCCGCAACCTTGCGCAGGAGCGCCGCGATCTTGCGGCTGTGCGCGTTGTCGGGATACCGACCGCGCTTCAGGTTCGCGCCGATCCCGTCGAGGACCTTGACGAGGTCCTCGACGATGACGGCCATGTCGTCCGCCGGCTTGCGGTGCATGCGCGCGAGGCTGGGCGGCGCGTCGAGGACGCGCACCGAGAGCGCCTGCGCGCCGCGCTTGCCCTGGGCGATGCCGAACTCCAGCCGGGTGCCCGAGCGCACGGTCGCGCCGGCGGGAAGTGCCGAGGCGTGGAGGAAGACCTCCTGGCCGTCATCGCCGTTGATGAAGCCGAACCCCTTCTCCTCGTCGTAGAACTTGACCTTGCCGGTGGGCATCGATGGAACTCCCGCTGTCTCGGTGGGCGCGCCGGGAACCGCGGCGACGTCGGCCCCCAGTCTACGGTCCGGCACCCCCCGGAACGGCCGTGGGGCCTATTCTGGGACGGTGAGCAGTCAGGGCCCGATCACCGATCATCGTCTCGAGCGCATCCTCGCCTACATGGTCGCGGCGACCGTCGGGCTCTCGATCATCGCGTTCTTCGCGGTCATGATCGGCACGCTCGCGGGGGTCGGCGCCGACGACGGCTTCAGCGAGGGCATCTGGCCGTTCGTGCTCGTGCTGCCGCTCATCGGATTGCCCATCGGCTTCGTCCTGCTGATCGCACTGCTCATCGTCAACGGCGTGCGCCGCTCGCGGGAGTCCCGGAAGGGCACGGACTGACGGCCATGCTGGTGCTCGCCGCGAGCCTCCGCGCGATTCCGCGCGAGCGACTCGCGGCCGCGCTGGCGTCGAGGGAACTCGACCACTCGAGCGTCCGCGACCTGTTCGACCTCGCCGAGGCCCTGACCGCGGCCGACTCCATCGACCACGCCGTCGACCGCCTCGAGCGCCCATCGCTCGCCGTCCTGGCCGCGGCGGCGGAGACGTCCGACGACGCGGGGTGGACCGACATCGGCCGCCTGGCCGACGAACTGCGGGGGCTCGGCGCCGACGACCTCGCCGACGCGCTGGTCGCCGATGCCGCCTCGGTGCTGCAGCGCCTCGAGGCGAAGCTCCTGCTGCTCCGCGACGGCGACCGCATCCACGTGCCGATCGAGATCGCCGCACGCCTGCGCACGAGACTCGACGACGACCTGCCGAGCCTCGAGTCCCTCGCGGCGCACGCGCCGCCGGTCGCCCTGCCGAGCGATCGGCCCGACACCGGCCTGCTGGAGCGACGTGCCGCCGAGACGGCGTACAGCACGGTCGCCGCGACCGCCGAACTGCTCTCGGGCCTCGCCGTGCAGCCCGCCCGAGAGCTCGCGAAGGGCGGCTTCGCGCTGCCCGATGCGAAGCGGCTGGCCGAGGCCGCCGCCGTCGAACTCGACGAGTTCCCACGACTCGTGCGCCGCGCGATCGAGGCGGGCCTGATCGTCCGCGACGGTCCGGTCTGGCTCGAGTCCGACGCGGGCGCGGAATGGATCCTGCTCGGCACGGGCTCCCGATGGACCCGGCTCGCGGAGGCGTGGCGCGCTCGGATCCCCGCCCCGCTCCGCGACCTGGTCGTCCGGCGGAGCGAAGCGCTGAGCTCCTCCTCGATCAGGGATGATGTCGCGTGGTACTACCCCGGTGGCGGCGCCTGGCTCCGCGACGGAATGGATCGCCTCCTCGAGGATGCGGAGGCGCTCGGGCTGGCCGTCGCGGGCGAACCGCTCGAGACGGCCGCGCTCGTGCTCTCCGGCGACCTGTCCGGGGCCGCCGAGCGCCTGGCACGCCACTTCCCGAAGCAGGTCGACCGGGTCTACGTCCAGCACGACCTCACGATCGTCTCGCCCGGTCCGCTCGAGCCATCGCTCGACGCCCGCCTTCGCGCATTCGCGGAGGTCGAGGGCCGCGACCTCGCCTCGAGCTACCGCGTGACCGCGGCATCCGTGAACCGCGCCCTCGCGGCCGGCGACAGCGAGGCGGGCATCCGCGACTTCCTCGAACGGATCTCGCTGACCGGGATCCCGCAACCGCTCGCCTACCTGCTGAGCGAGTCGGCGGCGCGGTTCGGCGCGGTGCGCGTCGGCGCAGCCGACACCTCGGAGGCGCCGGCGCGGGCATCGGTCCGGTCCGACGACCCTCAGCTGATCGGCACGCTCCTCGTCGACCAGTCGCTCTCGTCGCTGGGGCTCCGACAGGACGGCGCGCATCGGTTGCTGTCGCGGTTCCCGCCGGAGGTCGTCTTCTGGGGCCTGAGCGACGCACGCTATCCGGTCGCGGCGGAGGATGCCGAGGGGCGCATCGTCCGTCTCCGGCGCCACCACGTCGGGCACGCGCCCACGCCGGCGCCTCGCACCGACCCGGTCGAGGCGCTCCTCGACCGGTTGGCCGAGGCCGACGCCGAGGGCGGCACGGAGCAGGCCTGGCTCGCGAGGCAGCTCGAGGCCGCCGCGCGCGCGAAGGAGACGCTGACGGTCACCGTGCGGATGCCCGGCGGCGACACCGCCGACTACCTCCTCGCCCCGGCGAGCGTCGCGAACGGACGACTGCGCGCCCGCGACCGGAAGTCCGACATCGAGCGGACCCTCCCGATCTCCGCGATCGCCTCGGTCGCCCCGGCGCCCGCCGGGAGCTGAGCGCCGGCGCGCGAGCGGCGCGCTCGACCGGTGCACCGGCATCCGGCGCACTCGGGGTCGCACTCGGGAATCCCGGATAGACTGGTCCGCTATGTCAGACGGCCCCCTGATCGTCCAGAGCGATCGCACCGTGCTCCTCGAGGTCGCGAACCCGCTCGCCGAGGACGCCCGGCACGACCTCGCCATCTTCGCCGAGCTCGAGCGCGCGCCCGAGCACATCCACACGTACCGCATCACGCGGCTCGGCCTGTGGAACGCGCGCGCGGCCGGGCACACGGCCGACGACATGCTGGGCACGCTCGAGCGCTACGCGAAGTTCCCGGTCCCGCAGACGGTCGCCGTCGACATGCGCGAGACCGTCGACCGGTACGGCCGGCTCGTGGTCGACCGGACCGACGACGGCGCGCTGCGACTGCGAAGCGACGACCTCGCCGTGCTGACCGAGGTCGCGGGCGCGAAGCGCGTCGCGCCGCTCCTCACCGAGCGGATCGACGACACCAGCTTCCTCGTCGAGCCGTGGGCGCGGGGCGCGCTGAAGCAGGAGCTCGTGAAGCTCGGCTGGCCGGCGGAGGACCTCGCGGGCTACACGCCCGGCACGCCGCACGAGATCGACCTCGAACAGGACGGCTGGCACCTGCGCGACTACCAGCAGAAGGCCGTCGACAACTTCTTCGAGGGCGGGTCCGGCGTGGTCGTGCTCCCCTGCGGCGCCGGCAAGACGCTCGTCGGTGCCGGCGCGATGGCGACCGCGAAGACCACGACGCTCATCCTCGTCACCAACACGGTGTCGGCCCGCCAGTGGCGCGACGAACTGCTGCGGCGCACGAGCCTCACGCCCGACGAGATCGGCGAGTACTCCGGGCAGACGAAGGAGGTCAAGCCGGTCACGATCGCGACGTACCAGATCCTCACCGCGAAGCGGAAGGGCGAGTACGCGCACCTGGCGCTCCTCGACGCGCTCGACTGGGGGCTCGTCGTCTACGACGAGGTGCACCTGCTTCCCGCGCCGGTCTTCAAGCTCACCGCGGAGCTGCAGGCGCGGCGCCGGTTGGGGCTCACCGCGACCCTCGTCCGCGAGGACGGCCGCGAGGGCGACGTGTTCTCGCTGATCGGGCCCAAGCGGTTCGACGCCCCGTGGAAGGAGATCGAGGCGCAGGGCTTCATCTCCCCCGCGGCCTGCTACGAGGTGCGCATCGACCTCCCGCAGTCCGAGCGGCTCGCGTATGCGGCATCCGCCGACGACGAGCGGTACCGGCTCGCCGCGACCGCGCCCGCGAAGCTCGGGGTCGTCAAGGAGCTCGTGGCCAAGCACGCCGGCGAGCGCATCCTCGTGATCGGCCAGTACCTCGACCAGATCGACGAGCTCGCGGAGGTGCTCGGTGCGCCGCAGCTGACCGGCGCGACGCCGGTCGACGAGCGCGAGCGGCTCTTCCAGGAGTTCCGCGACGGCCGGACACCGGTGCTGGTGGTGTCGAAGGTCGCCAACTTCTCGGTCGACCTCCCCGAGGCCACCGTCGCGATCCAGGTGTCGGGCTCGTTCGGATCCCGTCAGGAGGAGGCGCAGCGCCTCGGCCGCCTGCTCCGCCCCAAGGAGTCGGGCCTGTCGGCGAACTTCTACACGCTCGTCGCGAGGGACACGGTCGACCAGGACTTCGCACTGAACCGGCAGCGATTCCTCGCCGAGCAGGGCTACAGCTACACGATCCTCGACGCGCACGCCCTCGCGGCCGCCTGAGTCGCGGGTCAGGCGGATGCCGCTCCGCGACGTCGCGCGCGGCTCCACCGATCGCCGACCCACCAGGCGAGCCGGTCGAGCGCCATGACGAGGAGTCCGAGCACCGCGATGTAGGCGACGACCCGAAGCATCTCGAGGAGGGATCCGAACGCGCCGAGCGCGTCGGTGTCGAGGAACGGGTACGGGAACCGGTCGGGCACCTCGGGCAGCGCCAGCGCGCGCCACAGGAAGATGAACCCGTAGGCGGCGGGATAGGCCAGCCACCACGCGGCATCCCGCCACCGCACCACGCGGTGCGGACCGAACGCGACCCAGTCGACGAGGACCATGAGCGGGACGACGTAGTGCATCGCGAAGATCGCGCGGTTCGCGAGCTCATCCCTCGGGTCGGTGACGAAGAGCCCCGGGATCGGGTTCTCGAAGTGGTTGAGCAGCACGTGCGAGACGACCATCGTGGTGAGGATCCACGTCGTCACGCCACCCCGCAGCACCGGCGCCGGGGGTGCCGCGGTTCGGCGCCGCACCATCCAGTACAGCGCGCCCGCGAAGTAGGCGAACACGATCACGTTGCTCTGCGTGGTGAAGTAGGCGAGGCGCCGCTCGCCGGCGACGAGTCCCCACAGCACGACGATCACGATGGCGACCCGCCACCAGAACGCGGGCGTGACCCAGACGTTCGCGCGCTCCGCCGCGCCGGGGCCGTGCTCGGGCCGGGTCCGGTCGGCGGCGTCGATGCTCACCCGATCACTCTCCTCGTCGGACGCGGCGCGGATCGCCGCGCTGCACGCAGAGGCTAGGCGGCGCGCTCGGATCGTGTCAATGCGTCGCGCGTCCGGGGTGCTCGGCCGCGGCGTAGCGGAGGAAGAGCATGCGCTCTCCCGCGATCGCGTGCACGAGGCGCATCGATCGCGGACGCTCCTCGGCCGAGTGCGAGATGCGCGGGCCCGCTCCCCCGACGAGGATCGGACTGAGCGTGACGCACAGTTCATCGACCAGGTCGGACTCCAGCAGCGCCCCGAGCAGCCCCGGTCCGCCCTCCGAGAGCACCGAGCGCATGCCCCGGCGCCCGAGTTCTGCCATGGCCTCCGCCAGGTCGACCCGGGAATCGCCCGCGACGATCACGTCGGCGACCCCGGCCAGTGCCGTCCGGGCGTCGGCCGGTGCTGCCGCGCTCGTGACGACGATCGGGCGGGCGGGCGCATCGGCGAAGAACGGATGCCCCGGCGCGAACTCGAGCCGCGACGACACGAGCGCGAACCGCGGCTGCGGGTCGCGACCGCGCGCGGCCCGCCACGCGGCATCCGCTTCGACGACCGCTGCGCCGCCGTAGCCCTCGGCGCGCACCGTGCCGGACCCGACGAGCACGACATCCGCGTGCGAGCGGAGGACCGACATCAACCGCTGGTCCTCGGGGTCGCCGAGCCCGCCGCTGCGGCCGCCGAGCGTCGCCGCGCCGTCGAGGCTCTCGACCATGTTGACCCGGCAGAAGACGGCGTCGGAGCCCTCGCCGGAGTCGACGACGTCGACCGCGTAGGCGGCGTGCATCCGGTCCGCATCGAACGGCACCCGGTCCGCCGCGGTGATCCCGGGGCTCACGAGGCGTCTCCCGGCTGCAGGTTGTGCTCGAGGAACGCCGGCTCGCGCCATCCTTCGATCGCCTCGACCATCCGGACCGCGTCGACCGTCTCGCGCACGTTGTGCACCCGCACGATGCGGGCGCCGCGGCCGATGCAGTACACGGCCGCGGCGATCGAGCCGGCGAGCCGGTCGCGCCGGTCGCGGCGCCCGAGGCTCTCGCCGACGAAGTCCTTGTTCGAGAGCGCGACGAGCAGCGGCGGCCCGATCCCGGCGATCTCGTCGAGGCGCCGGGTGAGCTCGAGCGAGTGCAGGGTGTTCTTGTTCAGGTCGTGCCCGGGATCGATCACGATCCGTTCCTCGGGCACGCCGTGGGATCTCGCGAGGTCGATGCGATCGCGGAGGAAACCGGCGACCTCGGCGACGACGTCGCCGTACTCCGGCATGGGGTGCGGCGTCCTCGGGGCGGCGAGGCTGTGGGTGATCACGACGGTCGCGTCGCTGTCGGCGACCACGTCGGCCATGGCGGGGTCGTGGATGCCGGTGGTGTCGTTGATCACGTGCGCACCTGCCGCGATCGCGCGGCGCGCCACTTCGGGGTGGAACGTGTCGACCGAGACGACCGCCCCCGATCCGGCGAGCGCCGCGACCACCGGCACGACGCGCTCCGCCTCCTCGTCGACCGGGATCGGCGGGCCGGGCGCGAACTTCGCGCCGCCGACATCGACCCAGTCGGCGCCGTCGGCCACCGCCGCGCGGGCGGCCTCGACGGCACGATCGAGCGCGAAGGTCGCCCCGCGGTCGTAGAAGGAGTCGGGAGTGCGGTTGACGATGGCCATGACGGCGACCTGCCTGGCGAAGTCGAACTCGCGCGGACCGATGCGCCGGACCGCGCCGCTCACGCGGCGGCGCCGATCTCGGACAGCGGCACGTCGGCGTCGGCGAGCCGAGCGGGGTCGACGGTCGCGCCGGATCGGATGAGCCGCTGCACCTCGTCGTTCACGTCCCACACGTTGACGTTCATGCCCGCCACGACCCGGTCCTCGAGCACCCAGAAGGCCACGAACTCGCGCGCCGCGAGGTCGCCGCGGACCACGAGCCCCGCCCGGTCGGCGAGTTCGCCGTAGCCCGAGTACTCCATGCCGAGGTCGTACTGGTCCGTGTAGAAGTACGGGATCTCGTCGTACTCCAGCTCCTCGCCGGCGAGCACCCGTCCGACCGCGCGTCCGCTCGCGTCGGCGTTCGCCCAGTGCTCGACGCGCAGTCGATGGCCGAGCGAGGGGTTGAACACGTTCGCGACATCGCCCGCGGCGTGGATCCCGTCGGCGCTCGTGCGGAACGCGGCATCCGTGACGATGCCGTCGTCGACCGTGAGACGGGCGGATGCCGCGAGCTCGACGTTCGGCTGGGCCCCGATGCCGACGATCACCAGGTCGGCCGGCAGCTCCTCCCCGGTCGACAGGACGACCCCTCGAACGCGACCCCGCTCGCCCTCGATCGCGGAGACCGCGACGCCGGTGCGAACGTCGACGCCGTGATCGCAGTGCAGGTCGGCGAACATGCCGCCGAGCTCTCGACCGACGGCGCCGACGAGCGGCGCCTCGGCGCGTCCGAGCACGGTGACGGCGTTGCCGTACCCGCGTGCCGCGGCCGCGGTCTCGAGGCCGATCCAGCTGGAGCCGATGACGACGACGCGCCGATCGCCCGCACGGAGCGCCGTCCGCAGGCGCGTCGCGTCGGGCAGCGACCGCAGCGCGTGGACCCCGCGGAGGCCCGCACCGGGACCCTCGAAGCGTCGCGGGGACGCCCCGGTCGCGAGGAGCAGCCGATCCCACGCGAGCTCGCCGGCATCGGTCGCGAGCGTGCGCGACCCGGGGTCGAGCGCGGTGGCACGGACCCCGACGCGCACGTCGACGTCGTGGTCCCGGTACCACGCGGCATCCAGCGGGTAGACCGCGCGCGACGGCTCCTCGCCGGCGAGGTAGCCCTTGGAGAGCGGCGGCCGTTCGTACGGTCGGCGTCGTTCCTCGGTCACGACGACGATCTCGTCGTCCACCCCGTGCTCGCGCATCGACTCGACCGCGCGCGCCGCGGTCAGGCCTCCACCGACGACCACCACTCGTTCGCGTGACATGCGGCGAGTCTTGCACGCTCCCCGACCGGCGTCGAAGACTCAGGGCGGCCGCTCGCACGGCGTTCGAGGAATTCCCAGCCAAGTTCCAGCCCACGCGCAGCAGAATCGTTGCATGAGCGACGGACCACGCATCCTCATCGTCGACGACGAGCCCAACATCCGCGACCTGCTGACCACGAGCCTCCGCTTCGCCGGCTTCGCGGTGCGCGCGGTGGCCAACGGCGCGCAGACCATCTCCGCCGTCCTCGAGGAGGAGCCCGACCTGATCATCCTCGACGTCATGCTGCCCGACATGAACGGCTTCGGCGTCACCAAGCGACTGCGGTCGGCCGGGTACACCGCCCCGATCCTCTTCCTCACCGCGAAGGACGACACCGAGGACAAGATCACCGGCCTCACCGTCGGCGGCGACGACTACGTCACGAAGCCGTTCAGCCTCGACGAGATCGTCGCGCGCATCCGCGCCATCCTCCGTCGCACGATGCACGCCGAGGAGGACGCGGTCATCCGCACCGGCGAGCTCACCATGGACCAGGACACGCACGAGGTCCTCGTCGGCGACACGCCGGTCGAGCTCTCCCCGACCGAGTTCAAGCTGCTGCGCTACCTCATGCTGAACCCCAACCGCGTGCTCTCGAAGGCGCAGATCCTCGACCACGTCTGGGAATACGACTTCAACGGCGACGCCGGCATCGTGGAGAGCTACATCTCGTACCTGCGCCGCAAGCTCGACCAGCACTCCTCCGAGCCGCTGATCCAGACCAAGCGCGGGTTCGGGTACATGCTGAAGTCGAAGTCCTAGTACAGGCCCGGTACAGGGAGGATCCGTAGACTCGGCCCGCCATGCACCAGACCCTCGCCGACCGTTGGAGCCGGATCTCGCTCCGGACCAAGATCACGGGCGTCACCGTCCTCATGCTGACGCTCGGCCTCCTGGTCTCCGGCATCGGCACGGCGGCGATGCTGCGCTCCTACGTGGAGTCCCAGCTCGAGACCAAGCTCGAGTCCATCGCGTCGAGCCGGATCTCCGAGTACCTGACGCGCGGTGACGGGGGCTCGTCGGCATCCGACGAGGCGTTCGACTTCAACGCGTCCGACGACGTCTTCGTGGCCGTCTACGACGCGAACTCCGGCAGGTTCCTCACGCACAACTGGGGTGGACGCGACCCGGGCGTGTTCCCGCTCATCCCGAAGGAGCTGTCGCAGGCCGACGTCTACGCCCAGAACTCCGGCGGCGGCTACCGGGTCTTCTCGCTCCCGGACGCCAACGGCGACCTCACGTTCCGCGGCGTCTACGCGGTCATGTACGCCGATGACCAGGGCAATCTGGCGCCGATCCTCATCGCGATCTCGTCGCAGGACACCGAGCGGCTGCTCGCCGCGTACCTCACGATCTTCCTCGGCTTCGGCATCGGCGTGGTGCTCGTGGGCGCGCTCCTGACGCGGATGCTCGTGACCACGACGTTCACCCCGCTGCGCGAGGTGGAGGCCACCGCGGCCGCCATCGCCGACGGCGACTTCAGCCAGCGACTCGGCGGCGCGACGCCGAACACCGAGGTCGGGCGGCTGAACCGTTCGCTCAACACGATGCTGAACCGCATCGACCGGGCGTTCCGCGATCGCGCTCGCACCATCGACCAGATGCGCCGCTTCGTCGGGGATGCCTCGCACGAACTCCGCACGCCCCTGGTCTCGGTCCGCGGGTACGCCGAGCTGTACCGCATGGGCGCCCTGCAGAACCCTGACGACGTCGCCCAGGCCATGGATCGCATCGAGAAGGAGGCGATCCGGATGGGCGGCCTCGTCGAGGACCTCCTCGCGCTCGCTCGACTCGACGAGGCGAAGCCGCTCGACCTGGCCGAGGTCGACCTGGTGCCGCTGGCACGCGACGCCGCGCTCGACACCATGGCGGCGAACCCCGGCCGCACCGTGACCGTCATCGCGCCTGAGGCGGTCGCGACCGGCTCCACGGAGGTCGTCCCCGCCGAGGTCGAGGTCGACCTCGACACCCCGTCGACCCGGTCGTCGGGCCCGATGGCGTTCGCCGGCGCCACGCTCGCGCGGCTGCGCGGCCGGAGGGCCAACGAGCCGGGCGACGAGCACGAGCCCGCCGCACGACCGGGTCGGCGCGGCGGTCGGGCGGCGACGGCGGCGCGCTCGGGTCGCGGCGGGGTCGCGCGCGCCGCGGCCACGGGCGACGGGGCACCGGCCACGACGACGTCCGGGGCCACGGCTGAGCGCAGAAGCCGCGACGCGGAGTCGACGTCGGCGTCCGCGGCCGTGGAGGTCGTGCCGGTGCGCCGCGCGGTGGTGCTCGCCGAGGAGAACAAGATCCGCCAGGTGATCACCAACCTGATGGGGAACGCGATCCGCTTCACGCCGGTCGAGAGCCCGATCGAGATCCGCGTCTCGGTCGACGACGACACCGAGCGGGCGCTCCTCGAGATCGTGGACCACGGCGAGGGCATCCCGCCCCAGATCCGCGAGAAGATCTTCCAGCGGTTCTGGCGCGCCGACACGTCGCGGACGCGCGAGACCGGCGGATCGGGACTCGGACTCGCGATCGTCTCCTCGATCGTCTCGGCGCACAACGGCGTCGTCGACGTGGTCGAGACGCCCGGCGGCGGCGCCACGTTCCGCGTCTCGCTCCCCCTCGCCGGCTCGAGCGCGGCGCCCCAGCAGGTCGCGCACGGCTGAACCGCCCGGCCGCCGGCCGCCCGTCCTCCACACGCGCGCCGCGGGGCCCGCACGCCTCCCGAGCGCGCTCGGAGCCGGGCTCCGGCGAACCCGCCGCGTACGGTTCCAGCATCACGAACCGGAGGGACGACGATGACGAGGTACCAGGTCGACAGCGAGCAGGTGCACGCGGCGACGCAGAGCATGCAGGGCACGATCGGGCGGATCCAGTCGGAGGTGGCGGCGCTCCTCTCCCAGCTGACGGGCCTCCAGGGCTCGTGGTCGGGCCAGGCGTCGGCCGCGTTCCAGGCCGCGGTCTCCGACTGGCGGTTGACTCAGCAGCACGTCGAGCAGAGCCTGGCCGGGCTGAACCAGGCCCTCGCCGCGGCAGCGATGCAGTACGCCGATGCCGAGCAGGCGAACGCCCGGCTGTTCGTGCGCTGACGACGGCCCGAGGGCGATCCGACCACGCCTGCGCACGACGAAGGGCGCCTCCCGCGGGAGGCGCCCTTCGCGCGTTGGTGCGGCGATCGCCGCGATGCGGACTCGGGGCCCGCGGAACTCCTAGAAGTCCATGCCGCCCGTCGGGTCGGCGGGAACCGGAGCAGCCTTCTCGGGCTTGTCGGCGACGACGGCCTCGGTGGTGAGGAAGAGGCCGGCGATCGACGCGGCGTTCTGCAGCGCCGAACGGGTCACCTTGGCGGGGTCGATGATGCCCTGCGCGAGGAGGTCGCCGTACTCACCGGTCGCGGCGTTCAGGCCGTGGCCCGCGGGGAGCTCCGACACCTTGTTCGCGACGACGCCCGGCTCGAGGCCGGCGTTGAGGGCGATCTGCTTGAGCGGAGCCTCGATCGCGACCTTGACGATGTTCGCGCCGGTCGCCTCGTCGCCCGCGAGCTCGAGCTTGCCGAACGCGGCCTTGCCGGCCTGGATGAGCGCGACGCCACCACCGGCGACGATGCCCTCCTCGACGGCGGCCTTGGCGTTGCGCACGGCGTCCTCGATGCGGTGCTTGCGCTCCTTGAGCTCGACCTCGGTCGCCGCGCCCGCCTTGATGACGGCGACGCCGCCGGCGAGCTTGGCGAGGCGCTCCTGGAGCTTCTCGCGGTCGTAGTCCGAGTCGGTGTTCTCGATCTCCGAGCGGATCTGGGCGACGCGGCCCGCGATCTGGTCGGGGTCGCCCGCGCCCTCGACGATGGTCGTCTCATCCTTGGTGATGACGACCTTGCGCGCCTGGCCGAGCAGGTCGAGGGTGGCGTTCTCGAGCTTGAGACCGACCTCCTCGGAGATGACCTGGCCGCCGGTGAGGATCGCGATGTCCTGGAGCTGGGCCTTGCGGCGGTCGCCGAAGCCCGGCGCCTTGACGGCGACCGACTTGAAGATGCCGCGGATCTTGTTCACGACGAGCGTGGCCAGCGCCTCGCCGTCGACGTCCTCCGCGATGATCAGGAGCTGCTTGCCCGACTGGATCACCTTGTCGACGATCGGGAGCAGGTCCTTGATGTTCGAGATCTTCTGGTTGGCGATCAGGATGTACGGGTCCTCGAAGACCGCCTCCTGGCGCTCCGGGTCGGTGACGAAGTACGCCGACAGGTAGCCCTTGTCGAAGCGCATGCCCTCGGTCAGCTCGAGCTCGGTGCCGAACGTGTTCGACTCCTCGACCGTGACGACGCCCTCCTTGCCGACCTTGTCGATCGCCTCGGCGATGATCTCGCCGATCTGGGGGTCAGCGGCGGAGATGGACGCGGTCGCGGCGATCTCGTCCTTGGTCTCGACCTCCTTGGCGGTGGCGAGGAGCTCCTCCGAGACGGCGGAGACGGCCTTCTCGATGCCGCGCTTGAGCGAGATGGGGTCGGCGCCTGCGGCCACGTTGCGGAGGCCCTCGCGCACGAGCGCCTGGGCGAGCACGACCGAGGTCGTGGTGCCGTCGCCGGCGACGTCGTCGGTCTTCTTCGCGACCTCCTTGACGAGCTCCGCGCCGATCTTCTCGTACGGGTCGTCGAGCTCGATCTCCTTGGCGATCGACACGCCGTCGTTCGTGATCGTGGGGGCGCCCCACTTCTTCTCGAGCACGACGTTGCGGCCGCGCGGGCCGAGGGTCACCTTGACCGCGTCGGCGAGCGTGTTGAGGCCACGCTCGAGGCCGCGGCGGGCCTCCTCATCGAAAGCAATGATCTTTGCCATGTGTGTCTCTCGTCCCTTCCCGGACGTCTAAGAACCGTGGGTTAGCACTCGAAACAACCGAGTGCTAAACCGATTCTGGCACTCGCATGCGTCGAGTGCAAGCGAGGCGACGCCCGATCGGCACGCGCGGACATGCGGAAGCGCCGCCGGGGGCATCCGGCGGCGCTTCCGAAGAATCGAACTCAGGCGGGACGGACCGCCTCGGCCTGCGGGCCCTTCGAACCCGAGCCCACCTCGAAGGTCACCTGCTGACCCTCTTCGAGGACCTTGTAGCCCGACATGTCGATGGCGGAGTAGTGGACGAAGACGTCCTGGCCCCCACCGTCGACGGTGATGAATCCGTATCCCTTTTCAGCGTTGAACCACTTGACGGTTCCGTTCGCCATGCGTTGCTCCCATGTTGCCGTGTATCGAAGTCAGCACGTGCCGTCGGCTGTACCGGGCCGTCGTCGTGCCGACGTCGACGACGGGGACCGGCGCCGGGTGCTCACACGGGTGTTCGAGCGGCCGGTTCTAGATACTCACGGCGCAGCGGCCCCGCACAAGGGTTCCGACGCCGCGAATGGTCGCAGAATGGCAACGATTCGCCCGCGGGGTCACTGCTCGACCGCGTCCGCGTAGTCCGCGCCCAGCACGACCACGAGCTGCATGCCCTCCTCGCCGAACTCCTCGGACAGCCGCACCTCGGCCTCGGGCAGCTGCTGGGCCACGCCACGCGCCGCACCTTCGAGATCGGCGGTCGCGTAGTAGACCACGGTCTGCTCGATGTCGTTGCGGTCGGCGTTCGACGTGATGCCGACGGGCACGCCCGCCTCGGTGAGCGCCTCGCCCGCCCGCGCGGCGAGGCCGGCGGTCGACGTGCCGTTCAGGACCGCGACGGTCACGTCCGGGGCGAGCGTGGGCTCCGCCGTGGGAACCGCCGAGGCCGGCGCCGTCGGCAGGGCGCTGTCGTCGAAGTCGAGCCGCTGGTTGTAGGCCGCGACGGCGGCGATTCCGGCTCCCGCGAGGACGACGGTCGCGAGCGCCGCCCAGGCGAACGTCACCCAACGCCGCCCGCGCCGGGCGGGAGCGCGGTGCGCGCCGACCCGGTCCATGCCGTGCGGGATCGAATCGAACCGGTCGCGGGGGAACTTCTGCACCTGTGGTCCAGTCGGTCGGGGCGCTCAGGCGAGCGGCCGGGCGGTCGGGATGGAACGGCGCGCGCGCGACTGCGCCCGAGCTTCGCGCTGCCGTTGCAGTCGACCGATGAGCATCGGATCGAACCGCAGGGCGGCCGGCGAATCGACGAGCGCGCCGAGGAGCCGATAGTACCGGGCCGCGGAGAGCCCGAGTTCGTCTCGGATGGCGTCGGCCTTGCGGGCGGGGTCGCGCCACGGCCGCGACTCGAAGGCGAGGATGGCGCGCTGCCCCTCGTCGAGCCCGTCTGCGTCCATCACACCTCGCTCCGCCCGTGTCCGCCGTCGACCACATCCTAGGGAGCCGCGGTCGGGAGCCCGCTCCACGCGTCGGCGCGGCCCGAACGCGGCAGCCGGAACCGGCGCTCCGCGTCGTACCGCGGCGCGCCGGCCGGCCGGCCGGCCGGGAACACCGTCGCACCGGGACACGTTGCACCCGACGTCGCGCAAAGCTGCGACGATGGAAGACGGCCGACCCCGAGGAGACCGCATGGCGTACCAGGTGAACAAGTCCGACGACGAGTGGCGCGCAGCGCTCGACGACGAGCAGTACGCGGTGCTCCGCGAGGCGGCGACCGAGCGCCCGTGGACCGGCGAGCTGCTCGACGAGGAGCGCGCCGGGATCTACGCGTGCGCCGCCTGCGGCAGCGAGCTCTTCAAGTCGGGCACGAAGTTCGACTCCGGCTGCGGCTGGCCGAGCTTCTACGAGTCGGTGCGGCCCGAGGCGGTCGAACTCATCGAGGACACCTCGCTCGGGATGCTCCGCACCGAGGTGCGCTGCGCGAGCTGCGGTTCGCACCTCGGCCACGTCTTCCCCGACGGCTTCGGCACGCCCACGGGCGACCGGTACTGCATGAACTCGATCGCACTCGAGTTCACCCCCGAGTCCTGAGCGTGGGCGCCGTCGGAGACGCCGTCCTCGCACGTCGGTCCTGGCCGAAGGTGACGGATGCCGCACCCACCGACGCCGAGCTGTTCGAGCTGCTCGAGGCCGCCTCGACCGTCCCCGATCACGCCGCCCTCGGGCCCTGGCGGGTGATCTCGCTCCACGGCGATGCCAGGATCCGCCTCGGGGAGGCGCTCGTCGAGGCATCCGCGTTCGAGGGCACCGCCGCCGACAAGCTCGCGGCCAAGCCGCTGCGCGCGCCGCTGCTGCTCGCGCTCGTCGCCGTCGTGCGGCCGCACCCGAAGGTGCCGGCCTGGGAGCAGGAGGCGTCGGCCGCCGGCGTCGGCCACCTGCTCGCACTGCTGCTGGACGATGCCGGGTGGGGCGTCATGTGGCGCACCGGGCCCTTCACCAGGCATCCGGCCGTCGCGCGGATGCACGGCCTCGCCGACGACGAGCACCTGCTCGGCTGGCTCTACGTCGGCGGCCGCAGCGCGGCCGACCGACCGCAGCGACGTCCCGGATCCCGCGCCGCGGACCGGTTCACCGCTCTGACGTGACCTCGCGCCGGCCCCGCGCGGTCGGCGCGACCGCGCCCTCGGGCGCCAGGTGCCGCGCCGGGCGCCAGCGGATGCTCGCGAGCGCGACCGCGACGAGCGCGAGCACGGTGCCGCCGACCGTGGCGACGCCGACCGGGCGTGCCGACGTCGGCGCCAGCAGGTCGAGCGCGAGCGCGGCGGCGAGCTGCCCGGCGACCAGGCCGAGGGCGAGCACGAGCACGCCGATCCGCCGTACGAGCACGGCCTGCGCCGCGATGAACACGCACCCGACCGCGCCGCCCGCGTAGAGCCACGGCGACGTGGGGAACGAGGTCGGCCAGCCGACGGATGCCGCGTGCACGAGCATCACGACGACGAGCACCGCGGTGCCCACGAGGAAGTTCAGGAGCGTCGCCGCGAGCGCACTCGTCGACGCGACGCGCACGCGACCGTTCATCGCCTGCTGCCAGGAGACGCCGATTCCGGCGGTGAACGGCAGCAGCATGAGCCAGACTGGCACGGCCTCGGCCACCTGGGCCGACACCGCCCAGCCGATGGCGACGAGCGCGAGCGCGGCGCCCGCGATGCGGGTGGGGCTGAGCGGCCGGCGACCGCCGGGGCCGAGGCCGACCGCGTCGAACACGACTCCGCCGAGGGTCTGCCCCGCGACGATGGCCACGGTGAACAGCGCCACGCCGAGCACGCCCACCGCGAGCCCCTGGGTGGCCACGAACCACGCGCCCGCGGCGCCGCCGAGCAGCATCCACCACGCCAGCCGACCGGCGCGGACCGCGCCCCGGAGCCGCGACAGGCCGCGCCGTCCCTCGGGCCACGCCGCAGCCAGCAGGACGAGGATCGCAAGGCCCGAGCCGAACGAGATCGCGGCGGCGACCGAGAAGTCGTCGAGCTCCCTCGCGAGCTCGCCGTTGATGCGGGACTGCAGGGCGACCAGGGCGCCGGACGCGATCGTGAGCACGATGGCGACCCACGTCGGCACCCGGGACGACTCGGCGTGGGCGTGGTGGCGGAGCGGGTCGGGACCGTTCGAGGCGCCGGAAGGCGGCACCGCGGGGGTCGGATCCGGACGGTCGGGGGAACTCGACATCGAGCCGGCTACGGGACTCGAACCCGTAACCACCGCTTTACAAGAGCGGTGCGCTACCAATTGCGCCAAGCCGGCAGGGACCCTGTCATCCTACCGAGGCGCGGCGCGCCGCGCGCACGACGACGGCCCGGCGGTCGGCCGGGCCGTCATCGGGCGATCATGCTGCCGGCTCAGCCCGCCTCGGGCGTGGGCGTCGGGGTCGGGGTCGCCTCGGACTCGGAATAGCTCTCGCCGGTGGCCTGCAGCACGAACGCCTGGAACTCCGCCGGGTCCTCGAGCGAGCCGACGTACTGCTTGCCGTTCACGAGCACGGTGGGCGTGCCCGTCACCGACGCGAGCTCGGAGTTCGGGATCGGCTCGGTGAGCGCGCGCTCGGTGGCATCCTGCACCCAGCTCTTGAACCGGGTGTCGTCGATGCACGAGTCGACCGACGAGGCGGCGCCGGCCTCTGCCGCGAGTTCCTTGATCTCGTCGTTCGTGAGCCCCGCGGTGAGTTCCTCGGGCTGGTTCTCGAACATGAGCGAGTTGAAGTCGAAGAACGCCTCGGGCGATTCGTCCGCGACGCACGCGGCGGCGTTCGCCGCGCGCAGCGAGTACTGCGTGCCGGCGGACTTGTTCGTGAGGATGGCGATCGGGTGGATCTCGAGCGTCGCGGCGCCCTGCTCGACCATCGTGCGCATCGTCTCGGAGTTGGTCGTCTCGAACTGGCCGCAGAACGGGCACAGGTAGTCGAGGTAGACGACGATGTTCGCGACCGTGCCGCTCTCGTCGGGCACCGTCGGGGTCGGCTGCCCGCCGGCCGGGATCGCGGGGGTCTCGACGGCCTCGATGCCGGACTCGCCGCCGACGAGCAGGATGCCGTCGCTCGCCATGTTGCTCGGGCCGGGGCCCGCAGGGCGCACGCTGTTGAAGATCAGGCCGCCGATCAGCGCCGCGACCGCGACGATCGCCAGCACGACGCCACCCTGGATGAGGATCTTGTTCCGCCGATCGCGCTTGCGCTGCTCCTCACGGAGGACGCGAGCCTTCTCGCGGGCCGCCTCGCGGCGTTGGTTGCGGGTGGGGCGTGGCTCTGATCCGCCAGTGCTCATCGTGGGTCAACTCCGGGTCGCTGTGGGGGCGCGCGCGCAAGAAGGCGCACGCACCGAAGAGTGTAGGAGCGATCACTGGGAATCGTCCAAACGGCGTCCGGACGCGAGCTGGATGCGGCAGACCGCCGCGGCGGCCCGGGTCCCGGTGCGCGCACGTCACGCGGAGGGAGGTCCGGTGAACGCATGGCATACTGAGGGGGCGTCGACATCGAGGTCGACGTTTCCATTCACTACGGATCGTCCGGCACGTACCTGCCGGTGAAGGAGATCAGAACCATGGCGTCAGTCACGTTCGACAAGGCCACCCGCCTGTACCCGGGTGGCACCCGTCCCGCCGTCGACCAGCTCGACCTCGAGATCGCAGACGGCGAGTTCCTCGTCCTCGTCGGTCCCTCGGGCTGCGGCAAGTCCACCTCGCTCCGCATGCTCGCCGGCCTCGAAGAGGTCAACGAGGGCAACATCTTCATCGGCGACCGCAACGTCACGGACGTGCCGCCGAAGGACCGCGACATCGCGATGGTCTTCCAGAACTACGCGCTGTACCCGCACATGACGGTCGCCGAGAACATGGGCTTCGCGCTCAAGATCGCGGGCGTCGGCAAGGAGGAGCGCGCAGCGCGGGTCCTCGAGGCCGCGAAGCTGCTCGACCTCGAGCCGTACCTCAACCGCAAGCCCAAGGCGCTCTCGGGTGGTCAGCGCCAGCGCGTCGCCATGGGCCGCGCGATCGTCCGCCAGCCGCAGGTGTTCCTCATGGACGAGCCGCTGTCGAACCTCGACGCCAAGCTCCGCGTCCAGACCCGCACGCAGATCGCCTCGCTCCAGCGCCGCCTCGGCGTCACCACGGTCTACGTCACCCACGACCAGACCGAGGCGCTCACCATGGGCGACCGCATCGCGGTCCTGAAGGACGGCGTGCTCCAGCAGGTCGGCACCCCCCGCGAGCTGTACGAGCGGCCGAGCAACGTCTTCGTGGCCGGATTCATCGGCTCGCCCGCGATGAACCTGTTCCACGCCGACGTCACCGAGGGCGGCGTCCTGTTCGGCAAGGCCGTCGTGCCCGTCGACCGCGACGCGATCTCGCAGGCGTCCGGTTCGATCGTCACGGTGGGCGTGCGCCCGGAGGACATCACCGTCTCGACGACGCCAGGCGAGGGCATCCAGGTCGAGGTCGACATCGTGGAAGAGCTCGGCGCCGACGGCTACCTCTACGGCCACGCCGAGATCGAGGGCAAGCGCACCGACATCGTCGCTCGCGTCGACGGTCGCAACCACCCGTACTCCGGTGAGACCGTCTACCTGCTTCCGACGCCGAAGCACGTGCACGTGTTCGACGCCGAGTCGGGCCAGCGTCTGAGCAGCGAGGCCGTCGTCAGCTGACGTCAGGTCGTCCGCGAAGCCGGTCGGGCCCTCGGCCCGGCCGGCTTCGTCGTTCCCCGGTACGCTGTCCGTGATGAGCGGCACTCTCTCGATCACGTCGGCGATGACCGATCCGGCACTCCTCGACCTCCCGTGGGATCTCCCACTCGAGGCCTGGCCGAGCGAGCACATCGCCGCCCTGCCCAAGGGCATCTCCCGGCACCTCGTACGCTTCGCCCACCTCGGCGGCCACGTCGTGGCCATCAAGGAGACCACTGCCGAGATGGCCAAGGGCGAGTACGAGATGCTCCGCACGCTGCAGCGCCTCGAGATCCCGTGCGTCGAGCCGGTGGCCGTCATCACGAACCGAACGGATGCCGACGGCGAGGCGCTCGCGCCCGTGCTCGTCACCCGGCACCTCCGGTTCTCGCTGCCCTACCGCGCACTGTTCTCGCAGACGCTCCGACCCGACACCGCGACTCGTCTGGTGGACGCCCTCGCGGTGCTCCTCGTCAGGCTGCACATCATCGGCTTCTTCTGGGGCGACGTCTCGCTCTCGAACACCCTGTTCCGCCGCGACGCGGGCGCCTTCGCGGCGTACCTCGTCGACGCCGAGACGGGCAAGCTGTACGAGGGCGGGCTCTCGAACGGGCAGCGCGAGAACGACCTCGAGATCGCGCGCGTCAACATCGCCGGAGAGCTGCTCGACCTCGAGGCCGGCGGGCGCGTCGCGGACGAGCTGGACCCGGTGCGCATCTCGGACGGCATCGTGGACGCGTACCGCAACCTCTGGCGCGAGCTCACCGGCAGCGAGTCGTTCGGCATGGCGGAGCGGTGGCGCATCAACGAGCGCGTCAACCGCCTCAACGACCTCGGCTTCGACATCGAGGAGCTCGCGATCCGGACCGACGAGGCCGGGACGACGCTTCGCATCCAGCCGAAGGTCGTCGACGCCGGCCACCACCAGCGACGCCTGCTCCGCCTCACGGGGCTCGACGCCGGCGAGAACCAGGCGCGTCGCCTGCTCAACGACCTCGACTCGTACCGCGCGGCGTATCGGAAGGACGCCGACGAGGAGATGGTCGCGCACGAGTGGCTCATGCGCGTGTTCGAGCCCGTCGTGCGCGCCGTGCCGCAGGAGCTCCGCGGGAAGCTGGAGCCCGCCGAGATCTTCCACCAACTGCTCGAGCACCGCTGGTACATGGCCCAGACGGCAGGACACGACATCCCCCTCGCCGAGGCCCTCACGTCGTACATCAACGACGTGCTGCGCCACCGCCGCGATGAGGCGACCGTCATCGGGCCGCCGACCGAGGCGATCACGACCGCGATGCCGGCGGTCGCGCCCGACACCGCCGCCGTGCCCGTGCACGACCCGGACGACGAGGGCGACTGGCGCCTGAAGGTCTGAGGCGCAGGCCCGCTCGCCCCGTGGGCGAGGGGCCGCAGCACGCGCCACGCGCGCCGGCGCCCGCCCGCACGTCTACCCGGCGGCCGACTCGGCGCGCAGCTTCGCGATCTCGTAGAGGGTCACGGATGCCGCGATGCCGGCGTTGAGCGATTCGGTCGCCGCCGAGATCGGGATCGAGACGACGGCGTCGCAGGTCTCGGTGACGAGCCGCGAGAGGCCCTTGCCCTCGGAGCCGACGACGATCACGAGCGGGCGGTCTGCGAAGTCGAGTCCGGGCAGCGACACGTCGCCGCCGCCGTCGAGCCCGAGCACGAAGACGCCGCGCTCCTTCAGCGCCTTGAGCGACTGCGTGAGGTTCGGGGCCATCGCGACCGGAACGCGTGCGGCAGCGCCCGCGGAGGTCTTCCACGCGGAAGCCGTCACGCCGACCGAGCGCCGCTGCGGGACGATGACGCCCTGGCCGCCGAAGGCGGCGGTCGAGCGGATGATGGCACCGAGGTTGCGCGGATCGGTCACCCCGTCGAGCGCCACGAAGAGCGGCGTCTCGCCCGAGTCGATCACCTCGTCGAGCAGGTCGACCGGGTGCGCGTACTCGTACGGCGGAACCTTGAGCGCGAGCCCCTGGTGCACGCCGCCCTCGCCCGCGAGCCGGTCGAGCTCGGGGCGCATGACCTCGAGGATGGGAATGCCGCGGTTCGTGGCCACCTTGACGGCCTCCTTGACACGGTCGTCCATCTCGATCCGGGCCGCGATGTAGAGCGTCGTCGCCGGGATGCGGGTGCGCAGGGCCTCGACGACGGCGTTGCGACCGGTCACGATCTCGGACTCGTCACCCGACTTCGCGCGACGTGCCGCGCCGGATGCTCCGCGGGGCGCACCGGGCCGCTGCCCGCCGCGACCGCCGGACTTGGCGGCCGCGCGCTCGGCGGCCGCCTTCTTCTTGTACGCCTGGTGGTAGGGGCGGTCCTCCGCCTTCGGGGTCGGGCCCTTGCCCTCGAGGGCCTTGCGGCTGTGGCCGCCCGTCCCGACCTTCTGTCCCTTGCCCTTCTTGCGCACCGCTCCGGCGCGAGGCTTTCCGCTGCTGCCCTTCATGGGGTGAGGCTCCAATGCGTTCCGGTCTGGCTGTCTTCGATGGTGATGCCGGCATCGGCGAGTTCGGCGCGGATGCGGTCGGCTGCGGCCCAGTCCTTCGCCGCGCGGGCGGCGCGGCGATCCTCGATCAGTCGTTCGACGAGGGTGTCGAGCGCCGTGGCCGAGGGGCCGGCATCCGTCGCCCAGAACGGGTCGGTCGGGTCGATGCCGAGCACGCGGACCATCGCCAGGACCTGCCCGCGCAGGTCGGCGGCGGCCCCCAGGTCCTCGCCGTCGAGCGCCTGGTTGCCGGAGCGCACGGTCTCGTGCAGCACGCCGAGCGCCTGCGGCACGCCGAGGTCGTCGTCCATCGCGCGCGCGAACGCGTCCGGCCACGTGGCATCCGCCCCCTCGCCGGCGTAACGCGTACCGGCGAGCCGCCGGTCGACGCGCGTCAGGAAGGTGCGGATGCGGTCGACCGCCGCCTCGGCGTCGGCGAGGGAGTCGGGCGAGTAGTCGAGCGTCGAGCGGTAGTGGGCCTGGCCGAGCAGGTACCGGACCGCGAGCGGCGAAGCGAGCGCGGTGAGTTCGTGCGCGTACACCGAGTTGCCGAGCGACTTCGACATCTTCTGCCCGCCGACGTTCACGAGTCCGTTGTGCACCCAGTACTGCGCGAAGCCGTCGCCTGCAGCCGTCGACTGCGCGAGCTCGTTCTCGTGGTGCGGGAACCGCAGGTCGAGCCCGCCGCCGTGGATGTCGAACGCGGGACCGAGGTAGCGCGCGGCCATCGCCGAGCACTCGATGTGCCAGCCGGGGCGACCGGGACCCCACGGCGACTCCCAGCCCGCCGATCGCGGCTCGGTCGGCTTGTGCCCCTTCCACAGCGCGAAGTCGCGCGGGTCGCGCTTGCCGCGCGGGTCGGAGTCGGCAGCGGCCTCCATGTTCTCGCGCGCCTGCCGCGTCAGTTCGCCGTAGGCCGGCCAACTGCCGGTGTCGAAGTAGACGTCGCCCGAGCCGTCGGGCGCCGGGTAGGCGTGCCCGCGATCGATGAGGCGCTGGATGATCTTCTGCATCTGCGTGACGCTCGCGGTGGCCCGCGGTTCGTAGGTCGGCGGCAGGATGCCGAGCGCGTTGTATGCGGCGGTGAACTCGAGTTCGACCCGGTACGCGAGCGACCACCACTGCTCGCCGATGCCCTCCTCGGCGGCGGCGTTCAGGATCTTGTCGTCGATGTCGGTCACGTTCCGGACGAAGGTCACCGCGTACCCGCGGGCCATGAACCAGCGGCGCATGATGTCGTAGACGAGGGCGCTCCGCAGGTGCCCGATGTGCGGGCTCGACTGCACGGTCGGTCCGCAGACGTACATGCCGACGTGCCCCTCCTCGAGGGGCACGAAGTCGCGCAGGGCCTGGGCCTTCGAGTCGTGGAGTCGCACGGTCACCCGTCAAGCGTACCGGCGCGCCCGAGATCCGGGATCGACGCCCGTCCGCACGGGACGTCGCCGCCGCCCGAACGGTCCGGCGCGTGCAGCTCCGGAATGACGAGCGCGTCGCGATCCCGGCGCGGCGTCGTCAGGCGGGGAGGACCAGCGCGCTCGCGATCCCGGCGCGGCGTCGTCAGGCGGGGAGGACCAGCGCGCTCGCGATCCCGGCGCGGCGTCGTCAGGCGGGGAGGACCAGCGCGCTCGCGATCGCCGTCACGCCCTCGCCGCGGCCGGTGAACCCGAGCCCGTCGGTCGTGGTGGCGGCGACGCTCACCGGCGCGCCGACGATGCGGGTCAGCACGGCCTCCGCCTCGGCACGACGCGGTGCGAGCTTCGGACGGTTGCCGACGACCTGGACCGACACGTTGCCGACGCGCCATCCCGCCTCGGCGAGCCGCCGCACGGTCTCGGCGAGGAACACGTCGCCGTGCGCCCCGGAGAACCGCGGGTCGTCGGTGCCGAACATGCCGCCGATGTCGCCGAGGCCGGCTGCGGCGAGAAGCGCGTCGCAGATCGCGTGCGCGACGGCGTCGCCGTCGGAATGCCCGGACAGGCCGCGCTCCCCCGGCCAGTGCAGGCCCGCGAGCCACAGGGGGGCGGGGTCGTCGGCGAACCCGTGCACGTCGATGCCGGTGCCGACACGCGGCACCGGCGCGTGGGCGGGCAGCGCGCGCGGCGCCGACCGCTCGGCCGCCACGCGGGTCGCCGCCCGATCGGCGAGCAGCTGCTCGGCGCGGTGCAGGTCGGAGGGCACGGTGACCTTGAACGCGCGGGCGTCGCCGGGCACGACGTCGACGGGCACGCCTGCGGCGGCGACGAGGGCCGCGTCGTCCGTGAAGTCGGCTCCGGCGGCCGCGTACGCCGACTCGAGCACCTCGCGCGGGAAGCCCTGCGGCGTCTGCATCGCGGCGAGCTCGGACCGATCGACGGTCTCGAGCACGTGCCCCTCGCCGTCGACGCGCTTGACGGTGTCGACCACCGGCAGGCCCGGCACGATGCCGCGACCGCGCGCCTCGACGGCGGCAGCCACCTCGTCGAACACCGCCGAGGGCGCGAGCGGACGGGCCGCGTCGTGCACCAGCACGACCTCGATCTCGCGCGGGAGCTCGGCGATGCCGCGCGCGACCGACTCCTGCCTGGTGAGGCCGCCGGCGACGACCACGAGGTCGACGGATGCCGCGGCCGCGCGCGGCGTGCAGCGCTCGCGCACCTCGTCGACGCGGTCGGCGGGCGCCACCACGACGACGAACGGCGTGTCGCGCATGCCGAACACGGCATCCAGTGCGACCCCGAGGATCGTGTCGTCGCCGAGCGGGACGAGGGCCTTGGGTTCCGGATGCCCGAGTCGCGTGCCGGATCCGGCCGCGACGACGATGACGGCGACGGTGGAGTCGTTCACCCCTCCACCGTAGCCGCCGGAGGGCGACGCCATCGGGCCGATCGGCCCGAGCCGGTCCACCCCCTGAGACGACGATCGCCGCCGTGCGCGTCTGCGCCGGCGGCGATCGTCGAAGGTGCTCGGCCTAGGAGGCGAGCACCTCGTCGAGGACGGTGGAAGCCTGCTCCTCGTCGGTCTTCTCTGCGAGCGCGAGCTCGGAGATCAGGATCTGGCGGGCCTTCGCGAGCATGCGCTTCTCCCCCGCGGACAGGCCGCGGTCCTGATCGCGGCGCCAGAGGTCGCGGACGACCTCGGAGACCTTGATCACGTCACCCGAAGCGAGCTTCTCGAGGTTCGCCTTGTAGCGACGCGACCAGTTGGTCGGCTCCTCGGTGAAGGGGGCGCGCAGCACCTCGAAGACCTTGTCGAGGCCCTCCTTGCCGATCACGTCACGAACGCCGACCAGGTCGACGTTCTCGGCGGGCACCTCGATCACGAGGTCACCCTGCGTGACGTTCAGCTTGAGGTAGAGCTTCTCTTCGCCCTTGATGATGCGTTTCTTGACTTCGACGATCGTTGCGGCACCGTGGTGGGGGTAAACGACGGTCTCGCCAACCTCAAAAAGCATGAATAGACGTCCTTTCGGCAACTTTCAGGATATCACACCGAGGTAGTGCTAAGGTTCCGCCTCCGCGCCCGGGGGGCGCCGACGCCGTAGGCTACACTCGTCTCGATCCCACGCGCGCGGGTCGCATTCCGCTGCGCGCACGCTCGTCCTTGGAGGTTCTGTGAAGGCGCGTCTCGCGGCATCCGCTGCACTGGCTCTCGGCATCGCCCTCGGCGGCAGCGGCTGCGCCATGCTGACCTACCAGGCGACCACCGAGAAGTACGACGCGAGCGACGGCGTCTCCGCCGATGTCGGGGCCCTCGACGTGCGCAACGTCCTCGTCGTGAGCGACGACGGCGAGGAGGGCAACCTCGTCCTCTCCGTCACGAACACGAGCACCGACGACGAGACGCTCTCGGTCCAGTTCGTCGACGAGGGCGACACCTTCGAGATCGACGTCGACGGCGGCGAGACCGTCTCCCTCGGCACTGCCGAGGAGGAGCCGCTGCTCATCGAGAACCTCGACGCCGAGGTCGGCGGCCTGGTCGCCGTCTACCTCCAGGCGGGCAGCGCCGAGGGCGTCGAGATCCAGGTGCCCGTCCTCGACGGTCGCCTGCCCGAGTACGAAGACCTCGTCCCGTAGGGGCGCGAAGACCCGAGAGCGGATGCCGCGGCGCGAGCCGGCGGCATCCGCTCTTCTCGTTCGCGGCTACGCCTCGAACCGGTAGCCGAGCCCGCGCACGGTCACGAGCTGCACGGGCTCGGAGGGCGTGACCTCGATCTTCGATCGGATCCGCTTGATGTGGACGTCGAGGGTCTTCGTGTCGCCGAAGTAGTCGCTCCCCCACACGCGGTCGATGAGCTGGCCCCGCGTGAGGACGCGACCGGCGTTGCGCATCAGCAGCTCCAGCAGCTCGAACTCCTTGAGGGGCATCGCAACGGCTTCGCCGTCCACCTCGACCGTGTGGCGGTCGACGTCCATCTTGACCCTGCCGCCCTCGATGACGGCGTCGTCCAAGTCGCCGACCTCGGTGCGGCGACGCAGCACCGCGCGGATGCGCGCGAGCAGCTCGCGCGTCGAGTACGGCTTCGTCACGTAGTCGTCGGCACCGAGCTCGAGCCCCACGACGATGTCCACCTCGGAGTCCTTGGCGGTGAGCATGATGATCGGCACGTTGGAGCGCTGCCGGATCTCGCGGCAGACCTCGGTCCCCGGGAGGCCGGGCAGCATGAGGTCGAGCAGCACGAGGTCGGCGCCGTCGCGATCGAACGCGGCCACGGCGGCCGGGCCGTCGCCGGCGACCTCCACCTCGTAGCCCTCGCGCTCGAGCAGGAAGCTCAGCGGGTCGCTCAGCGCGATCTCGTCCTCGACGAGCAGGATGCGGGTCACTCTCGGTCTCCTCGGGATGGCGCGGCCGGAAGCGCCGCGGCGATACGGGTCGTGGTGTCGTCGGCGACGGGAACCGGCGCGTCGGAGGCGGGCTCGGCGGCGTCGTCGGGCTCGCGCGAGATGGGCTGCTCGGCGAGCGGGAGGCGGATCGTGAAGGTGGAACCGCGGCCCGGCCGCGACCACACCCGCACGTCGCCGCCATGGTTCTGGACGGTGTGCTTGACGATGCTGAGGCCGAGGCCGGAGCCTCCGGTGTTCCGCGAGCGGGCCTGGTCGACGCGGAAGAAGCGCTCGAACACGCGATCGAGGTCCTCCGGTGCGATGCCGATGCCCTGGTCGGCGACCGAGATCTCCACGGCGTCGCCGTCGACGATGGCGCCGACCCCGACCCGTCCGCCCTCGCTCGAATAGGCGATCGCATTCGAGATCAGGTTGTGCAGGGCGACGACGAGCAGCGCCTCGTCGCCGTAGACCTCGGCGCGGGACTTCGCGCGGGCGGCCACCTCGACGCCCCTCGCAGCCGCGACCACGCGGTTCTGGTCGACGGCGGCGGCCACGACGCGATCGACGTCGACCAGTTCGTCCCGCCGCAGCGCGTCGCGCGCCTGGAGACGTGAGAGTTCGATGACCTCGCTCGTGATGTGCGCCAGCCGGCTCGACTCGACGCCCAGCCGATCGGCGAAGCGGCGCACCTGCTCGGGCTCGTCGGCCGCCTGGTCGATCGCCTCGGCGAGCAGGCTCACCGAGGCGATCGGCGTCTTGAGCTCGTGGCTGATGTTCGCGATGAAGTCGCGCCGCACCTCGTCGAGGCGATGCGCCTCGGTGCGGTCGTCGGCGAGGAGCAGCACGAAGCGGGTGCCGAGCCGCGCCACGCGGACCTGGAGTCGCATGGTCGCGTCGCTGAACGGCCCGCGCGGGAGTTCGAGCTCGAGGGCGACGGGCTCGCCGGACCGGCGCACGTCCGCCACGAGGTCGACGAGCTCGGCGTGCGCGAGCATCTGGTTGCGGACCAGCCCCATCGCGAGGGCACCCGGCGACGCCCGCAGCACGTTGTTCGAGGGATCGAGCACGACCCCCGCCGACTCGAGGACGTCGAGCACCTGGTCGACGCCGTCGGGGATCGTCGGTGCGACGACGCGAGCTGCGCTCTGGCCGCGGCGCTCGGCCATGTGCAGCACGACCGTGAACCCGGCCCCGAGGAGGATGCCGAAGGTCAGCGCGACCAGCACCGACCAGGTGGAGTCCATGGCACCACCCTAACCATGCCGGTCACCCGCGATTAACCCGGGCGGACACCGCGCGGGGGTAGGTTAGGGAGAGTTCAGCAGCACGGCACCTGCCGTTCACCTTCGACGGCGAGGATGTCGCGTGCCGGTCCGAGACCGGTCGTCCCGCGTGCCCGGCGTGGGAGCCCGAGACCATCGAAGGGGTCACACACATGCGTGAGGTGTTCCAGCAGGAACTGCGCGAGGTTCAGGACGGCCTCGTCGAGATCGCGACGCTCGTCGCCCAGGCCATCGACAAGGCGACGCGCGCCTTCAACGAATCGAACGTCAGTCTCGCCGAGGAGGTCATCGCCGACGACAGCCTCATCGACCAGCGCGCCGCGGCGCTCGACGAGCTCGCCATCACGATCCTGGCGCGCCAGCAGCCGGTGGCGCGCGACCTGCGGATCGTCGTGAGCGCCCTGCGCATCTCGGCCTCGCTCGAGCGGATGGGCGACCTCGCGATGCACATCTCGCAGCTGGCCCGGTACCGCTTCCCCGACAAGGTCGTGCCGAAGTCGCTCCGGCCGACGTTCCACGAGATGGGCGCGCTCGACGTCGAGGTGGCGCGCCAGCTCGTCGAACTGCTCCGCACGCAGGACGTCGCGATCGCCGACGAGATCCGCAACAAGGACGACGAGGTCGACGAGCTCCACCTCTCCGTCTTCGAGAAGGTGCTCGGCGAGACGTGGAAGGGCGAGGCCACCGCGACGGTCGACGCGACCCTCGCGAGCCGCTACCACGAGCGCTTCGGCGACCACGCCGTGTCCATCGCCCAGAAGGTGCTGTACCTCGCGACGGGCGACTGGGTCCCCGAGCCGGTCTGAGCCGCGTCGCGCCGAGCGACGGACGCCACGAGGGCCGAGCGGATGCGACATCCGCTCGGCCCTCGTCGTTCGCGTGGTGGACTACTTCTTGCCCTGCGCGGCGACCGCGGCAGCGCCGGCAGCGGCGGCTTCGGGATCGAGGTACTCGCCCGGCTTGGTCGGCATGAAGTCGTCGCCCAGCTCGTAGACCAGGGGGATGCCCGTCGGGATGTTCAGCTCGGCGATCTCGTCGTCCGAGATGCCGTCGAGGTGCTTGACGAGCGCGCGCAGCGAGTTGCCGTGGGCGGTGACGAGCACCGTCTTGCCCGTCTGCAGGTCGGGGATGATGTCGGACTCCCAGTACGGCAGCATGCGCGCGATGACGTCCTTCAGGCACTCGGTGCGCGGCATCTCGTCGTCGGAGAGGTTCGCGTAGCGCGGGTCGCCGACCTGCGACCACTCGGCGTCGTCGGCGAGGACGGGCGGCGGGGTGTCGAACGAGCGACGCCAGAGCATGAACTGCTCCTGGCCGTACTTCTCGAGCGTCTCGGCCTTGTCGAGGCCCTGCAGGGCGCCGTAGTGGCGCTCGTTGAGCCGCCACGAACGTCGCACGTCGATCCACAGGCGGTCGGCCGCCTCGAGGGCGAGGTCGGCCGTCTGGATCGCGCGGGTCAGCACCGAGGTGTGCAGCACGTCCGGGAGGACGCCCTTCTCGACGAGCAGTTCGCCCGCGCGCTTCGCCTCGGCGCGGCCGAGTTCGCTGAGCCGGACGTCGACCCAGCCGGTGAACAGGTTCTTCTGGTTCCAGTCGCTCTGGCCGTGGCGCAGCAGCACGAGGGTGTAGACCATGCGGTCCAGCCTAGCGACCCGCCCGCGGCGGGCCGTGGGCGGGGTCGAACCGTGACGGATGCCGCGGGCGGTCGGATGCCCCACGCGGGGCGGGCTGCGACACTGGAGGGCATGCCGGTCGGATCCATCACGCGGGGCACGACGAACACGAACCGCCTGCGCCGCGTCGACCGCTGGATCGCCGAGCAGCCGGCGCTCCGCGGCGCCGCCGATCCGCTCGTCGTCGACCTGGGCTACGGGGCGAGCGGCGTGACCGCGTTCGAGCTCGCCGTCCGGCTCCGCCGAGCGCGACCGGACGTGCGCGTGCTCGGACTGGAGATCGATCCGGCACGGGTCCGCGGTGCGGAGGCGCAGCTCGCCGACGTCCGTGCCGGCCGCACGTCCTTCGCCGCAGACCTGCCCGTCTCCTTCGGCGTGGGCGGGTTCGAGGTGCCGGTGCAGGGCGGACGCCGTCCGGCCGTGATCCGCGCGTTCAACGTGCTCCGCCAGTACGACGAGGCCGACGTCGCTGGTGCCTGGGCCCGCATGACCGACCGCCTTGCGCCCGGCGGCCTGCTCGTCGAGGGCACCTGCGACGAGCTCGGCCGTGTCGCGAGCTGGGCGGGCGTGACGGATGCGGGACCGCAGACCTTCTCGATCAGCCTCCGCCTCACGGGGCTCGAGGTCCCATCGGTGGTGGCCGAGCGGCTGCCGAAGGCGCTGATCCACCGGAACGTCCCCGGCGAGCGCATCCACGACCTGCTCGAGGCGCTCGACCGCAGCTGGCGCGTGCACGCGCCGCTCTCGGTCTACGGTCCGTCGCAGCGCTGGATCGCGGTCGCCCGGAGCCTCCGCGATGCGGGATGGTCGGTGCACGGTGGCGTGCGGCGCTGGCGGCTCGGGGAGCTCACCCTGGACTGGGCGGCGGTCGCGCCCCGCTGAGGGCCTCTCAGTCGCCGGGCAGCAGCGCTCGCGCCTCGTCGAGGGCGAGTCCGGTCGCGGTCAGGAGGTCCACGAGGTACGGGCGGAGCGCCGCGAGCGTGTTCCGGTCGCCCTGCGGGCCGTCCGGCAGGATCGCGACCGGGTCGAGGTGGCGGAGGATCTCCGAGAAGCCCTGCCGCGCGACGGGCTGCTGCGCGACGTCGCGCAGCGACTCGTCGAGCACTTCGACCGCGACCGCGATGCGGGCGACCACGTCGGCGACCGCCTCGCGCCGCCGCCCGTCGCGGAGGCTCCACTCGACCCGGCGGGCGACGATGCGGAGGTTGCGCGTCGCGAGGTCGACGCCCGACAGCATGGCGCGCTGCCGCTCGAGGTCGAACCTCGCCCGCCGCACGACGGGCGACAGCCGCGCGATCGCGATGCCCGAGTCGACGCTCGCGGTCCACGCCTCGACCGCGGGCTGCGTGGCGCGGGCGCGGGAGAGCGCCCGCCCCGCGGCATCCGCGTCACCCGCCCGGAGGGCCGCCGCGAGCTCGAGCAGCACGACCACGTGCTCGTCGAGCAGGCGCCGACCGTCGCGGAGGGCGGTCCGGCGCGGATCGCGCGGGATCACGGCGGTCGCGAGGAGGGCGAACGCACCGCCGACGACGGCGTCGAGCGTTCGGACGAACGGGCCGCCCTCGGGCGCCGGCACGAGCATCACCAACGAGCACTGCACGGCCGCGGCGATCGCGAAGGACGCGTTGCCCGACAGGAACCGGGCGACGGCGAGCGTGACGGCGAGGGCGAGCGCGTACTGCCAGATGCCGCTGCCCGCGACGAGCAGCAGCCCCTCGGCGAGCGCGATGCCGAGCGTCATCGCGATCACGGTCTCGAGCACCCGGATCGGGCGCGCGTCGCGCACGAACCCGAGCGACGTGATGGCGACCAGCGCGGAGATGAGCGGCTGCTCGTGCCCGACGACGAACAGCGAGAACGAGTACGCCGCGATCGCGGTGACCGTGATCTGCAGGATCGCCGGAAGCGAGTCGCGCAGCCGAGCGAATCGCCCGGCCGGCCGGGTCGCCCCGCCGGGCGATCGGGTCACGGGCGGATGCCGAGCCTCGGCAGGCGGGGCACCTCGACGGCAGCGGCCGCCGCGGCGGGCACGATCTCGACCTGTGCCGCGGCGACGTCGATGCCGTGGCTCTCGACGATGAGCTCGAGGTCGGCCGGAACGGCGCGCTTGACGACCGCGAGGGCGATCGGGCCGAGCTCGTGGTGCATGCCGGCGGAGGTGACGGCGCCGACTGCACGGCGTTCGGGCTCGTCGCCCGGCGCCGGCTCGGGACGGACCTTGAGCCCGACGACGGCGTCGCCTCGCTTCGGCAGGATCGTGTCGCTGCCGTCGAGGTGGAGCATCACGAGGCGGCGCGGGGGGCGGCCGAGGTTGACGACCTTCGCGACGGTCTCCTGCCCGCGGTAGCACCCCTTGTGCAGGTCGACCGCGCTGCGGAGCCAGTCGAGCTCGTGCGGCAGGGTGCGCTCGTCGACCTCGGTCGCGAAGCGCGGGCGCCACGCGGCGATACGCAGCGCCTCGAGCGCGAGCGCGCCGGCGACCTCGACCGAACCCGACCGGACAGCGCCGGCGAGGCTCGGGAGTGCGCCGCGGGGCACGATCGCCTCGGCGTAGCGCCATGCCGCGCCGGCGTGCCCCGCCTCCGGGGCGTACCCGTACCCGTCGGCGAGCAGTCGTCTCCACGGGTCGCGCCAGACCAGGGCGCCGTCTGGGAGATCGACCGGGAAGGCGTCGTCGCGCGGCATCGCGCCGACGACCGCGAACTCGTCGCTGACGTCGGCCACCTCGACACGCAGCATGAACCGCATGCGATCGAGCCATGCCGCGAGCGATGGCGCGGCCTCGCCCTCGAGCACGAGCCAGGTGCGCTCCCCGTCGTCGACGACGTGCACCGCATGCTCGACGTGTCCCGACGCGTCGAGGAACAGCGCCTCGGCGCTCTCTCCCGGCGCGAGGTGGTCGAGCGCGCGGCTCGCCATCGAGTTCAGCCACGAACGGCGGTCGGGACCGGTGACCGTGACGACGCCCCGGTCCGACAGGTCGACGATCGCGTGGCCCTCCTCGAGGCGACGCTGCTCGACCATCGGGTTGCCGTAGTGGGCTGCGACGCCGGCGTCGGGCGGGTCGCCGACGACTGCGCCCGGCAGCGCGAGGAACGGCGAACCGGCCATCAGTCGACCTTCGCGAGCCGGGCTGAGGCGTGCGTGCGGAGGTCCTGGCCGAGGGCCGCGATGTCCCAGGCCCAGAGGAGGTGGTTCTCGACGAGCCCGTAGAGCCTGGTCGCCGCCGCGTACTCCTTCGCGCCGGCGGTGCGCATGACGGCATCGGTCGCCAGGTCGATCCGCGGGCCCCTCACCTGCCCGAGGTACAGCTCGCTCACGCCGCCGGGGTGCACGATCCCGACCTCGAGGTCGAAGCCGCCGGCGTCGTTGCGCAGCGTCTCCACGGCCTCGGCGTCGGGGAAGCGCGACGCGCCGACCGCGGGGAGCATGGCCGGCCCCTGGTCGCCCTCGCCGAGCGGGCGGGCGAGCCGCCAGTAGCCGGTCTCCGCGGCGAGCGGCGTCGGCTCGCCGTCATCCGTCGTCGGGAACAGCCAGGTGTAGGACGTGTAGTTGAGGTACGGCAGTCCGTCGTGGCTGAAACTCACCCGCTGCCCGAACTCGTGGGTGACCGAGCCGTCGCCGACGGCGTAGTCGATCACGCCGGAACCCTCCCAGACCCCGAGGAGCCAGGAGAGCGGAACGAGCTCCGCAGGGAGGTCGACCGGCAGCTCGATCACGATCTAGCGCTGCCCCTTGAAGAGCTTGTAGACGACCACGCCGCTGATCCAGGCGATGGTGAGGCTCGCGAGACCGAGCAGGCCGATGAAGAAGAGTTCGAGCGCGAGCAGCGAGGACATGCTGCGAGTCTACCCGCTGCTCACCCGACGACCGGCAGCAGCGCGAGCGCCCCGACGGCCACTGGGACGACCGCTCCGGCGATCGACGCGCTGGTCCGTCCGACGTAGCCGTGGGGCCGCCGCGAGGCGAGCTGCAGCAGCAGCGCCGCGATGACGGACGCCGCGAACACCATGCCGAGCACGCCGAGGGCGGCGTAGGGACCGCTGTCGTGGAACCAGACGCGCGTGCCCGACCAGGCCAGGCCGACGACCACCGCCGAGCCCACCGCCGAGATGAGCCACACCGCGGGCACCGCCCACCGGGCGAGGCCCGTCGCCGGTGCTCCCGTGTCGTCCTGCGTCACGCCCGCCCCCATCTCCGTCGCCCGGCCCTCGGTGTCCCGTAGTATTGACCGCACCTTACTACTGGAGGGTGTGCGTGGCGCAGCTGCTGATCCTGACGCCGGCAGCAAACGAAGACGTTCTCCCGGCCCTGTCTCTCCTGAGCCATCGGGTGCGCGTGATCCCGGCGTCGCCCGATCAACTCGTGCGCGCGCCCGAGGCCGACCTCGTCTTCCTCGACGCACGGACGAACCTCGCCGGCGCCAAGGCGCTCGCCCAGATCCTCCGGACGACCGGGCTCTCGGTTCCGCTGATCCTCGTCGTCACCGAGGGCGGACTCACCGCGGTGACCTCCGACTGGGGCGTCGACGACGTGATCCTCGAGCAGGCGGGTCCCGCCGAGATCGACGCCCGCATCAGGCTCGCACTGGGACGGGCCCAGGCGGCCCAGCCGGCCGAGCGCATCCAGACCTCGGGCGTGGTGATCGACGAGGCGAGCTACTCGGCCAAGGTGCACGGTCGCACGCTCGACCTGACCTACAAGGAGTTCGAGCTGCTCCGGTTCCTGGCCGCGCACCCATCGCGGGTGTTCACCCGCGAGCAACTGCTCAGCGAGGTGTGGGGCTACGACTACTTCGGCGGCACGCGCACGGTCGACGTGCACGTCCGTCGCCTGCGCGCCAAGCTCGGCGACCTCGACAGCCTCATCGGCACCGTGCGGAACGTCGGCTACCGCTTCAACGTCCACGAGGACGACGAGCAGGACGCGAACGTCACCACCCGGTGACCTGCGCTTCACCACCGCGTCGCGGCCCGGTGGCATGATGTGTGGATGACCGCGGAGAGCACCCTGGACGAAGACCGCACCGCGAGCGACTTCGACGACGACTTCGAGCCGCTCGACACCGAGGGCGCGCCCGAACTGCTCGCCGAACGCTACCTCGACCGGGAGCTCAGCTGGCTCGCATTCAACCAGCGCGTGCTCGAGCTCGCCGAGGATCCCCGCCTGCCCGTGCTCGAACGCGCCAACTTCCTCGCGATCTTCGCCTCCAACCTCGACGAGTTCTTCATGGTGCGCGTCGCGGGCCTGAAGCGCCGCATCAACACCGGCCTCGCCGTCCCGACCAACGTCGGCCGGACCCCGCACGAGGTCCTGGCCGACATCTCGCAGAAGGCGCACGAGCTGCAGTCGCGGCACGCCGCCGCGTACCAGGAGCTCGTCAAGCCGGCGCTGGCCGAAGCCGGCATCCGCATCGTCTCGTGGGACGAACTCGACGAGGAGCACCGCGAGCACCTGCACGGCTACTTCAGCACGCAGATCTTCCCGGTGCTCATGCCGCTCGCGGTCGACCCGGCCCATCCGTTCCCCTACATCTCCGGCCTGTCGCTGAACCTGTCGGTGCGCGTGCGGAACAGCCGCACCGGCCGTCAGGAGTTCGCGCGCGTGAAGGTGCCGCAGATGCTGCCCCGGTTCGTGCGCGTCGACCCGGCCGAGCCGGTCGAGGATGCCGGCTACATCGCACTCGAGGACCTGATCGCCAACCACCTCGGCGACCTCTTCCCGGGTATGGAGGTCCTCGACCACCACGTCTTCCGGGTCACCCGCAACGAGGACGTCGAGATCGAGGAGGACGAGACCGAGAACCTCATCAAGGCCCTCGAGAAGGAACTGCTGCGCCGACGGTTCGGTCCGCCCATCCGGCTCGAGATCTCCGACGACATGGACGAGGTCACCCTCGGCCTCCTCGTGCGCGAACTGGATGTCACCGAGCAGGAGGTCTACACGCTGCCCTCGCCGCTCGACCTCGGCGGGCTCTTCGACCTCGCACGCATCGACCGACCCGAGCTGCACTATCCGACGCACGTCCCCACGACCAACGTGCAGCTGCAGCCGTCGGAGCCGAACCGGCAGGCCGACATCTTCGCCGCCGTCGCCGAGAAGGACGTGCTGCTGCACCACCCGTACGAGTCGTTCGCGACGAGCGTGCAGGCGTTCCTCGAGCAGGCCGCGGCCGACCCCGACGTGCTGGCGATCAAGCAGACCCTCTACCGCACGTCGGGCGACAGCCCGATCGTGGAGGCGCTGATCGACGCCGCCGAGGCCGGCAAGCAGGTCCTCGCGCTCGTGGAGATCAAGGCCCGGTTCGACGAGGCCGCGAACATCACGTGGGCGCGCAAGCTCGAGAAGGCGGGCGTGCACGTCGTGTACGGCCTGGTCGGGTTGAAGACGCACTGCAAGCTCGCGCTCGTCATCCGCCAGGAGAAGACCGGCCTCCGGCACTACAGCCACATCGGCACGGGCAACTACAACCCGAAGACCAGCCGCATCTACGAGGACCTCGGCCTGCTGACCGCCGACGACCAGGTCGGCAAGGACCTCACCCGGCTCTTCAACGAGCTCTCCGGCTACGCCATCGAGAAGAAGTTCAAGCGCCTCCTCGTCGCCCCGCTCCACCTCCGGAAGGGGCTGCTGAAGCTCATCGCGCAGGAGACCAGGAACGCGCAGGAGGGCAAGCCCGCCGGCATCCGCATCAAGGTCAACTCGATGGTCGACGAGGCCATCATCGACGCGCTGTACCGCGCGTCGAACGCGGGCGTGCCGGTCGAGATCTGGGTGCGCGGCATCTGCAGCCTCCGCCCCGGCATCCCCGGGCTGAGCGAGAACATCACGGTCCGCAGCATCCTCGGCCGGTACCTCGAGCACTCCCGCATCTTCTCGTTCCGCAACGACGGCGACCCGGTGGTCTACATCGGGTCGGCCGACATGATGCACCGCAACCTCGACCGGCGCGTGGAGGCGCTCGTCCGGCTCACCGACCCCGACCACGTCGGCGCGATCGCGGGCCTCTTCGACGAGGCGATGGACGAGCGCACCGCGTCGTGGTGGCTCGCGGGCGACGGCACCTGGACGAGGCATTCGACGGATGACGCGGGGCGCCCGCTCGACGACCTGCAGCACCTCCGCATCCAGCGCGTCGCGCAGCGCAGCAAGCGCGCCGCGCAGCGCGCGACGCGAACGGCGCGCCGATGAGCCAGGTCGCCACCGCCGTCTACGCAGCCGGCGCCGTCTGCTGGCGCGTGATCGACGGGCGCATCCACGTGCTCGTCGTGCACCGCACGGTCCACGGCGACGTGACGATCCCGAAGGGCAAGGTCGATCCGGGCGAGACGCTCCCCCGGACGGCCGTCCGCGAGATCGCGGAGGAGACGGGACTCGCCGTCGCGTTGGGCGTGCCCGTCGGCGTCTCGCGCTACCCGCTCCCGAGCGGTCGCGAGAAGATCGTGCACTACTGGGCGGCCGAGGTCACCGACAAGGCGGTGCAGGCCTCGACGTTCCGGCCCAACGCCGAGATCGCCGCGCTCGAGTGGGTCACGATCAAGCGCGCCCGCAGCTACCTCACGTACGGGCCCGATCGCGAGATCCTCGACAACTTCTCCGCCCTCGTCGACCAGGGCGTGACCGAGACGTTCGCGCTCATCGTGCTCCGGCACGGCAAGGCCCAGACCCGTTCGTCGTGGAAGGGCGAGGACACGGCCCGCCCGCTCGTCGAGCGCGGCGTGCGCCAGGCCGCTGCGCTCGTCGACACGGTCACGGCCTGGAAGCCGCGCAAGATCGTCTCGAGCCCGGCGGTCCGGTGCGTGACGACCGTGGCGCCGCTCTCGGCGAAGACCGGGATCCCGGTCAAGCGGGACGACGGGATCAGCCAGGACGCGTGGGAGGCCGGCAACGACGAGGTGCGCCGCGTCATCGGCAAGCGCGTGCGCGTGGGCAAGACCGCGGTCATCTGCGGACACGGCCCCGTGATGCCCGAGATCATGCGCGAGATCGCGCTCGCCACCGGGACGCCGCTCGGTTCGTACGTGACGGATGCCGCGAGCCTCGAGGTGGGGGCGTTCAGCGTCGTGCACCTCTCCTCGTCGAACCCGTCGTCGGGCATCATCGCGATCGAGACGCACGCGCCGGTCGCGTAGGGCTTCCGCCGGCCCGAGTCGAAACGCAGGGGATACGCAGGTTCCGCACACCGTCGCGACCGCGAGTGTTCACCGTTCGTTCACCCGATTGGGTTTCGATGTTCACCGGACATGGCCTCGAGCCCGGCGCACCGGCCGACTCGCCGACGGTCCGGAACTCCCCGACCTCTCGAACCCTCCCCGAAGGAGCCCAGTGAACCGCATGCGCCCGCTCGCGGCCGTCGCGCTCGCCGTCGCCGCCGCATCCGTCCTCTCCTCCTGCGCCGTCAACGAGATGGAGGTCGGCGACACGGGTTCGACGCTCGACGGATACGTGGTCGGCGCCGGCTCGTCGGCGCAGGGCGCCGCGCAGCAGTCGTGGATCGCGGCGTTCCAGACCGATCACCCCGGGGTCACGGTCGACTACGACCCGGCCGGCTCCGGCGCCGGCCGCGACACCTTCATCGAGGGCGCGAGCGACTTCGCAGGATCGGATCGCGCCTACACCACGGACGAACTGGAGGAGGGCGACTTCGGCCGCTGCGCGCCCGACTCCACGATCATCGAGCTGCCCCTGTACATCTCCCCGATCGCCGTGGTCTTCAGCCTCGACGGGATCGATTCGCTGAACCTCGATGCTGCGACGATCGCGGGCATCTTCGCCGGCGACATCACCGACTGGGACGACCCGGCGATCGTCGCGACGAATCCCGGAGTCGCCCTTCCCGACCTCGCCATCACGGCGGTGCACCGCTCCGACGACTCGGGTACGACCGAGAACTTCACCGACTACCTGCACGCCGCCGCTCCCGACGTCTGGGAGTGGGAGGCGGACGGCGTGTGGCCCTTCGCGGGCGGCGAGGCCGCACAGGGCAACTCGGGCGTGGTCGACACGGTCGGCGGCGGCGTCGGGACCATCGGCTACGCGGACGCATCGCGCGCCGGAGGCCTCGGCACGGTCGCGGTCCGCGTCGGCGACGAGTTCGTCTCCTTCTCCCCCGAGGCGGCCGCCGCGGTCGTCGACGCGTCCCCGCTCGAGGAGGGTCGAGCCGAGGGCGACCTGGCCGTCGGCATCGACCGCACCACCGAGCAGGCCGGCGTCTACCCGATCGTCCTCGTCAGCTACCTGATCGCGTGCGAGCAGTACGCGTCGCCCCGCAATGCGGAGGTCGTACGGGAGTACCTGGCGTACGTCGCGAGCGAGGAGGGCCAGCAGGCCGCGGCCGCGGGCGCGGGATCGGCGCCGATCTCCGATGCGATGCGCGAGCGCGCCCTGCAGGCGATCGAGTCGATCAGCGGGTAGGGCCCCCATCCGACGCTCGGTGGCGGATCGCCGTCACGGCGGACTCACAGCGGTGGCGCCCCGGCCGGTCAGGCCCAGTTCACCTTCCGTTCACCGGTGTGGGGGACGCTCGTCACGCACGCTGGTTAGCGTCGCAGGCGGGTCGGCACCCGGCCCGGAATCCTGCAATCCAAACCCCCGGAAGGGAATCACGTGAACCTCAAGCGTTTCGGCGCGCCCGCCGTCATCGCCATGACCGCGGCTCTCGCGCTCAGCTCCTGCGCCGCGAACGAGGGCGGCTCGGGCGAGCCCGCCGCCACGGAGTCGACGCTCTCGGGCACGCTGGTCGGTGCCGGCGCCTCGTCGCAGGACTCGGCCCAGCAGGCCTGGATCGCCGGCTTCCAGACCGCGAACCCCGATGTCACGATCAACTACGACCCGACGGGTTCGGGCGCCGGTCGCGACACCTTCCTCTCCGGCGCGAGCGACTACGCGGGCTCCGACCGCGCGTTCAACGACGAGGAGATCGCCGCGGGCGGCTTCGCCAAGTGCGCGCCCGACACGTCCGTCGTCGAGCTCCCGCTCTACATCTCGCCGATCGCCGTCATCTTCAACCTCGAGGGTGTGGACAGCCTCAACCTCGACGCGGCCACCATCGCGGGCATCTTCGCCGGCGACATCACGAACTGGAACGACGAGGCGATCGCCGCCACGAACGAGGGCGTCGAGCTCCCCGACCAGGCGATCACCCCCGTCCACCGTTCGGACGACTCGGGCACCACCGAGAACTTCACCGAGTACCTCGGTGCGGCCGCGCCCGACGTGTGGACCTACGAGGCCGACGGCGTGTGGCCGTTCGAGGGCGGCGAGGGCGCGCAGGGCACCTCGGGTGTCGTCGACGCCGTGACCAACGGCACGGGCACCATCGGGTACGCCGACGCGTCGCGCGCCGGTGACCTCGGCACCGTCGCGGTCGGCGTCGGCGGCGAGTTCGTCGAGTACTCGCCGGAGGCCGCTGCCGCCATCGTCGACGCCTCGCCGTTCGTCGAGGGCCGTGCCGACGGCGACCTCGCGATCGAGCTCGACCGCACCTCGGAGGAGGCCGGCGTCTACCCGATCGTCCTCGTCTCCTACCTCATCGCGTGCCAGGAGTACGCCGAGCCCGAGAACGTCGAGCTCGTGAAGGCCTACCTCTCGTACATCGCCAGCCCCGAGGGCCAGGACGTCGCGGCCGAGTCCGCCGGCTCCGCCCCGATCTCCGACTCGCTCCGCGAGCAGGTCACCGCGGCGATCGACTCGATCCAGTAGGTGGTTCGTGCCCGGCCCCGGTAGCGTCAGCAGCGCCGGGGCCGGGCACGGCCATGTTCCATGCATCACTGACCGGAGGATCCCCAGATGACCACCGCAGCAGCGCCGATCCGGGCGAAGCAACGCCCAGGCGATCGCGTCTTCTCGAAGTCGGCGGTCTTCGCCGGCTCGATGATCCTCGTCACGCTGGCCGCGGTCGCGACGTTCCTCATCGTCCAGAGCATCCCGGCGCTCTTCGCCGACAGCGAGGATGCGTCGATCCTCGACACCGACTTCTGGGCCTACGTCGGCCCCCTCGTCTTCGGCACGATCTGGGCCGCCGCGCTCGCGCTGATCATCGCCCTGCCGATCTCGGTCGGCATCGCGCTCTTCATCTCGCACTACGCGCCGCGACGGCTGGCCTCCGTGCTCGGCTACATCGTCGACCTGCTGGCCGCCGTTCCGTCGGTCGTCTTCGGCCTGTGGGGCATCGGAGTCCTCGCCCCCGCCGTGCAGCCCGTGTACGCCTGGCTCGTGGACAACCTCGGCTGGTTCCCGCTCTTCGCCGGCCCGGTCTCCGGCACCGGCCGCACCATCCTCACCGCGGCGCTCGTGCTCGCCGTCATGATCATCCCCATCATCACCGCCATCTCCCGCGAGGTCTTCCTCCAGACGCCCGTCCTCCACGAGGAGGCCGCGCTCGCGCTCGGCGCGACGCGCTGGGAGATGATCCGCACCGCGGTCCTGCCGTTCGGCCGCCCCGGCATCATCTCGGCCGCCGTGCTCGGCCTCGGTCGCGCGCTCGGCGAGACGATGGCCGTCGCCATGGTCCTCTCGGCGACCGGCGCGGTGACGTTCCAGCTCCTCACGTCGGTCAACCCGTCGACGATCGCGGCGAACATCGCCCTGAGCTTCCCCGAGGCGTACGGCATCAACGTCAACGTCCTCATCGCGACGGGCCTCATCCTCTTCATCGTCACCTTCGCGGTGAACGCGATCGCCCGCTGGATCGTGGCCCGCCGCGCCGAGTTCTCGGGAGCGAACTGATGACCACCACGATCACCCCTCCCGAGCCGAAGACCTCGAGCCCGATCAGCAACTCGCTGACGGCGGGCAAGCTGCCCAACCAGGCACCCTGGATCGTGCTGGGTGCGAGCCTCCTCGTGTCCGTGGCGCTCTTCGCGATGTTCGCCATCACGGGCGGCGAGTTCAACTGGGCCGGGATGTTCATCGTCGCGGCACTGGTCTACGTGGTCACGATCACCTCGGTCTCGCGCGTGGTCGAAGGGCCGCGCAAGGCGACGGACCGCTTCGTCACGGCACTCGTGACCGGCGCGTTCCTCCTCGCGATGATCCCGCTCGTCTCGCTGTCCGTCACCGTCGTCACGTTCGGCCTCAACCGGTTCGACGCCGAGTTCTTCAGCTACTCGATGCGCAACGTGACGGGCGAGGGCGGCGGCGCGCTGCATGCGATCGTGGGCACGCTGCTCATGACCGGCACCGCCGCGCTGATCTCGATCCCGATCGGCCTGATGACCTCGATCTACCTCGTCGAGTACGGCCGAGGCCGGCTCGCCCGGGGCATCACCTTCCTCGTCGACGTCATGACCGGCATCCCGTCGATCGTCGCGGGCCTGTTCGCCTACGCGCTCTTCGCGATCTTCTGGGGCCCCGGCACTCGCACCGGCATCGCCGGCGCCGTCGCCCTGGCCGTGCTCATGATCCCGGTCGTCGTCCGCTCGAGCGAGGAGATGCTCCGGCTCGTCCCGGTCGAGCTCCGCGAGGCGTCGTACGCCCTCGGGGTGCCGAAGTGGCTCACCATCGTCAAGGTCGTGCTCCCCACCTCGATCGCGGGCATCACGACGGGGATCATGCTCGCGATCGCCCGCGTCATCGGCGAGACGGCACCGCTGCTCATCGCGGCCGGCTTCACGAACAGCATGAACTACGACATGACCGAGGGCCGCATGTCCTCGCTGCCGGTGTTCGTCTACACGCAGTACGCGAACCAGGGCAACCCGCCCGAGGCGTACCTCGACCGCGCCTGGGCGGCCGCGCTCACCCTCATCCTCATCGTCATGGCGCTGAACCTCATCGCCCGACTCGTCGCCCGGTTCTTCGCCCCCAAGTACGGTCGCTGACCCCGCACCCCCAGTAAGGAAGCCCAGTGTCCAAGCGCATCGAGGTCAAGGACCTCAACGTCTACTACTCCAAGTTCCTCGCGGTCGAGGGCGTCTCGCTCGAGATCGAACCCCGCAGCGTCACCGCGTTCATCGGCCCGTCGGGCTGCGGCAAGTCCACGTTCCTCCGCACCCTCAACCGCATGCACGAGGTCATCCCCGGCGCGCGCGTCGAGGGCGAGGTGCTCATCGACGGCAACAACCTCTACGACCCCGAGGTCGACCCGGTGCTCGTGCGCCGGCAGGTCGGCATGGTGTTCCAGCGGCCGAACCCGTTCCCCACGATGTCGATCAAGGAGAACGTCCTCGCGGGCGTCAAGCTCAACAACAAGCGCATCTCCAAGTCCGACGCCGACGAGCTCGTCGAGAAGTCGCTGCAGGGCGCGAACCTCTGGAACGAGGTGAAGGACCGGCTCGACCGACCGGGCTCGGGTCTCTCGGGCGGCCAGCAGCAGCGCCTCTGCATCGCGCGCGCGATCGCGGTCTCGCCCGAGGTCATCCTGATGGACGAGCCGTGCTCGGCGCTCGACCCGATCTCGACCCTCGCGATCGAGGACCTCATCGAGGAGCTCAAGCAGGAGTACACGATCGTGATCGTGACCCACAACATGCAGCAGGCCTCGCGCGTGTCCGACAAGACCGCGTTCTTCAACATCGCCGGCACCGGCAAGCCCGGCAAGCTCATCGAGTACGACGAGACGACGACGATCTTCTCGAACCCGTCCGAGAAGGCCACGGAGGACTACGTCTCCGGCCGATTCGGCTGAGCCCAGCGGTACGGACGTCGGCCCGGCTCCCTGCAGGGGCCGGGCCGTCGTCGTCAGTCGCGCGGACTCAGGAGGTAGGCGTTCAGCGCGGCCGTCTCGTCGGCGTCGACCGGCATCGGGGCTCCGTCGAGTTCGACGATGGGCGCGGCCATGCGCACGCTCGACACGAGCCACGCGGCATCCGCTCGCCTGAGGTCGTCGAGCGTGAGGTCGCGATACGCGACCCGACGGCCCTGCCCCTCGAGGTGCGCGAAGATGCTGCGCTGGGTGGTTCCGTGCAGGATGCCGGCCGCGGGCGGCGGCGTGACGACCTCGTCGCCGATCCGCGCGAGCAGGCTCGAGGTGGGACCCTCGAGCACGAACCCGTCCGACGAGACGTACAGCGCGTCGTCGGCGCCACGACGCTTGGCTTCGCGGATCGCCGCCATGTTCGCCGCATAGCTCAGGGTCTTCGCGCCGAGCAGCAGCCACGGGGCCTGCTCCCCCGCGCCGCTCGACACGCCCCGATCGAGGCTGACGACGCGGATGCCCCGCCGCCGCGCCGCGGCGAAGTCCGCCCCGGGCGTGACGTGCACCCAGCCGGTCGGGGCCGTGCCCGGGTCGAGTCCCCGGCTCAGGGCGATCTTCAGCGCGAACTCGCCCTCCGACGCGACGCGCTCGGCGGCTCGCCGGATGACCAGCCGCCACTGCTCCGGGTTCGGCTCGGGCAGTTCGGTCAGCCGTGCCGAATTCGCCAACCGGGCGAGGTGCGGGCCGACCTCCTGCACGTGGCCGTCCACGACGGCGAGCGTCTCGAAGACGCCGTCGCCGCGGTGCGGCGCGAGGTCGTTCACGGCGAGCGCGGCCGCACCGGGCTCGATCTCGCGGAAGGAGGCCTCGAGGAACTCGGGCGACGCATCGACCGGCAGCGGATCGACGAGGAACGAGACGGTGTCGGCCATGGCTCGATGCTACGCCGCGCGGTGGCGCCACGCCCGTCCCCGCCTGTCGAGCCGGGCCGTCAGCGCTCCGCGCACCGACTCGGGCATGAAGATGGCCGGCCGCAGAACGCCTCTCGGCGCGAGGCCGCTCGAAGCGGCGAATATTGGAGCCCGGGGTTACTGCGACCGGCCACGAACAGTCTAAACGAGGCGGGCGGCGGGTCTATTCCCCGGGCCTCGAGCCCTGCACCTCGAGGCGGCTCGCAGACCGTTCAGTCCAGGCTGTCGTGCCGCCACAGCCGTGCGCACGCGGCGAGTTCCTCGGCCAGCGACGAGAGCCGCAGGGCACGCTGCGTGAGGACGCCGGGCCGCTCGGGGTGCGCGGCATCCGCGGCATCCGCGTCATCGGCGAGGCTCGCGAAGCCCGCCGACGCGACCCGGCAGAACGCCGTGGCGCGCTCGAGCGCCGCGGCGAAGTCGCCCGAGAACACGCCGCGCAGGATCGTGTCGGCGAGCTCGCGCACCTCGGCCGGACCCGCCGGAGTCGGCGCGCCCGCGACGACCTGGTCGATCGTGTGCGAGACCTCGGTGCCGCGCTGGAACGCGAGGCTCACTCCCGGCGCATCCTGTCGGATCATCGTGCGCAGGAGGTAGATGCGCCAGAGCGCGCCCGGCAGGCTCTTCGGCGACGCCTGCGACCACAGTTCGGCGATCGCGTCGATCCCGTGCTCGTCGGTGTACGTGACGAGCCGGGCGACGATCTCGGGGTCGGGGTCGGCGCGCACCCGCGAGAGCACGGCGGCCGCGGTGTCGTGGGCGACACGACTCACGTACGCCGGGTCCTCGGCGCCCAGGTAGCCCTCGAACATGCGCGGCGGGAAGCGCGTGGGGCGATGGAAGTCTGCGGTCATCGCGGACACGATACCCCCGCCCGCCGGGAATCGCCCGGCGTCGGACACGGGTTCCGCGGCGGGCGGAATCGCGCGCCGAATCAGGCAGACGCATCCGTCGGCATCTTCGCGTTGAGGAGGGCGCTCCGCCAGGTCTCGCCCATCCGTTCGTATGTGACGATCGCATGACAGTTCCTGCATCTCACGTCGCATTTCGCGATCTCGTCGCGGACGCGGCCCCACGAGTACGCTGCCTTCGCCAGCTTCATCACTTCGCCCGCCTTCTCGGTGTCCGCGCGGTGATCGAAGTCGAGTACTCGGATATCACCCTCGCCGCAGTCGACGCAGGGATGCTCCAGCAGGTACGCGCCGATACGCTGCAGATGGGCGGCGCGCGTCTTCGCCACCTGCGCGGCGACCGCCCGTCGGTGCTTCGCGACATTCTCCGCGTAGTACCGGCGCGCCCGTGCAGCGTTGCACTCACGACAGACGGACTGCAGTCCATCCGGCGACCGTGCGCGGAGATTGAAGTCGGTCGTCGGGAGCGAGCGGCGGCAGGTCGAGCACAGCTTCATGACGTCCTTCCGGGAAGTGATTCGACGGTATCGTCGGCCGCCGACATCAGCGTGAACCGGTCGGACTCCGGCCTTCACCGACACGAGATCCGGGCCAGCCGGCCTGTTAGGGTGGGTCTGCCCCTATAGCTCAGTTGGTTAGAGCAACGGACTTCAACAGAACACAGGAGCGTCACCGCAGAAATGCGGTGGATGTACGCCGCTATATGCTGGAACCCCCTGAGAGCCCGAGGTACTCGCCCGACAGGGCAGTGACAATCCGAGGGATTGGGCGATCAGCAGGTAACCGAAAGGGAACCTCAGAGACTACACGCGGCGCACCTGACCGGCTCGGCCGAAGGTGAAGATATAGTCCAGACTGCAAGCCCTTCGCGGTGGCTGGGGAAACTCAGTGCAGCAGGTTAATCCGTGGGTCCAGGGTTCGAGTCCCTGTGGGGGCACCATCGCCGATCACGGCGCGAGCCGCGGCATCCCGAGCCCGAACTCGTGGCGCAGGGCGCTCGCGGCCGCGTGCCAGCCGGCGAGACCGTGCACGCCCGGACCGGGCGGCGTGGAGGCCGACGCGAGGTAGACGCCGCCGAGCGGTGTACGCCACGGGTCGGGTGAGAGCACTGGGCGGCGCACGAGTTGCGCGAGCGACGGCGCGCCCGAGGCGATGTCGCCCCCGATGTAGTTGGCGTTCTCGGCCGCCACGCGCTCCGCGGAACGCGACGACGAGGCGAGCACCAGGTCGCGGAAGCCCGGGGCGAAGCGCTCGAGCTGCCGGGTGACGGCCTCGGTCGGGTCGAGCGTCGACCCGGCCGGCACGTGCGTGTACGTCCAGAGCACGTGGCGACCGTCGGGCGCGCGCGACTCGTCGAGCGTCGACGGCTGCGACACCAGCACGTACGGTGACGACGGATGCCGCCCGCGCGCCACCTCCCGCTCGCCGGCAGCGATCTCCTCCCGGGTGCCCCCGAGGTGCACCGTGCCCGCTCCCGCCACCGCGGGGTCCGCCCACGGCACCGGGCCCGCGAGCGCGAAGTCGACCTTCGCCGCCGCGTTGCCGTACCGGAAGGCACGGAGCGCGCGACCGTACCGTCGCGGCAACCGGTCGCCGGCGAGCCGAGCGAGCGCGCGCGGGGTGACGTCGAGCAGGACGACACGGGCCGGCGGCAGAGCGGCGAGGTCGTCGACCGGGGCATCCGTCACCAGTTCGCCGCCGTGCGCCCGCAGGTCGTCGACGAGCGCGGCGACGATCGCGCCGCTGCCGCCGACCGGGATCGGCCATCCGCGCGCGTGCGCGTGCATCGTGAGCACGAGACCGGTGCCCGCGGTGCCGAGGCTCGGCAGCGGTCGGATCGCGTGCGCCGCGACGCCGGTGAGCATGGCCGGCGCCACGTCGTCGTCGAACCGCACGTTCCATGCGGGCGTGCCCTGCTCGAGCGCCCGCAGTCCGAACCGGGCGGCGACCAGCGGATGCCGCGGCACGCGCAGCAGCGTCGACCCCGTGAATTCGGTCACGGCCTCCTCGTGCGCCACGAGCGGTGCGAGCAGGCGTCGGTACGCGCGTCCGTCGCGGCCGAGGCCCTCGACCGTCCGGTCGAGGTCGTGCCAGGCGAGGCCCGCGCGTCCGCCGTCGAGCGGATGGGCGAACGAGAGCTCGGGCACCCGGAGCTCGATGCGACGCTCCAGCCCGAATGCGCGGAAGAACGGCGATGCGAGCGCCATCGGGTGGACGGCCGAGCAGACGTCGTGGCGGAAGCCAGGGAGCGTGAGTTCCGCGGTGCGCGCGCCGCCGCCGGGTTCCGACGCCGCCTCGTGCACGCGCACCGACAGGCCCGCGCGGGCGAGGGTCACGGCGGCAGCCAGCCCGTTCGGGCCCGAACCCACCACGATCGCGTCGACGGCGTCACCCCGGGCCATCCGACCTCCCCGTCCGCGCGCGTGTCCGCCGCGCGTTCGGCACCATGATGTCACGCGACCCGCGACCCGCGGGTCGACGGCGACCGACGAACCCGGGCACCGCCGTGGGGGATCGGGGACGTGCTGGGCCCCGATGCCCCGACGCGGCGGCTCCTCCCCAGGTGTCCCCTTCCGCGCTGCCTCGCGCGGTCCACCGAGCGTACGTCCGCGATCGGACGCTGGGAACACCCTCGAAGTGGGGACTGGACATCCGCCGGATCCGACCCGTCGAACGGCGGCACCCGGGGTCAGCCGACGTCAGCCGACGATACGGCGCAGCCCCGACATGAGCGCCAGACGCTCCTCGGAGTCCCGCCCCAGCGGTGTCACGTTCAGCGTCGTGACCCCGGCTCGCGCGAACGCGTCGACGCGCCCGGCGACCTCCGAGGGCGACCCGATGAGCGAGATCGCCCGGACGAGCTCGCCGGGCACCGCGGCGACGGCCTCCTCACGCCGGCCGTCGAGGTAGAGGTCCTGGATCCGCTCGGCCTCCGCCGTGAACCCGTAGCTCGCGACGAGGTCGTTGTAGAAGTTCTTCCCGCGTGCGCCCATGCCGCCGATGTAGAGGGCGAGGTTCGGCTTCACCGCCGCGATCGCCGCCTCGACGAGCTCCGGGCGGTCGCTGATCGCGAGCGCCGGGCTGGCGAACACGTCGAGCGGGCCGAGTTCGGGCGCCCGCCGGGCCCGCCCTGCGTCGAGGGATGCGCCCCACACGTCGGCCGCACGCTCGGGGTGGAAGAACATGGGCATCCAGCCCTCGGCGATCTCCGCCGTCTGCTCGACCGACTTCGGGCCGAGCGAGGCGATCGTGATCGGGATGCGCTCGCGCACCGGCTCGTTGATGAGCTTCAGCGGCTTGCCGAGCCCGGTGCCGCGACCCGCCGCGAGCGGGATCTCGTACTTCTTCCCCTCGTGCACGACGCGCTCGCGACGCCACACCATGCGGCACACGTCGACGATCTCGCGCATCCGCCCCAGCGGCGCGTCGTACGGCACACCGTGGAAGCCCTCGATGACCTGCGGCCCCGAGGCGCCGATGCCGAGCTCGAAACGGCCCTCCGAGACGTAGTCGAGACCGGCGGCGGTCATCGCCGTGAGCGACGGCGTCCGCGTGTAGAGCTGCAGGATGCCGCTCATCAGCGTCATCCGCGACGTCTTCGCCGCGAGGAATCCGAGCTGGCTCACCGCGTCGAAGGAGTACGCCTCCGGGACCGCGACGAGGTCGATGCCGGCGCGCTCGAGTTCGGCGACCTCGGCGGCGGCCTCGCGGAAGCCGCCTGCATAGCTCAGGAACATGCCGATGCGCATGCATCACTCCTCGTCGTCGGGGATCCGGGGGCGGGGGCGCGGCCCCCTCAGACCCTAGCCGACGGGATCAGGTCTCGACGACGACGACCGGGTCGGTCGTCGGCGCCTCGGAGCCGCCCGCCGGCTCGACCGTCATGCCGACGACGACGCCGGGCGTGAACTCGCCGTCGAGCACGACGTACGCGGTGCCGCCCTCCGGGTCGAACGTCCCCGCGGGACGCGCTCCGCCCTCGTCGATGTACCAGAGCTCGTAGGTCGAGTCCGCCCCGACGTCGGGCAGGTCGGACGCCCGCACGGCGGAGCGACCGAGCTCCTCGGACCACACGACCGTGACCTCGCCGCCGTCGGCCGACGCGACCGTCACCGACTCGGCGTCGGGCGCGGCGGCGACCGCCTGCACCGAGCGCTGCGCACCCCAGCCGGCGGGCCCCGGCCAGTTCGCGCCGACCACGGCGCCGGCGATCACGAGCACGGCGGCGGCCGCGGCGGCGACGATCGCGGCGGGACGCTGGAACCAGCGCCGTCGGGCGGCGCGCTCGGCGGGTCCGGCGACGGATGCCTCGGGCTCGCGCCCCTCGTCCGCGGAGGCGGCGACCGACGCGGCATCCGTCTCGGGGCCCGTCGCGGGCACGGGCCCTGCGGGCGCGGGCGCTGCGGGCGGCACGGCGGCTGCCTCGACCCCGCCCGCGGCGGGCACCTGCGGCACGTCGTCGAGGCGGTCGAAGATCGAGGCCCTGAGCGTCGGCGGAGGCGCGACCTCGCCCGCGCCGTCGGCGAGGGCGGCAGCCGCCTCGAGGTGCGCGGCGAGCTCGGCCCGGAGTTCGGGCGATTCCGCGAGACGCGCCTCGACGAACGCGCGCTCGTCGTCGGTCACCGCGTCGAGCGCGTAGGCCGCGAGCAGTGCATCGAGGTCGTCGGGCTCCCGAGGCGTCGGGGACTCGGAGTCGGTCATGTGCTCACCCCCATCACGCGGCGCAGGCGGATCATGCCGTCGCGCATCCTCGTCTTCACGGTGCCGAGCGGCACGTCGAGCCGTTCGGCGATCTCGGACTGCGTCAGGCCGCCGTAGTACGCGAGCGTGACGCACTCGCGCTGCAGCTCGCTGAGTTCCGCGAGCGCCTCGTGGGCGCGCTCGTGGTCGAGCCGCACTTCGACCGCCTCCGAGACGCTGTCCACGGGCACGTCGATGTCGCGCGCGCCGATGCGCGCATCGCGCTCGCGGGCGGACTGCGCGGAGCGCACGCGATCGACGGCGCGGCGGTGGGCGAGCGTGAACATCCACGAGATCGCCGTTCCTCGCGCGGCATCGAACCGCGGCGCGGTCTGCCACACCTCGAGGAACACGTCCTGTGCCACCTCCTCGGCCTGGGCCGGGTCGACCACGACCCGTCGCACGAGGCCGAAGATCCGAGCGGCGGTGCGATCGTAGAGCGCGCCGAACGCCGCGCGATCGCCGACGCCGGTGGCCACGAGCAGGTCGTCGAGGGTCGGGTCGGATGCCGCGGGCTCGTGCTCGCCGTCCGTCACGCGTCCAAGCATGACAGACCGCGCCGGTCGCCGCCGCGCCGCCGCGGGCGCGGCACGGAGGGCGACCGGAGGCGGCGCCTGGACGAGGGTCATGCGGTGCTCCTGCGGTGCGGGGAGGGTCGCAGGTGATTCGGTGCGGGCCGCGACGAGGATTGGCCGCGGCGCGAGGCCCGACATCCGCCCCGGCCGCCGAGGTCAGCCCGAGCGCGCCTCCGTGCCGGCGGGCCCGTCCACGCAGTACCAGAGCCGCCAGCGGTCGGGCACGCCCTTGAGTTCGTGCTCGCCTGCAGGCTCGAAGGCGAACGGGAAGCCGAGCAGGAGGGAGCGGACCGCGTCGCTCACCATGATGCGCCCGGGATCGGCGATGGCGCAGATCCGTGCCGCGGCGTGCACGGCGAGCCCGACGAGGCCGTCGCCGCGCAGGATCAGCTCGCCCGAGTGGACGCCGACGCGCAGTTCGAGACCGAGCGCGGCGGCCGAGTCGAGCGCCTGCGTCGCGAAGTGCAGCGCCGACGAGGGCAGCGGGAAGGTCGCGACGATCCCGTCCCCCGTGGTGTTGGCCTCGGTCCCCGAGAATCGGGCGATGGAGCGCCGCAGGGCCTCGTCGTGGGCGGCGTGGATGCTGCGCCATCGTTCGTCCCCGGCCTCGGCGAGCGCGGCCGTCGAGCCGACGATGTCGGTGAAGACGGTCGTCAGCACGTCGCGCCGTCCTCCGCTGCGACTGCCCGTGAGGAACTCCTCCATCTCGTCGACGAGCGCGCTGTCGGGGAGGATGGCCGGAAGTGCCGACGAGCGGCGCACGAGTCGGAGCCGGCCGTCGGGCAGCGCGTCGGCCAGCCAGCGCATCGGCGCCTCGTCGATGCCCTCGAGCGCGATGTCGTGGAGCACCAGGACCGGCACGCGCACGTCGCCGAGGCAGGGCCGGATGTCGAGCCTGCCGATGGCCTCGGCGAGCCGCCGCGCGGCGGTCGGCGTCGCCGACATGCTCTCGTACCGCTCCCACCACGCGACCAGTCGCTCGGCGCCCTGCGCCTGCCAGAACTGCCGCACGACGAGACCTCGACCCCACTCCGCCGGCTCGAGCCCGGCCATGAGGCTCGCGATCCAGGCGGCGTCGAGCTCCCAGGGGAACGCCTCGTCGGCGTGGCCGACCGCCAGCACCTCGTACGCGATGACCGCCTCGACGCGATCGGGGTGCCGCGCCGCGGTGACGAGCGCGGTCGCGCCGCCGTCGAACCATCCGATGATGGTCGCACGGCGGCTCCCGGCGGCGTCGAGGATCGCGACGAGGTCGTCGGCGTGGTCCTCGACGGTCGCGTCGAGCCCGCCTCGATCCGAGAGCCCGGTGCCCCGCTTGTCGAACAGGATCACGCGTGCGCCGAGGCCCTGGAGCCGCTCGATGAACTCGAGGTGCTCGGGCAGTTCGCAGAACACGTCGACGTTCGAGATGAACGCGAACGCGAGCACGATGTCGCGGTCGCCCTCGCCGAACGCCTTGTAGGCGAGGTCGACGCCGTTCCGAACGGCGTACCGCGTGGCCGGGATCACGATCCGGCTCCGCAACGACCTCGGGGGCTGCCCACGCGATCAGGCTAGTCCGGCTCCGGCCGTCGGGGAACGGATGCGGTCGGACCGGCGGCGGCCGGGGATCGGGCTCAGATCCCGCCGCGGGTCTCCTGGCCGGAGGCCACGCGGCGCCGGTGCTCGCGGTTGCGCACGATCCGCTTCGCGACGAACGCGCCGACCGCGATGACCACCGCGACGATCACGACCACCTGGAACCCGTCGGCGAAGGGCTCGACGACCGCCCAGTTCTCGCCGAGCACGTAGCCGGCGAGCACGAACACGGTGTTCCAGATCAGGCTGCCGGTCGTGGTGAGCGCGAGGAAGAGCGCGAGGTTCATGCGCGTGACGCCCGCCGGCACGGAGATGAGGCTGCGGAACAGCGGGATCATCCGACCGAGGAACACCGCCTTCTTGCCGTGCTTCAGGAACCACGCCTCGGTGCGGTCGACGTCGGCGACGTCGACCAGCGGCACGGCCTTGATGATCGCGCGCGTGCGCTCGCGGCCGAGCAGTGCGCCGACCGAGTACAGCGCGAGGGCCCCCACGACGGAGCCGAGCGTGGTCCAGAACAGCACGTCGACGAGCGTGAACGAGCCCTGGCTGGCCGTGAAGCCGGCGAGGGGCAGGATGACCTCGCTCGGCAGGGGCGGGAAGAGGTTCTCGAGTGCGATCGCGAGACCTGCGCCGGGGGCGCCGAGGGTCTCCATGAGGTCGACGGCCCAGGCGGCGAGGCCGGTGAGTTCGGGTTCGGCGGCGGCGAGGAGGGTCGTCGTCATGGTGACGAGGGTATGGGATGCCGATGAACGGAACCTGACCGGACGCCCCCAGCGGCGGCATCCCGCATCGCCGACACGCCCGGGGCGCGCGCGACCAAACCGTCGCGCTCGGCGCCCCGAACCCCTTCCGACGGCCCCGAGGGCGGGCCGCACCATCCAAGGAGGAGACCGATGCGATCCACGCGCAGCACGCACCGCACCGCACTGGCGGCGTTCTCGATCGTGGCCGTCGCCGCGCTCGGCCTCGCCGGCTGCAGCGCCGGCACGACCGACGAGCCCGCGACCGACGACGAGACCTCGATGAGCGAGGAGCCGATGGAGACCGAGGAGACGATGGCCGATCCTGCGGCGAACCTCGTCGGCCCGGGATGCGCCGCCTATGCCGAGCAGGTGCCGGACGGGGCCGGCTCGGTCGAGGGCATGGCGATGGACCCGGTCGCCGTCGCGGCCTCGAACAACCCCCTGCTCACGACGCTCGTCGCGGCGGTCTCGGGCGGGATCAACCCCGACGTCGACCTCGTCGACACGCTGAACGGCGACGAGTTCACCGTCTTCGCGCCCGTCGACGACGCGTTCGCGCAGATCGACGCGGCCACGATCGAGACGCTGCAGGGCGACAGCGAGCTGCTGACCTCGATCCTCACGTACCACGTCGTCCCGGGCCAGCTCGCCCCCGACGAGGTGGTCGGCACGCAGACGACCGTCCAGGGCGGCACGGTCGAGGTGACCGGTTCGGGCGACGAGCTCATGGTGAACGATGCGAACGTGATCTGCGGCGGCGTCATGACCGCGAACGCGACCGTGTACCTCATCGACTCGGTGCTCATGCCGCAGTAGGCGACACCGCGGGCAACGACCCGCAGGGCGGCCCCTCCAGCGTGCTGGAGGGGCCGCCCTGCGTCGTCCCGACGGGAGCGGCTCGCGAACGGTCGGCGAACCGCACCCGCATCCGCCCCGCACCCGCACCGCGTCGCGCACCCTCAGCGGGCTCCGAGCCGGATGCGACAGGCTGGTCGTCGGCAGATCGGAGCGAACCCCATGGCCTGGAGCCTCGTCCTCGACATCCTGCTCGTGCTCGTCCTGATCGGCGCGCTCGTGCACGGATGGCGCGCCGGCCTGCTCCGCACCCTCGGCGGGCTCCTCGGCCTCGTCGGCGGCGGCATCGCCGCCTACATCGCGATGCCCTGGGTCGTGTCGTTCGTCGCGGCTCCCGAGTGGCGTGCGCCGATCGCGATCGCGGTCGCCGTGCTGCTCCTCGTGGCGGGCGCCTCGATCGGCGGCGCCATCGGCCGCGCGCTCGGCCGCGGGGCCGAGACCGTGAAGCTCGGCCCGATCGACCGCGTGCTCGGCGCCATCGTGAACACGATGGTCACGGCGTTCGTCGTCGCGCTCGTCGCCGCCGGCGTGGGCTCGATGGGCGTCCCCGTGGTCTCCCCGGCGGTCGCGGGGTCGTGGGTCGTCCGCGGCATCGACCAGGTCACCCCGCAGCCGGCGCGCACGCTCATGGCCGAGCTCCGCACTGCGGCGTTCGGCGAGGCGATCCCCTGGCTCACCGGGGTCCTCGACGGACCGACGGTCGCGCCCGAGCTTCCGGCGGGCGGCGTCGACGATCCGGAACTGCGCGCGGCCGCGGCATCCGTCGTCAGGGTCACCGGGCTGGCCTTCGAGTGCGGCGGCAACCTGACCGGCTCCGGCTTCGTGGTGGCGCCCGGCCGCGTGGTCACGAACGCCCACGTCGTCGCCGGCGTCACGGAGCCGATCGTCGAGGCGCCCGGACGCGGTCCGGTCGCGGGGCGCGTGGTCGCGTTCGATCCCGATTCGGACCTCGCGGTGGTCGCCGTCGACGGATTGGACGTCGCGCCGCTCGAGATCGCCGACGCACCGGGCGCGGAGTCGGACGTGGCCGTCGCGGGCTACCCGTTCGGCGGTCCGCTGGAGCTGCGGGCGGCGCGGGTCATGGCCAACGGGCCGATCACGATCTCCATCGACGGCGCCACGACGTCGCGGGACGTGGTGACGCTCGCGGCCGAGGTCGACCACGGCAACTCGGGCGGTCCCGTGCTGACGGGCGACGGCGAGGTGGGCGGCGTGGTGTTCGCGAAGTCGCAGACGGTCGACAACGTCGGCTTCGCCGTCCCGGTCGGCACGCTCGTGCCGCTCGCCGAGGCGGCGCCGTCGCTCAGCGACCGCGTCGACTCCGGCAGTTGCGCGTTCTGACGCGAACGCGGCGCGGTCGCGGCCCCGATGCGGGGGCCGGTCTCACTCGGCCGTGAAGCCGGCGAAGCGGATGCCCCAGCTGAGTTCCCACTGTTCGCCCGGGTCGAGCCAGCGCAGGCCCTTGCCCGAGTTGAACGCCTCGGCGGGCGCCGTCATCGGCTCGACCGCGATCGCGCGGCTCTCGCCGGGGTAGTTCTCGGTCGTGAACACCTGCACGTAGGCGAACTCGTCGTCGGCCCACACCGACACGGACCGGCCGTCGGGCGCGACGAGCGTGTGCTCGACGACGCCGTCGACCGAGGCGACCTCGCCGAACGCGTCGTCGAGCTCGACGTCGCCGACGCGGCGCCCCTCGCGGAAGTCCCACTCGGTGCCGTCGACGGGGACCTCGCCGGTCGGGAGCAGGCGATCGTCGACCTCGAGGTGGCTCGCCGCGTCGAGTCGGAGCACCAGCTCCTCCGTCGGCACGCCGCCGATCTTGACGAAGGGGTGGGTCCCGACCGCGACGGGGGCGGGCTCTCCGCCGACGTTCTCGAGGAAGTGCGTGACCTTCAGCCCGTCGGAGACGAGCTCGTACCGCACGGCCGTCCGCACGAGGAACGGGTAGCCGAGCTGCGGGAAGATCGTCGCCGCCAGCGTCACGGAGTCTCGGTCCTGCTCGACCGGCACGTACTCCGTGTACCGCAGCAGCCCGTGGATCGCGTTGTTGCGCGCGGGCTCGGTGATCGCGAGCTGGTACGCCTGCTCTCCGTGGCGCCAGACCCCGTCGCGGATACGGTTCGGCCAGGGCACGAGGACGATGCCGGAGCCCGAGGGCGGCGTCTGGTCGTCGGCGTACGTCGGGACGAGGTCGATCCCGTTGATCGTGAGGGATCGGAGTCCGGCGGCGACGGCGGTGATGGTCGCGCGCACGTCGCCCGTGGAGGTGGTCGTCTCGAGCTCGAACTGATCGCCCGTGGGGAGATTCATGCCCTCCACCTTATGGCCGGTCGGGGGCTCGGGCGACGAGGACGTCGAGTCCGGCGTCGCGGAGTTCGCCGATGAGGATGCCGGGGGCCGCGGCATCCGTCACGAGCGCGTCGAACGCGTCGATCGGCGCGATCCGACCGAGGTGGACCTCGCCGAGCTTCGACGCGTCGGCCACGACGACCGCGCGTGCGGCGCGCTGGAGCATGAGGGCCTTGACCGATGCCTCGGGCAGGTTCGCATTCGTCACGCCCATCGTCGGGTCGACGCCGTTGCAGCCGATGACCGCGAGGTCGACGTGGATCTCGTCGAGCACGGAGCCGGCCAGCGGGTGGACGAGCGAGTGCTGTCGGGGGCGGAGGGTTCCGCCCGTCACGACGACGGTGAACCGGGGGATCTCCGGCTCGAGCTCGAGCGCGATCGAGAGGCCGTTGGTGAAGATCGTCAGGTCGTCGAGGTCGTCGCGGGCGCGGAGGGCGCGGGCGACCTGGAGCGTCGTGGTGCCGACGTCGAGGATGACGCTCTGACCGCTGCGGACGAGCGCCGCGGCGCGTTCGCCGATGAGCTGCTTGGGGACGACGGATGCCGCGAGCGCCTCCTCGAAGCTCGGTTCGCGCTCGGGGCGCGGATCGACGGCGCCTGCGCCGGAGGGCACAGCCCCGCCGTGGACGCGACGGACGAGGCCGGCGCGCTCGAGCGCATCCAGGTCGGCGCGCGCGGTGACCGGGGTCACGCCGAACGACTCGCTGAGTTCGGCGACGCGGACGAACCCGCGCTCGGTGACCAGGTCGGCGGTGCGCCGGCGGCGGTTCGCGGCGTCGGGCTGCATGTGGACCAGTGTGCGCCGAGGCGTCCGTACTTTGCAATACGAAACTCTCTTGTTTCTCAAACGAAAATCACGTACCGTGGCGCCGTGCACCAGACCGAACCCGGCCTCCTCGACCCGCGCATCGCCGTGCGCCGCTCGACGCTCGCCGACGGCCGCGAGCTCATGTACTTCGACGACGCCGACACCACGCTCCCGCCCGAGCGCGCGATCGACGCGCGCACCCTCGACCCGCGGCCCGCGATCGCCGAGATGCGGCAGGATCCGCTCACCGGCGATTGGGTCTCGATCGCCGCCGCGCGCCAGAACCGGGTGTTCCTCCCGCCGGCCGACGCCGACCCCCTCGCGCCGCAGACCGCGGCGAACCCGTCCGAGATCCCGAGCACGTACGACGTCGCCGTGTTCGAGAACCGGTCGCCCTCGTTCGGCCCCGACCTGCCCGACTGGCCCGCCCCGGGCGAGAGTGCGACGGATGCCGCGGCCTCCGCCCTCGCCGACGTGCGCGCCGTCGGCATCGGCCGCCGCCTGCCCTCGCACGGACGCTGCGAGGTCGTCTGCTTCAGCCCCGAGCACGAGGGCTCGTTCGGCACCCTCTCCGTGTCTCGCGCGCGCACGGTGATCGAGGCCTGGGCGCACCGCACGGCGGCGCTGTCGGCGCTGCCCGGCGTGCAGCAGGTGTTCCCGTTCGAGAACCGCGGCCGCGAGATCGGCGTCACGCTCCCCCACCCGCACGGCCAGATCTACGCGTACCCCTACGTGACGCCGCGCACCGAGCGCCTGCTCGCCGCGATCGACGCGTACGGTCCGTCGCTCCAGGCCGACGTGCTCGAGCGCGAGCGCTCGCGCGAGCGCGTGCTCCTCGCCGCCGAGCACTGGACCGCGTACGTGCCCTTCGCCGCCCGCTGGCCGATCGAGGTCCACCTCGTGCCGAACCGGCACGTGCCCGACCTCGCCGAGACGACGGCCGAGGAGCGCGACGAGCTGTCCCGCGTGTACCTGCGGCTCCTCCGCGGCGTCGACCGGCTCTACGACACCCCGACGCCGTACATCGCGGCCTGGCACCAGGCTCCCGTGCACGAGCACCGCGACGAGGTGCGGCTCACGATGCAGCTGACGAGCCCGCGCCGCGCCGCCGACCGACTGAAGTACCTCGCCGGGTCCGAGGCTGCCATGGGCGCCTGGATCGGCGACGTGCCGCCCGAGACGCAGGCCGCCGCACTGCGCACCGCCATCGAAGGAGTGGACCTGTGACCGACGCCGTGGCATCCGCCCAGCACCTGTTCGCCGAGCAGTACGGCCGGCGCCCGGCGGGCGTCTGGTCGGCGCCCGGCCGCGTGAACCTCATCGGCGAGCACACCGACTACAACGACGGCTTCGTCTTCCCGTTCGCCATCGACCGGCGCACGACGGTCGCGCTCGGCGACCGCGACGACCGGGTCGTGCGCGTCTCGTCGACGTTCTCTCCCGAGACGATCGAGGTGCACCTCGACGAGCTCACGCCCGACGCCGTGAGCGGCTGGGCCGCGTACCCGCTCGGCGTGGTGTGGGCGCTCGGCGAGTTCGGCGCCGACCTCGCGCACGCGCGCGGCGTCGACCTGCACATCGACTCCGACGTGCCCGTCGGCGCCGGCCTGTCGTCGTCGGCGGCGATCGAGTGCGCCGTCGCGCTCGCACTCGACGAGCACTGGGGCCTCGGCTTCGATCGTCCGACACTCGCGAAGATCGGGCGCCTCGCGGAGAACCGCGTCGTCGGCGCACCGACCGGCATCATGGACCAGTCCGCATCGCTGCTCGGCGAGGCCGACGCGGGCGTGTTCCTCGACTGCCGCAGCCTCGACGCCGAGGTCATCCCGCTCGGCTTCGCCGAGGCCGGCCTGTCCCTGCTCGTCATCGACACGCGCGTCAGCCACGCGCACGCGACCGGCGGGTACGCGGCCAGACGCGCATCATGCGAGGCGGGCGCCGCGGCGCTCGGTGCGGAGTCGCTCCGCGAGGTGGGCGTCGACGACCTCGACCGCGCGCGCGACCTGCTCGACGACGAGACCTTCCGCCGGGTGCGGCACGTCGTCACCGAGAACCAGCGCGTGCTCGACACGGTCCGCACGCTCCGCGAGCAGGGCCCGGGCGCGATCGGGCCGCTCCTCGACGCCTCCCACGTGTCGATGCGCGACGACTTCGAGATCTCGGTGCCCGAGCTCGACCTCGCCGTCGAGACCGCGCAGGCGAACGGCGCGATCGGCGCGCGGATGACGGGCGGCGGCTTCGGCGGCGCGGCGATCGCGCTCGTGATCGACGACCTCGTGCCCGTGATCTCGCGGAAGGTCGTCGAGGCGTTCGCAGAGCACGGCCATCGCGAGCCGGGGGTGTTCACCGTGCGGGCTGCGCAGGGCGCGCGGCGCGACGCCTGAGCGGTGCGCTCCCGGCAGGGCGGGACGCCGGCGCGGGACGCCGCTTCAGCTCGGCTCGACCGCCGTCGGCGTGCCGCCCGTGATGCGCACGAGCTCGTCGAACGTGGTCGGGAACACCGTCTTGGCGTGCCCGGCGGCGGCCCAGACCTCGTCGTAGCCGCCCAGGTCGACGTCGACGAACGTGCGCACCGGCGCGGGGTGCCCGACCGGTGCGACCCCGCCGATGACCTGTCCGGTCGCGGCCTTCACGACCTCCTTCGACGCACGGCCGATGGTGCCGCCGAGCTCGGCGCCGAGCCACTCGGTGTCGACCCGGTGCGCCCCCGAGGTGAGCACCAGGATCGGCTCGTCGTCGAGCGTGAAGACGAGCGAGTTGGCGATCTGGCCGACCTCGACGCCGAGCGCGTCCGCCGCGAGCTTCGCGGTCGTCACGGCGTCCTCGAACCACACGATGCGCGGTTCGATCCCGTCGGCCGCGAGCGCGGCCGCGACCCTGTCGACGGCGGCGTGCGAGGGGACTGCGGCGGGCTCGAGGGTCATGACGTCGATCCTACGAGCGGATGCCGCGGCATCCGTCGCCCGTCGGCGACCCGGCCGTTCACCGCGCTGCCGTAGGGTTCGACCGTGACCGCCTCGCCCGCACCGCACGACCGTCTCGCACGCCGCCTCGGGCTGCGCGGGGCGGTCGCGATCGGGCTCGCCGCGATGATCGGCGCCGGCGTGTTCGCGGTGTGGGCCCCGGCGGCGCAGGCGGCGGGCGGGTGGCTCCTCGCCGGGCTCGCGATCGCCGCGCTCGTCGCGTTCGCCAACGCCGGGTCGACCGCGCAGCTCGCCGTGCGCCATCCCGAGGCGGGGGGCGCGTACCGCTACGGGCGCGAGCGGCTCGGCGCGTGGCCGGGCTTCCTCGCCGGGTGGGGCTTCGTCGTCGGCAAGACCGCGAGCTGCGCGGCGATGGCGCTCACCGCCGCCGCCTACCTCGTGCCGCCCGCGTGGCAGAGGCCGGTCGCCGTCGCCGCGGTCGTCGTGCTCGTCGCCGTGAACGTGCTGGGCGTCACGCGCACGGCCCGCGCGGCCGCGGTGATCGTCTCGGCCGTGCTCGCGGTGCTCGTCGTGGTCGTCGCGGCCGGGTTCGCCGCCGTCGCGGGCCTCGGCTGGGGCGTCGGAGCCACGGGCCCGGAAGCCGCGCTCCAGGCGACGGGCGCGGCACCCGGTGCGCTCGGCGCGTACGGCGTGCTGCAGGCCGCAGCCCTGATCTTCTTCGCATTCGCCGGCTACGCCCGCATCGCGACGCTCGGCGAGGAGGTGCGCGAACCGCGACGGACCCTGCCGCGGGCGATCGGCACCGCCTTCGCGATCGTGGTGGTCGTGTACGCGCTCGTCGGCACGGCAGCCCTCGGTGCGCTCGGTGCGGGCGGGCTCGCGGCATCCGTCGCCCCGCTCGTCGACGTCGTCTCGGTCGCCGGATGGCGCTGGGCCGAGCCCGTCGTCCGCATCGCGGCCGGCGTGGCCGCCCTCGGGTCGCTGCTCGCGCTGGTCGCGGGCGTCGGTCGCACGAGCCTCGCCATGGCGCGCGACGGCGAGCTCCCCCGCCCGCTCACGGCCGTGCACCCCCGGTTCGGGGTCCCGCACGTCGCCGAGACGGCGACGGGCGCGGCGGTCATCGTGCTCGTACTCGTCGCCGACCTCCGCGGCGCGATCGGCTTCTCGTCGTTCGGCGTGCTGCTCTACTACCTCGTGGCGAACGCGTCGGCGATCACGCAGCCGGCCGCCGAGCGGCTCGTGCCGCGGTGGGTCTCGTGGTTCGGCGCGGGCGGATGCGTCGTGCTCGTCGTCACGCTCCCGGTCGCGTCGATCGCGGCCGGAGTGGCGGTGTTCGCGGTCGGCGCGGCGATCCGCGGCATCCGCCTCGCCCGCCGGCGGCGGTCCCGCGCTGCCGAGGACTGATTCGGCCGCGAGCGGATGCCGAGGGCACCGTCGGGGCCTCGCGACGGTGCACTCGGCATCCGTTCGATCGCAGCGCCCGGAATAGGCTGACCCCATGAGCGCCGACCCCGAAGCCCGCATCCTGACCATCGCCGACGTGCCGGCGCCCGAACTCGACGAGTCCGCGTTCGTCGCGGCCGGCGCCGTCGTCGTCGGGCAGGTGCGCCTCGCCGCGCGGTCGAGCGTCTGGTACACCGCGGTGCTCCGCGCCGAGGCCGAGCCGATCACGCTCGGCGAGCGATCGAACCTGCAGGACGGCGTGGTCTGCCACGTCGACGGGGGCTATCCCGTCGTGATCGGCGCGGGCGTCTCGGTGGGCCACCGCGCCGTGCTGCACGGCTGCACCGTGGAGGACGACTGCCTCATCGGCATGGGCGCGACGGTCCTGAACGGTGCCGTGATCGGCCGCGGCTCACTCGTCGCGGCCGGCGCCGTGGTGCTCGAGGGCACCGTCGTGCCGCCCGGCTCGCTCGTCGCCGGCGTGCCCGGCAAGGTCCGTCGCGAGCTGACCGCCGACGAGCAGGCCGGCATCCGGCGCAACGCCGAGGCGTACCTCGCGCACACGGCGCGGCACGCTGCGCTGGGCGACTGACTCGGCCACCGCCGACCCGTCGAGGGCGGCCGAGGCCGCCGCTCCGGCCGCCGCACCCGAGAGGGCGTGCGCGAGGCGGCGCTGCTCGCGCCGCACCCGTCGGACGACGCCGCGAGCCGGGACGCCGACGCCCCAGGCCAGCGCACCCGTGAGCGTGCGGTCGTGCGCGCCGAGCATCCGTCGCCGCTCGAACGCCGAGCGGAGCGCGCCGCCCGACAGGTCGTGGCGTCGCTCGAGGTGCGGGAGCGGCACGATCTCGCGCGCCTCCACGAGCGCGGCGAGCCGCGCGGCCCAGTCGTCGGCGTCGCGGCCGTGGGAGTAGTTGTCGGCGAGCCAGGACGGTTCGGCGAGGCGGAACCGGCCCCCGGCGAGGTCGTCGGTCGACCCGAACAGCCCGGCGCCCTCGAACACGGTGTTGATCATCGACGGCGAGATGCCGAAGTCGTCGAGGAGCAGCGTCGGCAGGCCGAGCGCGATCGACTCGAGGGCGGCCGTCGAACTCACCGTCACGAGTGCACCGGCGCGCTCGAGGTGGGCCGCCATGGGCCCGTCCTCGACGACGAGGTTGGGCGGGAGCTCGTCCGCTGCGCCGAGGTCGCCCATCAGGTCGGCGTAGTCGTGCGCCTCCTCGTGCGTCTGCGCCTCGCCGGCGCGGGCGCGGACCTTGACGACGACGCGGCGGTCGGGCCGCCGTCGGGCGAGCTCGGCGAGGGCCGAGAGCACGCGCATCCGGTCCTCGGGTCCGATGGGGACCTTCGCCTGGGCGGCGAAGACGACGTCGGTGCCGCGCGGGCCTCCGCCATCCGTCGACCCGGCGGTCGACAGGAACGGCAGCGTCGCGAGCCCGAACATGCGGTCGATGCCGAGTTCGGCGGCGTTGGCGCGGAACTCGCGCACCTCGCGCCGACTGTGCAGCACGATCAGGTCGGTCTGCTCCCGGTAGATCACGGCCTTCGGGACGGCGGGGATGGTGAGCCCGGGGAAGCCGCTGACGAGCACGGGGCGATTGCGACGCCGCAGCAGCCGCGGCGCGACCACGCGCACGAACGGCCCGCGCAGGGCGAGCAGCACCGCGTGCGGGTCGAAGGCGTCGAGTTCGTCGTCGAGACCGGGCACGCCGGGACGCCCGTCGAGCGGCAGGACCCGCGCATCCGCGGGCGCGAAGCGCGTCCCGTCGAGGGCGTGCTCGAGCTGGCGCGCACTCGGCTGCACCGGCGACGCGACGACCACGAGACGCGACGTCCACTCGACGGGCAGCGTCGAGGCGAGCGCCGCCCCCCACTTGACGTACGAGTCGGAGTCGCCGACGACGAGCAGGCGCCGCTCCGCGGCATCCGTCGTCAGGGCCCGCGGCGCGCCGGAGGGAGCCGTCACGTGGCCATCCGTCACGCGAGCACCCGGCGGAGCTTGGCCTTCGGGGCCTCCTCGCCCGGGTAGACGCGCTTCACGCCGTCGCCCAGGGCCTCGCCGATGATGCGGATGTCGCGGACGAGGTGCTCGAGGCCCTGCGGCTCGAGCGAGGCCGAGTGGTCGGAGCCCCACATGGTGCGGTCGAGCGTGATGTGGCGTTCGACGGCGACCGCACCGAGCGCGACCGCGGCGATCGAGATCTGCAGGCCGCGCTCGTGGCCCGAGTAGCCGACCGGCACGCCCGGGTAGCGGCGCTTCAGCGCCGGGATCATGAGGAGGTTCGCCTCCTCCGCCGGCATCGGGTAGCTCGAGGTGGCGTGCATGATCACGAGGCGCTCGGTGCCGAGCACGGTGACCGCGCGGTCGATCTCGTCGAGGGTCGACATGCCGGTCGAGAGGATGACGGGCTTGCCCGTGTCGCGGACGGCCTCGAGGAGCTCGAGGTCCGTGACCGACGCGGACGCGACCTTGTGCGCGACCACGCCGTACGACTCGAGATCGGCCACCGCCGGGGCATCCCACGGCGACGCGAACCAGTCGAGGCCCAGCAGCGCGGCGTGACGGGCGATCTCGGCGTACTCCTCGCGGCCGAACTCGACCCGGTGGCGGTACTCGAGGTAGGTCATGGTGCCCCACGGCGTCTCGCGCGGCATGAGCTTCATGTGCTCGGGCGTCGAGAGGTCGGGCGTGCGCTTCTGGAACTTCACGGCCTGCGCGCCGGCGTGCGCGGCGACCTCGATGAGGCGCTTGGCGAGCTCGACGTCGCCGTTGTGGTTCAGGCCGATCTCGGCGATGACGTAGACGGGGTCGTACTCGCCGATGGCGGCGTGGCCGATGCGCACGGACATGGTGACTCGCTTTCGTGGGTCGGTCAGGACGCGGAGGACGCCGCGGCGATGGCCTCGCGCTGCTCGCGAGTGGGGTGGGCGGGGTCGAGTTCGCGCGATTCGCGCTCGGCGACGGATGCTCCGGAACCGCGCTTCGCCTCGCGTGCGGCGAGCACGAGCTCGGCGAGCTCGCGGACCGCGCCGTGGCCGCCGTGCCGCTCGAGCACGTGGCGTGCGCGCTCCAGCGCGTCGGGCGCCGCGTCAGGGACCGCGAGCGGCCAGCCGACGAGGTCGAGGGCGGGGATGTCGCCGCGGTCGTTGCCGAGGTAGGCGATGCGATCGAGGCGGATGCCGCGGGCGGCCGCCCACTCGCGGAGGGCCGCGCCCTTGTCGGCGAGGCCCTGGATCACGTCGACCCCGAGCTTCTCGGCCCGGCGGCTGACGACCGGGTTCGCCTCGGCCGAGAGGATCAGCACGGGGATGCCCGCGTCGCGGAGTCGCGCGACGCCGTGCCCGTCGGCCCGGCTCACGCGCACGGACTCGCGGCCGAGCTCGTCGACCGTCGCGGTGTCGTCGGTGTGCACGCCGTCGAAGTCCGTCACGACCGCGTCGACGTCGACGAACGGATGCCGAGGGTCGGCCACCCACGCCGCGCCTTCGCGGCGGGCGAGCGACGCGGCGATGCCGCCCGCGAGGCGCCGGTCGACGCGCGGCGCGAGGACGCGGGCGCGCGCGAGGTCGGCGGCGTCGTCGATCTCGATCGCCGTGTCGGGGTGGACGCGCTGGATGCCGATGCGGCCGAAGAAGCGGTGCCCGGCCAGGACGAAGCCGTCGGTGCGCAGCACGTAGAACGCCCCGGTCTCGAGGAACTCCGGCTCGCGGTCCTGACGGCGCGGACGGTTGGACGGATCGTGGTTGACGCCGATCGCGCTCGCGCCGTCGGCGTCGTCGGCCCGCTCCCGCCAGAGGAACCCGTGGGTCGGCGTCGCCGCGAACACGACGTCGCGTTCGCCCGCCTCGACTCGCGCGACGGCCGCGTCGAGGTCGGCGGGGTCGATGAACGGCGAGGTCGCCTGGATGAAGACGGCGACGCCGCCGGGCTCGGGCGCGATCACCTCGATCGCGTGCAGCAGCGCCGACTCGCTCGACGCGGTCGCGTTCGCGAGGTCGGCCGGGCGTTCGATCACCTCCGCCCCGGCGCTGCGCGCGGCATCCGCGATCTCGTCGTCGTCGGTGGTCACGACGACGCGCCCGACGCGCTCCGCGGCGAGCGCGGCGTGCACGGCCCTGGCGACGAGCGGCACGCCCCCGACGCGTGCCACGTTCTTGCCGGGCAGGCCCTGCGACCCGCCTCGGGCCGGGATGATCGCGATCGCGCTGCCGCCTGCGGCGGTGCGACCCGAACCGCCGCCGGTCGCGGCGGGGCTCCCACCGGTACGGGCGGCGCGGTCCCCCGACGCGCCGTCGCCGTCCCGGGCGGATCCTGACTTGGCCGCGCCGGCGGCGGTGGCCCTCATGGAGTCGCTGCGGCTCATGCCGCGAAGCTAGGCGCGCGACGCGTCCGCGGGGTGCACGCCGGGTGAACGCCGGGCGACGTTCAGGCTGACAGCGGATGCCGCGGCATCCGCTGCCCGCCTCAGCGCCCGTGCAGCTTGATCTCCGCGGCCTTCACGACGTTCGCGAGGAGCATCGCGCGGGTCATCGGGCCCACGCCGCCCGGGTTCGGCGAGAGGTGGCCCGCCACGTCGGCGACCGCCGGGTCGACGTCGCCGGTCAGCCGGCCCTTGCCGGTCTCCTCGTCGGCGACGCGCGTGATGCCGACGTCGAGCACGGCGGCGCCCGGCTTCACCCAGTCGGGCTTCACCATGTGCGGCACGCCGACCGCGGCGACGACGATGTCGGCGCGGCGCACCTCCGCCGCGAGATCGCGCGTGCGCGAGTGGGTGAGGGTGACCGTGGCGTCGAGGCCCTTGCGCGTGAAGAGCAGCCCGAGCGGGCGCCCCACGGTGAGGCCGCGTCCGATCACGGTCACGTGCTGGCCGCGGATCGGCACGTCGTGGCGCTGCAGCATCTCGACGATGCCCGCGGGCGTGCACGGCAGCGGCGACTGGAGGTCGCCCTCGATGCCGAGCACGAGGCGACCGAGGTTCGTGGGGTGCAGCCCGTCGGCGTCCTTGTCGGGATCGATCAGCTCGAGCATGGCGTTCTCGTCGTGCCCCGTCGGCAGCGGGAGCTGCACGATGTAGCCGGTCACCTCGCGGGCCGAGTTGAGGTCGTGGATGGCGGCGCGCACGTCGGCGGTCGTCGCCGAGGCGGGCAGGTCGACGCGGATCGACTCGATGCCGACCTCGGCGCAGTCGCGGTGCTTGCCGGCCACGTACGAACGTGAAGCGGGATCGTCGCCCACGAGGAGCGTGCCGAGGCCCGGCACGATCCCGTTCGCGCGCAGGTCGGTGATGCGCGAGGCGAGCTCGGACTTCACGGCCGATGCGGTCGCGACGCCGTCGAGGGTGATGGCGGTCATGTTCGGTACCTCTTCCGAGCGGGTCGACGGGATGGGAACGGAGGAGGTTCCGACCGACACGCGGGTGAGCGGATGCCTCGGGCGGCGTGTCGCCGCGGAACTCCTTCGGCGTATGCGGCCGGGCCCGGGTCGGGCGATCGCCTCCCCGGGCCCGGCCGGGCCGGCTACTGCTGCAGGCCGGGGTAGAGCGGGAACGCCGCGGTCAGCGCCTCGACGCGCGAGCGGAGCGCCGCGACATCCGGGTTCGCCTGCAGCGCGAGCGCGATGACGTCGGCCACTTCGGTGAACTCGGCGTCGCCGAAGCCGCGGGTCGCGAGCGCCGGCGTGCCGATGCGCAGACCCGAGGTGACCATCGGCGGGCGCGGGTCGAACGGCACCGCGTTGCGGTTCACGGTGATGCCGACCTCGTGCAGGCGGTCCTCCGCCTGCTGGCCGTCGAGCTCGGAGGTGCGGAGGTCGGCCAGCACCAGGTGCACGTCGGTGCCGCCCGTGAGCACGTCGACGCCCGCGGCGCGGGAGTCGTCGGCGACGAGGCGCTCGGCGAGGATGCGCGCGCCGCGGAGCGTGCGCTCCTGGCGGTCGCGGAACTCCTCGGACGCGGCGATCTTGAACGCGGTCGCCTTGGCGGCGATCACGTGCATGAGCGGGCCGCCCTGCTGGCCGGGGAAGACGTTCGAGTTGAGCTTCTTCGCCAGCTCCATGTCGCGCGACAGGATGAAGCCCGAGCGCGGTCCGCCGATCGTCTTGTGCACGGTCGAGGAGACCACGTCGGCATGCGGCACGGGGTTCGGGTGCAGGCCCGCGGCCACGAGGCCGGCGAAGTGCGCCATGTCGACCCAGAGCTTCGCGCCGACCTCGTCGGCGATCCCGCGGAACGCGGCGAAGTCGAGCTGACGCGGGTAGGCCGACCAGCCGGCGATGATGACCTGGGGCTTGTGCTCGAGGGCCTTGTCGCGGACCACGTCCATGTCGACCTGGAAGGTCTCGGGGTCGACGCCGTAGGCGACGGCGTTGTAGAGCTTGCCCGAGAAGTTCAGCTTCATGCCGTGGGTCAGGTGGCCGCCGTGCGCGAGCTCGAGGCCGAGGATCGTGTCGCCGGGCGTCGCGATCGCCGAGAGCACGGCCGCGTTGGCGGTCGCGCCCGAGTGGGGCTGCACGTTGGCGTACTCGGCGCCGAAGAGGCTCTTCGCCCGCTGGATGGCGAGGTTCTCGGCGACGTCGACGAACTCGCAGCCGCCGTAGTAGCGGCGGCCCGGGTAGCCCTCGGCGTACTTGTTCGTGAGCACCGACCCCTGCGACTGCAGGATCGAGACGGGCACGAAGTTCTCGCTCGCGATCATCTCGAGCGTGGAGCGCTGGCGGTTCAGCTCCTGCTCGAGCACCTCGGCGATCTCGGGGTCGACCTCGGCGAGGGGCTGGTTGAAGACGGATGCGGCGCCCGCGACGGCGTCGGCGGGGGCGTCGGTGGTGAGTGACTCAGCCAATGGATGGCTCCTTCGAAGATGACATGCGGACCTGCGGAAATCGCCTCGTGCGCGACTCGCGCCCCGAGGCCTCGCGTACCGGCCCAGGCGTGCGGTCGGTCCGTGCCAGTCGCTCCCCGATGGTCACCCATCTCAACGCCAGTCGCGACGCCGCCAAGCATAGCAACGGATGCCGCGAGCCCACGCCGCGGATGACGCGCGCGGTCACGGCGCCCGACGACCGCGGCGGTGCCGGCGATATCGTGGCCCGGTGACCACCGCGCCGACGACCGTCATCCACTCCGCCCGCATCGTCTCGGGCGGCGACACCGTTCCCGACGCGTGGGTGCGGTTCGAGGGCGACCGGATCACGGACCGCGGCATCGGCGACGCGTGGCGCGATGCGCCCGCGGTGCGGGCGGGAGAGGCCGAGGTGACGGATGCCGCGGGCCGCTGGCTCACGCCCGGCTTCGTCGACATCCACTGCCACGGCGCGGGCGGGGCGGCGTTCGACGACGGCGTCGAGGCGATCCGCGCCGGGCTCTCGGTGCACCGCGCGCACGGCACGACCCGGAGCGTGTGCTCGCTCGTGACCGCGCCCGTCGACGTGCTCGTCGAGCGGCTCCGCGCGATCGCCGCGGTCGCGGCATCCGACCCGCTCGTGCTGGGCGCCCACCTCGAGGGCCCGTTCCTCGACCACGAGTTCCGCGGCGCGCACGACCCGTCGATGCTGCGCACCGCCGACGACGAGGCGCTCGACCGGCTCGTCGCGGCGGCCGGCGGCGCGCTGCGCCAGATCACCATCGCGCCCGAGCACGAGGGCGCCGAGGCCGCGATCGCCCGCCTGGTCGACGAGGACGTCGCCGTCGCCGTCGGCCACACCGGCGCCGACTTCGACACCGCGCTCCGGGCGTTCGAGGCCGGCGCGTCGATCCTGACGCATGCGTTCAACGGCATGCGCGGCATCCACCACCGTGCTCCGGGTCCCGTGGTCGCGGCCATGCGCGCCGACCACGTCACGCTCGAGGTGATCGGCGACGGGGTGCACGTCCATCCCGAGGTGGTGCGCCTGGCGTTCTCGGGCGCGCCCGGGCGGGTCGCGCTCGTGACCGACGCGATGGCCGCGACCGGTTCGTCGGACGGCGCGTACGTGCTCGGCTCGCTGGCCGTCGACGTGCGCGACGGCGTCGCGCGGCTCGCCGACACCGGCGCGATCGCCGGGTCGACGCTCACGCAGGACGAGGCGCTGCGGCGAGCGGTGCTCGACTCCGGGATCCCACTGCACGAGGCGGTCGGCGCGTTGACGGTCGCGCCCGCGTCGGCGATCGGGCGCGCGGGCGACCTCGGCCGCCTCGACGTCGGCTTCGCCGCCGACGCGGTGCTGCTCGATCACGACCTCGCGGTGGCATCCGTGTGGGGCGCGGGCGCGCGCATCGCCTGACCGATGGTCCCCGGGCGGAGCGGGGGCCTGTTCCCCTTCGCCCCACGCTCCGTCCCGGTCGCCGTACAGCGCGATCCCCCGCGCGGTCCGCTCCGACCCCGAGCGACCTCCCGGCCCTTCCCCGGTGCGCGGTCCCTCACCATGAGAGACGGCATCCTCGCCGGATCATGACGCGACTTCTTGCGATCAGCCGACGGAAGCCGGTCGGGGGGTTCCGCGTTTCGCCGACGGCTCTCCTGTCCGGTTGAATGAGCGGGATCGCACAGCAGCCTGACCGGCGCGGACCGCCGGCACCCGGAGGCGACGCACGCGGTCCGGGCGAGCGCGCCCGCAGAGGGAGGACAGGCACGTGACCCCAGCACGACCGGCGCCCGCCGACGCCGACCTGATCGCCGCGACCCGCACCGGCGACCGAGAGGCCTACGCCGAGCTCTGGCGTCGCCACGAGGCATCCGCCCGCACCGTCGCCCGTTCGCACACGACGCTCGATGCGGACGACCTCGTCGCCGAGGCGTTCACGCGCACCTACGACGCGATCCGGTCGGGCAACGGGCCGAGGGGCGCCTTCCGCCCCTACCTGTTCACGACGATCCGGAACACGGCCGCGAGCTGGGGCCGCGCCAATCGCGAGACGCCGCTCGACGACCTCGAGTCGGTGGCGGACCCGACGACGGGAGAGGCCGCCGCGCTCGAGGCCCTCGACCGCTCGACGACGGCCGCGGCGTTCCGCGCCCTGCCGGAGCGCTGGCAGGCGGTGCTCTGGTACGCCGAGGTCGAGCGGATGACCCCGCAGCAGATCGCCCCTCTGCTCGGCATGACCGCGAATGCGACGGCGGCCCTCGCCTATCGCGCTCGCGAGGGCCTGCGCCAGCAGTGGATCCGCGCGCACCTGGCCGAAGCGCACCGCGAGCCCGAGTGCGGCTGGACGGTGGACCGCCTCGGCGCGTACCTCAGGGGCAGGCTGCGCGGCCGGGACACGGCGAAGCTCGAGGCGCACCTCGACGGGTGCGCCTCGTGCACGGTCGTCGCCGCCGAGGCACGCGAGGTCGGCGCGCGGCTCGCCCTCGTGCTGCTGCCGCTCGCCGCGGGTTCCGCCGCGGCCACCGCCTACGCGGCCTGGCTCGGCACCGCCGCGCCGGCGACGGCGACGGCCGCGGGGGCGAGCGGCCTCACCGCGGTCGGCGGCGCGGGACAGGTGGGCGGAACCGCGGCGGCGGGTGCGAGCGCGGCATCCGGAACGGGTGGCGCCGTCGCCGTCGGCGCCGGCGTCGGCGGTGCGGTGCTCGTCGCGGCCACCGCGGTCGCGCTCCTCGTGCTGCCGCAGGTCGCGCCGACGGACGCCGCGCCGAGCCGGGAGTCCAGCGCGGTCGCTGCGGAGGCGCCCGACGAGCCGGTCGTCGCCCCGGTCGCGCCCGTACCGGATGCGGCGCCGGCGCCGCCTGCGGACGTGCCGACACCCGCACCCGTCGCCCCGCCTGCGCCCGCGCCGGACCCCGACCCCGTGAGCGGTTCCGTCCCCGCGACCGCCGCCGAGCCGGGGCCGGTTCCCGAGCCCGAACCGGAGCCGGAGCCCGAGCCCGAGCCCGAGCCTGTCGACCCCGAGCCCCTGCCCGTCGCCGAACTCGGGTTCGTCGCGGAGGCGCACGGGTCCGCCCTCACGCTCACCGTCACCGGAGCGCCCGGCGCGCAGGTCGAACTCCTCGCCGATGGGGAGCCGTTCGCGACGGTCACGATCGACGCGTCGGGCACGACGGTGCTGGAGTACCTGGCGCCCGCCAACCACAAGTGGACGGCGGGCGCCCGGTACGCCTGAGCCGCGGCGGACCGTCGGGCGGGATCAGGCCCGGACGGCGACGCCGTCGCGAGCGCGCGCGGCGCGCGCGGAGGCCACGACGACGACCATCGCCGCGACCAGCAGTGCCGCGAACGCGACCGGGATCGAGCCGACCCCGAACGCGCCGTAGAGGAGGGATCCCACGAGCGCGCCGCCGCCGATGCCGACGTTGAACGCGGTCGTGTAGTAGGCGCTCGCGGCGTCGCGCCGCTCGGGCGGCGCCGCCTGGAGCAGGCGGGTCTGCAGCAGCGGCGGGATGGCGCCGAAGGCGAGGCCCCAGGCCGTGTAGGCGATGATGCCGGGCCAGAGGCCGGGCTCGACGGCGATCGCGACGAGCGCGACGGCGAGCAGCGTCATGGCGACGACGAGCGCGCGCACGCTGTCGCGGGCGATCGGGCTTCCCGCGACCATGAGACCGGCCGCACCGGCGAGGCCGGAGGCGAACAGCAGCGGTGCGACCGCCGCGGGCGAGGCGCCGACGACGTCGGTGAGCAGCGGGGCGACGTAGGTGAGCGCGGCGTACTGCCCGATCATCACGATCGCGGTGACGAGGCACACGGCCAGCACGGCGCGCATCGACGTCGGACGGCCGGCGGGGACCGCGCCAGTCGTCGCCACCGAGCCGGTGGCCGTGGTCGCGGCCGGGCGCGTGCGGTCGTCGGCGGGGACGACGAGCCGCACGACGAGGGCGCCCACCAGGGTCAGCAGGGCGACGACGCCGAAGGCCCAGCGCCATCCGACCAACTGGCCGAGCGCCGTCGCGAGCGGAACGCCTGCGATCAGCGCGATCGTGCCGCCGCCGAGCACGACGGAGACGGCGCGGCCGAGGTGGGCCTCGCGCACGAGTCGCGCCGGGTAGGCTCCGACGAGCGCCCAGAACAGGCCGTGGGCGACGCCGCCGACGATGCGGACGCCGACGAGCATCCAGTACTCGGGCACGAGCGACGACGCGGCGGTCGTGAGACCGAGCACGACGAGCACGACGGTCACGAGCGTGCGGCGCGGGATGCGGCGGAGGAGCGCCGTGAGCGGCGCGGACGTGACGACCACCGCGAACGCGAAGACCGACACGAGCAGTCCCACGTAGGGTGCGCCGACGCCGAGGTCGGCGCTCATCTCGGGCAGCAGCCCGGTGGGGAGCATCTCGATGGTGATGGACAGGAAGACGGCCGCGGCGAGTGCGACGAGCGCACGCCAGGGCATGGTGGTCGCGCCGGCGCGCGACGATGAGGTGATCGGCATGAGGAAGGTCATCCGACGGCGTTCCCCGCGGAGCGGCACGGCCTGCTGCGGGTCGACTACGCGCTCACGTGCGCGCCCGGGGCCGGCGGTGTCCGCACGACCGAGTCCAGTGTAGCGGGCGCGACCTGCGTATTCGCCGGGCGGTACGCTGGCCCGATGAGCACGGAGCCCGAGCCGCACGGCACGCACCTGTCCCACTGGGTCGTCACGCTGAGCTGCACCGACGGGCCCGGGATCGTGCACGCGGTGAGCGGTGCGATCGTCGCCGCGCGCGGCAACATCACCGAGAGCCAGCAGTTCGCCAGCCACGACACCGGGCGCTTCTTCATGCGCGTGCAGGTCGAGTCGCCGGCCGACCGCACCGAGTTCGAGGCCGCTCTGGCTCCCGTCATCGAGCGCTGGAGCATGGACCTGCACCTCGACGAGGTCGGCCGTCCGCTCCGCACGCTCGTGCTCGCCTCGACCGCGGGTCACTGCGTGAACGACCTGCTGTTCCGCCAGCGCGGCGGCCAGCTGCCGGTCGAGATCCCCCTCGTGCTCTCCAACCACGGCACGCTTCGCGACCTCGTCGACTTCTACGGCGTGCCGTTCGAGTCGGCGCCGGTCACCTCGCCCGACGCGAAGGCCGAGTTCGAGCGCCGCATCCTCGAGGCCGTCGACCGGCACGACATCGAGCTCGTCGTGCTCGCACGCTACATGCAGATCCTCTCCCCCGAGCTCTGCGATGCGCTCGCCGGGCGCTGCATCAACATCCACCACTCGTTCCTGCCCGGCTTCAAGGGCGCGAACCCCTATCGGCAGGCGCACGCCCGCGGCGTGAAGCTCATCGGCGCGACGGCGCACTTCGTCACGAGCGACCTCGACGAGGGCCCGATCATCGAGCAGAACGTGGTGCGCGTCGAGCACTCGCGCTCGGTCGCCGAGCTCGTCGCGATCGGCCAGGACGAGGAGAGCCGCACGCTCTCGCAGGCCGTGAAGTGGTTCGCCGAGCGGCGGGTGCTGCTCGACGGCCAGCGCACGGTCATCTTCCGCTGACCGCGCTCCCGCTCCGCCGCGGGGCCGCGTTCCCAGCGCGGTCCCGGGCCGCGTCGGGACCGCGGTCCCGGCTCGTGCGCCGGCTCAGTCGCGGAACTCGCGACGCCCGTTGATCACACCGCTCACCGCGGCCACGATCGCGAAGACCACGGCCACGACCGGCTGACCCATGACCCACCACGCGATCGCCGCCGTCGAGAACACGGCGATCTCGACGAGCGCCTTGACGAACGGGTCGACGTGGAAGACCGCCTTCGGCGAGCGGAACAGTCCCCAGAGGAGGATCGCCAGGAGCGGCAGGCCGATGCCGAGGAACACCCCGGGCCACGGCAGCGCGAACGCGGCGAACCCGAAGATGCCGAGCGTCACGATCGCGAAGATCTCGAGCAGGAAGCGCAGCAGGTCGTTGGCGCCGACCTTCGGAGTCGGCTCGGGCGTGGCATCGTTCACGAGGTTCAAGCCTAACCGCGCCCGTCGCACGCCGACGCCGCGGCATCCGTCGGGTGGATGCCGCGGCGTCGGGTCGTGCGGTCGGGGCCCTCGCGATTCAGCCGACCGGTGCCGCGTCGCGGCCGGACGAGACCTCGCGATCGGTGCCCTTCGGCTCCCCGGCGGACGCCCCAGCGTGCGTTTCGGCCGCGGCGAGCTCGTCATCGGCGTGCGCCGCCTCGGCGTCGGGTTCGGCGCCCCCCGCGGTGCGGAAGTGCCCGACGAGCGAGAGCAGGATGCCGACCGCGGCCCAGGCCGCGAGCACGAGCCACGGGAACGCCATCGGCGCGGCCGGGAAGTAGCTGAGGTCGCGGAGCAGGGTGGCTGCCGCACCGGGCGGGAACCACTGGCCGATCGCGCCCCACGGTTCCGCGAGGAACTGGACGGGCACGGCGGCCGCCGAGATCGGGTTCGCGACGAGCACGAAGAGCACGGCCCCCACGCCGATGCCGGCACGCCCCATCAGGGCCACGAGTCCGGTGATCGGTGCCGCGATGGCGGTCAGCGCCAGCGCGATCGCGGCGGCGTTCAGCCAGTAGTCGCCCTGCAGCGCACCGAACCAGCCCTGCAGGATGCCGGCGAGCACGAGCCCGCCCGCGATGGCGTAGGCCGCGACGGCCGCGACGCGGCGCATGGCGCCGATGACGGCGAGCGAGATCGCGATGCCGCCGAGCATGCCGCCGAGGACGAGCGGGAACATCGCGACCGCGAGGCCCGCCCCGGTCGGGTCGCTGTCGGCCAGCGGAACGACGTCGGTGACCGTGACCTCGACCTGCGGGATCTCGGGGAGCGACGGCGCGGCGGACCCGTCGACCGGCTGGCCGGACGCGGCCGCCTGGATCGCCGCCTGGACCGCGGACCGGACGACCTGCTGCAGCTGCTCGGGCAGCGCGGCGCGCACCTGTTCGTCGATGCCGGCCTGCAGTTCGGCGGCCAGACCGCGGAGGTTCTGCGCGACGGCGGGACTCGCCGCGGTCGCGATGAGGACCTCGGGCGCGTCGGTCGGCGCGCCGCCCAGGACGATCGCCCCGTAGACGTCGCGGCTCTCGATCGCGGCGACAGCGGCGTCGCGGTCGTCGTACCGCTCGAGCGCGACGGCGCCCTCCGCCTCGTCGGCGACCCGTTCCTCGACCTGCGCCACGGCCGCGTCGGGGCCGACGACGCCGACGGGCAGGTCCTTCGCCTCGGCGGTGACCGACGGCCAGGCGAACGCGAGCAGGATCACCCCGACGACGAGCGAGAGGACGGCGCCGATGCCGACGGCGCGGCCCATCGGGGTCCGATGCGTGGAGTGGGAGGACATGATGCGCTCCTTCATAAGAAAAACGAATGCTCGTTCTTTATAATGCTCCTGCGACGTAGGATCGTCAAGAGGGGAGGATGCCGATGCCGAAGGTGAGCGAGGCGTACCGCGAGGCGCGCCGGGACGAGATCACGGCGGCCGCCCTCCGCCGATTCGCCGACAAGGGCTACCGCGGCACCTCCATGGCCGACATCATCAGCGAGTCCGGCCTGTCCGCCGGGGCGATCTACGGGCACTTCGCCGGCAAGGAGGAGCTCTTCGCGGCGGTCGCCGAACGCATCCTCGGCGCGCGCGCGGGCGAACTCTCCGAGCTGCGCGCCGACCACGGCCCGCTCGCACCGGGCGAGATCATGGCGACCATCATCGCCGGCATGCGACGCGACGCCATCGCGCCGACGATGTTCCTGCAGGTCTGGGCGGAGGCGGCCATCGACCCCGGCGTGCGCGCACTCGTGCACTCGTTCCTCGAACCGGTGCGGGCCATGCTCCGCCGACTGGTCGCCGAGTGGGCGGCGGCCCACCCGGAGGTCGCCGGCGACGACGCCGACGCCTACGCCCATCGGGTCGTGCCGGTGCTCATGGGCCTCGCCCCGGGCTTCATGGTGCAGTCGAGCGTGCTCGACGACTTCGACGAGGCCGCCTACCTCGAGACCGTGCGACGCCTCGTCCCGAGCTGACGGATGCCGCGGCATCCGTCGTCGCGCGTCAGATGCCCTGCCACTCCGGCTTGTGCGTCCACGCGTAGCGGTAGTAGTCGGCATGCGCGAGCCGCGACGCGGCCGCCTCGTCGACGATCACGGTGGCATGCGGGTGCAGCTGGATCGCCGAACCCGGCTGGCTCGCCGAGACCGGCCCCTCGACCGCGGCGGCGAGCGCCTCGGCCTTGGCCTCGCCGAAGGCGAGCAGCACGAGGTGGCGCGCCTCGAGGATCGTCCCGATGCCCTGCGTGACGCAGTGCATGGGCACGTCGTCGATCGAGTCGAAGAAGCGCGCGTTGTCGACGCGGGTCTGCTCGGTGAGCGTCTTCACCCGGGTGCGCGACGCGAGCGACGAGCCGGGCTCGTTGAAGCCGATGTGGCCCGTCCGTCCGATGCCGAGGATCTGCAGGTCGACGCCCCCGGCGGCGGCGATCGCCGCGTCGTACTCCTCGGCGGCGGTGCCGATGGTCGCCGGGTCGCCGTTCGGGACGCGGACGTGCTCGGGCTCGAGCCCGAGCGGCGCGACGACCTCGCGTGCGATGACCTGCCGGTAGCCCTCGGGATGCCCCTCGGGCAGGCCCACGTACTCGTCGAGCGCGAAGCCGCGCACACGCGACACGTCGAGCGACTCCGACTCGATCCGCCGTGCGAGCGCCCGGTACGTCGACAGGGGGGTCGACCCCGTCGCCAGCCCGAGCACGGCGTCAGGGCGACGGCGGACGAGCTCCGCGATCGCCCCGGCCGCGAGCTCGCCCGCCTCGGCCTCGTCCGCGACGATCACGACCTCTGCCATGCCGGTTCCTCCGATTCCTCTCCGATCAGGGCCGCGCCCACGGCGGCCGCCGGGAATCCACGCGGGATGACCTGCACCCGCCGGGCCAGGTCGAGCGAGGCGAGGAAGGCGGACCCCTCGGCCCAGACGGCGAGCACGCGTCGCGTGCCCTCCAGCAGTCGATCCCCGAGTGCCGCGAGTCCGCCGCCGATCACGATGTCGTCCACGTCGGTCGTGAGCGCGAGCAGGCGCACCGCCGAGGCCACGCCCACCAGGAAGCGCTCGCGGACCGCGACGGCGTCGGGCTCGCCGGCATCCGCCCGGTCGAACAGGTCGATCGCCGGGTACCGGTGCACGCCCGGCCACAGCGTCGCGAGCGCGGAACCCGACGCCAGCGTCTCGAGGCAGCCCCGCTGCCCGCACGCGCACCGCTCCCCCGCCGGGTCGACCGGGATGTGCCCGATCTCGCCCGCGACCCCGCGGCCCCCGCGCAGCAGGTGACCGTCGAGCACGATGCCCGCCGCGAGCCCGGTGCCGAGGTTCAGGTAGGCCATCGAGTGCGCACGGATGCCGTCGGCCACGCCGAGCAGGTGGTGCGCGCCGAGCGCCGCGGCCTTCACGTCGTTCTCGATCCGGACCTCGACGCCGAGACGGTCCGCGAGTCGCGGACCCAGGTCGAGCCCCTCGAGGCCGAGGTTCACCGCGTGCGTCACGCGACCCGTGGCCGAGTCGACCGAGCCGGGGATGCCGATGCCGATCGACCGGAACGCATGGGCGCCCACCCCGGCGAGCTCCGACATCCGCTCGACCGTGGCCAACGCCGTCGCGACGACCGCCTCCGCGCCGAAGCCGGTCGGCATGCGCACCTGGTCGCTGAGCTCCCCGTCCTCGCCGATCGCGACGGCGGCGGTCTTGGTGCCGCCGATGTCGATCCCGAGCCTCACGACACCTCCGCCGCGGCGGTCAGCGCATCGTCGACGAGCTCGGCGAACGTCGCCGCGACGCCGCGCGACGCTCCGAACGTCGCGACGTCGGCGAACGCGAGATCCTCGCTCGGCCAGCCCATGTCGACCGTCACCACGTCGGCACGCGCCGCGCGGAGACGTTCGATCGCATCGACCGCGAAGGCGTGGCGGTGCAGGTCCTTGCCGATGACGACGACGGGGCCGGCGAGCGCGGCCGGGTCGGGCAGCGGCGTCGCGACATCGACGACGACCTCGGCGGCATCCGTCAACCAGGCCGGAGCCGGGCGCTCCGGGTCCGGAGCGGCGACGAGCGCGAACGGCCCCCACGGCACGGCGCCGACCGCGATGTTCGCGACGGTCTCGACCCGTACGATCGTGCCGACCGAGCCGGTCGCGCAGAGCCGGTCGAGCGCACCGGGCGCGACGTGGAAGGACGCGGCGACGCGGTCCGCGAGGTCCGCGGGCAGGCCGTCCGGCAGCGAGGTGCCCCCTGCGGCGGATGCCGCGGCCCCGGCCGTCGGGCGTGTGACGGCCGCGAGTCCCCGCACGCGGGCCGCGGCATCCGCCACCCGCTCGGCGGCGAGCCGGCCGGAGGCGACGGCGTCCGCGATCGCCCGCGCGATCTCCTCCATCTGCTCGCCCGTGTTGTCGGTGCCGATGCAGAGCAGGTCGCAGCCGGCGGCGAGTGCGAGCACGGCAGCCTCGGGGATGCCGCGCCCGCCGCTCGCCCCGGCCATGTCGAGGGCGTCGGACACGATGACGCCCTCGTACCCCAGCTCACCGCGGAGCAGGCCGTGCAGGATGCGGTGGGAGAGGGTGGCCGGATGCTCCGCGTCGAGCTGCGGGAGCAGGATGTGGGAGGTCATGATCGAGCGCGTGCCGGCCGCGATCGCCGCCCGGAACGGAGCGAGCTCGCGCTCGTGCAGCGCGTCGAGCGGCAGGTCGACGATCGGGAGCGCCAGGTGCGAGTCGGTCGCGGTGTCGCCGTGCCCCGGGAAGTGCTTCGCACCGGCGTCGACGCCCGCGGACTGCACGCCCTCGACCCACGCCGCGGTGTGCCGGGCGACGAGGCCCGGTTCGGCACCGAAGCTGCGCACGCCGATGACCGGGTTCGCCGCGTTGGAGTTGATGTCGGCGTCGGGCGCGAACGTCATGGTGCATCCGACCGCCACGAGCGCCTCGCCGACGGTGCGAGCGACGGCCCGGGTGAGCTCGAGGTCGTCGATGCGCCCGAGCACGGCGTTGCCGGGGTACGGCGCACCGCGGTCGGAGAACAGCCGGGTGACGTCGCCGCCCTCCTCGTCGATGGCGACGACCGCGAGCGGATTGGCCGCGCGGAGCTCCGCCGTGAGGCCGGCGAGCTGCGCCGGCGAGACCACGTTCGAGCCGAAGACGCACACGCCGCCGAGCCCCTCGGCGAGGAGGCCGAGCAGCCACCGGGGCGCCTCGGGCCCGGCGAACCCGGGGAGCAGGGTCGTGAGGATGTCGCGGCGCAGGTCCTGCCCGGCGCCGCCGTGGATCACGTCGCTCATCCCTTGACCGCTCCGCTCACGAGACCGCTCGTCATCCGCCCCTGGACGATGAGGAAGAAGACGATCACCGGGATCGCCATGAGGGTCGATCCTGCCATGATGGCCGCCCAGTTCGTCGTGCCGTTGGCCACCAGGAAGGTGCGCAGCCACACGGGCAGCGTCATCATCTCGGGCCGGGCGTTCAGCACGAGCGCGATCACGAACTCGTTCCACGCCTGGATGAAGCCGAAGACGCCGGTGGCGACGAGCCCGGGGGCGAGCAGCGGGAACGTGACGCGCCAGAAGGCGCCGGCCCGGGAGCATCCGTCGATCATGGCCGCCTCCTCGAGGTCGGCCGGCACGCCGTTGACGAACCCGCGGAGGGTCCAGATCGTGAACGGCAGCACCGTGGCGACGTAGACGATCGTGAGGCCGATCAGGGTGTTCAGCAGCTGCCATCCGTCGATGACCCGGAAGATCGAGACGATCATCGCCTCGCCGGGGATCATCTGGATCACGAGGATCATGACGATGAACGCGCGCCGGCTCTTGAAGCGGAACCGGGTCACGGCGATGGCCGCGAGGAAGGCGAAGATGAGTGCGACGAGCACGGTCGTGAGCGTCACGATGAGCGAGTTCACCGCCGCCGGTGCGAACGGCGTGCGGCCCGGGTCGAAGAGGACCGTGGCGTAGTTGCGGAGCGTGAAGTTGTCGGGCCAGAAGTGGATCTCGGAACCGCGGATCTCGTTGTTCGGCTGGAACGACGTGTTCACCATCCAGTAGACGGGGAACGCGAACAGGGCGAACAGCACGACCGACAGCGCGCTCCAGAGCGCGGTCGAGAGGCGGGTGCGTCCGCGGCGACGGCCCGGGGCCGGGCGTGCGCTCGACCCGGTCACGATGGCGGTGGTGGCGCTCACAGCTCCTCCTCCTTGATGGTCTGGCGGACGTAGTAGAGCGAGACGGTCATGAGGATGATCGCCGTGATGACCGCGATCGCACCGCCGGTGCCGAAGTCGCCGCCCGCGATCGAGACCTGGTAGATGTACACGCCGAGCGTGTTGGTGAGGGCGCGGATGCCGCCGATGTCCTGCAGCGCGAAGATCTGCGTGAACACCTTGAGGTCCCAGATGATCTGCAGGATCGTCGTGATGAGGAAGATCGGCTTGAGGTACGGGAAGGTGATCAGCCGGAAGCGCTTGAACGCGCCGGCGCCGTCGAGCTGGGCCGCCTCGAGCACCTCGTCGGGCACCTGGGTGAGGCCCGCGTAGATCGTGAAGGCCACGAACGGCACCGCACCCCAGACGATGATGATGCCCGCGACGACGAAGAAGCTCAGCGGGTTGATGAGCCACGGGTGGCTGGCGAACTGCTCGAGGCCGAACCAGTTCACGAGGACCGAGTTGATGACGCCGTAGTCGGTGTCGAACATCCAGCCCCAGACGATCGTCGCCGACAGGGGCGGCATCGCCCAGGCCAGGAGCATGCCGATCGAGAGCAGCAGGCGGAAGCCCTTGGGCAGGCGCTGCAGCAGGAGCGCCATGAGCGTGCCGAGGACCATCGTCGTCACGACGCACACGGCGGCGAAGACGAGGCTCCGCCCGAGCACCTCGTAGAACGTGGCGTCGGTGAGCACGTCGACGTAGTTGTCGAACCACACCCAGGTCGGCGGGGCGCCGAAGACCTGGGCTCGGCCGAACTCCTGCATCGAGGTGATGAGCAGCTGGATGAGGGGCCAGCCGACGATCGCGGCGAGCACGAGCGAGGCGGGGACGAGGAGGCCGTAGGGCGTGAGGCCTCCGGCGCGCCGGCTGAAGCGGCGTCGCTTCGGCGGCTCGTCGGGCTGCGGCGTGACGATGCGTTCGCCATCGACCGCGCTCACGGCCGGGGGGAGGCCGGTGTCGGTGGTGGTCATGGTGGGGCTCCTGCGTCGGACGGCGAGGTTCGGATGCCGCGGGCGGTGCCCGCTCATGGTGCCGGGCCGGCAGCGTGTGCGGGGCACTGCCGGCCCGGGGCCTGGGGGGGTCGGTGCGGCCGCACGTCGAGTGTGCGCGCGGCCGCACCGCGGGGGAAGGACTAGCCGTTGAGGATGTCCTCGATCTGCTGGTCCGCCTCCTCGGCGAGCTGCGCCACGTCGCCGCCCTGCGCGATGTTGACGAAGAGGTCCTGCAGGATGCCCGCGGCCTCGACGTCGGCCCACTTCGGCGAGGCCGGGGTGAGCTTGGCGTTGCCGGCCGCGGCGGAGATCGCCTGGGCGACCTCGTCGGTGCCGACCGTGTCGCCGAGCGAGAGCTTGGCCGGAACGAGGCCGTTCTCGCCGTAGATCGTCTGGAACTCGTCGGAGAGGATGATCTTCAGCGCGTCGAGCGCGAGCTCGGGGTGCTTCGTGTTCGCCGAGATGCCGATGTTCGAGCCGCCGGCGAAGACCTGCGCCGCGTCGCCGTCAGCGCCCGGGAGCGCGTAGACGCCGAGGTTCTCCTCCTGGTCGGGGCAGCCGGGAGTCTCGGCGTCCTCGGGGGCGAGGATCGACCACTTGACCCAGGCCGGCGCCGCGAGCTGCAGCGACGTGCCGTCGCAGAAGCCGACCTGCGGGTTCGACTCGTTGGCGTCCTTCGGGGCGCGCGAGGCCTCGGTCATGACCTTCTGGACCATCTCGAGGCCCTCGATCGACTCGGGCGAGCTCAGCTGCGCGTCCCACTCCTCGCCGTCCGGCACCGCGACCTCGCCGCCGGCCTCCCAGATGTAGGGCAGCGCGGCGTACCAGTTCTGGCCCGGCCACCACACGCCCGACTTGCCGGGGTTGTCGTTCGCGAGCTGGATCGCCTGGTCGACGTACTGGTCGAGCGTGGTCGGGACCTCGATGCCCGACGCGGCGAACGCGTCCTTCTTGTAGAAGACGAGGGACGAGCCCGAGTAGAGCGGCGCAGCGTAGAACTTCTCGTCGTACGAGCCCACCTCGACGAAGCCGGGGAGCAGGTCGTCGCCGCCGAGCTCCTCGTAGTGGTCGGTCAGGTCCATGAAGGCGCCCGCCGAGGTGAAGGCCGGGGCCTGCGTGTTGCCCACCTCGACGACGTCGGGGCTGTCCGAGCCGGAGAGGCTCGTGGTGAGGCGGTCGACGAGGCCGTCCCACGACTGCTCCTCGATCACGAGCGTCGAGCCGGGGTGCTCCTCCTCGAACGTCTCGACGAGCAGCTCGCGCGCGGCGTCGGGGGTGTCGGTGCCGACGAGCCAGACGCGGATCTCCGCGCCCTCCTCGGAGGCAGCGTCGCCTCCGGTGGTGGCGCACCCGGCGAGGGTCAGCGCAGCCGCGGCGCCGAGCGCCACGATGCCGAGGTTCCTCATTGCGTGGTTTCCTTTCGTAGGGGGAAGGTGGGAGCGGGGGTGCTGCCACCCGTGGTGCAGGGGGTTGGGGCCTAGGAGACCCCGAGTTGGCCGGAGAGGACCATGACGGCCGCCCCGCGCAGGACGATGTCCTGCCCGTGCGCGGTCATCCGGAGCCTCAGTTCCCGGTGGTGTTCCGTCATCGTCCGGTTCCGGACCGTCTCGACGGCCGCCTCGAGCAGCGGGCCGTCAAGCAGTTCCGCCGGTCCGCTGAGCACGACCTCGGAGAGGTTCAGCGCACCGACGACGGGGGCGAGCACGATGCCGAGGCGTCGGCCCGCTTCCCGCAGGGTCTCTTCGCGGGCGGATGCCGCGGCATCCGCATCGCCGAGCCGTTCGAGCTCGGCGGTGAGCCGGGGCACGGCGAGCCACGCCTCGAGGCAGCCGTGCTTGCCGCACGCGCACCTCGGGCCGCCGTCGGTGCCGACGACGACGTGGCCGATCTCACCGGCGGCGCTTCCGGCGCCGAGCACCGGTCGACCACCGACGATGAGGCCCGAACCGACGCCGTGGCCGACCTTGACGAGGATGAGGTCGCCGGGTGCGCCTGCATGTTCGGCGAGCACGGCGACGTTCGCGTCGTTGGCGACGTGCACGGGCAGGTGGAAGGCCGCCTGCAGGCGCTCCTGCAGCGGGAGGTCGGTCCAGCCGAGGTTCGGCGCGGAGTGGACGAACCCGTTCGGGCCGACGACGCCGGGCGAGCCGACGCCGATGCCGAGCACCGGCGAGGTCGTGAGGGCGAGCAGGCCGTCGAGGAGCTCGGTGACGAGTTCGACCGCGCGCTCTCCCGTCGCGCCGTCGAGGGCCACCTCGGCACGGGCGACGGTCGTTCCGTCGAGGTCGAGCACGGCACCGCGGAGGCGGGTGTGCTCGGAGAGGTCGAGGGCGACCACGTGGTGGCCGGTGCGGTCGATGTCGATGAGCGTGGCGGGCTTGCCGGGCCGGGCGTCCTCGCGCTGCCCGAGTTCGACGACCAGGCCCTCGCCGATGAGCTCGGCGACGAGGTCGGAGACGGTGACCCGGGTGAGGCCGGTCTCGCGCGAGACATCCGCCCGGCTCTGCGCGCCCAGGGTGTAGAGCGTCTGCAGCACCAGCGAGCGGTTGTGGCTGCGGGCGTGCTCGGGGAGCACCTTGCCCGACGTGCGCAGCGCGCGACCCGCGAAGAGCTGGCCCGCCGCGGCCGCCGGCGTCGCCGGAGATGCCGGGCGCTCGCCGCCGAGTGCGATGCCTGCGGGCGCCTGCCCGGGTGCTGCTTCCGTTGCCGTCACGTTTGTTAGTACACCTTACGAACAAACCTCCGCGCAACCCTTCGGAGCAAATTCGTTCATGTTCTTTACAAACCCGTGACCTGCGGATGCGCGGCCGATGGTGCTGCACCCGACGTGGTCGCCCTTCGGTCTCGCGGGGCGACGCGGTCGGCGGGCCGTCCGATCAGGCTCGCGTCGCACCCGATCGAGCGGCACGCGCGTCGACCCCCTGCGGTCCCGTGCCCTCGACCGCTCGCGCATCGCGCCGCCCGCCGATCGCGCGGAGCGCGGCGAGGATCGTGATGAGGTCGACGACCTCCTGCAGGAGCGCGCCGACCGTCGCCGGGATGACGCCGAACGTCGCGACCAGCATGAGCGCGATGCTCACGGCGATGCCGATCCAGATCGACTGGAGCGCGATGCGCACGGTGTCGCGCCCGATCTCGACGGCCTTCGCCGTGCGCGAGATGTCGTCGACGAGGATCACGGCGCTGGCCGACTCGCTGGCCGCCGTCGCCCCGCGCGCTCCCATCGCGATGCCGACGTCGGCCGCGGCGAGGACGGGCGCGTCGTTGACGCCGTCGCCGACCATGATCACGGGACGCTCGGCGATGCCGGCGACCTCGGCGACCTTGTCCGCCGGCAGGCACTCGGCGCGCACGCGCTCGATGCCGAGTTCCTCGGCGATGTGGTCGGCGGTCGCCTTCGCGTCGCCCGTGAGCATCATCGTGTGCCGCACGCCGAGCTCGTCGAGGCGGGCGAGCGTCGCGGCGGCATCGTCGCGCAGCCGGTCCCGCGCGAGCAGCGCCCCCGCGTAGGCGCCGTCGACCGCGACGTAGATCGCGAGCTCGCCGGGTGCGATCCCCGTGCGCCGGGCGTCCGGCGCATGCTCGGCGACGAAGGCGAACTTGCCGACCACGACCTCGCGGCCGTCGATCCGGGCGACGACGCCGTTGGTCGCGGCCTCGCGCGCGGCCGCGGCCTCCTGCAGGCGGATGCCCCGCTCGCGCGCCGCGTCGATCATCGACTCGGCGAGCACGTGCGACGAGTACTGCTCGGCGGAGGCCACGATCCCGAGCAGTCCGTCGGCGTCGAAGCCGGCCTCGGGGCGGACGGCCACCAGTTCGGGCGAGCCGTGCGTGAGCGTGCCCGTCTTGTCGAAGACCGCGGTGCGTGCGCGAGCGAGCTGCTCGAGCACGCCGCCGCCCTTGACGATCACGCCGTTGCGCGCCGCGCGGCTCATCCCGCCGATGAAGGCGACGGGCGCGGCGATGAGCAACGGGCACGGGGTCGCGAGCACGAGCACCTCGGCGAATCTCACCGGATCGCCCGAGATCCACCACGCGAACCCGGCGAGCAGCAGCGAGAACACGGTGAACGGCACCGCGTACCGGTCGGCGAGCCGCACGACCGGCGCCTTGCTCGCCGCCGCCTCGGCGACGAGCGCGACGATCTGCTGGTACTGGCTGTCGGCGGCGCGCGCGGTCGCGGTGATCTCGATCGCCGTGAGCCCGTTCACCGAGCCGCTCAGCAGCCCGTCGCCCGCGTGCTTCTCGACGGGAACGCTCTCGCCCGTGATCGACGATTCGTCGACGGATGCCTCCGCGGAGCGCAGCTCGCCGTCGACGGGCACGATCTCGCTCGGCCGCACGAGCAGCACGTCGCCCGGCTCGACCTCGTCGACCGGCACGTCGAGGAAATGGTCGTCGACCACCCGGTGCGCGTGCTGCGGCGCGCGGGTCAGCAGCGCGTCGAGTTCGCGCTTCGCGCGGCGGCTCGCGTAGTCCTCGAGCGCCTCGCCGCCCGTGAGCATGAGCACGACGATGAGCGCGGCGACGTACTCCCCCACGACCACGGTCGCGACGATCGCCGTGACCGCGAGGATGTCGAGGCCCCAGTGCCCGCGCAGGATGTCGCGCACCATGCCCACGGCCTGCCAGGCCGCCACGGCGAGCGCGTAGACGCTGAAGATCCACGCCACGAGCCATCCCTGGCCCGCGAGCGCGAGCACGATCCCGACCAGCCCGATCGCGAGCGTGAGCGCGACGACCGGGTAGCGACGGATGAGACGGATGCCGCGGGCCATGCCCCCATCCTCGCCCACTCCCCCGCCCGCACCGCGACGAAGGTCCGTTTCTGCGGTGGAGTACGGGATGAACCTGCACTCCACCGCAGAAACGTCACTTCGGGGAGGGGCGACGTCACCGAGCCCGGGAACGGCGAAGGGCCGGATGCCACGAGGCATCCGGCCCTTCGAACCGCTCGAGCGACGCGGCTTACGCGCCGAGGCGCGCCTTGAGGTTCGCGTCGATGGTGTCGAGGAACTGCTCGGTGGTCTGGAACTCCTGCTCGGGGCCGACGAGGAGCGCGAGGTCCTTCGTCATGGCGCCGGACTCGACCGTCGTGATGACGACGTCCTCGAGGGTGTGCGAGAAGTCGATGAGCTCCTGGTTGCCGTCGAGCTTGCCGCGGTGCGCGAGGCCGCGCGTCCAGGCGAAGATCGAGGCGATCGGGTTCGTCGAGGTGGGCTTGCCCTGCTGGTGCTGCCGGTAGTGGCGCGTGACCGTGCCGTGCGCCGCCTCGGCCTCGACGATGCTGCCGTCGGGCGTGGTGAGCACGGAGGTCATGAGGCCGAGCGAGCCGAAGCCCTGCGCGACGGTGTCGGACTGCACGTCGCCGTCGTAGTTCTTGCACGCCCAGACGTAGCCGCCCTCCCACTTGAGCGACGCCGCGACCATGTCGTCGATCAGGCGGTGCTCGTAGGTGATGCCGGCAGCGTCGAACTTCTCCTTGAACTCGGTGTCGAAGACCTCCTGGAAGACGTCCTTGAAGCGGCCGTCGTAGGCCTTCAGGATCGTGTTCTTCGTCGAGAGGTAGACCGGGTAGTTGCGGTCGAGGCCGTAGTTCAGCGAGGCGCGCGCGAAGTCGCGGATCGACGCGTCGAGGTTGTACATGCCCATCGCGATGCCCGAACCGGGCGCCTGGAAGACCTCGAACTGCTGCGGCTCGGAGCCGTCCTGCGGGGTGAAGGTCATCGTGAGCGTGCCGGGGCCCTCGAACTTGAAGTCGGTGGCGCGGTACTGGTCGCCGAACGCGTGGCGGCCGACGATGATCGGCTTGTTCCAGCCGGGCACGAGCCGCGGGATGTTCGAGATGATGATCGGCTCGCGGAAGATGACGCCGCCGAGGATGTTGCGGATGGTGCCGTTGGGCGAGCGCCACATCTTCTTCAGGCCGAACTCCTCGACGCGCGCCTCGTCGGGCGTGATCGTCGCGCACTTGACGCCGACGCCGTGCTTCTTGATCGCGTTCGCCGCGTCGACCGTGATCTGGTCGTCGGTCTCGTCGCGCTTCTGGATGGAGAGGTCGTAGTACTCGAGGTTGACGTCGAGGTACGGGTGGATGAGCTGGTCCTTGATGGCCTGCCAGATGATGCGGGTCATCTCGTCGCCGTCGAGTTCGACGACGGTACCTTCGACCTTGATCTTCGACAAGGGGCGGTCTCCTTGGGATCTCGTGGGATTGCTTGGGAAGCGAGGAAGTCTCGGGGGTGTCCGGACACGCCGTCGACCAGCTTACCGCCTCGGCGGAATATCTCGACATCGAGAGATCGACGAGGCGCGGCAGCACCGCCGGGCGCCCGCCGCCCACCGGCATTCCGCCGGACCGGCGCCGACGACCGTCGTTCCATCCGGTCGCATGAGGGTTACCGGCACGCCACCTCATGCGGTTAGGCTGCGATGCATGGCTGATCTGCGACTCGAAGAACTGAACGCGACGAACATCGTCGCCGCGAACACCCTGTCGCTGAAGCCGGGCCAGGAGCAGTTCATCGCACCGGTCACCTACGCCGCCGAGTCCTCCGTCGTCGACCCTGCGACCGCATGGCAGCGCGTCGCGCTCAACGACGACAAGGTCGTCGGCTTCATCCACGGCAACTTCGACCCCGAGAACGAGCACGAGGAGTTCCGGGCCTGCATCTGGCGCATCAACGTCGACGCCGAGGCGCAGGGCAAGGGCGTCGGCCGGTTCCTCGCGCACGCGCTCGCCGAAGAGGCCAAGCGTCGCGGGTTCGACCGCATCACCGTGCTGTGGGAGCCCGGCGAGGGCGGCCCCGGCGAGTTCTTCCACCGCATCGGCTTCGTCGACGTCGGCGAGACCCAGTACGGCGACGTCATCGGCGCGCTCCAGCTCGCCGGCTGACCCGGCGCTCCACGACCGGGTCGAGGGCCGACGGATGCCGCGGCACGGCGAGGGCTTCGTCGACGCGGTGCTCGCGGTGGTCTCCGACATCCCGCCCGGCAGGGTGATGACCTACGGCGACGTCGCCGCGACCCTCGGTTCCCGCGGTGCGCGCGCCGTCGGGCAGGTCATGGCGCGCTACGGCGGCGACGTCGCATGGTGGCGCGTCGTCCGTGCGGGCGGGCGCCCGCCGACGGGTCATGCCGAGGCCGCGCGCACGCACTACCTCGCGGAGGGCGTCCCGATCCGGCCCGCCGACGATGAGGACGGCTACCGGATCGACCTCGCAGCCGCCCGCTGGCACGGCTGAACCGCGCGGTGCGCCTGGGTCGCGGCAACGACGGCGACGCGGCGTCAGAGGTCGGCCGGCGAGGAGACGACTCCCGGCGCGACGGAGTTCGCCGGAGACGGCGAGGCCGCGGCATCCGGCGGCTCCACCCCCGGTTCGACCGCGACCAGGAGTCCTGCGCCGGACCCCGGGAGGTCCTCCGACGCCTCGAGATGGGCCGGCATCCGGATCGTCACCGTCGTTCCCGCGCCGACCGGGGAGTCGAGCTCGACCGAACCGCCGACGGCATCGATGCGGTCCACGATGCCGAGCATGCCCGTGCCCCGGTCGAGCGATGCGCCGCCGATCCCGTTGTCGCGGATCGTCAGCACGAGCTCCTCGCCCTCGACGTACGCGCGAACCCAGGCCCGGGTCGCCTGCGAGTGCTTGGCGACGTTCGCCAGCGACTCGGCCACGGCGAAGTAGGCGGTGGACTCGACCAGCTCTGCGAGGCGCCCCTCGGGTTGGACCGCGATGTCGACCGGCACCGGGCACCGGCCGGCGAGTTCCGGCAGCGCGAGCGCGAGACCGCCCTGCGAGAGCAGGCTCGGATGGATGCCGTGCGCGAGCTCGCGCAGCTCCTTGAGCCCCTGGTTCAGCGTGGCGATCGACTCCTCCAGCTCGCGCGCGAGCGCGTCGTCGTCGGCTGCACGCGCCGTGTTGGCCGCGATGCGCAACTGCATGCCCACGGCGACCAGGTGCTGTTGCGCCCCGTCGTGCAGGTCGCGTTCGATGCGCCGTCGCGCCTCGTCGCCCGCCTCGACGATGCGCTGACGCGACTGGCGCACCTGGTCGAGCGTCCGCTCGATCTCCGACCTGAGCCGGCCGTTGTCGACCGAGAGCCGAAGCGCGCTGGAGACCCCGTCGAGCAGGCGCATGTTGTCGGTCAGCACGCGGTCGTGCCGGATGAGGGCGATCGGCAGGCCGCTCGGCGAGGCGACGGGCAGGATGCTGTGCCCCCGGCCCTCCTCGGCGGAGTCGATCGGGTGGCCCGCGGCGTCCACGTAGCGTCCGCGCTCCTCCTCCCACCAGAAGACCCGCACCGAATCGTCGCGGAGCGTGCGCGCGAGCGACTCGGCCCAGAGCCCGCGGTCGGCGCCCTCGCGCGTGATGCGCATCAGGTCGGCGACGCGCGCCCGCATGTTGCGCGCGTGCGCGATCCCCGCGACGAAGCACACCGGCACCGACGCCATCGCGATGAGCGAGACGGTCTCGAGCGCGAGGTTCGCCGGGGCACCGGTGGCGTACCGGACCATCTGCGCGGCGAGCGTGCTCACCCACGACAGCAGCGCGACCGGCATGAGGAACGCGACCGTGCGCGCGGGCACGCTTCCGCGGACCCACCGGAGGAGCAGGCGCATCGCGATCGCGATCGCCAGCGCGACCCCGACGATGCGGTACCCGATGTCGACGATCGCGAACACGGTGGGCGCCTCGGCGAGTCGGTAGGGGTTCGGCACGCAGTCGCACGGCACCGCGTCGGGCCCGGCCAACGCGAGCACCGTGAAGAAGTTCACGACGGTCGCGACGAGCGCCGTCGTCGCGATGAACCGGTCGAAGCGATCGCCGAGCCCGCCCCGCGGGTACACCAGCACGAGGATGCCCGCGACCACCGCCCACCCGAGGTCGACGCCGCGGAGGATCGGCCAGAGCCATCCGAGCGTTTCGATCACGGGGTAGAACGACTGCGGGATCCAGAAGAGGACGAACACGATCATCAGCCGCGCCGGGACGGGGTTCGGGCCGATCGCCCACGCGACGCCGGCGCACGCCGCGAAGACGAGCGGGACGAACGCGTGCACGGTCGTCCACGACAGTTCCGGCCGCAGCGCGTCAGGGGTGGCGAGGTAGCCCGAGACCTCCATGAACAGGCTGATCGCGACGACGGTCGCGATCACGGCGGCCCGTCGTGCGATGCGCCCGCGGCGGCCTGGGGCCATCACAAGGGCATCACCTCTGGCCGAGGAGCGTCAGCACCGCGAGCACGCGGCGGTGGTGCTCGGGGGACTCCTCGAGGTCGAGCTTCTGCAGGATGCTGCGGACGTGCGTCTCCACGGTCTTCAGGCCGAGGAACAGGGTCTGCGCGATGCCGCCGTTGGAGTAGCCCTGCGCCATGAGCTCGAGCACCGACCGCTCGCGCTCCGTGAGCCGCGCGAGCGGGTCGTCGGCGCGCGTGCGCTGGACGAGCTGCTCGACGACCTCGGGGTCGACGACCGAGCCGCCGGATGCCACGGTCTGCACCGCGCGCACGAGCGTCTGCGGCTCGGACACGCGTTCCTTCAGCAGGTACCCGGTGCCGCTGCCGGCTCCCATCACACGGAGGGCGTACTCGGGCGTGGCGTACATCGAGAGCAGGAGGATGCCGATGTCGTCGCCGTTCTGCCGGATGCGCTCGAGCGCTACGATCCCCTCGTCGCGATGGGTCGGCGGCATGCGGATGTCGAGCACGGCGGCGTCGAGGTCGAGATCGTCGAGCGTCGCGAGCAGCTCGTCGGCGGTTCCGACCGAGGCGACCACCTCGATGCCGCCGCCTTCGAGCACCTTCGCGATCCCCTCGCGAAGCAGCAGCGCGTCGTCCGCGATGGCGACCCTCAGGGGCCGCTCCTCCGTACGCTCAACCATCCAGGCACCTCCGATCGAAGGCGTGCGTGAGCCCCCGACGTCCATGCGCCGCCTGCTCCCGACCATACGCGTCTCGCAGATCTCTCGGGGGACCCCGTTGTGGGGACAGTCCCGTGCATCCGAGGCGATTGCCGTGCCACGCTGGGATCAGGTCGCGCACCCTGCCTGCCGCGCGGACCCCGAGGCGCCGGCCCGCGCCGTCCATCCGAGGAGCGTCATGGTCCGATCCGGTTCGTCGCCGGCATCCGCCCCGTCCCCGTCGCCGAGCGCGACTCCGCCCGAATCGGCGACGACCACCGGGCGGCGCGTCGAGTTGACCGTCGTGGCGAGCGACGAGCGCGTCGCGGACGAGATCGCGCGTCACCCCGGCGCCACCCCGTCGTTCAACCGGACGCTGCGCGTGGCCCTCGCGATGCGCGGCGGCGTGAGCCTCGCCGTCTGGATCGGTGGCACGGTCGCCGAACTCGACCTCCTGCGTCGCATCCGCCTCTACGACGTCGGGGACGTGACCCTGGCGATCGTGCCCGAGACGCCCGGTCGCCCCCTGACGGAGCCCGTGCGCGCCCGGTTGCAGGCGTACGCCGAGATGATGGATGCCGCGGGCTACGACCGCGTCGAGTTCGACCTGCTCGCGGGCGCGAGCGCCGGGGGCCTGAACGCCGTCGTCTACGCCGTGGCGCAGCGCGCGGGCACCGGGCTCGACCGGCTGCTCAGCACCTGGGGCTCGGTCGGCGGGTTCTGGGGTCTCCTGCACCCGCCGGGCGCGCGCGGGATCCTCGCGCTCATGCAGGGCGAGAACTACTTCCGGGCGGAGACCGGCAGGGCCCTGGTCGACATCTACGACACCGACGACCGGCATCCCGACCTCGTCTCGGAGTACACCGCGGTCGACCTCTCCGCGACGGTGATCGACGCGACCGACGAGTACGAGGAGGACGCGAACGAGGGACGCGGGCACTTCCGGTTCGTCGGCGACGACGCGCACCGCCTCGACAACCGCATCCCGGCGCGGCATCGCGAGCGCGAGGCGACGGCGGGGCCGGCCGACCCGGCCGAGCGCGAGGACGACCTCACCAACCTCTCCCGACTGGCGCTCGCCGCGCGTTCCACCTCATCGCTCCCCGGCGGCTTCGAGCCCGCGGCGATCGACTCGTTCCAGGGCGAGGCCGGCACGGGCGACGAGGCCGGAATCGACGGCGGACCGGGGATGCGCTTCGCCTTCGCCGGTCACCGGGCCGAGGCGAAGACGCCCTACCGCGTCGTCGACGGCGCCGTCTTCGACAACGTCCCGATCGAGCGCGCCCTGCGGGCGGCGCGGTCGCGCGTGTCGGACCGCCGCGCGGATCGCGCCATGATCTTCCTCGACCCGGAGCCGGATCCGCCGCTCGGCGGGCGCGTCGACTGGGATCCGAACGCATCGCGGTTCTTCCGGGCGATCACCGCCATGCTGGGCCGCCAGCTCCGCCGCGAATCGGTCGCGCGCGAGGTCGCCGAGCTCGAGCGGTTCAACACCGCGCAGCAGGTCGCGAGGGCGCGATTCGAGAGCGCTGCGCCGCTCGTGGCCAGCGCCGTCGCCGACCGCGAGGGCGTGGCCGCGCGCCGGCCCGCGTACCTCAGGGCGCTCGCGGTCGATCTCTCGGACCACCTGGCCGAGACCATCGCGGCGCCGAGCCTGTGGCAGCTGCACTCCTCGCTCGAGCACCGGCGACGGTACCGTCCGATCCCGCTCGTGAAGCTCACGGCGCTGGCGGATGCCGCGACCGACCGGGTCGGCGCCCTGCCGCCGACGCATCGCGACGCGTTCGCGCGCTCGCCGCTCGCCCTGGCCGACGCCGCGAACTGCGTGCTCGGGTGGACGCGGGCCCTCGAGGCCATGCCCGAGGAGTCAGGCTCGCGGCAGGGGTTCGCCTTCGGCGAGGTGCGAGCGGCGGCGTACGCCGCCCTCACGGCGTCCATCGCCTCGCGGGACCGGATCACCGTCCGCGTCCTCGAGCAGACGGCCGCGTTCGCGGAACTGGGTCAGGATCCGACGGTCGACGACCTCCGCGGCTGGATCGACACCTGGCTCGCCGAGAGCCGCCGACACCGGGAACGCGAACGCTGGGACGAGCTCGACACGGCCGTGGCGCTGCTGCGGATCGCGACCGTGAAGGTCGAGCGCGAGATCGCCGCCGGGGCCCGCGAGCTCACCCCGGAGTGGGCCGCGTCGCCCTGGCGTCCGCTGGCGTCGAGCCCCATGCTCTCCGCGGTGGACCTCCCGCCGCTGTACCACTCGGCGGGCATTCCGCCCGCGCTCTCCAACGTGCGGTACTGGGCGATCGGCGTCGACGAGCCGCCGGCCGATCCGCAGGAGTTCCGCGCCCTGGTGCAGGACCGGTGGTTCTCGATGCTCGCCCGGGTGCTGCGCACGCCCGGACTCTCGCCGGCCGAGGCGGCCGCTGCCGTGACGGCGGCGTCGTCGGAGGTCGCGCTCGACCGTGGGTCGAAGCTCGCGGGCTACGGGGTCGGCAACTTCCTCGGCTTCCTCGCTCGGGACTGGCGGGTCAACGACTGGTGGTGGGGGCGGCTCGACGGCGCCGCCGGCATCGCGCGGTTCCTCACCTCGCTGGCGCCCGACGCGGTGCGCACCCGGCATGCGGTGCGCACGCTCCAGGACGCGGTGCTCGCGGAGGCGGACGAACCCGAGGTCGTCGAACGCGACCTGTCGCCGCTCGAGCGGGTGACGCCGTCGGATGCCTCCGACGCTCCTGCGACCACGCCGCCGACGTCGGAGGAGGCGGGCACGGCTCGGCGCGGGCGACTTCGGGCGGGCACCGACACGATCTTCAACCTCGACCCGTCGTACCGGTTCGCGATCGCGTCGCGCACGGTCCGGCTGTTCGACCGTGTCGTCGTGCAGCCGGTGCGCGCCGGGACCCGCTGGCTGGCGTGGTCGGTGCTCTTCCTGCTCCGGCCGTTCCTCGTCCCGGTCCCGACCCTGTTCGATCCGCCCCGGCTCGCCCTGGTCTCGGGCTTCGTCGCCGCGGTGGCCTGGCTGCTCACGTGGGACGACGTCGGGTTGGGCTGGACCTGGTGGGTCGGCGTCGCGGCCGTGACCGGCCTGGTCGCGGTCGGCGTCATCGTCGGGTCGGTCGCCTCGCGTCTTCGTCACTGGTCGGCGGTCGCCGAGTCCCTCGACGGCGGACTCCGCGCGGCGGCGTCCGAGGCGCGGAACCGGGCGCTCCGCCCCGCCTGGTTCATGGCCGGCGTCGCGATCGCGAGCGTCTTCCCGTTCATGATCGCGATCATCGGCAGCAACTTCCTGCTGATGGTGCTGTGCCTCGGCGTCACGGTCGTGCTCACCGCGATCGCGGTGCACGCGGCGACGGCGGCCTCCCGTGCAGCGATCCCGGGCCGTGAGGCGCGCACCATCGGCATGATCACGGTGTTCGCGCTGCTCGGCGGCGTGCTGCCGATCGTGCAGCTGGTCACCGAGCTCGCCACGCGCGACCGCACCCCGGCAGCGCTGGAGGTCCCGCAGGAGCTCAACTGGGTGGCCCTTGCGATCGGCGCGGCGGCCGTCACGATCGCCCTCACCTGGGACTGGCTGAAGATCCGGTACCGGCCGCCCGTCGTCGACGGCGATGCCGAGGGCACGGGCCAACCGGCGGCGCGGGGCATCATCCGGATCAACGCCGTCAACTGGTGCACGGTCACGCTCGTGTCGGTCGCCGCCGGCCTCGCCGCGTACGCGCTCGCGAAGCTCGTCACGACCGGCGTCGCGCCGCTGCTCGCCGACACGATCGCCGCGACAGCCTTCATCGTGGCGTGGGCGAACGTCGTGTGGTGGTTGCCCGAGGCGATCCGTCGCCTGCCGCGCACCGACGACCGGGTGGAGCGCGCGCCCCTCGCCTGACGTACGGACCGGGCCCCGGCGTTCAGGGGTGACCCCGACGCTCATCGGGTGATCGCCCCGATCCGGCGAGCGGCGGGCGGCGCGACGCTGGAGGCATGCTCGGATCGCGAGGGGGACGCATCGCTCGATGGATCGCGCGTTACCTGCCGCTGGAGGTGCTCGGCACGGTCGCGGCCGTCGCAGGCGCCGCGGCGGCGTACGAGGCGTCCCGATCGCTCGTCGCCGCCGCGGTCGTCGGCACGGTCGCCGAGGGCGTCGGCTACTACGCCCTCGTCGTGGTGCGGGGCATCCGCGGACACCTCGCCTCGACGCGCGTACGTCGCCGCACGGGCGCCGCGCGGCACGCGCTCGTGGCGGTCGCGCTCACGCTGCGCGGACTCGTCGCGGAGTTCGGGGCCGCGGAGGCCGTCGACACCTTCCTCGTCAGGCCCGCGCTCCTCGTCGCGGCGACGAGCCTGCTGGGCCCGAATCCGACCGGATGGCTCGTCGGGAAGCTCGCTGCCGACGCCGTCTTCTACGCCATCGCCATCGTGTCGTTCGAGACCGGGCGCCGCCTGATCCTGCCGGACGGTGGCTCGGATGGCGCAGGCGCGCCGGCGGAGCCCAGCCTGGAGGGAGTCGCCCGATGACGCTCGCGCCCCAGTCCCCGACCGACCTCGAGCGGCGCGCGCCGAGTCTGACGGATGCACCACCGGCCCCGAACGCGCTGCGACCTCGACGATCCCGTCCGAACCGCCGCCGCCTCGCGTCGACCACGGGGCCGTTGCCCGAGCTGCCGCCGCACCGCGAGCTCGTCCGGCGCGAACTCGCGGCGTACGCGCAGCGCATCCGACTCGGCGCCCTCGTGCGCGAACACGGCTCGCCCCTGTTCCTGCTCGACCTCGACCGGGTCGCGACGCAGCTCATCGCGCTGCGCCGGGAACTGCCGGGCACCGGCATCCACTTCGCGACGAAGTCGCTCCCCCACCCCGCGGTGATCCGGGCCGTGCACGGATTCGGCGCGTCTTTCGAGGTCGCGTCGCGCGGCGAGCTCGACCTCCTCGAGCACGAGGGCGTGCCCATCGGTCGGTGCCTGCACACGCACCCCGTCAAGTCGGTGGCCGACATCACGGGCGCGTACCTGCGCGGCATCCGCACGTTCGTCGTCGACAGCCCGTCCGAGGTCGCGAAGTTCGCCGGATTGCCGACCGGCGAGGTGGGCGTGCTCGTGCGTCTCTCGTTCCCCAACCCCGAGGCCAAGTCCGACCTGTCGTCGAAGTTCGGCGTCGCGCCCGCAGCGGCGCCGGCCCTCGTCGACCTGTGCCGCCGGTCGCGGCTGACGGTGCGCGGGTTCACCTTCCACGTCGGCAGCCAGACCACGTCTGCCTCGCCGTGGGTCGCCGCGATCGCCACGACGCTTCGGCTCATGCGCTCGCTCGAGGCGCGGCACGGCATCCGCTTCGACCTGCTCGACCTCGGCGGCGGGTTCCCCGTCGCCTACGACGAGCCGGTCCCGTCCCTCGCCGAGCTCGCCCGGGGCATCCGCCCGGCCCTCGCGACCGTGCCCGAGCACGTGCGCGTCGTGATCGAGCCGGGCCGCTTCGTCGCGGCGCCCGCCATGACGCTCGTCACGCGCGTGATCGGCACCAACGACCGCGCCGACGGGCGGTGGCACCACCTCGACGAGGGCCTCTACGGCGCGTACTCGAACATCCCCGCCGAGGACGTGCACGCGCTCGTCTTCGCCGCGGCCGAGCTCGGCGTGCAACCCGTCGGCGGCGCCGCGGCGGAGCGTGCCGCGAGGCGCGTGCTCGCCCGCCGTCGCGTGCCCGTCACGCTCGCCGGGCCGACGTGCGACAGCGTGGACGTCGTGGCCCGGCACCTGCCGCTCCCGCCGCTCGCCGACGGCGACCTGCTGGTCTCGCCGATGATGGGCGCGTACACGTGGGCGACGGCGACGGGGTTCAACGGCATCGCACGGACCCCGGTCGTCGAGGTGTCGGCCGGCTGACCGTCGCCGCGAACGGCGAGGGCGGATGCCTCGGGGCCGGCCCCGAGGCATCCGCCCCGCCGCTAGACGAGCGAGTCGCGCCAGGCCGCGTGCAGCGCCGCGAACCGTCCCGTGCCGCCGATGAGGTCGGCGGGCGAGCCGTCCTCGACGATGCGGCCGTGCTCCATGACGAGCACCCGGTCGGCGATCGCGACCGTCGACAGGCGGTGCGCGATGATGACGGCCGTGCGGTCGGCGAGCAGCGTCTGCAGGCCCTCCTGCACGAGTCGCTCGCTCGGGATGTCGAGCGAGCTCGTCGCCTCGTCGAGGATCAGCACCGCGGGGTCGGCGAGGAACGCGCGCGCGAACGAGATCAGCTGGCGCTGGCCCGCCGAGACGCGTCCGCCGCGCTTATTCACGTCGGTGTCGTACCCGTTCGGCAGGCCCTCGATGAACTCGTGCGCGCCGACCGCCGTCGCGGCCGCCACGATCTCGTCGAACGTCGCGTCGGGCTTGCCCAGCGCGATGTTGTCGGCGACCGACCCGGAGAAGAGGTAGGCCTCCTGCGTGACCATGACGATCGCGCGCCGCAGGTCCTTCGGGTGCATGCGGCGCAGGTCGACCCCGTCGAGCTCGACGACGCCGTCGCTCGGGTCGTAGAACCGCGAGATGAGCTTCGCGAGCGTCGACTTGCCGGCGCCCGTGGAGCCGACGAGCGCCACCGTCTGCCCGGCGGGGATGTCGAGGTCGAACCTCGGCAGCACCACCCGGTCCGGCGTGTACGCGAACTCCACCGACTCGAACCGCACGCGACCGTCGGCCGTCCAGAGGTCGACCGGGTCAGACGGATCGGGCACGCTCGGCTGCTCCTCGAGGACGCCCGAGATCTTCTCGAGCGCCGACGCCGCCGACTGGTAGGAGTTGTAGAACATCGCCAGCTCCTCCATCGGGTCGAAGAAGCGCTTGGTGTAGAGCACCGCGGCGAGCAGGACGCCCACCTCGAGCGCGCCGTCGACCACGCGGAACCCGCCGATGGCCAGCACGCCCGCGACGGCGACGTATCCCATGAAGTTCAGTGCCGGGTTGTAGACCGCGAACAGCCCGAGCGCCCGGGCGTTCACGTCGCGGTAGTCCTCGACGAGCGCGCCGAACGAGCGCTCGTTGCGCCGCTCGGAGCGGAACGCCTGCACCGCGCGGATGCCCGTCATCGTCTCGACGAACTGGACGATCAGCGTTGCACTGGCCACGCGCGAGCGCCGGAACAACCGCTGCGAGCGCACCTGGAACCAGCGGGTGAGCGCGACGAGCGGGATCAGGGTGACCAGGAGGACGAGCCCCGACGTCCAGTCGAGCCACACGAGCGCGACCGCCGTGAACAGCATGTAGAGCAGACCGCGCACGAGCTGGTTGATGCCCTCGTCCATGAGCTCGCGGATCGCGTCGAGGTCGCTCGTCTGCCGCGAGATGATGCGACCCGAGGTGTACGACTCGTGGAACTCGAGCGAGAGCTTCTGCGTGTGCAGGAACACGCGCGTGCGCAGGTCGATGAGCACGGCTTGGCTGATGCGCGCCGCCATCCGGATGTACCAGGCGATCAGGAACGCGCCCACGATGCCCGTCACGAGGTACGCCAGGCCGGCGAGGCCGACCGGCAGCCAGTCCTGGCGCATGAGCGCGGGCAGGCCCTGGTCGATCCCGTACGCGATGATCGCCGGACCGGCGACCTGGGCGCCCGTCGAGACCACGACGACCGCCATCGTCAGCCAGAGCTGCGCGCGCAGGGGGTGCAGCAGCGACCCGAGCAGCCGCAGGCTGCGTCGGCGCAGCGAGCGCGACTCCGCCTTCGAGTACTCGTCGCGTTCCTCGCCCCGCACGCCGGTGACGGTGCTCATCGGATCGCCTCCTTCGGTTCCGTCGGCGCTGCGGGCTCGCCCGCTTCCTCGCCGATCGTCGCGGCCGCTGCGGCCGCGGTCAGGTCCTCGCCGTCGATCAGGTCGGATGCCTCCGCCTGCGCGCGACGCTCCTCGTCCTCCAGGCTGGAGATGACGAAGCGATAGTGCTCCGACTCCCGGAGGAGCTCGGAGTGGGTGCCGACGGCGGTGATGCGCCCGTCCTCGAGGAGGGCGACGCGGTCGGCGAGCATCACCGTCGACGGACGGTGCGCCACGATGAGCGCGGTCGTCGAAGCGAGCACGGTGCGCAGCTCGGCCTCGACCTTCGCCTCGGTCGCGACGTCGAGCGCCGACAGCGGGTCGTCGAGGACGAGCACCGCGGGCTTCGCGGCGACCGCGCGTGCGAGCGCGAGCCGCTGGCGCTGGCCGCCGGACAGGCTCATGCCCTCCTCGCCGACCTTCGTGTCGACGCCGTCGGGCAGGTCGTGGACGAAGCCCGCCTGCGCGATGCGCAGCGCCTCGTCGAGCACGCGCTCGGCCTCGGCGGCGACGGCCGGGTCGCTCGCGGCGGCGCCCGCGAGCTCGGGCCGGCCGAGCAGCACGTTCTCCCGGACGGACGCCGAGAAGAGCGTCGCGTCCTCGAACGCCATCGCGATGTGCCGGCGCAGTTCCTCGCGTCGGAACGCGCGCACGTCGACGCCGTCGAGCGTCACCGAACCGCCGGTCACGTCGTAGAGGCGCGTGGCGAGCGCCGTCATGGTCGTCTTGCCGCACCCCGTGAGGCCGACGAGCGCCATGGTCTCACCGGGTCGCACCACGAGGTCGACGCCGTCGAGCAGGTCGCCGAAGCGCTCGGGCGAGTCCTGGTATCGGAAGCGCACGCCGGTGAAGGCGAGCTCGCCGCGGGGTGCGTCGAGCGAGGCCGGCCGCTCCGGATCGCGGACCTCGTTCTCGCTGTCCATGACGTCGAAGTACCGGTCGGTCGCCGTCCTCGCGTCGAGCGAGAACGCCAGCAGGAAGCCGATGGACTCGATGGGCCAGGCGAGCACCGCGGCGGTCGCGAAGAACGCCACGAGCTGGCCGACCGAGAGCTCGCCCTGCGCCGCGAGCTGGACGCCCAGCACGAGGCAGACCGCCAGCGCCACCGCGGGCACGATGAGGATCCACACCCAGATGTTCGCGTCGAGGCGCGCCTTCTCGATCTCGGTCGACCGGAGCTGCTCGGCCTGCGCCCGGAACGACGTGAGGGCGTGCTTGCCCCGACCGAACGCCTTCAGCACCCGGATGCCGTGCACCGACTCCTCGACCGCGGTCGCGAGGTCGCCGGACTGGTCCTGGCTGCGACGCGAGACCTCGGAGTACCGACCCTCGAACCGGTAGCCCACGATCCACAGCGGGATCGAGCAGACGAGGAAGACGAGCCCCAGCATCCAGCTCATCGAGATCAGCACGACCGCGCCGACGACGATCACGAGCAGGTTGCCGACGAGCAGCACGAGGCCGAACGCGAGCCAGCGACGGATGAGGCCGAGGTCGCTCACGGCGCGCGAGAGCAGCTGGCCGCTCGGCCAACGGTCGTGGAAGCTGACCGGCAGGTCCTGCAGCTTGGCGTAGAGCGCGTCGCGCATGCGCGCCTCGACCCTCGTGGTCGGTCCGATCACGAGCCAGCGGCGGAGCGCGAACATCGCCGCCTCCGCCGCGCCGAGCGCGAGCACGAGCAGCGCCAGCGGCAGGATCGCGTCGCGGTCGCCGTCGGCGAGCGGTCCGTCGACGATCGCCTCGAGCACCTGCGGGATCGCGAGGGCGATGAGCTGGGCCACGAGGTAGGCCGCCATGCTCCCGTAGATCGCGGGCATGGCGGGGCCGACGTACTCGCGGAGCCGCATGAGCGCGCGCACCGTTCCGGTGCGCTCGGCGTGGGGTGGGTGGAGGGTGGATTCGGTGGCGGTCACGCCGTGGTCCTTCCGGGAAGCGCGACGGGTCGCGGGGGTGCGGAGCCGTCGAAGGGAGACGCGGATGCCGCGCGCGCGAAGCGGCGCGCGATGGCTGCGGGGCGCGGCCCCGTGGGAATCGGCCGGCGTCGCGCCGGCTGGACGGTCTCGGGGCGCTAGCCCAGGACGACCGTGGCGGAGGAGGCGAGCGCCGGGACGAGCGCACCGAACGCCGCAACCGTGCGGGCGGGGATGCCGGTGTACTTCATGTCGTCCTCCTGCGTCGTGGTCACGATCCATCGTCCGCCGGATGGTTCCCCGAGCGGACAGCCCTTCAGACTATGCCTCGAACTCCGCGCGGCGCAAGACCGGAGTTGCGGAGTACGCTGTCCCAATCCCGCCACGCCCGGACCCGGCCGCCCCTTCGCCGCCCCGCGCGTGCGACCCGACGATGAGGAGGTCGCGTGTCCTCGGCACGCCTGCTGCTGGCCCGCTCGCGCGCGCGCCTCGGCGTGCTCGCCGGGTCGGCGGCCGTCGCGCTCCTGCTCACGGCGTTCCTCGCGACCGTCCTCGGCGTGCTGGTCGCCGCCCCCGTCGACGGCGCGCGTTCCGCGATCGCCGCGGCCGACGGCGCCGACGGCGCCGTCACGTGGCAGATGGCGTCCGCCGCCGACGCGGAGGCCTCGGAGGCGCAGTCGGATGCCGTCGGCACCGTGCTCGACCGGTACGTCGGCGCACACGGCGCCGACGTACGCCGCACGGTCGTCAGCGATCCGGTCGCGGTGCTCGGCCCGTCCGCCGACGCCGACGCGGCGGACGACGCGACGGGCGTCGTGCTGCTCGCCGACGGCGACCTCGCCGAGCGAGCGGAACTCGTCGAGGGCGTCTGGCCCGACGAGGCGGCGGCGGTGGCGGCCGCCGCCGAGGTCGGCGCGGTCCCGGGCGCGGTGCACGCGGGGGCGACGGATGCCTCGGGGCTCGCCCTCGGCTCGGTGGTCCCACTCGACGGACCGCGCGTGCTCGTCGTCGGGACGTGGCTGCCGGCGGACGCGAGCGATCCCGCGTGGGCGGGCGACCCGCTCGTCGCGACCGGGCACTCCGAGAGCGCGGTCGGCCCGGTGCTCGTGGACGAGTCGGCCGTGGCTGCGGCGCGCACCGCGGTCGCCGTGCGGTGGACCGCGACGCTGGATCCGGCGAGCGCGGCGCCCGAGGGGCTGGCCGCGCTGCAGGTCTCGATCCCCGAGGTGATGCCCGCCCTGAAGGACGACGACGCGGTGGGAACCGGCGGCATCGTGGTCGCGGGCGGCCTGCCGGGCACACTCGACGAGGTCCTGTCGGGGCTCGGCGCGGCGCGCGCGCTGGCACCGCTGCCCGTGCTCCTGCTCGGTGCCGCGGGCCTCGTCGCCCTCCTCCGCATGGCCGCGCTCCTCGTGACGGATCGGCGCGCCGAGACGACCCTGCTCCTGGCCCGGGGCGCCTCGCCGACGACGATCGCGCGCGGGGCCGCCCTGGAGGCGGCGCTCATCGCGGCGCCGTCCGTCGTCGCCGGGGCGCTCGCGGCATCCGTCGCCCTGGGCGTGCTCGCCCCGGGCGATTCGGGCGTCGCTCCGCTGCCGTGGGCGGTGGCGGCGGGTGTCGCCACCGCCGTCGTCGCCGCCCTGGCCGGCACCGCGTGGCGCGACGCACGTCGACCCGTCGTGCGCGGATCCGGCGACGTGACCGGGCGGGCACGGCGTGCGGTCGCCGCGGGCGGAGTCGTCCTGCTCGTGGCGCTGGCCGGGGTGTCGCTGTGGCAGTTCCGGCTGTACGGATCGCCCATCGTGCGTGCCGCCTCGGGCGGGACCACCGTCGACGCGCTCGCATCGCTCGCGCCCGTGCTCGCGCTCCTCGCCCTCGCGGTCGGCGCGCTCGCGCTCACGGGAGTCCTGCTCCGCGTCCTCGAGCGATGGGCCGGCACCCGGCCCGGGCTCGTCCCGGCGCTGCCTTCCCGTCAGCTCGCGCGTCGGGCACCGGTGTACGCGTCGGCGATCCTCGTGCTCTCGTTCGCGGCCGGCGGCCTCGCGCTCGGCGCCGCCGTCGACGGATCCTGGCGCACGTTCGACCGGGCCGCGTCCGCGGCGTCGATCGGAGGCGAGGCGCGCGTCGAGCTCGCGGGCCGCGAGGTCGTCGACGGCGGCGACCCTGCAGGCCTCGACGCGCTCGCCGCGCTGCCCGCCGGCACGGTCGCGGCCCCCGTCATGCGGGGCGAGGCGCGCGTCGGTTCCGACCCGGTCGACGTGGTCGCGGTGCCCGTCGCCCGGCTCGCCGACGTGGCGCCCGGCGCCGGCACGCCCATCGGGGCCGCGGTCCGCGACGCGCTCACGGAGGGCGACCGCGGGCCGTCGGTCGCTCCGGGCGGGATCGTGGCCTTCGACGTGTCGGCCCGCCTCGCCGACGATGCGGCGGAGCAGGCCCCCCGAGCGACGGATGCGGCGACGACCGCGCCGCGCGCGGCGATCTCGGTCTGGCTGCTCGACGCGGACGGCGCCGCCCGTCGCATCCCGGCGGGCGAGGTCGAGGCGGGGGCGCCGGCGCGCATCGAGGCGACCGCGCCGGAGCTCGACGGCCTCACGCTCCTCGGCGTGGAGGCGCGCATGGCCGGGGGCGCGGGCGCACTGGAGTTGGAGGTCGCGGACGCCGATGCGGCGTCGGCCACCGGGCTCGGCGGGCTGCTGACGATCTCGAGCCGCACCCCGGCCGATCGCCAGTCGGCCGTCGACGCCGGTGGGGCCGTGCCCGTCGTGATCGACCGCGCGCTCGCGGCGCTCGTCGCGGCCGAACCCGGCGACCGGATCGAGTTCCGCCTGCGCACCGGCGGCGCGACCATCGACGCCGAGGTGATCGAGGTCGTCGCCGTCGTACCCGCCGCCGAACGGGGCGTGCTGGTCGATCTCGGCGCGATCTCGGCGACGGCGTTCGCCGCGGACGCGGGAGTGCCCGAGTTCGGCGAGCTGTGGGTCTCCGGGCCGGACGCCGGGGCCGCGGCGAGCGCGCTCGTCCACTCCTCCGGAGTCGCCGCCGACGTGGACACGCGCGTCGGCGCATCCGCTTCGGCCACCGTCGCCCCGGCCGTCGCCGCCCTCTGGATCGGCGCGACCGGAGCCGCCGCCCTCGCGCTCGTCGCGCTCGTCGGGCTCGTCGCCGCACTCGCGACGGCGCGCGCGGGCGAGCTCGCCGTGCTTCGCGCGCTCGGCGTGCCCGCACGGCTGCAGGCGTCGGCGCGCGGGATCGAACTCGTCGGACTGATCCTCTCGGCGACCGTCATCGGGGTCGGGATCGGCGTCGCGGTGGCCGCCCTCACCGCCCCCGAACTCGGTCGCGCGCTCGTCCCCGGCTCCGCATCCGGTCTCGGCACGACGTTCGCGACCACGTGGCCGCCGCTCGCGGCCGCACTGGCACTGCTCGTCGGGGGCTGCCTCGCGATCGCGGTCGCGGCGGCGCGGTCGGTGCGCGCACGTGCACGCACCGCCCTCCCCGGAGCGGAGGAGCGATGACCGGACGACGCTCGCGCACGTCCGCCGCGGGCCTGGTGCTCCGGCAGTGGGCCGCAGGGCCGCTGCCCTCGATCGCCCTGGCACTGCTCGTGTGCAGCACGGCGTTCCTCGCGGTCGCGGCCCCGCGCCGTCGCCGACGTGCACACCGCCGCGCTCGAGGAGCGCCTCGCGGGCCATCCGGCGTCCGAGATCGACCTGGTCTCGTCCACGCCCATGGGGCCGGACACCGGTCCGTCGGCCGCCGGCACCGACCTGCCAGATGAGGTCGACGCGGTGTGGGGCGGACACGAGGAGCGACTGGCCGCGGTGCGGGCCTCGCTCCCCCAGCCGCTTCGCTCCGCGACGGGCGAGCCCGTGACGGTCGCCGTCGCCGGCCCCGTGCACGCACGGGTCGACGGCGCCGGACCCGGGTCGCCGCGATACCGGATCCAGCCCGGCTTCGACCCCCGGATGCGCGAGCACCTCGTGCTCGCCGACGGCGCGTGGCCCGAGCCGCTGCCGGGTCCGATCCAGGAACCCCGCTCCGAACCCATCGAGATCGCCCTGGCCGTGCCGGTCGCCGATTCGATGGCGTGGGAGATCGGCGAGGTCCGTTCGGTCGACTACACCGGCGTCCAGGTGCGCGTGCGCCTCGCCGGCACGGTCGGCGCGGCGGACGCCGACGCCGGATTCTGGACGCACCTGCCGACGGCGCTCCGCGCCTCCGTCGTGGACAACGGCCTGTCACCCCCCGAGTACACCGCGGTGGCCTGGATCGACCCTGCGTCGTGGCCCGAGTTCGCGCCGATGGCGCTGGCGCTCGAGATGCGATCGTGGATCCCGACGGACGCCGCCGCCGTCCGCGCCTCCGATGCGCCGGTGCTCGCCGCCCAGCTCGGCGAGTTCTCGAGCACGTCCCAGGTGCTCGGCTCGGGACGCTGGATCGAAGTCGACATGCCGGAGGCCCCGCCGGGCACGTTCGTGCCGTACCTGACCGTCTCCACGGTCGGGACCGTGGGGTTCACGACCGGCCTCCGCGACGTGCTCGTCGACGCGGTCGGCGCAGCGGCGACCGTCGACTCCGTGCTCGCCATGATCGCGTCGGGCCCCATCGGGGTCGCGATCGCCGTGCTCGTGCTCGGCGCACGCGTGGTGTTCGAGCGCCGCCGCACGGGGCTCGAGCTCGCCGCGGCGCGCGGCGCGTCCCCGGGGCAGCTCCGCGGGCTGCTGTTCGCCGAGGGGCTCGTGATCGGCCTGCCCGCCGCCGTGCTCGGCGCCGCGATCGCCGTGGCCGCCACGCCGGGAGCGCCGGGGATCGCCGGCTGGTGGATCGCCGCGGTCTTCGCGCTCACCCCGCCCGCACTGCTCCTCGCCCGTGCGCCCGAGCTCAGCCCCCTGCGCCGCTCCCGGTCCGACCTCGGGGCGGCGCGGCCGGGTCGCACCCGCATCGTCGTCGAGGCCCTCGTCGTGCTCGTCGCCGCGGTCTCGTGCGTCCTGCTCCTGCAGCGCGGCGCCGCGGGGGCCGCCGAGGTCGGCGTGGACCCGCTGATGGCGGCGGCGCCCCTGCTCACGGCGCTCGCGGCCTGCGTCGTCGTGCTGCGCGTCTACCCACTGCCGCTCGGCGCGCTCGTGCGACGGATGTCCCGCGGCCGCGGTCTCGTGCCGTTCCTCGGTTCGGCGCGGGCCCTCCGCGATCCGAGCGCGGGCCTCGTCGCGGTGCTCGCGGTCGTCGTCGGCGTCTCGGTGGCGGTCACCTCGACGGTCGTGCTGTCGACCCTCGATCGGGGCATCTCGACGGCGAGCGAGCGGCGTGTCGGAGCGGACGTGGCGATCGCGGGCACGCCGCTCACCCTCGACCAGCTCGCCGCCATGGAATCGGTGGACGGCGTCGAGGCGATCGCGCCCGTCTACTCGACCACCCCGGCGCAGCTCGACGTCGACGGCCGGAGCCGCTCGACGACCGTCATCGTGGTCGATCGCGACGAGATCGAGCGGGTGCAGGCGGGCCGTCCCGACGCGATGGAGCTGCCGGCCGCGCTCTCGGACGCCGTCGAGCCGGTGCCCGTGCTCGTGTCGCCGCCCGTCGCCGCCGCGATGACCGCCGGTCAGGACGTCGACCTCGAAGGACGCTCCCTCGCGGTCGTCGGCACGCCCTCGTCGGAGAGCCCGTTCACCGCGCGGGATGCCTGGATCATCGTCGATCGGGCGAACGCCGACCCGTTCGCCGCGACCTTCGTGCCCCGGCAGGTGCTGGTCCGACTGCAGCCCGGCACCGACCCTGCCGCCGTGGGCGACGAACTCGTCCGGATCGCCGGCGACGGCGCGCGATCCACGACCGCGGACGCGTTGGCCGAGCGGCTCCGCGCCCAGCCGGACGCCGGTGGACTCCGCGCCGGACTCATCGCCGCGATCGCCGCCGCCACGCTGCTCACCGCCCTCGCGCTCGCACTGACCCTGCTCGTCGGCCAGCCCGCACGCGAGCGGCTGCTGCCGCTGCTCGCCACGCTCGGGCTCGGCCGCCGCGGCGAGCGCGCGATCGTCGCCTGGGAGATCGGCCCGGTGACGGCCGTCGCGATCGTCGCGGGCGTCGCGCTCGGCGCGGCCGTGCCGGTCATCGTGCTGCAGGGCGTCGACCTCCGCGCGTTCACGGGCGGTGCGGTCGCGCCCGCCGTGACGTTCGACTGGGTCCTCGTGGGTGCCGTCGTCGCGGCATCCGTCATCGTCTCGGCCGCCGCGGCGGCCGTCGCCGCGCGGGTCGGCGGGCGCGTGGGCGCCGCGCGGGCAATGCGCAAGGAAGAGGAGGGCTGAGCATGACGCAGGCCGCCGTGGAACCGCACATCCTGTGCACCGACCTCGTCCGCATCTTCAGCGCGGACGGGGTCGAGGTGCAGGCGCTGCAGGGGCTGAACCTGCGCATCGATCCGGGCGAGCTCGTCGCCCTCATCGGCGCCTCCGGCTCCGGAAAGTCGACCCTGCTCACCATCCTGTCGGCGCTCGACACCGCCACCGCGGGTGTCGCGCGCGTCGCCGGGCACGACCTCCTCGCGATGCGGGGACGCGAGCGCGTCGACTACCGCCGGAACACGGTCGGCTTCGTCTGGCAGCAGACCTCCCGCAACCTGCTGCCCTACCTCACCGCCGCCGAGAACGTGGCGCTCGCCATGGGCGTCGCCCGCACCGTGCGCGGCCCGGCGCGCGCGACCCGCATCGCCGAGCTGCTGGATCTCGTGGGAGTCCCCGACGTCGCCGACCGGCGGCCGGCCGAGCTCTCGGGCGGTGAGCAGCAGCGCGTCGCGATCGCCGTCGCGCTGGCGAACCGCCCCGTCGTGCTGCTCGCCGACGAGCCCACCGGCGAACTCGACGAGGCCACCTCCGCGTCGGTGCTCGAGGCGATGCGCTCCGTCAACGAGGAGCTCGGCGTGACGATGCTCATCGTCACGCACGACCCGTCGGTGTCGGAGCACGTGCGGCGCACGATCCAGATCCGCGACGGCCGGACCTCGACCGAGGTGCTGCGCTCGACCCGCGTCGACGAGCACGGCACCGAGCACGCGATCGCCGAGGAGTTCGCGGTGCTCGACCGCGTGGGCCGCCTGCAGCTCCCCCACGACTTCGTCGCGAACCTCGACCTGCGTGATCGCGTGCGCCTCGCGCTCGAGTCCGACCACGTCGGCGTGTGGCCCGGCCACGAGCGCCCGGCACGCCCGCAGCCGGCGCGTCCCGGCCCGGCGCACGATGACGCGACGGGCGGATCCGCCCCCGACCCCGAGGAGCCCAGATGAGCATGCTGCGCGCCGAATCCCTCCGTCGCGTGTACCAGACCAGGGGCGGGACCGTCGTCGCCGTCGACGACGTCTCGCTCGAGGTCGCCCCGGGCGAGCTCGTCGTCGTCACCGGGCGGTCGGGGGCCGGGAAGACGACCCTCCTGAACCTCCTCGGCGGCCTCGACCGTCCGACGTCCGGTCGGGTCGTCCTCGGCGGCGACGACCTGGGCCGGCTCGAGGACGACGCCCTCGCCGCCGTGCGCCGCGATCACGTCGGCTACGTGTTCCAGTCGTTCGGGCTCGTTCCGGTGCTCTCCGCGGCGGAGAACGTCGAGGTGACGCTCCGGCTGCAGCACCTTCCGGTCGCCGAGCGCGACGCGCGCGTCGCGCACGCCCTCGACCTCGTCGGGCTCTCGGCGCACGCCGCGCAACGGCCGTACGAGCTCTCGGGCGGCCAGCAGCAGCGGGTGGGCATCGCGCGGGCGCTCGCCGCGCGGCCGAGCGTGCTGCTCGCCGACGAGCCGACGGGCCAGCTCGACAGCGGCACGGCGGCGACCGTCATGGACCTCATCAGCGATCTCGTGCACGCCGAGGGCGTCGCCGCCGTCGTCACGACGCACGACCCGGCGCTGGTCCGCCGGGCCGACCGGGTGATCGAGCTCCACGACGGCCGCGCCGTCGCCGGCACGGGACCGCGCACCGAGGGCGCCGCGGAGAAGGTCAGCGCACCCGCACCGACAGGCAGGTGACGCACCCCTCGAGCTTCTCGAACTCGCTGATGTCGACCGTGACCACTCGGTAGCCGAGCCCCGAGAGGAGTTCCGCCGTCCGCGGCGCCGAGGCCGACATGAGGAGCGTCTCGTCCGACAGGATCACGACGGCGACGCCCTCGGGCTCGGGCACCGCGAGGAATCGCGGGAACAGCGAGGTCGACTCGATGAGGTCGGGGAACCCGATGACGGTGCCGTCGGGAAGCGCCGTCGCGGCGCTCTTCAGGTGCAGCGCCCTGGTGATCGGCACCGCCACGACCGTGTAGCCGAGCGGTGAGAGGATGCCGCGGAGCTGGCGGATGCCCTCGGCGTTCGTCCGGGACGACGCGCCGACGTAGACGGTCGAGCCGACCTTGAGGACGTCGCCGCCGTCGAGCGTGCCCGGCGCCGCGATGCGGGCGACCGAGACACCGGGAATGGCGCGGACGGCGCGCTCGACCGCGTCGACCTCGGGCTTGCGCGAGTCGGCTCCGGGGTTCGCGAGCACGGCGAGCCCGTCGAAGAAGACGACGGCGTCCTCGATGAACACGGAATCGGGCAGGTCGGGGGCGGCATCGACCTCGACGGTCTCCCACCCCTCGGCCACGAGGGCGGCGCAGTAGTCGTCCCACTGCTCATCGGCGAGCGCGTGGTCGACGGGGCGGCGCTCGAGATGCGTCAGCTCGGCCTCGTCGAGGTTCGACGCGGGGATGCGGACGAGCGCGACGCGCCGAGCGGCGCGGCGGGGCCGATGCGCGAGCACCCGCGCGGCGACGCGGGGGGCGACGAACACCTCGGCGAGCACGGCGGCGACGATGAAGAGGAGGTTGAGCCCGAGCAGGCTCGAGAGCACGAGCGAGAAGACCTGCGCCGACACCTGGACGCCGCTCGCGAGCACGTTGCCGCTCGCGGCGAGCAGCGTGGCGAGGACGGCCGAGGTGAGCGCGACCGGCAGCGCCAGGAACCACGCGCGAAGCGCACCGACGGCGTTGCCGATGCACAGCAGGCCCCAGAGCACGACCGCCGCGAGGGCGAAGTAGGGCACGACCTGAGCGAGCACGACGGGGTTCTGGTCGCGCGAGACGAGGTTGGCGAGCACGCCCGCCCCGAACGCGATGAGCGCGACGACCCCGGCGGATGCGATCGCCGCGACCGAGCGTCGGGCGACCGTCGCCTGCGCGGGATCGAGGGCGGGCACGGCCGGGGGCTGGGTCGCGGGGGGCGTCATGCGGTCGAGCCTATCGGCCGGTCGGGAGGCGTCGCGCACGGGGCGCGCGCCCGCAGCGGCGCCGTCCCGGGTCGCCCGAGGCAGCACTCCCGTGCGGGGCGACGGCGGCCGTCGCCCCGCACGGGGAGGGCGCTCAGCGCGCCGCGTCGAGGCGGGCCGCGGCGAGCCGCTCGGCGGCTTCGAGCGTGGTGATGCCGGCGGCGTCGGCGTCGCGATGCACGGCTCCGACGACGTCGCCGATGCCGGCGATGCGGCGGTCGAGTTCGTCCGGCCCGATGCCGGGCGCCGAGGCGAGGTCGAGGTAGACCACGCCGCCCGCGTTGACGACGAAGTCGGGCGCCCACGCGATCCCGCGGCCCCGGAGCATCCGCGCCACGTCGCGCTCGGCGAGCTGGTTGTTCGCGGCACCGACTACCGCCCGGACCCGCAGCTCCTGGACGACCTCGGGGGTCAGCACGCCGCCGAGGCCGCACGGGACGAACATGTCGGCCTCGACGCGGTGCGCGTCGGCCGGGGACACCCACTCGGCGCCGAGCTCGTCGGCGAGCGCCCGCTTGCCCTCGTGCACGTCGGCGACGGTGAGGCGCGCGCCGCCCGCGGCGAGCGCCCGCGCGAGGCGTCCGCCGACCTGGCCGAGGCCGGCGATGACGAAGTGGCGACCGGCGACGTCGCGCGAGCCGAACACGTGGTCGAGCGTCGCGAGGATGCCCGCGTGCACGCCGGCCGCGGTGGCATCCGCCGGCTCGCCCACGCCGCCCTCGTCGGCGGGCAGGCCGCACACGTGCTCGGTGCGCTCGTGCACGACCGACATGAGCTCGGCGCTCGTGCCGACGTCCTCGGCGGTCATGTAGGCCCCGCCGAGCGAGTCGACGGCGTCGCCGAGGTCGAGCATCGCGTCGTGGCGACGCGCCTCGTCGAGCGTCTCGCCGGCGGGGATGCAGACGACGGACTTGCCGCCGCCGCGGGCGAGGCCCGCCGCGGCGTTCTTCAGCGTCATGGCCTGCGAGAGGCGGAGCGCGTCGGCGAGCGCGTCGGTCCAGTGCTCGTAATGCCAGACGCGGGCGCCGCCGAGGGCCTGGCCGAGCGCGGTGGAGTGCACCGCGACGATGATGGTGAGCCCTGAGCGGGGGCCCCGGGTGATGAGCACGCGTTCGTGGTCGGGTGCGTCGACGGGCAGTGCGGCGTGGACCCCGTTGGACGGGGACGGCGCGGGGGCGTGGGTGATCGACATCGATCGGCTCCTTGTATTCATCGCCTTGTGGGCGCGGCTGTCCGGGCGCTTCGTGGGCGCCCTCACCTCAAGGGTACTGCCCGGGAGGCACCGTGCGGCGCCCCTCAGATCTGCGGATATACGATCGGGCGCGCCGTCGCGAGCGCGCCCTCGACGGCGCGGCGGATCGTATATCCGCAGATCGGGACCGACGGCCGCCGGCGGCGGGCGCGGGCGCGCGAGCTCAGTGGAAGAAGTGGCGCTCGCCCGTGAAGTACATGGTCACGCCGGCCGCCGTCGCGGCGGCGACGACCTCCTCGTCGCGCACCGATCCGCCGGGCTGGACCACGGCCGTGACGCCCGCATCGAGCAGGATCTGCAGTCCGTCGGCGAAGGGGAAGAACGCATCGGATGCCGCGACCGACCCGGCCGCGCGGTCGCCGGCACGTTCGACGGCGAGCTTGCACGAGTCGACGCGGTTCACCTGGCCCATGCCGACGCCGACCGAGGCCCCGCCGGACGCGAGCAGGATCGCGTTCGACTTCACCGCACGGCAGGCGCGCCAGGCGAACTCAAGGTCGGCGAGGGTCGCCTCGTCGGCGGGCTCGCCGGCGGCGAGGGTCCACTCCGAGGCGGGCGCGAACGAACGGTCGGCCTGCTGCAGCAGGAGCCCGCCGGAGACCTGGCGGATCTCGGTGACGGGCGGCGTGAAGCCCTCGGGCAGCTCGAGCAGGCGGATGTTCTTCTTCTGCGTGAGGACCTCGACGGCCGCGGGCTCGAAGCCCGGCGCGACGAGCACCTCGGTGAAGATGCCCGACACGGTCTCGGCCATCTCGCGGGTCACCATGCGGTTCGCGGCGATGACGCCGCCGAAGGCCGACACCGGGTCGCACTCGTGGGCGCGGCGATGGGCGTCGGCGATCGGGTCGCCGGCGCCGGATGCCGCAATGGCGATGCCGCACGGATTGGCGTGCTTGATGATCGCCACCGCCGGCGCGTCGAAGTCGTACGCGGCCCGCACCGCGGCATCCGCGTCGACGTAGTTGTTGTACGACATCTCCTTGCCGTGCAGCTGCCGCGCCTGGGCGATGCCGGGGCGACCTCCGACGGCGGAGTAGCGTGCGGCCTTCTGGTGCGAGTTCTCGCCGTAACGGAGGTCGGCGTCCTTCGTCCATGCGGCGCCGACCCAGGCGGGGAACGGCGATTCGTCGGCCGCGTGGTCGGGCGCGACGACGTTTCCGATCCAGGAGGCCACGGCGATGTCGTAGGTCGCCGTGTGGCGGAAGGCATCGCGCGCGAGCGCGCGGCGCTGCACGAGCGTCGTGCCGCCGTCGCGCACGGCCGAGACGACCTCGTCGTAGCGGGCGGGCGAGACGACGACGGCGACGTTGGCGTGGTTCTTCGCCGACGCGCGCACCATCGCCGGGCCGCCGATGTCGATCTGCTCGACGATCTCGTCGGCCTCGGCGCCCGAGGCGACGGTCTCGACGAACGGGTAGAGGTTCACGACGACGAGCTCGTACGGCGTGATCGCGAGCTGGGCGAGCTCGCGCTCGTGGTGCTCGAGCCGGAGGTCGGCGAGGAGACCGGAGTGGACCGCGGGATGCAGCGTGCGGACGCGTCCGTCGAGGTGCTCGGGGTACCCCGTCACGTCGGCCACCTGCGTGACCGGCAGCCCCGCGTCGGCGATCGCCTTCGACGTGCCGCCCGTCGACACGATCTCGACGCCGGCCTCTACGAGCGCCGAGGCGAGTTCCACGAGCCCGGTCTTGTCGCTCACGGCGATGAGCGCGCGCTTGACGGGCACGAGGTCCCGTTCGCGGTAGAGGCTCGGGTCGATGCGTGCTCCGCTCATGATGCGGCGAGCTCCTTCAGGTCGAGGTGCGAGTTGGCGATGTCGATGACGGCCTGGATGAGCAGGCGCCGCTCGACGGGCTTGATGCGGTCGTGGAGGGTCGACTCCGTGTCGCCGGGCAGCACTGGCACGCGCTCCTGCGCGATGATCGGGCCGCCGTCGACGGAGTTGTCGACCACGATGAGGCTCGCCCCGGTCTCGGTGACGCCCGCCGCGATCGCGTCGCGCACGCCGTGCGCCCCGGGGAACTCGGGCAGGAAGGCGGGGTGCGTATTGATGAGGTTCGGGCTGAACGCGTCGACGACGGCGGGCGGCACGAGCCGCATGAGCCCCGAGAGGATGACGAGGTCGGCCCCCCAGGCGCGGACCTGCGCGATGAGCGCCTCGCCCCACGCGTCGCGGGAGTCGTAGGCCGTGAACGGGACGGTGAAGGCCGGGATCCCGAACTCCTCGCCGAGCGCCAGCCCCTCGCAGTCGCGGTCCGCGCCGATGGCGACGACCCTCGCGGGGAACTCGGCGTCCTCCGACGCCTCGAGGAGCGCGCGGAGGTTCGATCCCGTGCCCGAGATCAGCACGACGAGCTTCAGCACCCTACGAGGGTACCTGCCGCGCAGGTGAGCGGATGACACGGGGGCGCCCGCGCACGCGAGCAGTCGCGTCCGACCGGCGGGCCCGAGACGACACGAGCGGATGCCGCGGGCTCGCGCCGCGGCATCCGCTCGCCGTGTCGGACCTGGGCTACCGGCCGGCGAGGTCCGCCTCGGCCCGGGCGATGACGAGCTCGTCCTCGTCCGGTACGAGCACCGCGGTCTCGGCGTTGAGCGCCTCGCCGCGGAAGAACGGGCGCGAGGCGGGGAGGGCCGCCCACACGAGCATGAGCACGACGCCGAGCGCGAGCGATCCCACGCCCACGACGAACACGCCGCCGACGCCGAACAGCACGGTGTACCCGTAGTCGGGGTCGAGCATGTCGACGACCGAGAACGCGAACGCCCCCGACAGCAGCAGCGCGCCGGTGAACGGCAGGATGCCGCGGAACCACAGGTTCCGGGCGCTGTCGCGGAGCGTCTTCCGGAAGTACCAGACGCACGCGAACCCGGTGATGGCGTAGTAGAACGCGATCGCGAGGCCGAGCGAGAGGATCGTGTCCTGCATGAGGTTGTCGCTGATGAGCGACATGCCGACGAAGAAGAGGATGGCGACCGCGCCCATGAGGAGGGTCGAGAACGCGGGCGTCCTGAATCGCGGGTGCACGGTCGCGAACTTCTCGGGCAGCGCCCGGTAGACCGCCATGGCGAGGGTGCCGCGCGCGGTGGGCAGGATCGTCGTCTGCGTCGACGACACGGCCGAGATCATCACGGCGACGACGAGCAGCCACGACCAGGGCCCGAACACCGCGTCCTTCAGGGCGAAGAACACGTCGTCGGCGTTGGCCTCGTTGCCCAGCCCGGCGCCCTCGCTCCCGAGCCCCGCGTAGGCCATCGCGGCGACCGTGACGCCGACGTACGTGACGAGCAGGATGACGGTCGTGAGCACGGCGGCGCGGCCGGGCGTGCGCTTCGGGTCCTTCGTCTCCTCGTTGAGGGCGAGGCAGGTGTCCCAGCCCCAGTAGATGAAGAGGGCGAGCAGGACGGATTCGACGAACGCGGAGAAGTCCGTGAACCCGAACGGGTTGAACCACTCGAGCGTCGGGAGGGTCGCGGTGGCGGGTGCCGTGCCGGTCGCGAACTGCACGACGACGAGCACGACGAACGCGATGAGTGCGACGTACTGGATGGCGAGCAGCACGTTCTGCAGGCGCTGGCCGATCTCGAGGCCGCGCCAGCTGATCCAGGTCATCGCCGCGATGAAGACGACACCGGTCGCCGTGACGACCACCGGGTCCTCGGCGAGCGAGGCGTCGATGAGCAGCCAGAAGTAGATGCCGCCGATCTGCGCGAGGTTGGCGAGCACGACCACGCCCGCGACGGCGACGCCCCAGCCGCCCATCCAGCCGACCCACGGGCCGAACGCCTTGGTGCCCCAGGTGAACGTGGTGCCGCAGTCGGGGATCTCGCGGTTGAGCTCGCGGTAGGCGAAGGCGATGAGGAGCATCGGGGCGAAGGCGATGATGAACGCGATCGGCGCCTGCGCGCCGACCGCGAGCACGACCCAGCCGAGGGTCGCGGCGAGCGAGTAGACCGGCGCCGTCGACGCGAGTCCGATGACGGTCGAGCCCCAGAGTCCGAGGGTGCCGGTGGCGAGGCCCTTGCCGTCGTGTCGGGCGGCGGCGGAGCGCGGGGCCGGGTCGGGGGCGGATGCGGGCCGCGGTCGGGCAGCGGTCTCGGTCATGTGACTCCTCGTCGAGTGCGGTGCGTTCGGTGCGCAGCCCCCGGAACGCGCGTCAACGCGCCAGGGGATCCGGGGGCTTGTTGTCCGCGAGGATAACACGGTGGTGGATGGTGCTGGAATCGCCGCTCAGCGGCCGCGGCTCCCTCGCGTCAGGCCCTCGAGCTCGACCGTGTCGACCTCGTCCGACGACACCTGCGCGTCGGTCGCGACGTCATTCCACGGCGATCCGCGCGTCGGGCCGTCCTCGTCGTCGCCCTGCCGGGACCGGGCGCGCGCGGCGAACGCGCCCGCGATCGCCCCGACGCCGACGCTCGCCGCGGCCACCCCGGCGACGAGGAGCGGATCGGGCCCGACCACGGCCAGGTTGCCGGGCCCGGCGGCGCCCCCGGACCCCCAGGCCAGCGCTCCGAGGACGAGCCCGGCGACCACGCCCGCTCCGGCGCCGACCGCGAGCGTCGCCCACCACGGCTCGAGGTCGCGTTCGCGCTTGCCCCGGCCCACGAGGACGGCACCGCCGAAGCCGAGGAGCACGGGCAGTGCGAGCCAGAGCACGCCGAGCGGCGCCCCCTCTGGCGGCAGCGCGCCGAGGATCGGCAACCCCGGGACCGGCCCGATGAGCGTCACGCTCGGCGACACGATCGTGCCCGCGCCGAGCGCGAAGCCCGGACCGAGCATCCACGAGGCGGTCCAGACGACGAGGTTCGGCAACAGCGCCAGCTCGATGAGCGTGATCGCGATGCCGCCGTCGACGCCCGCCCCGAGCGCCTGGTAGAGCCCGATGATCGTCGGATGGTCGATCACCATCCGCACGGCGAGGATCGCCCCGGCCGCCCCGATCACGCCGACCGCCGACCCCACGCCGATCCGGATCGCCGAGCGGATGCCCGCCCAGGCCACGAAGGGGAGCGTGTCGAGTCGATCGCGCACCGCGCTGGTCGCGGCATCCGTCGCCCACCCGGTGCGACCGAAGGCGACCATCACGCCCGCGAGCACGCCGCCGCCCATCACCAGCCCGGGCAGCACCGCCGCCTGCCAGACGACCGGCTGCGCCACCGGCGCCGTCGCGAGCACGGCCAGTGTCGCACCGAGCAGCCCGGTGACGAGCACCGCCGAGACCGCGCCGACGATCGGCGTGCCGGTGGCGGTCGCGCGACGACCGATGCGCAGGCCGAAGAGGAACGTGATGAGGGCGAACCCGAGCAGCGCGATCCCGATCGTGAAGGGCGCATCGGCGCCCGCGACGCCGACCGTGGCCGCCGTGGCCGCATCGAGGTGCACGACGACGTCGACGCCGTGACCGATGAGCCAGGCGTCGGCCGCGGCGCGGAAGAACGCGTCGACCGGAGCCGCCAGTCCGAAGTGGACCGCCCAGAGCAGCATGAGCGGCACGAGCGCGAGGCCGAGCCCGACGAGCACCGCGACCGTGGCCTCGAGCGCGGCCAGCAGGGCGATCGTCGTGCGTCTCATCGCACGCGAGCCTAACCCGGGCACGGCCCGCCGCCGTGCACGACGTGCGGTCCGAGCCGAGCGGATGCCGCGCCCGCGCGTCAGCCCGGAGGCCGCGATGCCGTCACGAGGTCGCGGGTGGCGGCGCCTCCACGTCTGCCGCCGGTTCTGGTGCGGGCGTTCCGGCAGCGGACGCCGACGGGTCCGGCCGGCGCAGGAGCTCGACCACGACCACGGCCAGCAGCGCGATCACGACCGTCCACACGACCGTGGAGACGGCGAGCGGCCGCGAGAACCAGAGGACGAGCGACGCGACGACCGCGATGGCGGCGTATGCGGCGACGCGCCAGCGGTGCAGGCCGGCGCCGAAGCGACCCGTCGTGATGCCGTGGTCCGCAGCGCTGCGTCGCACCGAGCCGAAGGCGTCGTCCGAGAAGCCGCGGACCCGCCGCGCCGTGGACCACGGCCCCGACAGCCAGGCGATGATGGCGACCGCGATCGCGAGCACCGTGAGCGCGGTGATCGTCGAGACCATGAGCTCCGTGAGACCGCCGTAGATGGACTCGGCAGCACCCCGGGGCATGATCGACGGGCTGACCGTGCCGACGAAGAAGAGCCTGCCGGTGCCGAACCCGGCGAGGGTGAGGAGCATCACGAGCGCGAGCCCGCCCGCCGTCCACGCGAGGGCCACGCTCCGGCGCTTCGCGACCACCACGCCGGCGGCGAGCAGCAGCAGGGTGACGAACGGCAGCCAGGTGCCGACCGCGACCGCGAGCGTGTAGACGGTCTGCACGAGCACGAGCGAATCGGCCTGCGCGACCTGCACGCTGCGATCCACGACCGGGATCGCCGACGCGAAGCCGACCCCCTGCTGGTCGAGCCGTTCCTTCACCGCCTCGATGATCGGTCCGAGCTGCACCGAGAGCGTGCCGTCGCCCCCGATCTCGAGCATCGCGTCGGGGTCGCCCTGCAGCGCGGCGGTGAACTGCGTGTGACTCGTGCGGAGCGCGGCGTCCCAGACGTTGGCGAACGCATCCGACTGGATGACGCGGTCCACCGTCGATGACAGGAGCGAGTTCAGTCCCTGCGCCGCCGGTGCTTCGAGCAGCGACAGGGCATCCTCTGCGCGAGGCGGCAGGTCGAGCGCGCGGATGCCGTCGAAGACGTCCGAGGTGAGCTGCGGGATGTCGACCTGCTCGGTGATCGCGAGCGTGACCTGGTCCGCGAGGAACGCCTGCACCTCGGGGTCCTCGGCGAGCGGCCCGAACGTGGCCACGAAGCGATCGGTGTCGACCAGCTCGGCGCGCGCCCACGCCGTGATCACCGCGATGGGCGCGAGGAGCAGCCCGACCACGACGAGCACCACCGCCGCCACCGTCCGGCCGCGGCGCCGCTTCGGCCGCGCGGGCGCCGCCGCGACGGCGGCGTCGGCATCCGCCGACAGGTCGCGCGTGTCGGCGACGTCGGCGCGCAGTCGCGCGTTCTCCGCCTCGAGCGCGGCGATGCGCGCGCGAAGGTCGTCGTCGGTGTTCGTCGCGTCGCTCATGTGCGGTCCACTCCCCCGGCTCGGCTTCGCTGCCGACGATAGCGAGGTCGCCCGGGGCGGGCGGGCCGATGGTCCCGCGACACGCCGCGCCGCGGCATCCGCCCTAGTGGATGACGGCCTTCAGCAGGATCATCGCGATGCCGAACGTCGCGGTGCCGAGGGCGCCGACGAACTGCATGACGAGGCTCGCGCCGCGACGGCGGAAGGCGATGAAGCCGAGCACGGCCAGCACGATGACGCCGACCCAGAGCGCGGTCCAGATGGCCAGCAGGTCGGGCACGGCGCGCGCCGCGCCGAGGAGGAGGATCGACGACGGGATGAGCGCGGCGACGAGCATGCCGAAGGATCGTCGGAGCGCGCCGCGGAACGCCTCGCCGAGGCCGACCATCCGATGGTCGTCGAAGCCGTGGTGCGCGACGGTGCCGGCATAGACGTGAGCCGCCCAGAAGACGAGGACTGTGATGACGACGGTCCAGAACACGCGCCATGAACTCTCGCCGTGCCCGCCGGCGACGACGATCATGCCCGAGACGAGGATGACGCCGTAGACCGATTCCTCGGTGACGAAGCTGGTGCGCAGGATGTGCGCGGCACTCGGCTTCGACCCCACCTGGCGCGGGGCATCGGGGAAGTCCGCCGATCGGGACGTCTCGCTCATCCTGACATCGTCGCACGCTGCCGGCGCGGTTGCCCCCCGAGTGGGGACATGAGGTCTACTCAGCACCCGGAGTAAGGTGCGGAATGGCGTGAGAGACCCCTACGGCGCGATGCACGCCCGGTGACGCACCTACCCACCTCACCGGACGCGCCGAAGACGGACCGCCCGAGTCCGCCCACCGCCCGCAGCGGAGACGTCCGGCCCGACCGGACCGGATGAAGCCTGCGACACCGGAGGCGATGATGCCCCACACAACCCGAATCCGAACGCCCGAGGAACGGCTCACGTTCCGGCGGCGATGTCTCCGAATCGCCGCAGGCGCCGGTTTCATCGCCCTGACCAGCACGGCCCTCATCGCGGGACCGGCACAGGCGGCGCACCCCGAGGTCAGCCTGGCCGGCAGCGCGTTCGAGATCGAGGACCCGAATGCCGGCGCCGGTGCCAACCTCAAGGTCGACGACCCGGCACCGCCGTCCCTCGACTGGGCGAACGTCACCGAGGCCCGCAAGGCCGACGCGCCGTCCGGTCAGAACGACGACTCGTTCGGCCAGGGGTCCAAGGAGGACACCCTCGTGCCCTCGATCGTGTCCGGATCCATCCCGCCGAACAAGTCCGACCTGAAGACGTTCGGCACGTACCTCGAGGAGACCCCGGGCGGGGACTTCCTGCACATGTTCTGGCACCGCGTCCAGGACCCGACCGGCACGACGAACATGGACTTCGAGTTCAACCAGTCCGAGACCATCTCGGCGAACGGCGTCACCCCGGTCCGCACCGCAGGCGACCTGCTCATCCAGTACGACCTCGCAAACGGCGGCACCAACCCCGAACTGTTCCTCTCGCGCTGGGTGGCCAGCGGCCCGAAGGCACTGTGCGAGGCCGCGAACAGCACCCCGTGCTGGGGCGTCCGCGTGAACCTGAGCGACGCAGCCCTGGCGACCGGTTCGATCAACACCGCCGCGATTCCCGACGGTGAGTCGGACGGCCTCGGCCCGATCTCGGCACGCACCTTCGGCGAGGCCTCGGTCAACTTCTCCGAGATCGTCGGCGACGGCTGCGTGACGTTCGGCAGCGCCTACCTGAAGAGCCGCTCGTCCGACTCGTTCACGGCCGCGATGAAGGACTTCATCGCACCGCTCGACACGGGCATCGACAGCTGCGCCCAGGTGATCATCCGCAAGGTGACCGATCCGACCCCGGACCCGAGCAACTCGACGTTCTCGTACACCACGAGCAACTTCGTGACGCCGACCGCGACCGACCCGTCGTTCGACCTGAAGAACGGGGAGTCGCAGGACTACAGCCAGGTGTTCATCGGCAACGGCCTGACCGTGACCGAGGACCTCGCGGCGCTTCCCGCCGGCTGGAAGCTCGACTCGATCGACTGCTCGGCGAGCGAGGGCGTGACGCCGCTGACGAACGTCGCGACCGGCACCATCACGTTCGACCTGGACGAGAACTCCGACGTGGTGGACTGCACCTACTACAACGAGACCGGTGGAACGGTGATCATCCGGAAGTCGACCGATCCGAGTCCTGACCCGAGCGCCTCGTCGTTCGGCTTCTCGACCGATCTCGACCGACTGTCCGGCGCGAACGACCCGTCGCCGTCCCTGAAGGATGGAGAGAACGCGACGTACGACGACGTGCTGCTCGGCACCGGGTACACCATCACCGAGGACACCCTGCCCACGGGCTGGGATCTCGAGTCGATCAACTGCGACGCGAGCACGGACGTGAGCCCGAACATCGACCTCGCGACCGGCACGGTCACGTTCGACATCGACGACGCGAGTGACGTGCTCGACTGCACGTACGGCAACCAGACCGGCGGCCAGGTCATCATCCGCAAGGTGACGCAGCCGAGTCCCGATGGCACCGACTCGTCGTTCGGCTACACGACGGCACTGTCGACGCTCGGCGGCGAGACCGATCCGTCCTTCTCCTTGAAGAACGGTGAGAGCACGTCATACTCCGACGTGCTGTTCGGAACCGGCCTGACCGTGACCGAGAGCACGCTCCCGAGCGGTTGGGAACTGGTCGACCTCGACTGCAGCGCGAGCAGCGGTGTCACGCCGTCCATCCTGGACGCGACCGTGACCTTCACGATCGATGACGCGGAAGACATCCTCGACTGCACGTACACCAACCGGGCGGCCGGATCGATCGTCATCGAGAAGATCACCGACAGCGGCATGGGCGCGTTCGAGTTCACCTCGACGACGCTCTCCCCGTCGCCCTTCACGCTGACCACGACCGGCGCCGGTGCAGGCGGCAAGGACTCGAGGACCTTCTCGGACCTCGACCCCGGCACGTACGACGTGACCGAGACGGTTCCGGACTACTGGAACCTCGTCAGCGCGACCTGCGATGACGGGTCGGACCCGAGCTCGATCGGGCTCTCGCCCGGCGAGAACGTGACCTGCACGTTCCACGACGACCGCGAGCTCGGTTCGATCAAGATCGTCAAGGACCGCAAGCACGCGGCCGACGGCCTCGGCGCGAACCACCCGCATGAGGGCGTGGACTTCGTCATCACCGGCGGTGAGCTCGATCCCGCAGGCGTGACGGTCACGACCGACGCCAACGGCGTGGCCTGCTACACCGGCCTCGTCGTGAGCGGCCTGGTCGGCAACTACACGGTCGCGGAGCAGCTCCCGGCCGGCTACGTGATGGAGGTCCCCGGCACGCAGACGGCGAACGTCGCCGAAGCGTCGGCCGACGACTGCTCCGACACGAACGCCGGAGCCGTGAAGGAGTTCACCAACATCCCGCTCACGAACATCACGGTGAGCGTGGACTCGCAGGTGGACGGCGGCACGTTCTCGAGCATCGAGTGCGACGTGGCCGGCTCCGACACCGTCAGCCTCGCTGACGAGCTCGACGACCCGAGCATCACGATCGAGGACCTCGAGCCGAGGACGGTCGTGTGCACCATCGTGATCGACCCGTGAGCTGAGGAGGCAGCTCGAACCTGAACCAGGGGTCCCGCCGGCATCGCCGGCGGGACCCCGACTCCATATGTCCCCCCATCTGGGGACATGAGTATTTCTCACGTTCTATTCCGCCGAGCGGGCGAGGCGAGTAGCGTGCGGAATGGCGTGAGAGACCCCTACGGCGCGATGCACGCCCGGTGACGCACCTACCCACCTCGCCGGACGCGCCGAAGACGGACCGCCCGAGTCCGCCCACCGCCCGCAGTGGAGACGTCCGGCCCGACCGGACCGGATGAAGCCTGCGACACCGGAGGCGATGATGCCCCACACAACCCGAATCCGAACGCCCGAGGAACGGCTCACGTTCCGGCGGCGAGGTCTTCGTGCGGTCGCCGTGACCGGCTTCCTCGCGCTCGGCGCGAGCGCCCTGATCGGCGGGCCCGCGCTCGCGGCGCACGGCGACGTCAGCCTGCCCGGGAGCAATTTCGAGATCGACACGGATGCCAACCTGAAGCTCGACCACCCCGCCCCGCCGTCACTCGACTGGGCGAACGTGAACGAGGCGAGGAAGGCTGACGCACCGAGCGGGCAGAACGACGATTCGTTCGGCCAGGGCTCGAAGGAGGACACGCCCGTCCCGACGGTGGTTTCCGGAAGCATCCCGCCCAACAAGTCCGACCTGAAGAACTTCGGCACATACCTCGAGGAGACGGCGGGCGGCGACTTCCTCCACATGTTCTGGCACCGCGTCCAGGACCCCTCGGGCACGACGAACATGGACTTCGAGTTCAACCAGTCGGAGACGCTCTCGAGCAACGGCGTCACCCCCGTGCGCATGGCCGGCGACCTGCTGATCCAGTACGACCTCGCCAACGGCGGCACCAACCCCGAGCTCTTCCTCTCGAAGTGGGTGGCCAGCGGCCCGAAGGCACTGTGCGAGGCAGCCAACAGCACCCCGTGCTGGGGCACGCGAGTGAACCTGAGTGCGACGAACGACGCGACCGGATCGATCAACACCTCGGCCATCCCCTCGGCCGAGGCCGACGGCCTCGGCGCCATCTCGCCTCGAACCTTCGGCGAGGCGACGGTCGACTTCTCGGCCATCGTCGGCGACGACTGCGTCGCCTTCGGAAGCGCCTACCTGAAGAGCCGGTCCTCCGACTCCTTCACCGCCGCGATGAAGGACTTCATCGCGCCGCTCGAGACGGGGATCAACAACTGCGGTGCCGTCGTCATCGAGAAGACGATGAAGCACGCCGCGCTCGGGCTCGGCGAGGACCACCCGCAGGAGGGCGTCGAGTTCACCATCACGGGCGGTGACCTGCCTGCCGAGGGCGAGGTCGTCACGACCGACGAGAACGGCCGTGCCTGCCTCCCGGCGATCGCGTCCGGTGACTACACGGTGACCGAGACCGTACCCGACGGCTATGCGGTGACGAGCGACAACCCGCAGACCGCGACCGTCGTCGAGGACACCGACTGCGACAGCGATCCCTCCGTCACGTTCACGAACGTCCCGTTGACGAACCTCACCGTGAGCGTGGACTCGCAGGTCGACGGCGGCACGTTCTCGAGCATCGAGTGCGATGTGGCCGGCTCCGACACGGTCAGCCTCGCCGACGAGATGGACGACCCGAGCATCACGATCGAGGACCTCGAGCCCACGACCGTGACCTGCACCATCGTCATCGACCCGTGAGCTGAGGAGGCAGCTCGCACCTGACACGAGGAGCCCCGCCGGCATCGCCGACGGGGCTCCTCTGGTGCGGCGCGACCGGGCGCGAGTGCGGCGGCCGCGGCATCCGCTCGTTTACGCGCCGAGCGCCTCGTAGACCTCGCGCAGCAGGCGGGCGGTCTCGGACGGCGTCTTGCCGACCTTCACGCCGGCGGCCTCGAGGGCCTCCTTCTTGGCCTGCGCGGTGCCGGCCGAGCCGGAGACGATCGCGCCCGCGTGGCCCATCGTCTTGCCCTCGGGCGCGGTGAAGCCCGCGACGTAGCCGACGACCGGCTTCGTCACGTTCGCCTTGATGAAGTCGGCCGCGCGCTCCTCCGCGTCGCCGCCGATCTCGCCGATCATGACGATCGCCTTGGTCTCGGGGTCGGCCTCGAACGCCTCGAGCGCGTCGATGTGCGTGGTGCCGATGATCGGGTCGCCGCCGATGCCGATCGCGGTCGAGAAGCCGAGGTCGCGCAGCTCGTACATCATCTGGTACGTGAGCGTGCCCGACTTCGAGACGAGGCCGATCGGGCCCTTGCCGGTGATGTTCGCCGGCGTGATGCCGACGAGCGACTCACCGGGGCTGATGATGCCGGGGCAGTTCGGGCCGATGATGCGGGTCTTGCCGCCCTGCTCCTTGGCGTAGGCCCAGAACTCGGCCGAGTCCTGCACGGGCACGCCCTCGGTGATGATGACGAGCAGCGGGATCTCGGCGTCGATGGCCTCGATGACGGCGTCCTTGGTGAAGGCCGGCGGCACGAAGGCGATCGAGACATCCGCCCCGGTCGCTTCGATGGCCTCGGTGACCGACGCGAACACGGGCAGCTCGACGTCGTTGCCGTCCTTGTCCGTGTGCAGCACGGTGGTGCCGGCCTTGCGGGCGTTCACGCCGCCCACGACCTGGGTGCCCGCGGCGAGCATGCGAGCGGTGTGCTTCGAGCCCTCGCCGCCGGTGATGCCCTGGACGATGACCTTGTTGTCCTTGTTCAGGAAGATCGTCATTGCAGTGATCCTGTCCTTCTGCGCTTACGCGGCGTTCGCCAGCTCGGCGGCCTTGTCGGCGCCCTGGTCCATGTTGTCGGCGAGGGTGACGAGCGGGTGCCCCGCCTCCTCGAGGATGCGACGGCCCTCGGCCACGTTGTTGCCGTCGAGTCGCACGACGAGCGGCTTGTTCGCCTCGTGGCCGAGCTCGGCGAGCGCGCCGACGATGCCCTTGGCGACCTGGTCGCACGCGGTGATGCCGCCGAAGACGTTCACGAACACGGCCTTGACCTGCGGGTCGCCGAGGATGATCGAGAGGCCGTTGGCCATGACCTCGGCCGACGCGCCGCCGCCGATGTCGAGGAAGTTGGCGGGCTTCACGCCGCCGTGGTTCTCGCCGGCGTAGGCGACGACGTCGAGCGTCGACATGACCAGGCCCGCGCCGTTGCCGATGATGCCGACCTCGCCGTCGAGCTTGACGTAGTTGAGGTCGAGCTGCTTCGCCTTGGCCTCGAGCGGGTCGGCTGCGGCCTTGTCCTCGAGGAGGGCGTGGCCCGCGTGGCGGAACTCGGCGTTCTCGTCGAGCGTGACCTTGCCGTCGAGCGCGATGACGTCGCCGTCCTCCGACAGGATGAGCGGGTTGACCTCGACGAGCGTCGCATCCTCACCCGTGTAGACGTCGTACAGCTTCACGAAGACGTCCGCGACCTGGTCGACGAGCTCGGCGGGGAAGTTCGCGGCCTCGGCGATCTCGCGCGCCTTCTCGGGGCTGATGCCGGTCCCCGGGTCGACCTCGATGCGGGCGAGCGCCTCGGGCTTCTCGACGGCGAGCTGCTCGATCTCCATGCCGCCCTCGACGCTCGTGAGCGAGAGGTAGGAGCGGTTGGAGCGGTCGAGCAGCACCGAGAAGTAGAACTCCTGCGCGATGCGCGCGCCGCCGGCGACCATCACGCGCTTGACGACGTGGCCCTTGATGTCGAGGCCGAGGATCGCCTTCGCGGCCTCCTCCGCTTCGTCGGCGTTCTTGGCGACCTTGACGCCGCCCGCCTTGCCGCGGCCGCCGGTCTTCACCTGCGCCTTGACGACGACGACGCCGCCGAGCTGCTCGGCTGCGGCGCGCACGTCTTCGGGGGTGTCGGCGACGATGCCCGGGAGCACCGGCACTCCGTACTTCTCGAAGAGGTCTCTGGCCTGGTACTCGTAAAGATCCACGCTCTGCTTCCTATCGTTCCGCGCGGATTGCGCGCAGGGATGGGTGGGTGAGAGGCCCGGCTGTGGAGAGTCTCGACGTCAAGATACCTCGATGTCGAGATAGTCGAGCCGCGACCATGGTACTCCGTCGCCGACGAGCCGCCGAACGCGTGGTCGGCGGCCGTCATCCGGCGACCCCGGCACCGCTCAGGTGAGCCTCACCATGCTGGCGGGCGATCCTCCGCTTTGCGAGACTGCCGCCATGACGGATGCCACGGCCGAACCGGTGCACCGCACCGATCCCCACGACGGGAAGGTCCACGAGAAGCTCAACTGGCTGCGCGCGGGCGTGCTCGGCGCGAACGACGGCATCGTCTCGGTCGCTGCGCTGGTGGTCGGCGTCGCGGCCGCGACGACGGATGTCGCCGCCATCCTCATCGCGGGCGTCGCCTCCGTGATCGCCGGCGCCATCTCGATGGGCCTCGGCGAGTATGTCTCGGTCTCCAGCCAGCGCGACACCGAGCACGCCCTGATCGCCAAGGAGAGGGCCGAACTCGCGACGATGCCCGAGCAGGAACTCGCCGAGCTCGCCGGAATCTACCGCGCGAAGGGCCTGACGCCCGAGACGGCCGAGCTCGTGGCCCGCGAACTCACCGAGCACGACGCCCTCGCAGCGCACCTCGAGGCCGAGCTCCACATCTCGGAGGTCGACGTCGTGAATCCGTGGCACGCGGCGTGGGCGTCGGCGGCATCGTTCCTCATCGGCGCGGTCCTCCCCATGCTCGCGATCCTGCTCCCGCCGCCCGAGTGGCGCGTCGCGACGACGTTCGTCGCGGTCGTGATCGCGCTCGCGATCACCGGCTGGCTCGCCGCCTGGATCGGCGGCGCTCCGCGCACGCGCGCGATCATGCGCGTCGTCGTCGGCGGCGCGCTCGCACTGACGGTGACCTGGGTGATCGGCGCGCTGCTCGGCGGGGCGGTGTAGCGGGAGCGGCCGTGGCCGAGGCACGGATCGGCATCTCGGGCTGGCGCTACGCGGGCTGGCGCGGCGCCTTCTACCCGAAGGGCCTCAGGCAGGCCGACGAACTCGCGTATGCCGCGGAGCGCATGACCTCGATCGAACTCAACGGCTCGTTCTACTCGCTCCAACGACCGACGAGCTGGACCCGTTGGCGGGACGGCACGCCGGGCGGCTTCGTCTTCGCCGTCAAGGGGCCGCGGTTCGTGACGCACGTCAAGCGCCTCCGCGACGTCGACGCCCCGCTGGCGAACTTCTTCGCCTCGGGCGTGCTCGACCTCGGCGCGAAGCTCGGGCCGCTGCTCTGGCAACTGCCGCCGACGCTGGCATTCGACGCCGAACTGCTCGACGCGTTCCTGGCTCGGCTGCCCCGGTCGAGGGCGGATGCCGCGTCGCTCGCGTCGCGCCATGACGACCGGATGCAGGGCCGCGCGTCCTTCGCGGCGGGCGCGGACGCATCGATCCGTCACGCCGTCGAGGTGCGGCATCCATCGTTCGAGGAGGCCGCCGACGACTGGGCGAGGCTGCTGCAGCAGCACGGTGCGGCATCCGTCACCGCGGACACGGCCGGAACGTACCCGCGGATCGATCTCACGACGACCGACTTCGCGTACGCCCGCCTGCACGGCGAGGAGGAGCTCTACGCCTCCGGCTACGACGACGCCTCGCTCGACCGCTGGGCGGCATGGACGCGCGGACATCTGGATGCCGGACGCGACGCGTACCTCTACTTCGACAACGACATCAAGGTGCGGGCGCCCTACGATGCGATGTCGCTCATCGCCCGCCTGCCGCGTCCGGCAGGGCTCGCACCGCCCGGCACGACGGCGGACTGAATCGGCTCAGTCCACGCGTCCGAGCGCGAGGGCCGCGTACATGAGCGCCGCGACGCTCTCGCCGTCGCCGATCTCGCCGACTCGGATCATGTGCATGACCTCGGCCCACGGCACCGCGCGCAGCTCGTGGATGCCCTCCTCGACCTGGCCGTGGGCGTGCCCCTCGGCATCGCCGTGCGCGCCGGCCGCGGCGGGCCGCAGCCCGGTCGCGAGCCAGACCGACTCCGGTGCCCGGCAGATGCCGTTCAACGCGTTCATCGTGCCGATCCGGAGCCAGTGGTCGGCCTCGAACCCGGTCTCCTCGAGGAGCTCGCGGCGCGCAGCGGCCTCCGCGTCCTCGCCGTCGGACCCGCCCGCCGGAACCTCGATCGAGCGACCCACCGTGTGCCGGTCGACCGTCACGAGCAGGACCTCGCCGGCGTCGGTCATCGCGACGACGAACACGGCCGGATGGCGCATCTCGACGACGCCGTAGATACCCTCGGTGCCGTCGGGCCGGAGCACCTCGTCCTCGACGACGCGGATCCACGCGTTCTCGTAGACGGTGCGCTGCGCGCGCGTCGGCCAGGTCACAGCTTCTCGATCGGTGCGATCTTGATGAGGAGCTTCTTCTGGCCGGCCGCATCGAACGCGACGTGCGCGATGCGCTTCGTGCCCTCGCCCGTGACCTGCCGCACGGTGCCTTCGCCGAAGTCGGTGTGCCGGATGCGGTCGCCGGCCTCGAGCGTGAGGTCGCCGTTGTCGCGCACGGTGCCCGTGACCCGGTTCGCCCACTCGGTCTTCGGCGCCGCGGACTTCGTGACGCTGAACCGCTCGAGGTCGCGGTCCCGGGTGCCCCAGGCCCCGCCGCCGCCCCCGAAGCCGCGACGCGCGTTCAGCGCGCGCGGCTGGTTGCCGCCGCGGCTGTTCGCCATGCCGGGCGACTGCTTCCAGTCGACGAGCTCGTCGGGGATCTCCTGCAGGTACCGGCTCGGCATCGCGACCGAGACCTCGCCGAACTGGGCGCGGCTCATGGCGAGCGACAGGTAGAGCCGCTTGCGGGCGCGCGTGATGCCGACGTAGAACAGTCGCCGCTCCTCGGCCGGGCCGCCCGGCTCGGACGCCGACATCTGGTGCGGCAGCAGCCCCTCCTCGAGCCCGGTGAGGAACACCGCGTGGTACTCGAGGCCCTTGGCGGTGTGCAGCGTCATCAGCGACACCGTGCCCGATGCGTCGTCGAGCTCGTCGGCGGCCGCCACGAGCGAGACCTGGGTGAGGAAGTCGACGAGGCCCGCACCCGGGTTCTCGCGGTCGAAGTCCTTCGTCTGGGCGAGGAGTTCCTCGACGTTCTCGGCGCGCGTCTCGTCCTGCGGATCGCGGCTCGCCCGGAGCGTCTCGACGAGCTTCGAGCCCTCGATGAGGAACGCGAGCACCTCCGACACCTTCGACGCACCCTCGTTCGTTCCCTCGTCGATGCCCTTCTGGCTCGGCACGAGCTTCGCGGCGGCCGCGTCGAGCAGGTTCGCGAGCTCGAGGATCGCCGTCGTGACCTTCGGCCCGAGGCCCAGCCCATCCGCTGCTCGCATCGCCTGCCGGAACGACAGGTCGTTCTGCTCGGCGAAGCTCGCGATGGCGGTCTCGGTCGCCGGCCCGATGCCGCGTTTGGGCGTGTTCAGGATGCGGCGGATGGCGAGCTCGTCGAGCGGATTGGCGACCGCGATGAGGTACGCCATCGCATCCTTGATCTCGGCACGCTCGTAGAACTTCGTGCCGCCGACGACGCGGTACGGCAGCGCGGATCGCACGAAGATCTCCTCCAGCGCGCGCGTCTGCGCGTTGGTGCGGTAGAAGACCGCGATGTCGCGGTACGCGACGCCGGCCCGGTGCAGCGCCTCGATCTCGTCGGCGACGAACTGGGCCTCGTCGTGCGCCGAGTACCCGGTGTACCCGGTGATCTTGTCGCCGTCGCCGTCGGCCGTCCACAACTTCTTGTCCTTCCGGTCGAAGTTGTTGGAGATGACGGCGTTCGCGGCGCTCAGGATGTTCTGCGTCGACCGGTAGTTCTGCTCGAGCAGCACGACCTTCGCACCCGGGAAGTCGCGCTCGAACTCCACGATGTTGCGGATGTCGGCGCCCCGGAACGCGTAGATCGACTGGTCGGAGTCGCCGACCACCGTGAGGCTCGCACCCGGGATCGCGCCCGTGGCATCCGTCATGCCGCGGACCAGCACGCCGTGCTCGTCGAGCTCGGCGACGACGTCGGGCTCGACCGGGCGCGTGAGCTCGCGGATCAGCGCGTACTGCGCGTGGTTCGTGTCCTGGTACTCGTCGACGAGGATGTGCCGGAAGCGCCGCTGGTAGAGCGCCGCGACCTTCGGGAACGCCCGGAACAGGTAGACCGTCTCGCTGATGAGATCGTCGAAGTCGAGCGCGCTCGCCTCGCGCAGCCGGCGCGTGTACTGGCGGAAGATCTCGAGGAACATGACGTCGTTCGGGTCGTTCGTGTTGACGTTGCGCGCGTACGTCTCGACGTCGGAGAGCTCGTTCTTCAGCTTCGAGATCTTCGCCTGGGCGCTCGCGGGCGTGAAGCCGAGGGTGTCGGCGTCGAGCTCCTTGATGATGCGCTTCAGGATGGTGCGCTGGTCGGCCGAGTCGTAGATCGTGAAGGTGCTGGACAGCCCGATCGCCTCGGCCTCGCGCCGCAGGATGCGCACGCACGCCGAGTGGAACGTCGAGATCCACATGCCGCCGGCGGCCTCGCCGAGCAGGGCCTCGACGCGCTCGCGCATCTCGGCCGCGGCCTTGTTCGTGAACGTGATCGCGAGGATCTGGCTCGGCCATGCCTCGCGCCCATCGATGAGGCTCGCGATGCGGTGCGTCAGCACGCGGGTCTTGCCCGACCCCGCGCCCGCGACGATGAGCAGCGCCTGGCCGCGGTACTCCACCGCTTCGCGCTGCTGCGGGTTGAGCCCCGCGGTCAGTCGATCGGATGCCGCGTGGCCGCCACGCTGCGCCTCGTCGGCGCGCTCGCGGTCGGCCGCGCCGGGCGCCTCGCGCCAGCCGGTGGGGTCGTCGGGGTCGAGGATCAGCGTCATGTCCCGACAAGTCTAGGCGCGGCATCCGACACCGGCGGCGACGACGGAGCGCGCCCCGCCGTCGCCGCCGTGGCAGGCTCAGCTGCTGCGGCGCATCGAGCGGATGCCGATCCAGAGCCCCACGACCGCCACCGCGAGCGCCGCGACCCACCCCCAGGCGACCTCGACGGCGCCGAGGTCGCCCGCGAACAGCGCGCGCTCGGCCCGGACGACCCAGTTCACGGGGTTCACCGCCGCGACCGCCCGCATCCACTCCGGACCCGCGTCGAGGGGCAGCAGCATGCCCGAGAGGATGAGCAGCGGGAAGATGAGCGACTGCTGCACGCCCCAGAAGAGCCATTCGCGGTCCTTCGTGGCCAGCGCGAGCGCGTAGCTCAGCGAGCCGAGCCCGACGCCGAACACGGCGAGCAGCGCCAGCCCGGCCATCAGGCCGGGAACATCGATCGCGAACCCGAACGGCAGGGCGATGAGCACGATGACGATCGACTGGACGACGATGGGCGCGACCTCCTTCAGGGCGCGCCCGATGAGCAGCGACGCCCGCGAGAGGGGCGCGACGAGCGTCCGCTCGTGCGAGCCGGTCATCATCTCGTACTGCAGGTTCGACCCCGTCGCGCCCGTGCCGAACAGCACGATCATGACGAGCACGCCGGGCACGAACCACTGCAGTGTCGCCCCGGCCGGTTCCCCCGACTGGCCGACGAGCAGCGGCGCGAACAGCCCGAGGAAGACCAGCGGCTGCAGCAGGCTGAAGATCAGCGTGAACGGATCGCGCACGACGGGCCTGAGCTCGCGGACGAGCACGTTGCGGGTGTCGCGCACGACGCTCGCGCGCACGGGTGCGGTGGTCTCGGTCATCGTGCCGTCTCCTTCTCAGTGGGGTGGTGCGGGTCCCGCGTCGCATCGGCGGGCTCGGGGACGGACGCCTCGTCGGTCGCGTCGGCGTCGACGGCCGTCCGGTCCGCCTCCCGGAGCGAGCGCCCCGTGAGCGCGAGGAACACGTCGTCGAGGGTCGGCGGCACGCCCGTGGCCGTCCGGACGCCGAGCCCGACGGCGTCCAGCGCCCGGATCGCGGTGGGGAGGAGCCCGTCGCCGTCCGGCGCGGTCACGCTCGCGCGCGCGTCCGGTCCGAGCACCGGCTCGCGTCCGGTCACCTGCGCGAGCACCGGCAGTGCAGCGGATGCCGCGTCGGCCGACCCGAATCCGAAGGTGAGCACGTCTCCCGCGAGCGTGGCCTTCAGCGCGGCTGCGGTGTCGTCGGCGATGACCCGCCCCTGGTCCATGACGAGCACGCGTTCGGCGTACCGGTCGGCCTCCTCCAGGTAGTGGGTCGTCACGAAGACCGTGGTGCCGTGCTCGGCGCGCAGGCGCAGGATGTGCTCCCACAGGTTGGCACGGCTCTGCGGGTCGAGACCGGTCGAGGGTTCGTCGAGGAAGATGAGCGGTGGTGCGTGCATGAGGCCGAGCGCGATGTCGAGCCGGCGCTTCTGCCCGCCGCTCAGCTGCTGCACGGTGCGCGTGCGGATCGCATCCAGGCCGAGCGACGCGATGAGCTCGTCGGCCCTCCGGACGGAGTCGGCGCGGCGCATGCCGTAGAACGCACCCTGGCCGAGCAGCTCGTCGCCGACGCGCTGGGCGAAGCTCCCGCTCGTGAGCTGGCCGACGTAGCCGATGCGGGCGCGCACCTCGGCGGGGCGCTCGCGGATGTCGTATCCCGCGACCCTGGCCGTACCCTCGGTCGGCGGGATGAGCGTCGTGAGCATGCGGAGGCTCGTCGACTTGCCCGCGCCGTTGGGCCCGAGGAAGGCGACGAGCTCGCCGGGATGCACGGTGATGGACAGGTCGGTCACGGCCGCGACGGGCTGCTTCTTCACCGTGAATCGCTTGGTGAGCCCGCTGGTCTCGATGATCGGTGAGGTGGTCATGAGGGCACGCTAGGTCGCAATGCGGACAGATTCAGTCCTGATCACGAGGGATCATGGACGCATGGCCGAAACCACCGCACGCGCGCTGAAGCTCCTGAGTCTCCTGCAGACCCATCGGCACTGGACGAGCGCCGAGATCTCCGAGCGGCTCGGCATCACCGAGCGCACCGTGCGGCGCGACATCGATCGACTCCGCGAACTCGGCTACCGCATCGAGTCCTCGCCCGGCGTCGCGGGCGGCTACCGCCTCGAGGCGGGCAACGCGCTGCCGCCCCTCCTCCTCGACGACGACGAGGCGGTGGCGATCGCGATCGGCCTGCGCATCGCCGCCGAGCAGCGCCTCGTCGACGGCACGCAGACCACGCTGTCGGCGCTCGCCAAGCTCGAACAGGTCCTCCCATCCGCGCTCCGACGCCGCGTCGCCGCCCTCGGCGAGGTCGTCCAACCGACGCCCGGCGGCGGCACCGCCGTCTCGCCGGCGCTGCTCGGCGAACTCGCGCTCGCGTGCCGCGACCACGAGCGCCTCCGGTTCGGGTACACGTCGGCGTCGGGCGAGGCATCCGTTCGGCGGGTCGAACCGCACGCGCTCGCACCCGCCGCACGGAACTGGTACCTCGTGTGCTGGGATCTCGACCGCGACGACTGGCGGACCTTCCGCGTCGACCGGATCGAGGACGTGCAGCACACCCGCGTCATCGCCCCGGCCCGCGACCTCGACCCCGCGGTCCTCGACGAGATGGTCCTCGCGGCGTCGTCGTGGTCGCCGCAGAAGGTCGAGGCCGATGTCGTCATGGACCTGGGGTTCGACGCGTTCCGCGCCCATTTCGCCCACTGGGGCCAGGGGGCCACCGCCGAGGATGCGCACCGGACGCGGTGGCCCATCGGCGGCGCCGATTTCCGCGAGGCGCTCTACGGGATGCTCTACATCCCGGAGGGGGTCGAGTTCGCGACGGACTTCCCCGAACCGCACCGATCCGAGCTGCGCGAAGTGCTCGGCCGGGTCATCCGCGCCCTGGACGCCCCGGCGCCGCCTGCTCGACCCGATGCGTCACCCTGATCATCGCCGCACCAGGCCGTCGCGCGCCGCGAGCCCGAGATCGGGGTGATCGACGAAGATCCCGTCGACCCCGGTCGCGATGATCGCCCGGAACTCGCCCAGCCAGTCACCCCACGCCGCGCGCGCGTTCCCGCGACGCCGTTCGGGCGTCAGGAACCGGTTCTCCGGGCGGAGCGTCCACGTGTACACCGTGAGCCCCGCACCGTGCGCTGCGTCCACCAGGTCTGCGCCCTCGAGCACGCCCGTCGCCGGTCCGCCCCTCTTCGGCGGACCGATGAGCCGGCGCTTGCCGACGCTGACTCCCGTGAGCCGCTTCGCGAGCCCGAGCAGGCCCGCCTCGGTCGCGAAGTCGTCGTATCGGATGGCAGAGCGGCCGTGCTCGAGCACCAGGTCGAACGGCGCCCCCGCGTCCTCGAGGAGGAAGACCCTGGCCCCGCGGATGCCGCGCTGCCCCAGCCGGTCGAGCAGCGACGGCTCGAACGACTCCATGACGAGCCGATCGTCGCCCCGACCCCACCCGGACGCGCTCAGTTCGGCCGCGAACAGCTCGTCGAGCGGCAGGCCGAGCTCGGCGAAATGACTCCCATGCTTGAACTCGGCCACGAGGCCGATCTCCCGGCCGGACTCGTCGTTCGCGGCATCCAGCAGGGCGAGCAGGTCGCGGAACCGGATCAGGGGGAATCGGCCGTCGAACGACGCCGACGCCTGCCGGATCGAACCGAGCCGTTCGGTCGCGCGGAGCGTCGACAGCTCCGCCCAGGTGAAGTCCTCCGTGAACCAGCCCGTGAGCGGGCGCCCGTCGACCTCGCGCGTGGTGCGCCGCGACGCGAACTCGGCGCGGGACGCGACGTCCGTCGTGCCCGAGATCTCGTTCTCGTGGCGCAGCACGAGCACGCCGTCGCGCGTCGCGACGAGGTCGGGTTCGATCGCATCGGCGCCGAGCGCGAACGCCATGCGGTACGCGGCCTCGGTGTGCTCGGGGCGGTAGCCGGACGCGCCGCGGTGCCCGATGACGACCGGACGCTCGGCGAGATCGCGCAGCATGGGGCAAGCGTAGCGAGCGCCGATGCGGCATCCGCCCCGGAATGCCGGGGGATTTCACGGCGTTGTCACCGCTGGAACAGGTAGATTTGACGAACGCGACCGCGAGGTCGCGCGATTCCCCTCCACACGACGGAAAGCCGAAAGCAGAGGAACCACAGCAATGGCTCTCAACAACCCCGCCTTCTCACGCAACGAGGCGTTCACCTCCGGCCAGGGGGCGGTGGCTGTCGCACAGGACATGTCCGCCCAGCAACTGCAGGACATGTACAACCAGCCCGCGACCCTCCCCGACCGCGACGTCATGACGATCGAGGACTCGATCGCCAAGTCGGCCGCGGCCTTCGGCGTGCTCCTCGTCGGTGCGGCGATCGGCTGGCTCACGGTGCAGTCCGTGCCGTTCCTCTGGATCGGCGCCGGCCTCGTCGGCTTCGTGCTGGCGCTCGTCAACATCTTCAAGAAGGAGCCGTCGCCGGCCCTGATCCTCGCGTACGCGGGCGTGCAGGGCATCTTCGTCGGCGGCATCTCGGCGTGGTACGAGCTGGCCTACGGCGGCGGCATCGTCGCGCAGGCCGTGATCGCGACGCTCGTCGTGGTCGGCGTGACGCTCGCGCTCTTCGCCTCCGGCAAGATCCGCGCATCGAAGAGGGCGACGAAGATCTTCCTCGTCGCGATGATCGGCTACCTGGTGTTCTCGCTCGTGAACTTCGGCCTCATCCTCTTCGGCGTGACCGATGACCCGTGGGGTGTCCGCGGCATGGAGATCGCCGGCATCCCGCTCGGCGTGATCATCGGCATCCTCGTGGTCATCATGGCCGCCTACTCGCTCGTGCTCGACTTCGACTTCATCCAGCAGGGGGTGCGCAACCGCGCCCCGCGCAAGTACGGCTGGACCGGCGCCTTCGGCATCATGGTCACCGTCATCTGGCTGTACCTCGAGATCCTGCGCATCCTCGCGATCGCGCGCGACTAGCGCTCGCCGCACCGCATCGCGAACGGGCCGTCCCCTCGGGGGCGGCCCGTTCGCCGTTCCCGGCCGGTTCAACCTTGCGGATATGCGATCCGACACCCCGGGGATCGGTCCAAATTCGCGGGTTGGTGGATCGTATATCCGCGAGATCGTGCAGCTGGTCCGCGGCTCGGCGGTGGCGGCGGTGGGTGGGTCGGGCGCGGCGCGTCAGCGCGCGCCGGGGCGGGAGGCGCGAGCGAGCAGCACGGCGCGCTCGCGCTCGTTCGCGGTCAGGCGCGCCGCCTCGGCGAACGCCTCGCGCGCGTCATCCGCCCGTCCGAGCCGCTCGAGCAGCTCTCCCCGCACGGCGTGCAGCGGGTGGTACCGCGCGAGCCGCCGATCGGCGGCGAGCGCGTCGACGAGTGCCAACCCCGCCTCCGCGCCGTCGGCCATCGCGACCGCGACGGCGCGGTTCAGCTCGACGACCGGCGAGGGCGCGACCTGGCCGAGCGCCTCGTAGAGCGCGACGATCGCCGGCCAGTCGGTGTCGTCGACGGATGCCGCGACGTCGTGCTGCTCCGCGATCGCCGCCTGCAGGGCGTACGGTCCCCGGCCGTGGCCGATCGCGTCGGCGCGCGCGAGCGCCGCGCGCCCGCGGGTGATCGCCGAGCGGTCCCACCGACGGCGGTCCTGGTCGCCGAGCAGCACCGGGTCTCCGTGCTCGTCGAGCCGGGCCGGGAAGCGCGCCGCGGTGAGCTCCATGAGCGCCACCAGTCCGTGCACCTCGGGCTCTCGCGGCACCAGCGCCGCGAGCACGCGCGCGAGCCGCAGCGCCTCCCTGCTGAGCTCGGGCCGCATGAGATCGGAACCGGCCGACGCCGAGTGGCCCTCGTTGAAGATCAGGTACAGCACCCCGAGCACGGTACCGAGCCGTTCCGGGAACTCGTCGCGCGGCGGCACCTCGAACGGCACGCCGGCCTCGCCGAGCGTCTTCTTCGCGCGCACGATGCGCTGCTGCACCGTCGACACCGGCGTGAGGAACGCCCGCGCGATCTCCTCCGTCGTGAGACCGCCGACGACCCGGAGCGTCAGCGCGACGCGCGCCTCGCGCGAGAGCACCGGATGGCACGACACGAACACGAGCCGGAGCACGTCGTCGTCGATCGCATCGGGGTCGTACGGCAGGTCGCCCGCGGCATCCGTCGCCTCGGCCCGCTCGCGCTCGAGGTCGTGCGCGATCGCCGCGAGCCGCTCGTCGTAGCGTTCGCGTCGGCGCCATCCGTCGATCGCACGGCGCTTGGCGACCGCGGTGAGCCAGGCACCCGGGTTCGAGGGAATGCCGCCGGACGGCCACTGCGCGAGCGCCTCGGCGAGCGCGTCCTGCGCGAGGTCCTCGGCGAGCGCGAAGTCGCCGACCATGCGCGTCATCGTCGCGACGATCCGGGCCGACTCGCGGCGCCAGACAGCGGCGACGGCGCGCCGGGCGGACTCGGGGTCCGCCGGGCGCGCCGTCGCGGCATCCGCCTCGTCGCTCACAGGCCGGGAGTCCGGATGGCGCCGCTCACGCCTTCGCGGCGCGCTGCGCCTGCTCCTCGCGCCAGCCCGCCTCCTTCTGGATCCACTCGTTGTCCTGCGGGAAGTCCTCGATGTCGTTCACGCGGCGCACCTCGAGCTTCGTACCGGGGCCGAGCGGGCAGCGCCTGGCCCACTCGGCGGCCTCCTCCTTGGAGGCGACCTCGACGATCCAGAACCCGTTGAACAGCTCCTTGGTCTCGCCGTAGGGGCCGTCGGTCACGAGCGGCGGCTCGGCCGAGAAATCGACCACGAAACCCTCGCTCGCGTCGGAGAGGCCCTCGCCGGCGAGCAGGACCCCGGCCTTCATCATCTCCTCGTTGTACCGGCCCATGGCCTCGATGACCTGTTCGAACGGCATGTCCTGGAAGGCCTCGACGGCCTCGTCGCTGCCGCGCATGATCAGCATGTACTTCGTCATGGTGGTTCGCTCCTCGCGTGTCCGGGTCGCTGTTCGACCCTCTCACTGAAGACGTCGAACGGGAAGCCGCCCGATCGACACATCCTGCACATTCCTGCGGATATACGATCCGGCGCACCGCGGACCCACCCGACGACGCGGCGCGCCGGATCGTATATCCGCAGGTTTGAGCGCGCCGGTGGCGCCCACTTCGCGCGGTGTCAGAGACCGAGCGTCTGCATGGTCGCGCGGATCGCGTCGCCGGATGCCGCGAGCAGGCCGGCCTCGGTCTCGGACATCGGGGTCTCGGCGATCGGGAACGCGCCGGTGCCGCCGACGATCGACGGCATCGATAGCGCGATCCCGTCGAGTCCGAAGGCCCCGGAGTGCACGGTCGACACGGGCAGCACCGCGCGCTCGTCGTCGAGCAGCGCCTCGACGATGCGCGCGCCCGAGAGCCCGATCGCGTAGTTCGTCGCGCCCTTGCCGCGGATGACGGTGTACGCCGCGTTGCGCACCTCCGACGCGATGCCATCGAGCTCGTCGATCGAGAACCGGTCGCCGCCCGTCCATTCGAGGATCGGCACGGGCCCGATCCGCGCGTTCGACCAGAGCGGGAACTCGGTGTCGCCGTGCTCCCCCACGATGTCGGCGTGCACGCTCGAGGTCATGACGCCCGCCCGCTTCGCCAGCAGCCAGCGCAGGCGCGACGTGTCGAGCACCGTGCCCGACCCGATGACCCGCTCGGCGGGCAGGCCGCTGATCTGGCGGGCCGCGACGGTCAGCACGTCGACCGGGTTGGTGACGAGCACGTAGATCGCGTCTGGCGCGCGCTCGAGCAGCTGCGGCAGGAGCCGCTCCAGGATCCCGACGTTCGTGCCCGCGAGCTCCATCCGACTCTGGCCCGGCTGCTGCTTCGCACCCGCCGTGATGACGACGACGTGCGAGTCGGCCACCACGTCGAGATCCGACCCGCCGGTCACGCTCGACCGCGTGAACTGCGTGCCGTGGGCGAGGTCGAGCACCTCGGCCTCGACCTTCTCCGCCGCGATGTCGTAGAGCGCGACCTGGTTCGCCGATTCCCGGATGAGCGACGCGTACACGAGGCTCGCGCCCACGCTTCCGGCGCCGATGACGCTGAGCTTGGAGTTCTCGATGACCGCCATGCGGCTCAGGCTAGCGTCTCACTCCCACTCGATGGTCCCCGGCGGCTTCGACGTGACATCGAGCACGACCCGGTTGACCTCGCGGACCTCGTTGGTGATGCGGTTGGAGATCTTGGCGAGCACGTCGTAGGGCAGGCGCGTCCAGTCGGCGGTCATCGCGTCCTCCGACGAGACGGGGCGCAGCACGATCGGGTGGCCGTACGTGCGGCCGTCGCCCTGGACGCCGACCGAGCGCACGTCGGCGAGGAGCACGACCGGGCACTGCCAGATGTCGCCGTCGAGGCCTGCGGCGGTGAGCTCGGCGCGCGCGATGGCGTCGGCCTCGCGAAGCACCTCGAGCCGGTCGCGCGTGACCTCGCCGACGATGCGGATGCCGAGGCCGGGGCCGGGGAACGGCTGACGCCCGACGATCCCCTCGGGCAGCCCGAGTTCGCGGCCGATGGCGCGCACCTCGTCCTTGAAGAGGGTGCGGAGCGGTTCGACGAGCTCGAACTGCAGGTCTTCGGGAAGGCCGCCGACATTGTGGTGGCTCTTGATGTTCGCGGTGCCGGTTCCGCCGCCCGACTCGACGACGTCGGGGTACAGCGTGCCCTGCACGAGGAACTTCACGGTCTCGCCGTGAGCCTCGGCCTCGGCGATCAGGTCGCGCTCGGCCTGCTCGAAGGCGCGGATGAACTCGCGGCCGATGATCTTGCGCTTCTCCTCGGGGTCGGTGACCCCGGCGAGCGCGTCGAGGAAGGTGTCGGCCGCATCGACCGTCACGAGGTTCACGCCGGTCGCGGCGACGTAGTCCTCCTGCACCTGTTCGCGCTCGCCCTTGCGGAGCAGGCCGTGGTCGACGAACACGGCGGTCAGCTGGTCGCCGACGGCCTCGTGCACGAGCGCGGTCGACACCGCGGAGTCGACCCCGCCCGAGAGGGCCGAGATCACGCGCGCCGAGCCGACCTGCGCACGGATCCGCTCGACCTGCTCGGCGATCACGTTGCCCGAGTTCCAGTCGGCGGGGATCCCGGCGGCCCGGTGCAGGAAGTTCTCGATCACGTCCTGGCCGTAGGGCGAGTGCTTGACCTCCGGGTGCCACTGCACGCCGTAGAAGCCCTGCTCGTCGCTGGCGAACGCCGCGACGGGCGTGGTCGCCGTCGACGCGAGCACGTCGAATCCCTCGGGTGCGACGGCCACGGAATCGCCGTGGCTCATCCACACCGTCTGGTGCTCCGGCTGGCCGCCGAGCAGGGTGTTGTGGTCGTCGACGCGAACGGTGGCGGCGGTCGAGCCGTACTCGCGGTGTCCGGTGTGGGCGACCTCGCCGCCGAGCTGCTGCGCCATGACCTGGAACCCGTAGCAGATGCCGAGCGTCGGCACGCCGAGCTCGAGGATGCCCGGGTCGAGCGACGGGGCGCCCGGCTCGTAGACCGACGACGGCCCGCCGGAGAGCACGATGCCGACCGGGTCCTTCGCGCGGACCTCATCGGCCGTGATCGTGTGCGGCACGATCTCCGAGTAGACGGATGCCTCGCGCACGCGCCGCGCGATCAGCTGCGCGTACTGCGCGCCGAAGTCCACGACGAGGACGGGTCGCTGCTGGGTCTCGCTCACTGGGCGGCCTCCACGGGCTCGGAATCGGAGTCGGAGTCGGAGTCGGTATCGGCGTCGGTCGCCGCGGGGTCGGCCCGGCGTGCAGCGGGCGCCGCGGCATCCGCTTCACGCTCGGCGAGGTAACCCCGGACCTCGCGCCCGATGCGGGCCTCGAGGAAGAACGAGAGGAACGGCACGATGCCGCCCGACGCGAGCACCAACAGGCGCCAGAACGGCCAGCGCATGAGGCTCCACAGCCGGAAGTTGCTGAAGAGGTACACGACGTAGAACCAGCCGTGTGCGATGAGGATGCCGGTCGAGAGGTTGACGCCGGTGCCGGTCGACTCGAGGCCCTCCGGGGTCTCGACGACGGGTTCGAGCGAGAGCAGCCCGTTCGGCCCGAACGCGTACAGCTCGAGGTGCCAGACGTACTTCAGCAGCATCTCCGCGCAGAGCAGGAGCAGCATGACACCCGTGATGACCGAGGCCACCATGTAGAACTTCAGGGCCCCGCGGATGCGCGGGAAATCAGCCGGTTTGGGCGCGAGGGGCATGACGTCCAGTCTACGGGGCACCGGGCTGGGCGATGGCCGTGACGGATGCCGCGCGGCGGCGCCGCACGCAGGGCGCCGCGGCTACGAGCCGACGAGCTCGCGCGGCACGACGAACACGTCGACGAGCGCTCCGCCGCGCCAGAGGGTCATCTCGACCTCGCGGTCGATCGCGTCCTCGACCATGAGCCGCTGGATCGAGGTCGCGGTCACGATCCCGGTCCCGTCGAGGCTCACCGCGATGTCGCCCGGACGGATGCCCGCGAGCTCGGCGGGACTGCCGTCGACCACGCCGGTGACCTGCAGGCCGGTCGGCGAGCCGACGCGCCGGGCGAGCTCGGGCGCGAGGCGCACCTGCGCGCCGGCGATGCCGAGCCAGGCGCGCCGCACACGGCCGTTCGCGACCAGCGCGTCGATGATCGCGCGCGTCGCCGGATTGATGGGGACCGCCAGGCCGAGGCCGACGCCGGCGACGGCCGTGTTCACGCCGACCATCCGGCCGGTGCCGTCGGCGAGCGCGCCGCCGCTGTTGCCGGGGTTGAGCGCGGCGTCGGTCTGGATGACCTCGTCGACCACGCGTCCGGCTGCGGTCGGCAGCGAGCGGCCGAGGTTCGAGACGATGCCGGCCGTCACGCTCCCGGCGAGGCCCAGCGGCGTGCCGAGCGCGACGACGAGCTGGCCGACGCGGAGCGTCCGGGCGTCGCCGAGGGGCACCGGCGGCGGTACGGGACCGTCGGCCCGGAGCACCGCCAGGTCCGACAGCGGGTCTCGCCCGATCACGTCGGCGTCCACCGCGGTGCCGTCGCCGAACGCAGCCTCGGCCCGGTCGGCGCCCGCGACGACGTGCGCGCTGGTGAGCAGCACGCCGTGAGCGGAGACGACGCTCGCCGAGCCGGCCCCGGTGCCGCGCGCCGACCGCACCGCGAGGCTCGCCATGCTCGGCAGCAGCCCGTTCGCCACGCTCGTCACGACGCGGGAGTACGCGTCGAGGGGCGCCTCCGCGTGCTCCGCGCCGTCCGGTGCGAGATCGTCATCGCTCACACCGGCATCCTCGCCCCGTCGACGGATGCCGCGTCCGGAGTTCGCCGACGGCGCAAACGTGACCCGGGGGCCCCGGCCGCGGTCGGTCTTCAGTCCCGAGCCGCGCCCGTCGTCGACTCCGCATCCGAGGCGGCGGCCGCCTCCTCCGCGGCGAGCTCGGCCTCCTCGCGTTCGCGCTGCACGGCGTCCTTCACGAGGCGGTACCAGAGGAAGACCGCGAAGCCGGCGAAGACGACCCATTCGACGGCGTAGAACACGTTGAGCCAGTTGAGCTCGGCCTCCTGCAGCGGCGGGGGCGAGTCGATCGCGTCGAGGCCCGCCGCAGGCTCCGTGGTCGTGACGTAGCCGAAGTAGACGGGCCGGTCGTCGTAGTCGGACCAGACGTTGATGAGATGCGCGACGGCGACGGTGGTCATCGACTGCGGGTCCGCATCCTCCGCCGGGCCCGCCGGTGCTTCGCTCGGGAGGAACCGGCCGACGACCTCGACCTCGACGCCCGACTCCGCGGTGCGGTCGACGTCGGCGAGCGCGTCGCGCGCGGTCGCCTCGTCGGCCGCCCACCCCAGCGCGACGGGGAGTCCGCCGGGCGCGGCATCCGTCACCTCGAGGTGGGCGACGACCCACCAGCCGGCGTCGCCGTCGTTCAGGCGGCCCTGCACGAGCACGGTGTCGCCCGGCACGATCGTGCCCGTCACCGATACCCGCTGCCCCGTCGCGGCCTGCTCGGTCGGCCCGTCGGGCTGCACGACCTCGCCGAGCGGCCGCACGGTCTCGGTGGGCCGCTCGACCACGGTCGCCTGTTCGACCGCGCGATCGACCTGCCACTGCGCGAGAAGCGCGAAGGCCGCCGCGATGCCGAGCGCAGCGATCAGGGCGAGCACCCAGCGGGGGCGCAGCATCATCCGGAGCATGTCGCCCGAGATTCTATCCGGGCGGAATGCACGCCCCCTGCGAGCGGGCTCAGCCGATCGGTCGACCGGGCGCAGCCGATCACTCGACCGGGCGCAGCCGATCACTCGACCGGGCTCAGGCGATCAGTCGACCTTCACGATGTCGGGCGCCTCGAGCCGCACGCGGTCGGCCGACTCGTCGTCCGGCTGCTCCTGCGACTCCCGCTCCGCGGCGACGCGCTGGAGGTAGCGCTCGACCTCGAGCGCCTCGCGTTCGGCGTCCCAGCCGAGCACGCCGGCCATGAGCCGGGCGGCGACCGGCGCCGCGGAGACCCCGCGGTCCCACGCCTCGATCGAGATGCGCGTACGCCGCGCGAGCACGTCGTCGAGGTGCAGCGCTCCCTCGTGCGAGGCGGCGTACACGACCTCGGCGCCGAGGTAGTCGTCGGCACCCGGGAGCGGGTCGCCGAGCTCGGGTGTCTCGCGGATCAGGTCGAGCAGTTCGTCGGTGAGCGTGCCGTACCGGTTCAGCAGGTGCTCGATCCGCACCTTGTGCACGCCGAATGCGCGGGCGATCTTGCCGCGCTTGTTCCACGCGGCCTGGTAGCCCTCGGCTCCGAGCAGCGGGATGTCCTGCGTCGTCGACGCCGGCACACGGCCGTCGAGCGCATCGGCCGCGGCGTCGATCGCGTCCTTCGCCATGACCCGGTACGTGGTCCACTTGCCGCCCGCGACGACGACGAGCCCGGGCACCGTGTGCGCGACGACGTGCTCGCGCGAGAGCTTCGAGGTCGACTCGCTCTCGCCGGCGAGCAGCGGTCGGAGGCCCGCGAACACGCCTTCGACGTCCTCCCGCGTCAGCGGTATCGCCATCACCGAGTTCACGTGCTCGAGGAGGTAGTCGATGTCGGCCGCGGTCGCGGCGGGATGCGCCTTGTCGAGGTTCCAGTCGGTGTCGGTCGTGCCGATGAGCCAGTGCCTGCCCCACGGGATGACGAACAGCACGCTCTTCTCGGTGCGGAAGATCATGCCCATGGCCGACTGGATGCGGTCGCGCGGCACGACGAGGTGGATGCCCTTCGACGCGCGCACCTTGAACGTGCCGCGCTCGCCGACCATCCGCTGGGTGTCGTCGGTCCACACGCCGGTGGCGTTCACGACCTGCCTCGCTCGGATCTCGAAGTGCTCGTCGGTCTGCAGGTCGTGCGCCTTCACGCCGACGACGCGCTCACCGACCTTGACGAACCCCTCGACCTTGACGCGGCTCGCGACGTGGGCGCCGTAGAACGACGCGGTTCGGGCGAGGGATGCCACGTAGCGCGCGTCGTCGACCTGCGCGTCGTAGTACGTGAGCCCACCCACGAGGGCGTCGCTCGAGAGCGACGGGATCGCGCGCATCACCTGCCGCTTGGAGAGGTGCCGATGGTGGGGCACCCCCGGCGGACGCCCGCCGGTGTAGCTGAAGACGTCGTAGAGCAGCATGCCGGCGCCGACGTAGATGCGCTCGAACACGCGCTTCTGCAGCGGATAGAGGAACCGCACGGGCTTCACCAGGTGCGGCGCGATGCGCTGCAGGAGGAGTCCTCGTTCGATGAGCGCCTCGCGCACGAGTCGGAAGTCGAGCTGTTCCAGGTAGCGGATGCCGCCGTGCACGAGCTTGGACGACCGACTCGAGGTGCCCGACGCCCAGTCGCGTGCTTCGAGGAGGCCGGTCGACAGCCCCCTGGTCACCGCGTCGAGCGCGGCCCCCGTGCCGACGATGCCGCCGCCGACGACCAGGACGTCGAGTTCCTTCTCCTTCAGGCGGGCGATCGCCGCCTCGCGCTCCTCCGGTCCGAGCTTGTTCGAACGTGTCACCGACTTGAGTCTCGCCATCGTCGCTCCCCATCCCCCGGGCGGACCGCGGCGGCCACGCCCGTCCGTCCCAACGCTACCGGAGCGCTCACGGCTGGGCCATGGACTCGACCGCGGTTGGGAGCGGGTTGACAGGCACGACCGGCGCGGTCGGTCGCCGACAACACGGAAGCGCGCTGCGGCGCTCCGGAACCGACTCCGCCTACGCCGACCGGTACGGCGCGACGACGACCTCGACCCGCTGGAACTCCTTGAGGTCGGAGTACCCGGTCGTGGCCATCGACTTGCGCAGCGCGCCCACCAGGTTCGCGGTTCCGTCGGCGGCAGGCGCAGGCCCGTAGAGGATCTCCTCGAGCGGCGCGACCTGGCCGACGTGCACGCGCTGGCCGCGCGGCAGCTTCGAGTGGTGCGCCTCGGGTCCCCAGTGCCATCCGCCGCCCGGGGCATCGGTGGCCCGCGCCAGGGCCGCGCCGAGCATGACCGCGTCGGCCCCGCACGCGACCGCCTTGACGATGTCGCCGGCCGCGCCGACGCCGCCGTCGGCGATGACGTGCACGTAGCGACCGCCCGACTCGTCGAGGTAGTCGCGGCGCGCGCCCGCGACATCCGCCACGGCCGTCGCCATCGGCGCATGGATGCCGAGCGTCGCCCGCGTGGTCGAGGCCGCGCCGCCGCCGAAGCCGACGAGGACGCCCGCCGCGCCCGTGCGCATGAGGTGCAGCGCGGCGGTGTAGGTGGCCGCGCCGCCCACGATGACGGGGACGTCGAGCTCGTAGATGAACTTCTTGAGGTTCAGCGGCTCCTGGTTCTTGGAGACGTGCTCGGCGGAGACCGTGGTGCCCCGGATGACGAACAGGTCGACGCCCGCGGCGACGACGGTCTCGTACAGCTCCTGCGTGCGCTGCGGCGAGAGCGCGCCCGCGACGGTCACACCCGCGGCGCGGACCTCGGCGAGGCGGGCCGAGACGAGGTCGGGCTTGATCGGCTCGGCGTACAGCTCCTGCATGCGGGCGGTCGCTTGCTCGTCGCCGAGGTTGCGGATCTCGGCGAGCGCCGGCTCGGGGTCCTCGTACCTGGTCCAGAGTCCCTCGAGGTCGAGCACGCCGAGGCCGCCGAGCTGGCCCATCATGATCGCCGTCTGCGGCGAGACGACCGAGTCCATCGGCGCCGCCAGGAACGGGATGTCGAACTGGTACGCGTCGATCGACCAGCCGACCGAGACGTCCTCCGGGTCGCGGGTGCGCCGGCTCGGCACGATGGCGATGTCGTCGAACGCGTAGACGCGTCGGCCCCGCTTGGAGCGGCCGATCTCGATCTCCTGAGTCACCCGACAACCCTACCGAAGGGCCCCGACGTGCGACACGGATGCTCCGGCCGCGCGCTCAGCGCGCCCGCGCCACCCGGGCCTCGTCCCACACGGGCCCGTCGGTCTCGACGACCTCGCCGTCGGAGCGGAACACCACGAAGCGGTCGAACGACCGCGTGAACCAGCGGTCGTGCGTGACCGCGAGCACGGTGCCGTCGAACCGCGAGAGCGCGTCCTCCAGCGCCTCGGCCGAGACGAGGTCGAGGTTGTCGGTCGGCTCGTCGAGGAGCAGCAGCGTCGCGCCCGACAGCTCGAGCAGCAGGATCTGCAGTCGCGCCTGCTGCCCGCCCGAGAGCGCGTCGAACTCCTGCTGCGCGGCCGCGGCGAGCCCGTAGCGATCGAGTGCGGAGCTCGCCGCCTCGCGCGCCATGCCCTCCCGGTTCGCGTCGCCGCGGTGCAGGATGTCGAGGAGCGTCCGCCCGCGGAGGCCCGGGAGCTCGTGGCCCTGCGCGAACCAGCCCGGGACGACCCGCGCGCCGAGCGTCGCGGAACCCGCGTGCGGGACGGCGGCGAGGGTCGCCCCGACATCCGTCACATGGCCCTTGGACCGGTCGGGATCGCTGCCGCCCGCGGCCAGCAGGCGGAGGAAGTGCGACTTGCCGGAGCCGTTCGAGCCGAGCACCGCGACGCGGTCGCCGTACCAGACCTCGAGGTCGAACGGCCGCATGAGCCCCGTGAGTTCGAGGCCCTCGCACACCACGGCGCGCTTGCCCGTGCGCGAGCCCCGCAGGCGCATCGACACCGCCTGGGTCGGCGGCCGCTCCTCGGGCGGGCCCGCCTCCTCGAACTTCCGCAGCCGCGTGACCGCGGCCTGGTAGCGGGAGGCCATGCCGTCGTTGTACGTCGCCTTGACCTTCAACGTCTGCACGAGCTGCCTCAGCTGCGCGTGCTGCTCGTCCCATCGTCGCCGCAGCTCGTCGAGCCGGGCGAAGCGCTCCTCGCGGGCGGCGTGGTAGCCCCCGAAGTCGCCGCCGTGCACCCAGGCCGTGCTGCCGGCGGCGCCCGCCTCGAGCGTCACGATCCGGTCTGCCGCCCGCGCGAGCAGCTCGCGATCGTGCGAGACGAGCAGCACCGTCTTGGCGGTTCCGCGCAACTGCTGCTCCAGCCAGCGCTTGCCCGGCACGTCGAGCGAGTTGTCGGGCTCGTCGAGCAGCAGCACCTCCTCCGGGCCGCGCAGCAGCGCCTCGAGCGCGAGCCGCTTCTGCTCGCCGCCCGAGAGCGTCGCGAGCTCACGCCACTTCGCGCGCTCGAACGGGATGCCGAGCGCCGCCGTCGTGCAGTGGTCCCAGACGACCTCCTGGTCGTACCCGCCGGCCTCGGCGTACTCGGCGAGCGCCGACGCGTAGCGCATCTGGGCGGCCGTGTCATCCGCTTCGATCAGGGCGTTCTCGGCGCGCTCCAGCTCGATCGCCGCGGCGCGCACGCGCACCGGCGCGACCGTGACGAGCAGGCCCTGCACGGTGCGGTCCATCCCGTCGACGACCTCGCCGCGACCGACGAACTGGTCCATGACCCCGAGCCCGCCGACGACCTGGACGCTGCCCTCGTCGGGCCGCAGCTCCCCACGGACGATCCGCAGCAGCGTGGTCTTGCCCGCCCCGTTCTGACCGATCAGGGCCGTCGTGCGCCCCTCGGTCACGCGGAACGCGAGATCGGCGAGGAGCGGCCTGCCGTCCGGCAGCGAGAAGGAGACGCCGTTGACGTCGATGTAGCCCATGGGCCCGATCCGATCCGTGTCCGCGGCTCCCGCCGCGCCGCCCGATGGGCAGCCGACCAGACTAGCCGATGACGGATGCCTCGGCACCGCCGTCCGGCGCAGTCCCCTCGGACGCCTCCGTGGGGCAGTCTGGACCCATGCATCGCATCGCCGCAGACCCGCTCGACGTCCTCCGCACCAGGACCAGCGCCAAGTGGCGCATGTACGACCCCGACGTGCTGCCGCTGCCCGTCGCGGAGATGGACTACCCGCTCGCCGAGCCGATCGCGGAGGCGCTCCACGCGGCGATCCGCCGCTCCGACACGGGCTACAACTCCGGCAGCCTCCCGGTGGCGGAGGCGTTCGCGGAGTTCGCCGCTGCGCGACTCGGCTGGGAACCGGACCCGGCCCGTGCGACCTGCACGGCCGACGTGAGCATGGGGATCGTCGAGGTGCTGCGCCGGGTCGTCCGGCCGGGCGAGGGCGTGATCGTGAATCCGCCGATCTATCCGCCGTTCTTCGACCTCGTCACCGAAGCGGGCGCCACGGTCGTCGAGGTCCCCCTCGCGGGCGGCATCGACGAGGGCTGGTCGCTCGACCTGGCCGGCATCGAGGCCGCGTTCGCGAGCGGCGTGCGCGCCATGGTGCTCTGCAACCCGCACAACCCGGTCGGCGCCGTGCACGCCCGCGACGACCTCGCGGCGCTCGCCGACCTCGCCGCGCGATTCGACGCGACGATCGTGTCCGACGAGGTGCACGGACCGCTCTCGCAGCCCGAGTCGCGCTACGTGCCGTTCCTGACCGTGTCGGATGCCGCGCGCGAGCACGGCGTCGCGGTGACCGCGGCCACGAAGGCGTTCAACCTCGCGGGGCTCAAGGCCGCGCTCATCGTCACCGCGAGCAAGCGCGGCGACGCGGTGCGGGCGTCGTTCCCGTACGAGGTCGAGTGGCGCATGGGCCAGTTCGGCTCGATCGCCTCGGTCGCGGCATTCCGGCACGGCGGCCACTGGCTCGACGGGGTGCTGGCCTCGATCGACGACAACCGCCGGCTCCTCGCCGACCTGCTCGCCGACGAACTGCCCGACGTGCGGTACCTGATGCCGCAGGCGACCTACCTCGCCTGGCTCGACCTCTCGGCGCTCGGATGGGGCGACGACCCCGCGACGGTCGCCCTCGAGCGCGCGCGGGTCGCCCTCGCCAACGGCCCCATGTTCGGTGCGGATGCCGGACGCGGGCACGCACGGCTCAACCTCGCCTGCTCCCCGGAGGTGCTCGCCGAGGCGGTCACGCGCATCGCGGACGCGCGCGACGGCGGGTGAGCTCGCGCGGACGAGGCTGCCGCGGCACGCTTCGCAACGCCGGCGCGTCGCGAGCGCTACGGCTCCCGCCATGCTGAAGGAAGCGCGTCGCGACGTCGTCGCGCCGCGCTGACCTTCAGCGCGTGTAGTTCGGTGCCTCGACCACGAACTGCACGTCGTGCGGGTGCGACTCCTTGAGCCCGGCCGGCGTGATCCGGACGAAGCGGCCCTTCGACTTGAGCTCGGCGATCGTTCGCGCGCCGACGTAGAACATCGACTGGCGGAGCCCGCCGACCAGCTGGTAGGCGACGGCCGAGACCGGGCCGCGGTACGGCACCTGCCCCTCGATGCCCTCGGGGATCAGCTTGTCGTCGCTCGGGACGTCGGCCTGGAAGTACCGGTCCTTGGAGTACGAGGTCTTCTTGCCGCGGGTCTGCAGGGCGCCGAGGGAGCCCATGCCCCGATAGGTCTTGTACTGCTTGCCGTTCTGGAAGACGAGGTCCCCGGGGCTCTCGGCGGTGCCGGCGAGGAGCGAACCGAGCATCACGGTGTCGGCACCGGCGACGAGCGCCTTCGCGATGTCGCCCGAGTACTGGAGTCCGCCATCGGCGATGAGCGGCACGCCCGCGGGCTTCGTGGCCTTGGATGCCTCGTACACGGCGGTGATCTGCGGCACGCCGACCCCGGCCACGACGCGCGTCGTGCAGATCGAGCCCGGGCCGACGCCGACCTTCACGGCGTCGGCGCCCGCATCGACGAGCGCCTTCGCGCCCTCGTAGGTCGCGACGTTGCCCCCGATCACGTCGATGTGGGCGAACGTCGGGTCGGACTTCAGCCGTCGGATGACATCGAGCACGCCCGCGGACTCCCCGTTCGCGGTGTCGACGACGAGCACGTCGACGCCGGCGTCGCGCAGGGCCTCGGCGCGCTCCCACGCGTCGCCGAAGAATCCCATCGCGGCGCCCACGCGCAGGCGACCCTCGGCGTCCTTCGTCGCGTTGGGGTACTGCTCGGACTTGTCGAAGTCCTTCACGGTGATGAGCCCGGTCAGACGGCCGCCGTCGTCGACCAGCGGGAGCTTCTCGACCTTGTGCTGCGCGAAGATCGCGACGGCCTCGTCGGGGTCCATGCCGACGCGGCCGGTGATGAGCGGGGCCTTCGTCATCACGTCGGCGACCTTGGTGGTCGGCTTCTCGAAGTCGGAGACGAAGCGCATGTCGCGATTCGTGATGATGCCGACCAGCACGCCGTCGGCATCGACCACGGGCAGGCCGGAGACGCGGTAGGTCGCGCACAGCTCGTCGACCTCGGCGACGGTCGCATCCGGCGTCGTGGTCACCGGGTTGGAGACCATCCCGGACTCGCTCCGCTTCACCCGGTCGACCATCTCGGCCTGCTCGGCGATCGAGAGGTTCCGGTGCAGGATGCCGATTCCGCCCTGCCGGGCCATGGCGATCGCCATCCGGGCCTCCGTCACGGTGTCCATCGCCGCCGAGAGCAGCGGGGTCGCGACCGTGATGCGCCGCGTCAGGCGCGAACTCGTGTCGGCCTCGCTCGGGATCACGTCGGTGTGCCCCGGCAGCAGCAGGACGTCGTCGTACGTCAATCCAGTGAATCCGAACGGATCGGCCTGATCCATGTCGCCCCTTCGTCTCGAGTCGTGCTCGACCGCCCGCGCACCGCGGGTCGCGGGCACGGGCGCATCGTCGCGGTACAGAAGAGTTTAAGCGAGTTTGCGCCGCAGCCATTCCCCGGATAACAATCGAGGGCCGTTTGTGCCGGGGTGCGAAACACCTGGGACATAATCGGCACGTACTGTGACGACGTCGTCGCAGGAAAGGCGTCCCCGGTCGACCCCCATACCGGGACCTTTGGAGGTGCAGTGGAATCCACGCAATCAGTCCGCCCACGTTCACGTGGGAGGTGGCTCATCCTCCTCGGACTCCTACTGTCCGCACTCACTCTGTCCGGCATCGCAGCGTCCCCTGCGATGGCGGACGAAGGGGGTACGGACGGCCAGGCCGAGGAGTTCGAGTACTTCTTCAGCGGCAACGTGAAGTACAACGACGAGCCGCTCGAGGGGGTGAGCATCTCGGTCGACGGCAACGGGTTCGAAGCGGAGACCGAGACCGATGAGAACGGCCAGTGGACGCTCGGCGTCCCCGAGAAGGAGGGCACCTACGAGCTCACGCTCGACGAGGACACGCTCCCCGAGGGCGTCATCGTCGAGGACGGCCAGTCCACGGTCGAGGCCGAGTTCGGACTCACGAGCCGGAAGGCCGTGAACTTCTTCCTCGGCGAAGGCCAGCGCGTCACGACCGACTACGGCGCCCAGGTGCTCATCCGGGTCGTGAACGGCCTGAACTTCGGCCTGCTGCTCGCGCTCGCCGCGATCGGCCTGTCGCTCATCTTCGGAACGACCGGCCTCTCCAACTTCGCGCACGCCGAGATGATCACGTTCGGCGCGTTGATGATGCTGACATTCAGTACGACGCTCGCGCTGCCGGTCTGGCTCGCGATCCTCATCGCGATCGCACTCTCGGCCGGACTCGGGTGGACGCTCGACGCAGCGCTCTGGAAGCCGCTGCGCAAGCGCGGCGTGGCGCTGATCCCGCTGATGATCGTCAGCATCGGCCTCTCGCTCGCGCTGCGCTACACGTACCAGTTCTTCTACGGCGGTTCCACGAGGCAGCTCCCGGGCGCGACCCTCCCGCGCGAGATCCGCCTCGGGCCGATCCTGCTCTCCTGGATCGACGTGGCGAGCATGGCGACCTCGGTCATCGTGCTCCTCGCAGTGGCCTACTTCCTCCTCCGGACGAGGATCGGCAAGGCGACCCGTGCGGTCTCCGACAACGCACCGCTCGCCGCGGCGAGCGGCATCGACGTGGACCGCGTCATCCGGATCGTCTGGGTCCTGGGCGGCGGCCTCGCCGGCCTGTCGGGCATCCTGTGGGCGTACTTCCGCCCCGGCGTCAGCTGGGACATGGGCTTCCAGATCCTGCTGCTCATCTTCGCGGCGGTCACGCTGGGCGGCCTCGGCACCGCGTTCGGCGCCCTCGTCGGCTCGCTCATCGTGGGCCTCTTCATCGAGATCTCGACGCTGTGGCTGCCGAGCGACATGAAGTACGTCGGCGCGCTGCTGGTGCTGATCCTCGTGCTGCTGTTCCGACCGCAGGGCATCCTGGGTCGCCGAGAGAGAATCGGGTAAGGAACGACCATGATCGACTGGATTACGATCTTCTCCAACTCGGCGCAGGAGCTCATCAGCCCCACGACCGCCGCGTACGCCCTCGCCGCGCTCGGCCTGGCGATCCACTTCGGCTACACCGGCCTGCTGAACTTCGGTCAGGCGGGCTTCATGGCCCTCGGTGCGTACGGCTTCGCGATCTCGACGCTGACGTTCGGGTTCCCCGTGTGGGCTTCGGTGCTCGTCGGAATCGGTGCCTCCATCGTGTTCGCACTGATCCTCGGCATCCCGACCCTGCGCCTCCGGGCCGACTACCTGGCCATCGTGACGATCGCCGCCGCGGAGATCCTGCGGCTCATCTTCACGACGAACACGTTCGACGACGTCACCGGTTCGGCGAGCGGCCTCCAGGGATACAAGGGCGGCATCGCCGCAATCAACCCCATCCCGCCCGGGACGTACGGCTTCGGCCCGTTCACCTACAACGCCTACGACTGGTGGATCCGAATCCTCGGATGGACCATCGTCATCCTCGCCGCGGTCTTCACGTGGCTCCTGATGCGCAGCCCATGGGGCCGCGTCATCAAGGGCATCCGCGAGGACGAGGACGCCGTGCGCGCCCTCGGCAAGAACGTCTACTCGTACAAGATGCAGAGCCTGATCCTGGGTGGCGTCTTCGGCACCCTCGGCGGCATGGTCTTCATCCTGCCGCGTGCGGTGGTGCCGGCGAACTACCAGACGTCGCTCACCTTCTTCATCTACGCGATCCTGCTGCTCGGCGGCGCCGCGACGATCCTCGGCCCGATCGTGGGCTCGATGATCTTCTGGGTGCTGCTCTCGTTCTTCTCGGGCTTCATCGCCCGTGGAGTCGAGGCGGGCTGGTTCCCGTTCATGACGCAGGTCCAGGCCGGCCAGCTGCGATTCATCCTGGTCGGCGTCGCGATCATGCTCCTCGTGGTATTCAGGCCACAGGGCATCTTCGGCAACAAGAAGGAGTTGGCCTTTGTCCGATAACGGCACTCCCACGACGCCGGTCAAGACGACCGGCCTCCACGTCGGCGACCCGGCCCCCGGGGTCAAGAAGGTCGACCCGATCATCATCGCCGACGGCGTCAAGCGAACGTTCGGCGGCCTCACCGCCGTCGACGTCGCGCACGTCGAGATCCCGCGCGGCGCGATCACGGCGCTCATCGGCCCGAACGGAGCCGGCAAGACCACGTTCTTCAACCTGCTGACCGGCTTCGACAAGCCGGACGAGGGCAAGTGGGAGTTCGACGGTCGCTCGCTGGCGCACGTCCCGGCGTACCGGGTCGCCCGAATGGGCCTCATCCGGACGTTCCAGCTCACGAAGGCGCTCGGCCTGCTCACCGTGCTCGACAACATGAAGCTCGGCGCGACGAAGCAGACCGGCGAGAACCTGTTCCGCTCGGTCCTCCCGTTCCTCTGGCGCAAGCAGGAGGAGGAGATCGAGGAGAAGGCCAAGGAGATCCTCACCCGCTTCAAGCTCGACGCGAAGCAGGAGGACTATGCGGCCAGTCTCTCGGGCGGTCAGCGCAAGCTGCTCGAGATGGCGCGGGCCCTCATGAGCGACCCGACCCTGGTGATGCTCGACGAGCCGATGGCCGGCGTGAACCCCGCGCTCACGCAGTCGCTGCTCGACCACATCCTCGACCTGAAGTCGCAGGGCATGACGGTGCTGTTCGTCGAGCACGACATGCACATGGTCCGCCACATCGCCGACTGGGTGATCGTGATGGCCGAGGGCAAGATCGTGGCCGAGGGCGACCCACACGAGGTCATGCAGGATCCGGCCGTGATCGACGCCTACCTCGGCGCGCATCACGACAGCGACCTCGGCGACGACGACGACGAGCACATCCACGCCATGAAGGAGCTCATCGATGACGAACAGTGAATCCACGGCCGGCGCGGAGTCGACGGCCGGTACGGCGACGGTCGACACGCGCAACATGGTGGTCGAGGTCCGGCAGGTCACCGCGGGCTACCTGCCCGGCGTGAACATCCTGAACGACTGCTCGCTGACCGCGCGTGAGGGCGAGTTGATCGGCATCATCGGCCCGAACGGCGCCGGCAAGTCGACGCTGCTCAAGTCGATCTTCGGCCTGGTGAAGGTCCGCGAAGGCGGGATCTTCCTCCAGGGCGAGGAGATCACCAACCTCAAGGCGAACAAGCTCGTGTCGAAGGGAGTCGGCTTCGTCCCCCAGACGAACAACGTCTTCCCCTCGCTCACGATCCAGGAGAACCTCGAGATGGGCATCTTCCAGAAGCCCAAGGATCTCAAGCATCGCCTCGAGTTCGTGGTCGACATCTTCCCCGAGCTGGGCAAGCGCCTCGCGCAACGAGCGGGCTCGCTCTCCGGTGGTGAGCGCCAGATGGTCGCGATGTCGCGGGCGCTCATGATGGGGCCGCACGTGCTGCTCCTCGACGAGCCGAGCGCCGGCCTGTCGCCCGTCCGACAGGACGAGGCGTTCCTGCGCGTCAAGGAGATCAACCGCGCGGGCGTGACGACGATCATGGTCGAGCAGAACGCCCGCCGCTGCCTCCAGATCTGCGACCGCGGCTACGTCCTCGACCAGGGTCGCGACGCCTACGAGGGCCCCGGCCGGGAGCTGCTGAACGACCCGAAGGTCATCGGCCTGTACCTGGGCACGCTCGGACAGGAGTAGCCGAACCGCTCGAGACCCGAAGGGGGCGGATGCCGCGGCATCCGCCCCCTTCGTCGTGCGCTGGGCATGGCGACCCGCCGGCCACCGCCGCCTGAGACCGTCGTCGCAGCCGGTTGCGGGTGGAGCGCGCCCGCCTGCAGGATCGACACGTGACCAAGTACCTGATCTCGTTCCCGAGCGCGGCCATGGTGGTCGAGGACGACGAGCTTCCGATCGTCGCCGCCGACGCACGCGCCGTCATCGCCGACGCCAAGGCCGCCGGTGTCTACGTCTTCGGTGGCGGCATCGCGGAGTCGGTCGAGCCGGTACTGGTCGGTGCAGACGGATCCGTCCGCACCGAGACGTACGGCACCCGACTCGACGGCGGATTCACGGTCCTCGAACTCCCGAATCGCGAAGCGGCGGAGGAATGGGCGCGGAGGATCGCGGCGGCGTGCCGCTGCTCCCAGGAGCTCCGCGAGTTCATGTACGACCCGGAGAGCTGACGCACCGCGGGACCCGGAGGAACCGCCCTCACGAGGCGGGGAGGCCCCAGCTCCGCTGAGGCGGCGGATCCTCGCTCACTGACAGGCAGCGGACCCCGCGGCCTCGTCCGACGCCGAATCGGGCCAGACGGCCCCTGAGCGGACGCCGGGCACGCGAAAGGGCCCCGGCCGAAGCCGGGGCCCTTCGCTCACGTCTCGGCAGATCAGCCGATGCGCGTGTAGGTGTTGTCGTCGTTGTACTCGTAGATGCCGATGGTGGCCTCGGTCGGGTCACCGTTCTCGTCGAGCGTGATCGGACCCGACGCGCCGTCGAAGTCGATCTGCTCGCCCTCGGCGAGCAGCGCGGCCGCGTCCTCGAACGTGGTGACGACCTCGCCGTCACCCGAGCCGCCGGACACCTGCTGGAGGTAGGCGCCGATGTCCTCGCCGGCCGTGCTGTTGGCGGCGTACGCCGCAAGCGCGATCAGCATGAGGGCGTCGTACGACTCCGGGCCGTAGCTGAAGCTGTCGAGGTCGGGGTCGACACCGAGCATGCGGTCCTGGAAGTCCGCCTCGAGCTCCGGGCCGGGGAGCGTGCCCTTCGCACCGGTGACGAGGCCGGGCGCGAAGTCCGCGCTGTAGTCGGCCAGGTTGCCGTCGACGAAGTACAGCTGCTCGCCGGGGTAGCCCGCGCCCACGAGCGCCGGCACGACGACCTTGGCCTCGTCGAACGTGATGACCGCGACGGCGTCGGGGTTCGCGGCGTTGATCGCCGAGAGCTGCGCGTCGAAGTTCGAGTCACCCGTGTTGAAGAGCTCCTCGGCCACGACCTCGCCGCCGGCGGCCTCGAAGGCCTCCGTCGTCGCGGCCGCGAGACCCGTGCCGTACGGGTCGTTCAGGACCAGCAGGCCGAGCGTCGAGGCGCCGTCCTCCGCGATCAGGTTGCCGAGGACCTCGCCCTGGAGCAGGTCGGAGGGCGCGGTGCGGAAGTAGAGGCCGTTGTCGTCGTAGTCCGTGAAGTCGGGCGACGTGTTGGCCGGCGAGAAGTGGACGACGCCGGCGGACGTGATCTGGTCGATGACCGTGAACGACACACCCGACGAGGCGGCACCGATGATCGCCGAGACATCCTGCGAGAGGAGGTCGGTGACCGAGACGGTGGCGATGTCGGTGGTGGTGTCACCGGAGTCGCGGTAGACGACCTCGACCTGGATGCCGGCGTCGGCGGCGTTGATCTCCTCGGCGGCGAGCGCGACACCGGCCTCCTCGGGCGGGCCGAGGAAGGCGAGAGTGCCGGACTGCGGCAGGATGGTGCCGACCTTCAGGGTGAGGTCGCGCTCACCAGCCTCGATGGGCAGGGCGTCGCCGGTGTCGGCCGGCTCCTCGGACTCTTCCGGGGAGGTGGTGCCGCCCGTGCTGCACGCGGTGAGAAGGAGGGCGGAAACGCCAGCAATGGCGATGCCCGTCCAAGCCGCGCGAGCCGAGCGCGAGCCGGTGGCCCTCGCGAATACGCTCATGATGCTCCTTGGGACTGAAGGATCGGTACAGAAACAGCGTCTGGCGACGCCGATGTATCGACCGTATTGCCCGCCCAGAGTGGAAACAAGATTGCCTCGATCACAACCCGGTAACGCACACGGAATCGTTACCTGAGCGACACTGACGCGCGATTCTCCGCATGATTCCTGCGATTCCGCCACGAAATCCGCCAAGGTCGAACGCCTCGGGCACCGGCTCTCCAGCCCCAGTACGGGGGCCTCGCGGAGGCTCAGACCGGCTCGAGGTTGGCGGCCCGCCGCGCGGCGCGGGCCCCGCGCACGAGGTCGACGGTGAGCACGACGAGGGCGAGCCAGACGAGGCCGAACCCGGCCCACCGCTCCGGGGGCATGGGCTCGCCGAGGATCACCACGCCCACGACGAACTGGATGAACGGGGCGAAGTACTGGATGAACCCCATGTAGATCAGCGGAAGGCGACGCGAGGCGGCGGCGAACAGCAGCAACGGGATCGCGGTCACCGCCCCCGCTGAGAGCAGCAGCGCGGTGTGCCATCCGCTCTCGGTGCCGATCGTGAGCCCGGTCGTCGACGCGACCACGACGAGGAGCACCGCGGCGACCGGGGCGAGCCACGCGGTCTCGAGGGTGAGACCGGAGACGGCGTCGACACGGTGGCCGACCCGCTTCTTGATGAGCCCGTAGAAGCCGAAGCTGAACGCCAGCACGAGCGCGATCCACGGCATCTGCCCGTACCCGACGGCGAGCACGACCACGGCGACGATCGAGATCCCGACGGCCGCCCACTGGACGGCGTTCAGCCGCTCGCGGAGCACGATGACGCCGAGGAACACGGTCACGATCGGGTTGATGAAGTACCCGAGCGCCGCCTCGACGACCTGCCCGCTGACCGCGGCGAAGACGTAGGTGAGCCAGTTGACGAAGATCAGCACGCCGGCGAGGCCCATGATCAGCACGACGCGTCGATCACGCACCAGCGCACGGAATGCGCGCCACGATCGCGTCACGGCGATGAGCAACGCGCAGAACACGAGCGAGAGCAGGATGCGCATCGCCACGATCTCGACGGGCCCGCTCGGCGCGAGAGCGATGAAATAGACGGGGAGGAAGCCCCAGAGCAGGTAGGCGCTGACGGCGTAGGCGAGGCCCGCTCGGCTCACGCCGTCGGGCCCGACGCGCGCCGGCGCGTCGGTGGACGGAGCGGATGACACCGTGTCAGCCTACGCGCGACCCACGACCCGCCGCGGCTCGCCTGCTGCCGACCTCCGTCGAGATCCCGCCGCGATCGCGCCGATCCGGCCGCTCGACCGTCGCGCCGAGACGACGACGCGGCCCGGATGCCGAAGGCATCCGGGCCGCGTGGATGTCGGTGTCGACTAGCGGACGACGACCGCGAGCACGTCGCGGGCCGAGAGCACGAGGTAGTCGTCGCCGCCGAACTTGACCTCGGTGCCGCCGTACTTGGAGTAGATCACCTTGTCGCCGACGGCCACGTCGAGCGGGACACGGTTGCCGTTGTCGTCGATCCGGCCCGGACCGACCGCCACGACCTCGCCCTCCTGGGGCTTCTCCTTGGCGGTGTCGGGGATGACCAGGCCGGAGGCGGTGGTCTGCTCGGCCTCGACCTGCTTGATGACGATGCGATCCTCGAGCGGCTTGATGGAAACCGACACGGTTGACCTCTTTCTTGACGAAGACTGGGGTTAGCAGCCTCTGAGTGAGAGTGCTAAAGGGAGTCTATGGCGGTTCTGGCACTCGTGCAACGTGAGTGCCAGCGGATGCCGCGGTGCTAGCGTGTCGGCGTGGAACGCGACGAGCTGGTGCGGCTGCTCTCGGCCGAGGGACTCTCGCTGCTCGACTCGCTCCCGCCCTACTCGTCGAGGGCCGATGTCGTGAAGACCGTCGCCGACCTGCGCAAGCAGGGGCACGACGCGGGGCTCGTGGCTGCCGTGCTCAGCCAGTCGCGGCTGCGGTCCAGGGCGCGCACGAAGTTCGGCGAGTTCTCGGACCGCATGCTGTTCACCGAACCCGGCCTCGAGCAGGCGACACGACTCCGGGTCGCCGCCCTCCACGCCGGGCGCTTCGCACGCGCCGGACTCCGGCACGTCGCGGACCTCGGGTGCGGAATCGGCGGCGACGCCCTGGCCATGGCCGCGGTCGACCTGGAGGTGACCGCAGCCGAGGCCGACGAGGTGACCGCGGCCGTCGCCGCCTTCAACCTCACGCCGTTCCCGAAGGTGCGCGTGCTCCATGCCCGCGCCGAGGACGTCGCGCTCGGCGGCATCGATGCGGCATGGCTCGATCCCGCACGCCGCACGACCACGGGCGGCACCACGACGAGGCTCGCGGATGCCGCCGACTTCTCCCCACCGCTCGACTTCGCCTTCGGCCTCGCCGAGCGGATGCCCGTCGGCGTCAAGCTCGGGCCCGGCACCGATCGCGAGCTCGTCCCGCGCGGTGCCGAGGCGCAGTGGGTCTCGGTCGACGGCGACGTCGTCGAACTCGTCGTCTGGACGGGTGCGCTCGCGAGGGCGGGCGTCGGGCGTGCGGCGCTCGTGATCCGGGGCGCCGGCGCGCACGAGCTCGCCGGCCCGGCCGACGCCGAGGATGCACCCGTCGGCCCGCTCGGCGACTACCTCTACGAGCCCGACGGTGCCGTCATCCGAGCGCGCCTCATCGGCGACCTCGCCCGGTCGATGGGGGCGTGGATGCTGAGCGAGGGAATCGCGTACATGACCGGGGACCGCGAGATCGACACCCCGTTCGCGAGGGGATTCCGCGTCATCGAGCGCCTGCCCGCGGACGAGCGCAGCCTTCGCCGGGCGCTGCAGGAGCGCGGCGTCGGCACCCTCGAGATCAAGAAGCGCGGGGTGGACGTCGATCCGGCCGCGCTCCGGACTCGGCTGAAGCTGAAGGGCGACGAGACGGCGACCGTGGTGCTGACGCGCGAGGAGGGACGCCACGTCGCGATCCTCGTCGAACGACTCTGAGCACGCGCCGGACCGAGCTCCGCGCCCGGCGGGCGACGACGTCAGGCGGTCGGGAGCGCGCCGAAGACGATCGCGTAGTACCCGAGCCAGACGCCGGAGAAGACGAGACCCGCCACCCCCGTGCCGATGGCGACGAATGCGGGGATGCGACCGTGCTCCTCCCGACGGAGCCCCAGCACCCCGAACACGATGGCCGCGACCGAGAGAGGGAACATCCAGCCCACGAAGAGCGACGCGACGGCACCGATGCTGCCGACGACCGCGCCGACCTTGCTGTAGACGCGTCGCTGCTCCTCCTCGTCCTCGTACTCCCTCTCGAGCGGCTCGGGAGAGGGCCTGCCGAGGGCCAGCAACTGCCCGGTCGGTAGCCCGTGGAGGGCGCCGGTGTCGTACGGGACGTCGAATTCGCGTTCGGTCGCAGCGGGCGGGACGTCGACCGGAGGCCGACGCGGCGGATCCGTCGGCTCGGGCCGATCCGCAGGACCGGTCGGCCGGACTCCCGTGCCCGGTGCGCGGTCCGCGGCCGGTTCACCCGAAGGCGGAGGTCGCTCGTCGGTCACGTGATCGCCTCAGTAGCCGTAGCTGCCGCCGATCGAGAAGAGCATGCCCCAGAGCAGGAACGAGAGGAGTGCGATGCCGACTCCGACGAAGCCCAGGATCAGGCCCGTCAGCCACATCCCCTTCGCGGCAGGCTCCTTGCTGCGGCCGAGGAAGCCGAGCACGACCGCCGCGGCCGGCACGAAGAGCTGCAGCACCCCGCCGACGAACGGGATGAACACGATCGGCGATCCGATGACGCCGATGATGCCCGCGATGAGCGAGATCAGGCTGAGTACCGGCGTGGGCTTGGACGGCGCCGGAGTGCCGGCCGCGCCGTACCCGCCGTACCCGCCGGTCGGGGGCACGGGCCCGGTGCCGCCGACCGCGCTCGGCGGCGCAGCGTCGAACGGCCCGCCGACCGGCGGCACGGCGGCCGACGGGGCGCCGTAGGGCGTGGCCGGTGCTCCGGGTGCGGCCGGTGGTCCGGGCGGCGCCGGCGGTGGAACCGGCGCGCTCGGCGGCTCGGGCGCGCTCGGCGGCTCGGGCGTCATGGGCGGCTCCGGTGCCTCCGGCGGCTCCGCGGGCACGGTCGGCTCGATCGGCTCCGCTGGCACGGTCGGCTCGCCCGGCTCCGCGGGCACCGTCGGCTCGCCCGGCTCCGCGGGCACGGCGGGCTCGGCCGGCTCCACCGGGACCGTCGGTTCCGTCGGTGACGGCGGTGCCGGTTCCTTCGGCTGGTCCGGGTTGGTGGGATCGCTCATGCCGAGCCCCTTCCGTGCTGCGGGTGGATCAGTACGTGGTGACGGTTCCGCTGCTGATCGCGGCACCGAGGATCGCGAACCAGACGATCGCGAAGATGATGCCCACGACCAGGCCGACGTAGCCGATGATGAGACCCGCGATCGCGAGGCCGCGGCCCTGCTCGCCGGTCTTCTTGATCTGGCTCAGCGCGATGTGGCCGGTGATGATCGCCACGAGCGAGATGAAGAACGCCGACACCAGCGAGACGATCGCGAGGACGTTGGTCTTCTGCGTCGCCGGTGCAGCGTACGAGGGAGTGGCACCGTACGACGGCGCCGGCTGGGCCGGCGGCGCGGGCGGCGGGACGTTCGACGCGTTCGGATCGGGCGTGTTGGAGTCGGTCATGCTGCGGTTTCCTCTCGTGCAAGCGGGGACCCGGCCATGCTGGCAGCGCCGCGAGGTGCTGTCAACGCTCACGGCGCGGGTCGTCTGCCCCGCGATCGCGGGGTTTCTCGCTCACCATAGCGCGCAGCGGGGTCGTCCCGCGTGGGCACAAGTGCCCATGGCCACGTCGGCGGTCATCAGCTCTGGATGTCCGTCACCGGGAGGGTCGAATCCGCGCCGAACTCCAGCGACGACGGCGCGTGTCCGGCCATGACGAGCCGAGCGCCGAGCGCGGCGATCATCGCGCCGTTGTCGGTGCAGAGCGAGAGCGGCGGGATGCGCAGCGCGATGCCCGCGGCATCCGCCCTCGCCTCGGCCACCTCGCGCAGGCGTCGGTTCGCCACGACGCCGCCGCCGAGCAGCAGCCGGGGCACGCCGAGGTCGGTGCACGCGGCGATCGCCTTCGACACGAGGACGTCGACGACGGCTTCGCGGAAGCTCGCCGCGACGTCGGCGAGCGGGACGGGCTCACCCGAGGCCTCGCGCTGCTCGACCCATCGCGCGACGGCGGTCTTGAGTCCGGAGAACGAGAAGTCGTAGCGGTGGCGCTCCAGGTCCTTCGGTCGGGTGAGCCCGCGCGGGAACCGGATCGCGTCCGGATCGCCTCCGACGGCGGCGCGGTCGATCTCGGGGCCGCCCGGGTACGGCAGGCCGAGGAGCCGCGCCACCTTGTCGAACGCCTCCCCCGCGGCGTCGTCGATCGTCTCGCCGAGCAGCTCGACGTCGGAGTCGAGGTCGCGCACGAGCAGCAGGGAGGTGTGCCCGCCGGAGACGAGCAGCGCGACGCTCGGCGTCTCGAGCGGGCGGTCGCCGATGAGGTCGGCGCCCACGTGCCCGACGAGGTGGTTGACGGCGTAGACCGGCTTCTCGAGGGAGAGCGCCAGCGCCTTGGCGGCACCGACGCCCACCATGAGCGCCCCCGCGAGGCCGGGACCGTTCGTCACGGCGACCGCGTCGAGGTCGGCGAGGTCGACGGATGCCTCGTCGAGCGCGGCCCGGATGGTCGGGCCGAGCGCCTCTAGGTGCGCCCTCGCCGCCACCTCGGGCACGACGCCGCCGTAGCGGGCGTGCTCGTCCATCGACGACGCGATCGCGTTGGCGAGGAGTTCGGTGCCGCGCACGATGCCGACGCCGGTCTCGTCGCAGGACGTCTCGATGCCGAGCACGAGCGGCGCGTCGCGGTTCACCGGGCTCCTCCTGGTATGGCGTCGGCCGGACCGGGCGGCCGCGGCGAGTCGGGGTCGACCCCGCCCTCCGCCGGGCGGGTCATCGCCGGGGGGACGTCGAGCCGCATGGTGATCGCGTCGATGCCGTCGGGTCGGTAGTAGGCACGCCGCACGCCGATCTCGATGAAGCCGAGGGAGGCGTACAGCCCGCGCGCCGGCGTGTTGTCGGCGCGCACCTCGAGGAACAGCTCGGCGGCGCCGCGTCGCCGGGCCTCGCCGATCAGCGCGTGCATGAGCGCGCGACCGAGTCCGGTCCCGCGATGGGACTCGTCGACCGCGATGGTCTGGATGTCGCCCTGCCCGGAACCGCTGGGCGCGAGCAGCCCGGCGTACGCCACCGGCTCGCCGGGCCGGGCATCGTCGACGGCGACGAGGTAGTACGCGTGCGCCGACGCGAGTTCGCTCCGCATCGCGGACTCGGGCCACGCGTCCGTCGGGAACGTGGCCTGCTCGATCCGCATGATGGCGTCGAGGTCGTCGGGCGTCGCCCGGCGCAGCAGGAGGCTCATCGGAGCACCCGCTTGCCCGCAGACGGCGTCACGTCGGGCGCTCGGAGGTAGAGCGCCTCGTCGTCGGCGACCGGGAGCCGCCCGGTCGCGACGGCGAGCTCTGCCACGAGCCCGAGTGAACCGGCCGAGACGGTGTCGGCATCGAGGCGGATGCCGCGGGGTGCGGGCACCGCGTCCCGCGGCTCGAGGCGCGGCGCCTCGAGCCGGACGGGAAGGCCATCGCCGTCGAGGCCGTCGTAGTCGGTCACGGCCGACTCGCGTCGCCGGGCGTCGGTCACGACCTGGAGGCGCCCGGCGCCGCCGTCCGCGTACCAGGCGTGCGCGATGGCGTCGTGGCTCACGACCGGCACCACGGGGCGACCGATGCCGAGCGCGAAGGCCCGCGCGGCCGCGATGCCCACCCGGAGCCCCGTGAACGGACCGGGCCCCATGCCCGCGGCGACCCTCGAGAGGTCGGCCGGGCGCACGCCGGCGCGCGAAAGCACGTCGCGGATCGCGTCGCCGATGAGCTCGGCGTGGCGCATGGTGTCGTTCGTGCCGCGCTCGGCGAGGATCCCGCCGGCGAGGTCGACCACGGCGACGCTCGTCCCGGTGGACGTGTCGATCGCGAGGAGCATGGCATCAAGCCTAGACGCGGGCCGCCGAGCGGCCGCCGGGAACGGTGCCGACGCGCGCCGTGCTCACTCCTCGAGCTGCGGCTGGACCGCGAACGGCGTGCCCGCCCAGCGCGGGCCGTGGCCCAGGAGCTCCACGCTGCGGGGTTCGTCCTCGTCGAGCTCGGCGTCGAGTCCGCCCCCGACGTCGCCACCGTCCTCGCCCGCGTCGCCGCCGTCCGGTCCCGCGTCGCCGCCTCCGTCGTGGCCGCGGCGCCTGGCGATGACGATCTCGAGCCACGACTCGCTGACGTCGTCGAGCAGGCCGGCGCCCCACTCGACGACGACGACCGAGTTCCGGAAGTCGAGGTCGAGGTCCTCGAGCTCCGCGGCGCTGGCGAGGCGGTACGCGTCGACGTGCACGAGGGGCGCGCCGCCGACGAGGCTCGGGTGGGTGCGGGCGAGCACGAAGGTCGGGCTCTGCACCGGTCCGCGGACGCCGAGGCCCGCGCCGATGCCGCGCGTGAGCGTCGTCTTCCCCGCCCCGAGCGGGCCGGTGAGCACGACGAGATCGCCGGCCCGGAGCATCCGCCCGAGTTCGAGGCCGAACGCCTCCATCGCCTCCGTGTCGGGGATGGACCGGCGCATCACGCGCCTCCGACGTGGGTGCGCGGCACACGCGGCCCGATGCGCGTGACGATCTCGTAGCCGATCGTGTCGGCGGCATCGCCCCACTCCTCGGCCGACGGCGCGCCGCCTGCCGGGTCGCCGAAGAGCACCACGTCATCGCCGACGGCGACCTCGGTCTCCCCCACGTCGACGAGGAACTGGTCCATCGCGACGCGACCGGCGATCCGGTGCCTGGTTCCCCCGATCACGACCTCGGCGCGACCGGATGCCTGTCGCGGCACGCCGTCCGCGTATCCGAGGGGTACGAGCGCGAGCGTCGTCGGATGCGGGGCCCGCCACGTGTAGCCGTACGAGGCGCCCGTGCCGGGCTCGACGCGACGCACGGCGGCGATCCGCCCGCGGAGGGTCATCGCCGGCGTCAGCCCGAGGTCTGCGGCGGTCGTGCCGTCGCCGAAGGGCGGCACGCCGTAGATCCCGATCCCGATCCGGACCATGTCCAGTCGCGCCTCCGGCATGCGCAGCGCGGCGGCGGTCGACGCGAGGTGACGCACCTCCGGAGCGAGGCCCGCGCGCTCTGCGGCGGCAACGCCGTCGAGGAACGTGGAGAGCTGGGCGGCGTCCTCGGCGGGCGAGGCGTTCGCGAGGTGGCTGAAGAGGCCGCGGATGCGCACGCGTCCCTCCGCCTCGAGCGTCGCCGCGCGCGCGACGACGTCGTCCCAGTCGCCGCGGAGGATGCCGTTCCGGCTGAGGCCGGTGTCGAGCTTGAGGTGCACGTTCGCGACGCGGCCGACGGATGCCGCGGCATCCGCCATCGACTCGAGCTGGGCGAGCGAGGAGGCGCCGAGGTCGATGTCGTGGGCGATCGCGGCGTCGAAACGCGCGGCGGGGTCGTGCAGCCAGGCGAGCACCGGGGCCTCGATCCCGGCGTCGCGCAGCGCGAGCGCCTCGTCGAGGTCGGCGACGCCGAGGCGGTCGGCTCCGCCCGCGAGGGCCGCGCGGGCGACGCGGACCGCTCCGTGGCCGTACGCATCGGCCTTGACGACGGCCATGACGCCGGCCGGCGCGACCGTCGAGGCGATCGAGGCGACGTTGTCTCGAACGGCGTCGAGGTCGACGACCGCCTCGCGGAACGGCGAACGGACGTGGCGGGGATTCACTCTGGCTCCTGGACGGGGTAGGGGGCTGCGAGCGCCTCTCGCGAGGTCGTGGCGCGTCCGACGCCGCGTTCGAGCACGACGAAGGCGCTGGCGATGCCGGCGTCGTGGCTCATCGACAGGTGCACCCGGTCGATGCCGAGCGCCGCGACGTGCGCCGACAGCGCGCCCGAGAGGGCGAAGTCGGGGTTGCCGTCCGCGTCCTGCACGATGCGCATGTCGTGCCAGCGGATGACGGCGTGGCCGCCGAGGGCCTTGATCAACGCCTCCTTCGCCGCGAACCGGGCGGCGAGGGACCGGGCCGGGCGCTCGCGTTCGCTCTCAGCGAACAGGCGCTCGCGAAGGGCGGGCGTGCGCTCCAACGATCGCGCGAAGCGCGCGATGTCGACCACGTCGATGCCGATGCCCGCGATCACTCGTCCCTCTCCGACCTCACGGTTCGAGTCTGCCGCACGGGCGGGGCGGGCGGGTGCCGGACCTGCCGACGCCCGCCCCTCCCTCACTCGACCGTGACCGACTTCGCGAGGTTGCGCGGCTGGTCGACGTCGAGGCCCTTCGCCTGCGAGAGCTCCATCGCGAAGATCTGCAGCGGCACGACGGCGAGCAGCGGTTCGAACAGCGGCCCCGCGAGCGGGATGCGGATGACCTCGTCGGCGAACGGCAGCACGGCGGCATCGCCCGCCTCGGCGATCGCGATGACGCGCGCACCGCGCGCCCGGATCTCCTGGATGTTCGAGACGACCTTCGGGTGCAGGTTGGCCGATCCGCGCGGACTCGGCACGACCACGAACACCGGCTGACCCGGTTCGATGAGCGCGATCGGGCCGTGCTTCAGCTCGCCGGCGGCGAAGCCCTCGGCGTGGATGTACGCGAGCTCCTTGAGCTTCAGGGCGCCCTCGAGGGCGATGGGGTAGCCGACGTGGCGGCCGAGGAACAGCACCGATCGGGTGTCGCTCATCCAGTGCGCGAGTTCGCCGACCCGGTCGGCCTGCTCGAGCACGGTCTCGATCTTGGCGGGGATCGCCTGGAGCTCGGCGAGGTGGGCGGCCAGCTCGCCCTCGGCCAGCGTCCCGCGCACGCGGGCGAGGTGCAGCCCGAAGAGGTAGAGCGCGGTGATCTGCGCCACGAACGCCTTGGTCGACGCGACCGCCACCTCCGGCCCGGCGTGCGTGTAGACCACGGCGTCGGACTCGCGAGGGATCGTCGCGCCCTGCGTGTTGCAGACCGAGATGGTCCGAGCGCCCTGCTCGCGCGCGTACTTGACCGCCATGAGCGTGTCCATGGTCTCGCCCGACTGGCTGATCGAGACCACGAGCGTGTGCTCGTCGATGACCGGGTCGCGGTAGCGGAACTCGTGGCTGAGCTCGACCTCGACCGGCACGCGCGCCCACTGCTCGATCGCGTACTTCGCGACCATGCCCGCGTAGGCGGCCGTGCCGCACGCGATCACGGTGATGCGGCGGACGTCGCGGAGCTCGTCGTCCCCGAAGCCCTCCAGTTCCGGGATCGACACGACGCCGTCCACGACGCGACCGCGGATCGTGTTCGCGACCGCCTCGGGCTGCTCCGAGACCTCCTTGCGCATGAACGACGACCAGCCGCCCTTCTCGGCGGCCGACGCGTCCCACGCCACATCGAACGGCTCGACCTCGACGACCGCGCCGTCGAAGTCGGTCACGGTCACGCCGTCGGCCGTGATCGCGACGATCTGGTCCTGGCCGATCGCGACGGCCCGCTTGGTGAACTCGACGAAGGCCGCGACATCCGATCCCAGGAAGTTCTCGCCGTCGCCGAGGCCGATGACCAGCGGCGAGTTGCGCCGCGCACCGACCACGAGGCCCGGCTCGTCCCGGTGCACGGCGAGGAGCGTGAACGCGCCCTCGAGCTGGGCGACGGTGAGCCGGAACGCCTCGCGCAGGTCGCCGGTCTCGCGGTAGAGCTCGCCGAGGAGCACGGCCGCGACCTCGGTGTCGGTCTCGGACTCGAACGTGGCGCCCCGTCCGAGGAGCGCCTCCTTCAGTTCGGAGAAGTTCTCGATGATGCCGTTGTGGATCAGTGCCAGCCGCCCCTCGTCACCGAGGTGCGGGTGCGCGTTGCGGTCGGTGGGGCCGCCGTGCGTCGCCCACCGCGTGTGGCCGATGCCGGTGCCGCCCCGGTGGACCGGGTGGCGTTCGAGCTCGTCGGCGAGCACCTGGAGCTTGCCCGCGCGCTTGGCGAACTCGATCTCGCCCTCGTCTCCGACGACGGCCACGCCGGCCGAGTCGTAGCCGCGGTATTCGAGACGGCGGAGACCGCCCATGAGGACGTCGAGGCTGTTGCGCTCTCCGACGTATCCGACGATTCCACACATGGGCTCGATTGTAGCCACGCGCGACTGGGCGACCGCCGGGCGCCCCCGGGCCGTTCCGACCGCCGCCGGCGCTGCTGGGCCGGCGCCCGGACGCGCCGCTGCCGGCGCACTAGACTGTGCCGGTGCCCGATCCGCAGAGCCCGTCGACGCACACGCCGCAGACCTCCCCGTTCGTCGAACTCGACCGCGCCTCATGGGCGGCCCTCGCGCCGTCCATGCCGTCGCCCCTCCGCGAGACCGAGATCGTGCAGCTCCGCGGCCTCGGCGAACCGCTCGACCCCCGCGAGGTCTCCGAGGTCTACCTCCCGCTCAGTCGGCTGCTCAACCTCTACGTCGGCGGAACGAAGGCGTTGCACGAGGTCACGAGCACGTTCCTCCGCGAGCGCTTCGAGTCGACGCCGTTCGTCATCGGCGTCGCCGGCTCCGTCGCGGTCGGCAAGTCGACCATCGCACGCCTGCTCCGCGAACTCCTGGCGCGCTGGGAGCACACGCCGCGTGTGGAGCTGGTCACCACCGACGGGTTTCTCTACCCGAACGCCGAGCTGGAGCGGCGCGGACTCATGGCGCGCAAGGGCTTCCCCGAGTCCTATGACCGTCGTGCGCTGCTGCGCTTCGTGAGCGACGTCAAGGCCGGCGCGCCCGAGGTGCGCTCCCCGTTCTACTCGCACCTCGCGTACGACATCGTGCCCGACGCGCAGATCACCGTGCGGCGTCCCGACGTGCTCATCATCGAGGGCCTCAACGTCCTCCAGCCGCCCGGGCCGGGGCACCGGCTCGCGGTCAGCGACCTGTTCGACTTCACCATCTACGTCGACGCGCGCACGCGCGACATCGCCCGCTGGTACGAGGAGCGCTTCCTGAAGCTCCAGCGCGGGGCGTTCTCGAACCCCCGATCGTACTTCCACCGGTACGCGAGCCTCACCGAGGACGAGGCGCGAGCCCGGGCGCGCTCAATCTGGCAGTCGATCAACGAGCCGAACCTGCTGCAGAACATCCGGCCGACCCGGTCGCGCGCGTCGCTCGTGCTGCGGAAGGACGCCGACCACACGGTGTCGAGCGTGCTGCTTCGCAAGCTCTGAGGCGCCGCCATCGACGGCGCACCGGGCGAACGGATGCCGCGGGCCCGGCGTCAGCGCGAGAGCCGCTCCCGCACGATGGCGGCGAGCCGGTTCGCGTGCGCCTCGGCATCGGCCTGGTCGGCGGCCTCGACCATGACCCGCACCATCGGCTCGGTGCCCGAGGGTCGGAGCAGCACCCGGCCGGTGTCGCCGAGCTCGGCCTCGACCTCGCGCACGGCCTCGGCGATGACGGCGTCGTCGGCGAAGCCGTGGTGGTCGATGTCGCGGACGTTCACGAGCACCTGCGGGTAGACGGTCATGATGGAGGCGAGCTCGGCCAGCGTCTTCCCGGTCCGGGCCATCTCGGCCACGAGGTGCAGCCCGGTGAGCACGCCGTCGCCGGTCGTGGCGAACTCGGTCATGATGACGTGACCGGACTGCTCGCCGCCGAGGGCGTACCCGCCCGCGGTGAGCGCTTCGAGCACGTACCGGTCGCCGACCTTCGTCTCGATCACGCGGATGCCGCGATCGGCCATCGCGCGCTTCAGCCCGAGGTTCGACATCACGGTCACCACCAGCGTGTCGTCGGTGAGCGTGCCGCGCTCGTGCATCGAGACGGCGAGGATCGCCATGATGCGGTCACCGTCGACCACGTTGCCCTCGGCGTCGATCGCGAGGCATCGGTCGGCGTCGCCGTCGTGCGCGATGCCGATGTCGGCGCGGTGCTCGAGCACCGCCTGCCGGAGGAAGTCCAGGTGCGTCGAACCCACGCCGTCGTTGATGTTCATGCCGTCGGGGTCGGCCCCGATCACGATCACCTCGGCGCCGGCGTCGCGGAACGTCTCGGGTGATACGCCGGCCGCGGCGCCGTGCGCGCAGTCGAGGACGACCTTGAGCCCGTCGAGACGAGCCGGCAGCGTCCCGAGCAGGTGGACGACGTAGCGGTCCTCGGCGTCCGCGAAGCGGCGGATGCGACCGACGCCGTCGCCGGTCGGGGCGAGCTTCTGCTTGCCGAGGTAGGACTCGATGCGGTCCTCGACCTCGTCGGGGAGCTTCGTGCCGCCGAGCGAGAAGAACTTGATCCCGTTGTCGGGGGCGGGGTTGTGCGAGGCCGAGATCATCACGCCGAAGTCGGCGGCGATGCTGTCGATCAGGAACGCCGTCGCGGGCGTCGGGATCACTCCGGCGTCGAGCACGTCGACGCCCGAACTCGCGAGACCGGCCGAGACGGCGGCGGTCAGGAACTCGCCGGAGACGCGGGGGTCGCGCGCGACGATCGCCACCGGCCGTCGGCCGGCGGCACGCAGTTCGTCGGCGTGGCGTCCCTGCGTGAGGACGGCCGCAGCCGCCTGGGCGAGGCCCAGGGCCAGGTCAGCCGTGAGTTCACGGTTGGCCAGGCCCCGGACCCCGTCGGTTCCGAAGAGCCGAGGCATCCAGTGATCCGAAGACTTAGCGCTTCGAGAACTGGGGCGCCTTGCGGGCCTTCTTGAGACCGGCCTTCTTGCGCTCGATGACGCGGGCGTCGCGCGTGAGGAAGCCGGCCTTCTTGAGGGTCGGCCGGTTGTTCTCGCGGTCGATCTCGTTGAGCGCACGGGCGATCGCGAGGCGGAGCGCACCGGCCTGGCCCGAGGGGCCGCCGCCGGTGATGCGCGCGATCACGTCGTACGAGCCGGTGAGCTCGAGCACGGTGAACGGGTCGGTGATGAGCTGCTGGTGGAGCTTGTTCGGGAAGTAGTCCGCGAACTCACGGCCGTTGACCGTGATGGTGCCCGCACCCGGCACGACGCGCACGCGCGCGATGGCCTGCTTGCGGCGGCCGACGGCCGCGCCCGAGACGTTCAGCACGGGACGCGCCGCAGGGGCGGCGGCCGGAGCCGACTCGGTGGTGTAGCTCTCAGGAGCCTGGTCGATCTGGTCTGCGATCTTCGCCATGGTGGTGTCTGAGTCCTTTTCGCTCGGCGCCGGGCTTACTGGGCGACCTGGGTGAGGGTGTACGGCTTCGGCTGCTGGGCCGCGTGCGGGTGCTCCGGGCCGGCGTAGACCTTCAGCTTCTTGATCTGGGCGCGGCCGAGCGAGTTCTTCGGCAGCATGCCGCGGATCGCCTTCTCGACGGCGCGGACGGGGTTCTTCTCGAGGAGCTCGGCGTAGCCGACGGCCTTCAGGCCGCCCGGGTAGCCGGAGTGGCGGTACGCCTTCTTCTGCTCGAGCTTCTGGCCGGTGAGGGCCACCTTGCCGGCGTTGACGATGATGACGAAGTCGCCGGTGTCGACGTGGTTGGCGAAGATCGCCTTGTGCTTGCCGCGGAGGATCGAGGCGGCGTGGCTCGCGAGACGGCCGAGCACGATGTCGGTGGCGTCGATGACGACCCAGTCGCGCTGGATCTCGTTCGCCTTCGGGGTGTAGGTGCGCGTCACAGTAGTGCTGCTTTCTGATCGAGTGAGGGGTTCGTGAATCCCGCTCCGGTGGGGGTTCTCCCGCGATGCGGGTGGAACGCTCCGGTGGAGGGCTCAACATCGGGTACCGACGCAGTCGACGGCACCAAAGGGAAATCTTAGCCGACGAGGTCGTTCACGTGCAATTCGCGCCGTGCCCGCGTCTGCTCCGCGCGAGCGGCGAGCTCGTCGTCCGGCGGGTAGCCGACCTCCGTCAGCGTGAGGCCCTTGGCCGGGAGCACCTTGAAGGCGCTGGTGCGTTCACGCGCCTGCATGAGCTCCGCCGGCCCCGAGACATCCAGTCGCCCCTCCCCCACGGCGAGGCACGCGCCGACGAGCGCGCGCACCATCGAATGGCAGAACGCGTCGGCCTGCAGCGAGGCGACGAGTACCCCGTCGGCACCGCGACGCCAACGGTACGACTGCAGGGTGCGGATCGTCGTGGCCTCCTCGCGCGGCTTGCAGAACGCGGCGAAGTCGCCGAGCCCCAGCAGGGTCTGCGCCGCGACATCCATCGCATCGGCGTCGAGCGTCCGCGGAACCCAGACCGTGCGGTGCCGCTGCAGGGGGTCCCGTAGGGCCCCGAGGTCGGCGAGTCGGTAGTCGTACCGTCGCCAGATCGCCGAGAAGCGCGCGTCGAAGCCCGCGGGGGCGGGGCGCGCGGAGCGGACGACGACGTCGTCGTCGGAGGAACCGAGGATGCCGCTGAGCCGCCGCACGAGGACGGCGTACGGCTCCTCGGCGCCCGCACCCGCAGCGTCGCCGCGCCTCGGTCGTGTCACTGCCGCGAAGGCCTCGGGGTCGACGTCGAGGTGCGCGACCTGCCCGATGGCGTGCACGCCCGCGTCGGTCCGGCCGGCCACGACCAGCCGCGGCGCCGCACCCTCGCGTCGTAAGAGCGTCGCGAGCGCCTCCTCGAGCACGCCCTGGACGGTGCGGAGCGCGGGCTGCCGGCTCCACCCGGCGAACCCCGTGCCCTGGTAGGCGAGGTCCAGCCGGATCCGCAGCGTCATCCCCGTGTCCACGCAGGCAAGCCTACGGTGCGCGCCGGAGCGTCCCCCGAACGCACGGAACCCCCGCCAGCGAGCGCTGCGGGGGTTCCGGGTGCGTGGATGCGCGGGCTACTTCGCCTCGGCGGCCTCGGTCTCCTCGGCGGGAGCCTCGGCCGACTCCTCCGACGCCTCGGCGCCGGCGGCCTCGTCGACCGCGGCCTCGGCCTCGGTCACCTCGGGCTCGGGCGTCTCGGCCGGGGTCTCCTCGGCGGGGGCCTCGTCGGCGGCCGGCTTCGCGGCGCGCTGCTTCGGCTGGACCGGCTCGAGCACGAGCTCGATCACGGCCATGGGCGCGTTGTCGCCCTTGCGGTTGCCGATCTTGGTGATGCGGGTGTAGCCGCCCTCACGGTCGGCGACCTGGGGCGCGATGATCGCGAACAGCTCGTGGACGACCGCCTTGTCGCCGATGACGGCGAGCACGCGACGACGCGCGTGGAGGTCGCCGCGCTTGGCGAACGTGATCAGGCGCTCGGCGAACGGACGCAGGCGCTTGGCCTTGGTCTCCGTCGTCGTGATCCGCTTGTGCGTGAACAGCGCGGCGGCGAGGTTAGCGAGCAGCAGGCGCTCGTGCGCGGGTCCGCCTCCGAGGCGGGGGCCCTTGGTGGGCTTCGGCATGGTTCGTTATCTCCAGTGGTGTGGGGTTGGTGCGGCCCGTGGCCTGCTAGTTCTCGTCGTCGAAGCCCGTGTAGAAGTGGGCGCCGTCGAAGCCGGGGACCGAGTCCTTGAGCGAGAGGCCCATCTCGGTGAGCTTGTCCTTGACCTCGTCGACCGACTTCTGGCCGAAGTTGCGGATGTTCATCAGCTGCGACTCCGACAGGGCCACCAGCTCGGACACCGTGTTGATGCCCTCGCGCTTGAGGCAGTTGTAGGAGCGGACCGACAGGTCGAGGTCCTCGATCGGGATCGACAGCTCGCTCGAGAGCACGGCGTCGACCGGCGCGGGGCCGATCTCGATGCCCTCGGCGGCGCTGTTGAGCTCCCGGGCGAGGCCGAACAGCTCGACGAGCGTGCGGCCGGCCGAGGCGATGGCGTCGCGCGGCGAGATCGCCGGCTTGGTCTCGACGTCGACCACGAGGCGGTCGAAGTCGGTGCGCTCGCCGGCACGGGTGGCCTCGACGCGGTAGGTGACCTTCAGGACCGGGGAGTAGATCGAGTCGACCGGGATCTGGCCGGCCTCGGAGTACTCGTTGCGGTTCTGGCTGGCCGAGACGTAGCCGCGGCCTCGCTCGATCGTGAGCTCGAGCTCGAACTTCGCCGAGTCGTTGAGCGTCGCGATGACCAGCTCCGGGTTGTGCACCTCGACACCCGCGGGGGCGGAGATGTCGGCGGCGGTGACCTCGCCCGAGCCCTGCTTGCGCAGGTAGGCGGTGATCGGCTCGTCGTGCTCGCTGGAGACGACCAGGTTCTTGATGTTGAGGATGATCTCGGTGACATCCTCCTTCACGCCCGGGACGGTCGAGAACTCGTGGAGCACGCCGTCGATGCGGATGCTCGTCACGGCTGCGCCGGGGATCGAGGAGAGGAGGGTGCGGCGGAGCGAGTTCCCCAGGGTGTAACCGAAGCCCGGCTCGAGGGGCTCGATCACGAAACGCGAACGGAACTCCGAGATGTTCTCTTCGGTGAGCGTCGGACGCTGTGCGATCAGCACGGTGTGATTCCTTTCGGCAGGGTGTCCGCTATATGACACCTGCGAGTTCGAGGATCTTGAGTTGTTGAGAGAACGGGACTCCGTCGGCCGGAGGGCGCACGGATGCGCGGCCCCCCGGCCGACGGCTCGGAGAACTAGACGCGGCGGCGCTTCGGCGGGCGGCAGCCGTTGTGCGCCTGCGGCGTCACGTCGTTGATGCTGCCGACCTCGAGGCCCGCGGCCTGGAGCGAGCGGATCGCGGTCTCACGGCCCGAGCCGGGGCCCTTGACGAAGACGTCGACCTTCTTCATGCCGTGCTCCTGCGCCTGGCGCGCGGCCGACTCGGCGGCGAGCTGCGCGGCGAACGGGGTCGACTTGCGCGAGCCCTTGAAGCCGACGCCACCGGAGGAGGCCCAGCTGATCACGGCACCGGTCGTGTCGGTGATCGACACGATGGTGTTGTTGAACGTCGACTTGATGTGGGCCTGGCCCACGGCGATGTTCTTCTTTTCCTTCTTGCGCGGCTTGCGAGTAGCCGCCTTGGGTGCTGCCATGTTCGAAATCTCCTAGATCTTGGCGCGAGCGGTTACTTGCGGCCGGGCTTCTTCTTGCCGGCGACGGTGCGCTTCGGACCCTTGCGGGTGCGAGCGTTGGTCTTGGTGCGCTGACCGCGGACCGGGAGACCGCGACGGTGGCGGATGCCCTCGTAGGAGCCGATCTCGACCTTGCGGCGGATGTCGGCGGCGACCTCGCGGCGGAGGTCGCCCTCGACCTTGTAGGTCCCCTCGATGTGGTCGCGGAGGGCGACGAGCTGGTCGTCGCTGAGGTCCTTGACGCGGATGTTCCCGTCGATGCCGGTCGCCACGAGGGTCTCCAGCGCGCGGGTACGGCCGACGCCGTAGATGTAGGTCAGTGCGATCTCCACGCGCTTCTCGCGCGGGATGTCGACTCCTGCCAGACGTGCCATGTTGGCTGCTCCTGTTGGATGTGTCGGAGGTGTGGAGCACTCCCGGTGCCTCGGCCTCCGTCCGAGGGTGTCCCCCGCGCGTCAGCGCGGGTTCGTGGGTGTGCCGGTTCTCGATCGCGTCGGCGCGGGACTAGCCCTGGCGCTGCTTGTGGCGCGGGTTCTCGCAGATCACCATGACGCGGCCGTGGCGGCGGATGACCTTGCACTTGTCGCAGATGCGCTTGACGCTGGGGTTGACCTTCACAGTCGTGGTTCCTTTTTTTCGCTGTCCTCGTACCCGCGGGGTGCCGCGGGCCGTTACTTTCCGACAGGCCTACTTGTAGCGGTAGACGATGCGGCCGCGGGTCAGGTCGTACGGGCTCAGCTCCACGATCACGCGGTCCTCGGGGAGGATGCGGATGTAGTGCTGGCGCATCTTTCCGGAGATGTGGGCGAGCACCTTGTGCCCGTTGGTCAGCTCCACCCGGAACATCGCGTTCGGGAGTGCCTCGATGACCGAGCCTTCGATCTCGATGACGCCGTCTTTCTTGGCCATAGCCTCACTATCGCTTGGAGTTGGGGTTGTCGGTCGTGCGATGATGATGCACGACCTCGGCAGGACCCATCGGGCATGCCGAAGCGGGCGTGCAAAACACCAAGGGTCAACTATAGGCGAATCGTCCTCGATTCGCCAGTCGAGCCGCGTGTCAGCTTGCGGTGCGCCGCGCGACGACCTCGACGAGGCGATCGTGCAGCGGATGCCCCGGCTCGATCCCGCACACCTCGCGCACGAACGTCGCCGCGACATCCGTGCCCAGCCGCTCCTGCAGCTCGACGCTCTCGGGGTCGGTCGGGACGTCGAACCCGAGCGCCGCCTCGACCGCGGCGAGCAGCCCGTCGACCGGCAGCCCGCGCTCGGCGAGCTCGGCGGCCGGGGCGATGAATCGCTCGCGACGCGACAGCTTGCGGAGCGGCTGCCGGCCGACCCGCTCGACCGTGTCGGGCAGTGCCTCGTTGCGGAAGCGCGCCAGGATGACCTCGCGGTACTCCGCCATCTCGCCCGTCCCGAACCCGTGCTTGGCCACGATGAGCGCAGACGTCTCGTGCAGGACCGCCTCGACGCGCTCCGCGACCGACGGGTCCGCGAGCGCCTCGGCGATCCGCGTGTGTCCGGCGAGGAAGCCGAAGTACGCCGTCGACGCGTGGCCCGTGTTCACGGTGAAGAGCTTCCGTTCGATGTACGGCCCGAGCCGATCGACGAAGTGCGCGCCCGGGATCACGGGCGGCGCGTCACCGAAGGGCGGCTCCTCGATCGCCCACTCCGAGAACGTCTCGACCGTGACGTCGAGCCCGGCGCCCTCGGGTTGGCCGGGCACGATGCGGTCGACGGCGGTGTTCGCGAACACCGCGCGGCGCTCGAGCTCGAGCCACTCGTCGGGCCCGGCGAGGTGCCGCGTCTCCTCGCGCAGCAGGCTCGTCGCGTCGATCGCATTCTCGCACGCCATGACCGCGAGCGGCGGCGCGTCGGGCGAGCGGTCGCGCAGCGCCTGCAGCACGTGCGGCGCGATGAACTTGAGGATGTTCGGGCCGACCGCCGTGGTGAGCACGTCGGCGTCGGCGAGCTCCGCGGCGAGGGCCGCGGCATCCGTCTGGGAGTTGACCGCGCGGTATCGGTCGACGACGAGGTCGCGCGCGCCGACGCCCACCTCGTGCACCGTGTAGTGATCGGATGCCGCGAGCGCGTCGATGAGATCGGCGTTCACGTCGGCGAAGACGACCTCGTACCCGGCATCGTGGAGCAGCAGTCCGATGAAGCCGCGACCGATGTTGCCGGCGCCGAAGTGGACGGCCTTCACGACTCGTTCACCTCGGAGAGGAGCGCGACGAGCTCGTCGGACGACCCGGCGGCGAGGAGCCTGGCGACCTCGTCCTCGTCGGAGAAGATCATCGCGATCTTCGAGAGGATCTCGAGGTGCTCGTCGCCGATCCCGGCGATGCCGACCACGAAGCGCGCCTGCTCGCCGCCCCAGTCGACGGGCTCGTCGTACCGGATGAAGGAGAGCGCCGAGCGGAGGATCTGGTCCTTCGCGTCGTTCGTGCCGTGCGGGATGGCGAGCCAGTTCCCCATGTAGGTGGAGACGCTGCCCTCGCGCTCGAGCATCGAGTCGACGTACTCGGGGCGCACCGCGCCCGCCTCGACGAGGATCGCGCCCGCCGCGCGGATCGCCTCCTCGCGGCTCGCAGCGGCAGGGGCCAGGCGGACGTCGCCGGGCGACAGGATCTGGTCGGTCATGGGATGCTCCTTCTTCCTCATCGCGTCTTCGTGGTCGGGTCGGTCGGTGGTCTCCGGTCGGCTGCCCTGCGGGCCCGGGTGGCGGATGACGCGACCGCCCGAGCCGCGGCCGTCGCGTGATGCGCGGCCGCGACCCGGGCGTCGCGTCATCCCGTGGAGTGCGTCAGCGGACGCCCTCCGACTCCAGGAGGTTCACGATCTCGTCGTACTTCGGCGAGTTCATGAAGTTCTCGACGGACACGTGGAGCGCGCTCGGCGACTGCAGCTTCGCCCGCTCGGTCAGGTCCTGGTGCGTGATGACCAGGTCGACGTCGTCGGACAGGTTCGCGATCGCCTTGTTGGTGACCGTGACGCTGTCGATGCCCGCCTTCTTGATCTTGTTGCGCAGGACCGTGGCGCCCATCGCGCTCGAGCCCATGCCCGCGTCGCAGGCGAAGACGATCGAGTGGACCGGCTTGTGCTCGAACGCCGCCCGCTCGCCCTCCTCGACGAGGCCGGCACCGGCCGCCACGCCCTCGGACTGCAGGCCCGAGAGCACGCTCGACTCCTTGCCCTTGTTCGCCTCGGTCTGCGCGATCGCCGCCGACAGGTCGCCGGCGTTCTCCTTCGCGAGGTCCCGCTTGCGGCTGGCACGGAGGATGATCGCGGAGATCACGAACGACACCGTCGCCGCCAGCACCACCGACAGGATGACGCCCACGTAGCTGTCGGACGCGGTCTGGATGAGCACCGCGAAGATGCTGCCCGGCGCCGCCGGCGCGCGGAGGCCGCTCGAGAAGATCACGTTCGTCGCCACGCCGGTCATGCCGCCCGCGATGGCCGCGATGATGAGCAGCGGCTTCATCAGCACGTACGGGAAGTAGATCTCGTGGATGCCGCCCAGGAACTGGATGATGATCGCGCCCGGTGCGCTCGCCTTGGCGAGGCCCACGCCGAAGATCGCGAATGCGAGCAGGATGCCGAGGCCCGGGCCGGGGTTGGCCTCGATGAGGAACAGGATCGACTTGCCGGTCTCCTCCGACTGCTGCACGCCGAGCGGCGTGAACACGCCGTGGTTGATCGCGTTGTTGAGGAAGAGCACCTTCCCCGGCTCGACGAGGATCGACACCAGCGGGAGCAGACCCGCGAGCACCAGCCAGTTCACCGCGGCCTCGAGGCCGTTGCTCACGGCCTCGACGGCCGGCGCGAACGCGTAGAAGCCGACGAGCGCGAGCAGCATGCCGACGATGCCGGCGGAGAAGTTGTTGACCAGCATCTCGAAGCCGGCCTTGATCTTGCCCTCCCAGATGCGGTCGATCTGCTTCATGACCCACGCCGCGAGCGGGCCCATGATCATCGCGCCGATGAACATCGGGATGCCCGCGCCGACGATCACGCCGACGGTCGCGATGGTGCCGACGACGCCGCCGCGGGTGTCGTAGACCATCCGGCCGCCCATGTTCGCGATGAGCAGCGGCAGCAGGTAGGTGATCATCGGGCCGACGAGGCCGATGTTCTCCGTGCCGTCGGGACTCGGGAACCCGCCGATCTCCGGGATCGGGAAGGGTCCGACCTGGATGAAGAGCGCGGTGATGAATCCCCAGGCGATGAATGCCGCGATGTTCGGCATGATCATGCCGCTGAGGAAGGTGCCGAAGCGCTGGACGGCGACCCGGGCTCCACCCGGTCGCTTCGCCTCAGCTGACGTCGTCGTCATGATGCCTCCAGTGCTGGGTCACGGCACGGTCGTGCCGGTGGGGGTGGGTGCGGATTCGGCGGCCTCTCTCGCCGCCTGCTTCGCCTCGACCGCTCCCTCCGCGGCCAGGGCTGCCCGGGCGATGCGCTCGGCATCCTCCCGGGTGTACCGCGCGAGGGAGGCGCGGACGTCTGCGAGTGCCGATGGCGACATCGACAGGGTGGTTGCACCGAGGCCGACGAGGACCACGGCGAGGAGCGGGTCGGCAGCGGCCTCGCCGCAGATGCCGACGGGCTTGGCCAGGCGGCCGCCGGCGGCGCCGACCTCGGCGACGAGCCGGAGCACGGCCGGCGCCCACGGGTCCTGCAGGTTGGCGACGGTGCCGAGGAGCCGGTCGGCGGCCATCGTGTACTGGGTGAGGTCGTTCGTGCCGATCGACGCGAAGTCGGAGACCTCGAGCACGCGGTCGGCGATGAGCGCCGCCGACGGCGTCTCGACCATCACGCCGGCGGTCTTCAGGCCGAGCTCCCGGCAGAGTGCGGTGAAGTAGCGCGTCTCGTCGACGGTCGCGATCATCGGCGCCATGACCCAGAGGTCGGCGTTGGTGGCGGCGTCGGCCGCGGCGAGCGCGGTGAGCTGCTCGCGGAGGATGACCTCGGCATGGCGCAGGGCGCGGATGCCGCGGAGCCCGAGCGCCGGGTTCTCCTCCTCGGCGTCGTTGAGGAACGCGAGCGGCTTGTCGGCTCCCGCGTCGAGCACGCGCACGACGACCTTCTTCCCGGCGAACGCGGTGAGCAGGCGCGTGTACTGCTCCTGCTGCTCGCTGACGCTCGGCGCGCGATCGGCGTCGAGGAAGAGGAACTCGGTCCGGAAGAGGCCGACGCCCTCGGCGCCGAGCTCGAGCGCGTTCGCCGCCCCGTCGGCCGAGCCGAGGTTCGCGAGCAGCGGCACCGCGGTGCCGTCGGCGAGCGCGCCCGGGGTGATCGGAGCCGCAGCGCGAGCCGCTCGCTCGGCGATCCGCTCCTGCGCCGCGGCGATCGCGGCCGCATCGGGCGCCTGGAGGACGACGTCGTTCTCGGCGTCGACGATCACGGTGTCGCCATCGGCGAGGGCCGTGGCATCCGCCGCCCCGACCACCGCGACGATCGACTTCTCGCGGGCGAGGATCGCGGTGTGCGAGGTGGGGCCGCCGTCGATCGTGACGAGGCCGAGCACCTGGCCGAGATCGAGGAGCGCGGTGTCGGCCGGCGCCAGGTCGCGGGCGACGAGCACGAACGGGTGACCCGGGTTCGGCACGCCGGGCGCGGGCACCTTCAGGAGGTGCGCCACCACGCGCTGCGACACGTCGTCGAGGTCGGCCGCGCGTTCGCCCATGTAGCCGCCCATCGCCGACAGCAGCTCGCGGAACGCGGCGAACGCCTCGAACACGGCGCGCTCCGCCGTCTTGCCCTCGGCGAGCCGCTTCACGACGTCGTCCATGAGCGTCGGATCCTCGGCCATCATGGCCTGCGCCTCGAGCACGTCCTGCGCAGCGCCTCCGGCCTGCGCGCCCTTGCGCTGCAGGTCGTCGGCGACGACCGAGACCGACGCGCGGGCGCGCTCCTCCTCGCGTGCCGGGTCGAGGTGGCTCGGCCGGTCCACCGGTTCCGGCAGCCGCTCCGCCATCCGTACGACCGGCCCGACGGCCACGCCCTGGCCGATGCCGGTGCCTCTGAACTCCATCACTCGCCCTCCCCGTTCGGTTCGTTGGGCGACGGACGCCTCGGGCTACTCGTCGTGATCGGTGCTGAGCAGCTCGACGAGCTCGTCGAGCACACGCTGCTCGTCGCCGCCGTCGACCGCGACGGTGACCTCGTCACCGTGGTCGATGCCCTGCGCGATGACGGCGAGGATGCTCGCCGCGTTGACGGGAGCGCCTCCCGCCTTCGCGATCGTGACGCTCGCCCCGGAAGATGCGGCGGCCTGCGTGAACAGCTTGGCCGGCCTGGCGTGCAGTCCGTGGCTCGATCCGACTCGAACAGTGCGCTCCACCATGTCTCCGGCCTCCGTCGCTGGTGTCCGTTCCCGTGATCACCATAGACCCGTGGCTCTGCGCAGGGAACGGGGTTGCGCGGCGTGGGCGGGTTCATGCTCGGGCTCCGATGATCGCGATCGCGAGGTCGAGGGCGGCGTCGCCGTCGAGCGCGCGGGTCTCGTCGGGCAGGACGGCGACGGGCACGGATGCCGCGATCGCGAGCTGCTCGAGCGACCCGAGGCGCGGCACGAGGTGGACGCCCACCAGCAGCGCGTCCGCGCCCTCGAGCGCGTCGGGGAGCGTCTGCTCTCCTGCCGCGCGGACGTCGGCCGCGATGCCCCGCGCCTCGGCCGCACGGCGGATGCGCAGCGCGGCGAACGTGCTCGACGCACCCGCTCCGCACACCACGACGATCCGCATCATCGGCCTCCTCGCCGAGCCTGGCCCGGTCCTCTTCGATCCGTCACGGCGGATGCCGCGAACATCCCGAGTCTCCTCCCCCGGCGGATGCGTCCGCCAACAGATCCGCTTCCGCACCCCCGGAAGATGCGTGGCATCCGCACCCCCGGCCACCCGGCAGGTGGTTGACTGGGCTGCACCCGCCCGACGACCGTGCGCGTCGCGGCGGCGAGGATCGGAGCTGGCTGACGGTGTCGGAGAACTGGGAGCGCCTCGTCGAGGCCCTCGCGGACGACGACGCCGCGGTGACCGCCTCGCGGCTCGCCGACCGGCTCGGGGTCTCCGACCGGACCGTGCGCTCCTACGCCGCGCAGGCGAACCGCACGGGAGAGGTCGTCGTCGAGTCGGGCCCCGACGGCTACCGCCTCGACCGCTCGGCCTGGGCACGGGTCCTGCACGCCCGCTCGGAAGCGGCCGACGCCGACACGCCCGACGGCCGACGGGCCCGGCTCATCCGCGACCTCGTCGATGCCCGCGACGGCCTGGACGTGCACGAGGTGGCCGCCGCCGCGCACGTGAGCGAGTCCACGGTCGAGGCGGACCTGGGGAGGGTCCGCACGCGCCTGCAGGGCACCGGCCTCAGCCTCGCGCGCGAGGGCAGCCGGGTCCGGCTCGCGGGACCCGAGACGGCGATGCGCCGGCTGCTCGGCTCGCTCGTGCGTGAGGAGGGGCGCCGCGGCATCCGCGACCTGTCATCGCTGCGCGCGGGATTCCCGCCGATGGAGGACTTCCGCTCCGCCCTGGTGGCGGGCCTCCGCGAGGCGGGGCTGGCGCCGAACGAGTACGCGCTCGACGACGTGCTGCTGCACGTCGCGATCGCGCTCGACCGCGTCGGCCGCGATCGCGTGCTCTCCCCGGCCGACGAGGCCGCGACGCCACCGGACGCTCCGGACTCGGCTGCGACCGAGCAGGACCGTGCGGAGACCGACCGAGACGGAGCCGTCGCCCCTCCCGACACGCTCTCGACGCTCCTCGACCGACTGGTGCGCGCCGAGTTCGACGTGCGACTCCCGCCCGCCGAGCTCGGCCACCTGGCACGGCTCGTCGGCACGCGGGTCGCGACCTTCCAGCCGGGCCCGGCCCGGGAGGCCGTCGTCCGCGAGATCGTCGCGCGGATCTCCCGGGAGTGGCTCGTCGAACTCGGCGACGACCGCTTCATCGAGCGACTCGCGCTGCACGTGGAGAACCTCGCTGCGCGCGCCGCGGAGCACAGCTACTCGCGGAATCCCCTCACGGCATCCATCAAGTCCGCGTACCCGCTGATCTACGACCTCGCGGTCTACCTCGCGAGCGAGCTGGCGCGGCTCGAGGGCATCACGGTCAACGACGACGAGATCGCGTACCTCGCCATGCACCTCGGCGCGCAGCTGGAGCGCACGCGGTCGCGCGGCGACGTCGTGCGCGTCGCGGTCGACGTGCCCGAGTACCACGACGCGCGCGCACTGCTCGTCGCTCGCCTGCGGAGCGCGCTCGGCGACGAGGCCGACCTGGTCGACGGCGATCCGGACGAGGCGGACCTCGTGGTCGCCGTCCTCCCGCCGGACTCGCCGATGCCCTCCGTCGTCACGGTCGCGCCCTTCCCGACCGACGACGACGTCGATCGCGTGCGCACCGAGGTCGCTCGCCTCCGGCGTGGACGTCGACGTGCCCGCCTCGCCTCGACGCTGTCCCACTCGATCGGGCCCGAGCTCTTCGTACGCGGAGTCGACGGCCGCGATCGCGAAGGGGTGATCCGGCTCCTCGGCGACCGCCTCATCGACGCGGGCGTCATCGACAACGCCTACGTGCAGGGCGCCCTCGAGCGCGAACGGATGTCCTCGACCGCGTTCACGGACCTGCTCGCCGTGCCGCACGCCATGACGATGACCGCGAGCCGGAGCGCCATCGCGATCGCGATCGACGAACGCGCGATCGAATGGGGCGACGCGAACGTGCACGTCGTCGCGCTCATCGCCTTCGCCGAGGACGGCCGCGCCGAGTTCCAGTCGGTGTTCGACCAGTTCGTCGAGGCCTTCTCGGATCCGGAGAACGTGCGACGGCTCGTGCGCGGCGCGACCGACTACCCCGGACTGCTCACCGAGCTCTCCGGGCTCATGGCGACCTGACGGCGCCCGGGCTGACGGGTGCGGTGCCCGAGGTGACGGATGCCGCGCCTCGGTCGATCACGCGATGGGCACGGGCCGCACGCCGAATGGCGCGAGCCCGTCGGCGCCGCCGTCGGCGGCCGTGAGCACCCAGATGCCGTCGGCGTGCACCGCGACGCTGTGCTCGACGTGCGCCCCGTCACCGCCGTCGGCGGTCGCGACGGTCCAGCCGTCGTCGCGGACGAAGGTGTCGGGGTCGCCCGAGGTGATCATCGGCTCGATCGCCACGACCAGGCCAGGACGCACGCGCGGCCCACGGCCCCGCACGGCGTGGTTGTAGACCGACGGGTCCTCGTGCATCGACCGGCCGATGCCGTGGCCGCCGTAGCCCTCGAGGATGCCGTAGTCGCCGGAGTCCTCGACGGATGCCTGGATCGCCTCGCCGATCTCGTTGAGGTGGCGCGCCGATGCCAGCGCGGCGACGCCCGCCCAGAGCGATCGCTCGGCGGCCGCGGCGAGCTGCTCGCGTGCGAGCACCACCTCGGGCCGGCCGGGGTCGGGCAGGACCACGGTGAACGCGGCGTCGCCGTTCCAGCCGTCGACCTCGGCCCCGCCGTCGACCGACACGATGTCGCCGGCACGGAACGGGCGGTCGCCCGGGATCCCGTGCACGACGTCGGAGTCGACGGAGACGCAGAGCGCGTGCCGGTAGCCCGGCACGAGGCGGAAGTTCGAACGGCCGCCGTGCGCGCGGATCGTCTCGTCGGCAGCGGCCTCGAGGTCGAGCGGGGTCGCACCGACGACGAGCCGCTCACGCGCGGCGGCGAGCAGGGCGGCGGTCGCCCGCCCCGCGGGCACCATGGCGCGCAGTTCGTCCGGCGTCTTGAGCCGCAGCCGTCCGAACACCGCGCGCTGGTTACGCGACGCCGGCGCTGTGACGGGTCGCGCCGTCGCCGTCGGCCTGCAGGCCCCGTGCGGCGAGTGCGGCGAAGATGCGCTCCGTGACCTCGTCGAGGGTGCCGACGCCGTCGATGCGGACGACGAGGCCCTGCTCGCGGTACACCTCGAGGATCGGCGCCGTCTCGCGCTCGTAGATCGCCAGCCGGTTCGCGATGACCTCTTCGGTGTCGTCGGTGCGGCCCTGGTCGATCGCGCGCTGCCGGAGCCGGGAGATCGACTCATCGCGCGGCACCTCGAGCTCGATGACCGCATCGAGCGACTCGCCGCGACCCGACAGGAACGCCTCGAGGTCGTCGACCTGGCCGCGGTTGCGCGGGTACCCGTCGAGGAGGAAGCCGCGCGCGGCATCCGCCTGCTCGAGGCGATCGCGGACCAGCTCGCTGGTCAGCTCGTCGGGGACGAGGTCGCCCGCCTCGATGATGGCCTGGACCCGCTTGCCGAGCTCGGTGCCGCCCTTGACGTTCTCGCGGAAGATGTCTCCGGTGGCGACCTGGGGGACGCCGAACGCCTCGGCGACGAGCACGCCCTGCGTGCCCTTGCCGGAGCCCTGCGGGCCGACGATGAGGAATCGTGCGGAGGCGTTCTGCGTCATCGGAGGAGTCCTTCGTAGTGGCGCTGCTGGAGCTGGGCGTCGATCTGCTTCACGGTCTCGAGGCCGACGCCCACGATGATGAGGATCGACGCGCCGCCGAACGGGAAGTTCTGGTTCGCGCCGAACCACGAGAACGCGACCAGCGGCAGCAGCGCGATGAGGCCGAGGTAGATCGAGCCCGGCAGCGTGATGCGCGTGAGCACGTAGTCGAGGTACTCCGCCGTCGGGCGGCCCGCGCGGATGCCGGGGATGAAGCCGCCGTACTTCTTCATGTTCTCGGCGACCTCGTCGGGGTTGAACGTGATCGCGACGTAGAAGTAGGTGAAGCCGACGATGAGCAGGAAGTACAGGAGCATGTAGAGCGGGTGGTCGCCCTGCGTCAGGTAGTTCGTGATCCACACGACCCAGGCCTGCGGCTCCTCGCCGGCGGCGGGCTGGTTGAACTGCGCGATGAGCGCCGGCAGGTACAGCAGCGACGAGGCGAAGATGACGGGCACGACGCCGGCCATGTTGACCTTGATCGGGATGTACGTGTTGTTGCCGCCGTAGGTCCGGCGTCCGACCATCCGCTTCGCGTACTGGACCGGCACGCGGCGCTGCGACTGTTCGACGAAGACGACCGCGACCACCACGAGGAGGCCGATGGCGAGCACGAGCGCGAAGACGTCCCAGCCGCGTGCGACGCCGATGCCCCAGAGCGAGGTCGGGAAGGTCGCGGCGATCGAGGTGAAGATGAGCAGCGACATGCCGTTGCCGACGCCGCGCTCGGTCACGAGCTCGCCGAGCCACATGATGAGGCCGGTGCCCGCGGTCATCGTGATGACCATCAGCAGGATCGCGTACCAGGCGTCGTTGGTGATGAGCTGCGAGCACGCCGGGTCGGAGTTGGCCGGGAAGAGCGCGCCGGAGCGGGCGACGGTGATGAGCGTCGTCGACTGGAGGACGGCCAGCGCGATCGTCAGGTAGCGCGTGTACTGCGTGAGGCGCGCCTGGCCGGACTGCCCCTCCTTGTACAGGGTCTCGAAGTGCGGGATCACCACGCGCAGCAGCTGCGTGATGATCGACGCCGTGATGTACGGCATGATGCCGAGCGCGAAGATCGACAGCTGGAGGAGCGCGCCGCCGGAGAACAGGTTGACGAGCTCGTAGAGGCCGGAGGCGCCCTGGTTCGCCGCGAGACACTGCTGGACGTTGCCGAAGTCCACGAACGGCGCCGGGATGAACGAGCCGAGGCGGAACAGGGCGATGATGCCCAGCGTGAAACCGATCTTCCGGCGAAGGTCGGGGGTGCGGAAGATCCGCCCGATGGCGTTGAACACTCGTCCTCCTGTTACTGACGCCGCAGTCAGTATGAATGCGGCTCGAGCCTGTCGAGACCCCCGTGAATCATACGCGAGGTCCCGACAGGCTCGAATTCCGTGTGTGGTGCAGCGGCCTTACTTGACCGAGCCGCCGGCGGCGACGATCTTCTGCTCCGCGGAGCCGGAGACCTTGTCGACCTCGACGTTGAGCTTCACCTGGATGTCGCCGTTGCCGAGCACCTTGACGCGCTCGTTCTTGCGGACGGCACCCTTGGCCACGAGGTCGGCGACGGTGACGTCGCCGCCCTTCGGGTAGAGCTCGGCGAGCTTGTCCAGGTTGACCACCTGGTACTCGACCCGGAACGGGTTCTTGAAGCCGCGGAGCTTCGGCGCACGCATGTGGTACGGAAGCTGGCCGCCCTCGAAGCCGGGGCGGATGTTGTTGCGGGCCTTCGAACCCTTGGTGCCGCGACCGGCGGTCTTGCCCTTCGAACCCTCACCGCGTCCGACGCGGGTCTTGTCCTTCTTGGCTCCGGGGGCCGGGCGGAGGTGGTGCACCTTGAGGACCGGCTCGCGCACGACGTCCTCTGGCTCCTTCTTGGCGGGGGCCTTCTTCGCCGGAGCCTTCTTCGCGGGGGCCTTCTCGGCCTTCGCGTCGTCGGACTTGGCGGCGGCGGCCTTGGCCGGAGCCTTCTTCTCGGCAGCCGGCTTCGCGGCGGCCTTCTTCGCGGGAGCCTTCTTCGGGGTCTCCTCGGCGGCGACGTCCTTCGTCTCGTCAGCCATTAGTCGATCTCCTCAACCTTCACGAGGTGGGCGACCGTGTTCACGTAGCCGCGCACCTGGGGGGTGTCCTCGCGAACGACGCTCTGGCCGATCTTCTTGAGACCGAGGCTGCGCAGCGTGTCGCGCTGGTTCTGCTTCTCGCTCACCTTGGACTTGATCTGGGTCACCTTGAGCTGCTTCGCCATCAGGCACCTGCCTTCGCTGCTGCGGCGGCCTCGGCCGCCTGGGCCTCGGCACGCAGCAGGCGGGCCGGCGCGACCTCGTCGTAGTCGAGACCACGACGCGCGGCGACGGCGCGCGGCTCCTCGAGCTGCTTCAGCGCCTCCACCGTGGCGTGCACGATGTTGATGGTGTTCGACGAACCGAGCGACTTGCTCAGGACGTCGTGGATGCCGGCGCACTCGAGCACGGCGCGGACCGGACCACCGGCGATGACACCGGTACCGGGGCCGGCCGGGCGCAGGAGCACCACACCGGCGGCCGCCTCGCCCTGGACGGGGTGCGGGATCGACGAGCCGACGCGCGGGACGCGGAAGAAGTTCTTCTTCGCCTCCTCGACGCCCTTCGAGATCGCCGTCGGCACCTCGCGCGCCTTGCCGTAGCCGACGCCGACGAGACCGTTGCCGTCACCCACGACGACGAGCGCCGTGAAGCTGAAGCGACGGCCGCCCTTGACGACCTTCGACACGCGGTTGATGGTGACGACGCGCTCGAGGAACTGGCTCTTCTCGGCGTCGCGCTCGCGACGGTCGCGGCCCTGGCCGCGGTCGCGGCCGCCACGACGGCCCTCGCGCTCGTTGCGCGGCGGCTCCGAGGAAGCTGCCGTCTCGACGGGTGCCTCTGCGGCCACGTCGGTCTCCTTCACAGTGTTCTCGCTCACAGGCTCAGCCCTGCCTCTCGCGCTCCGTCGGCGATCGCGGCGACGCGACCGGCGTACTTGTTGCCGCCGCGGTCGAACACGACCGAGTCGATGCCGGCCTGCTTCGCACGCTCGGCGACGAGCTCGCCGACCTTCTTCGCCTTGGCGGTCTTGTCACCCTCGAACGCACGGAGGTCGGCCTCCATGGTCGAGGCGGATGCCACGGTGTGGCCCTTGCTGTCGTCGACGACCTGCACGAAGACGTGGCGGGCCGAACGCGTCACCACGAGACGGGGACGCAGCTCGGTGCCGACGATCTTCTTGCGAAGCCGGGTGTGGCGGCGCGAACGCGCAGCCGACTTGCTCTTGACGGCCATGATTACTTACCAGCCTTTCCGGCCTTGCGACGCACGACCTCGCCGGCGTAGCGGATGCCCTTGCCCTTGTAGGGCTCGGGCTTCTTGATCTTGCGGATGTTGGCGGCGGTCTCACCGACGGCCTGCTTCGAGATGCCCGAGACGGTGATCTTGTTGTTGCCCTCGACCGTCAGCGTGATGCCGGCGGGCGGCTCGACCGTGACCGGGTGCGAGAAGCCGAGTGCGAACTCGACGGCGCTGCCCTTCTGGGCGACGCGGTACCCGGTGCCGACGATCTCGAGGCCCTTGGAGTAGCCCTGGGTCACGCCGATGATGTCGTTCGCGATGAGGCTGCGGGTGAGGCCGTGCAGCGAGCGCGACTCGCGCTCGTCGTCGGGGCGGGTGACGAGGACCTGGCCCTCCTCGACCTTGACCTCGATGGGCTGCGCGACGGTGAGTGCGAGCTCGCCCTTCGGGCCCTTCACGGTGACGGCGCGGCCGTCGACCTTGACGTCGACACCGGCGGGGATGTCGATGGGAAGTCGTCCGATTCGTGACATGGAACTACCACACGTAGGCGAGGACTTCCCCACCCACGCCCTTCTTCTCGGCCTGGCGGTCCGTCAGCAGACCGCTGGAAGTGGACAGGATCGCGACGCCGAGGCCGCCGAGCACCTTGGGGATCTCGGTCGACTTCGCGTACACGCGAAGGCCGGGCTTGGACACCCGCTTGATGCCCGCGATCGAACGCTCGCGGTTGGGGCCGAACTTGAGCTGCAGCGTGAGAGTCTTGCCCACGCGCGCGTCGGCGACCTCGAAGCCCGAGATGTAGCCCTCGGACTTGAGGATCTCGGCGATGTGCCCCTTGAGCTTGGAGTGCGGCATCGACACGGTGTCGTGGTGCGCGGAGTTGGCGTTGCGCAGGCGCGTCAGCATGTCAGCGACCGGGTCGGTCATCGTCATGACACTGGTTTCCTTACGTTCACCAGGTTTCAGGACCCGTTACACGGGGACTGACCTGTGGTGGTGGCGGCACGCGGTTGCGAACCGCCGGATGCCGGTGCCGGCGGGGCCTCGGATGGCTCCGAGACCCGCCGGCGCTGGCACAAACTCGTAGAGTCTACTACGAACTACTGGCCGGACTCGTTCGACTTGAACGGGAAGCCGAGCGCCTTGAGCAGCGCACGACCCTCGTCGTCGTTCTCGGCGGTGGTCACCACGGTGATGTCCATGCCGCGGACGCGGTCGATCTTGTCCTGGTCGATCTCGTGGAACACGGACTGCTCCGTGAGACCGAACGTGTAGTTGCCGTTGCCGTCGAACTGCTGGTCCGAGAGGCCGCGGAAGTCGCGGATACGGGGCAGCGCGAGCGAGAGCAGGCGGTCGAGGAACTCCCACATCCGGTCGCCGCGCAGCGTGACGTGCGCACCGATCGGCTGGCCCTCGCGCAGCTTGAACTGCGCGATGGACTTGCGGGCCTTGGTGACCTGGGGCTTCTGGCCGGTGATCTTGGTGAGGTCGGCGATGGCACCGTCGATGACCTTGCCATCGCGTGCGGCCTCGCCGACGCCCATGTTGACGACGATCTTCGTCAGGCCCGGGACCTGGTGCGGGTTGGTGTACCCGTTGGCCTCGGTCAGGGTCTTCGTGATCTCGGTCTTGTACTTCTGCTTGAGGCGCGGCTGGCCAGCACTGTTGGAAGGCACAGCGCCAGCCGGCGCGGCAGTCGCGGTGTCAGTCATTACAGGTCCTTACCTGACTTCTTGGCGTAGCGGACGCGGACCGTCTTCTCGACGCCGTCCTTGGTGACCGTCTCGGTGCGGAAGCCGACGCGGGTCGGCTTCTTCGTCTCCGGGTCGACGATCGCGACGTTCGACACGTGGATCGGGGCCTCGTGGGTCTCGATGCCACCGGTCTTCGAGCCGCGCTGGGTCTGGCCGACGCGCACGTGCTTGGTGACGTAGTTCACGCCCTCGACCACGACGCGGTTCTGGTCGACCAGGACCTCGATGACGCGACCCTGCTTGCCGCGGTCGCCGCCGCGAGCCTGGCTGCGGCCCGAGATGACCTCGACGAGGTCGCCCTTCTTGATCTTCGCCATGGTTACAGCACCTCCGGCGCCAGCGAGATGATCTTCATGAACTTCTTGTCGCGAAGCTCCCGGCCGACCGGCCCGAAGATGCGGGTGCCGCGGGGGTCACCGTCGTTCTTGAGGATCACCGCGGCGTTCTCGTCGAACTTGATGTAGGAGCCGTCGGGACGACGGGTCTCCTTCACGGTGCGGACGACGACGGCCTTGACCACGTCGCCCTTCTTCACGTTGCCGCCCGGGATCGCGTCCTTGACGGTGGCGACGATGACGTCGCCCAGGCCCGCGTAGCGGCGGCTGGAACCGCCGAGCACGCGGATGGTGAGCAGCTCCTTGGCGCCCGTGTTGTCGGCGACCTTGAGCCGGGATTCCTGCTGAATCACTTCGTACTCCTTCTGGGAAGCAAGCCCTGCGGCTTACTTGGCCTTCTCGACGATCTCGACCAGGCGCCAGCGCTTCGTGGCGCTGAGCGGGCGGGTCTCGGAGATCACGACGAGGTCGCCGATGCCGGCGGTGTTCTGCTCGTCGTGCGCCTTGACCTTCGACGTCCGGCGCATGACCTTGCCGTACAGCGGGTGCTTCACGCGGTCCTCGACCTCGACGACGATGGTCTTGTCCATCTTGTCGCTGACGACGTAGCCGCGACGGACCTTGCGGTATCCGCGGACGAGCTCGGCCGTCTCGGCGACCTCGGCCGCAGCCTTCTTGGTCTCAGCCATGATCAGGCCTCCTTCGTCTCGGCCTCGGCCTCGGCGGATGCCTCGGCCTTGGCCTTCTTCGTCTTCTTCGCGGGCGCTGCGGGCGCCTCGACCGGCGCGGGCGTGGCACGGATGCCGAGCTCGCGCTCACGGATGACCGTGTAGATGCGAGCGATGTCCCGCTTGACGGCCTTCAGGCGGCCGTGGCTCTCGAGCTGACCGGTCGCGGCCTGGAAGCGGAGGTTGAACAGCTCCTCCTTGGCCTTCTTCAGCTCGTCGACGAGACGCTCGTCCTCGAAGGTGTCGAGCTCGACGACAGCGAGCTCCTTGGTTCCGACGGCCATTATGCGTCGCCCTCCTCGCGCTTGATGATGCGTGCCTTGAGGGGCAGCTTGTGGATGGCACGGGTCATGGCCTCGCGAGCGAGTTCCTCGGAGACGCCCGAGACCTCGAAGAGGACGCGACCCGGCTTGACGTTGGCGACCCACCACTCGGGCGAACCCTTACCGGAACCCATGCGGGTCTCGGCGGGCTTCTTCGTGAGCGGACGGTCGGGGTAGATGTTGATCCACACCTTGCCGCCGCGCTTGATGTGACGCGTCATGGCGATACGAGCGGACTCGATCTGACGGTTCGTCACGTAGGCGGGGCTCAGGGCCTGGATGCCGTACTCGCCGAAGGAGACCTTCGTGCCGCCGGTGGCCTGGCCCGAACGGCCGGGGTGGTGCTGCTTGCGGTACTTGACTCGACGGGGAATCAACATGGTTATGCCTCAACTCCTGCTGCGGCCGTCTCCTGGGCGCGGGGCGCGCGGCGACGGTCGTTACGGTCACGCGACGGCTTCTGGGCGGCCTGCTCGCGAGCGAGCTCCTTGTTGGTGATGTCGCCCTTGTAGATCCAGACCTTCACGCCGATGCGGCCGAACGTGGTCTTGGCCTCGTAGAAGCCGTAGTCGATGTTCGCGCGGAGCGTGTGCAGCGGCACGCGACCCTCGCGGTAGAACTCCGAGCGGCTCATCTCGGCGCCGCCGAGGCGACCCGAGACCTGGATGCGGACGCCCTTGGCGCCGGCGCGCTGCGCGCCCTGCAGGCCCTTGCGCATCGCCCGGCGGAAGGCGACGCGGGCGGAGAGCTGCTCGGCGATGCCCTGCGCGACGAGCTGGGCGTCGGCCTCGGGGTTCTTCACCTCGAGGATGTTGAGCTGGATCTGCTTGCCGGTGAGCTTCTCGAGGTCGGCGCGGATGCGCTCGGCCTCGGCGCCGCGGCGGCCGATCACGATACCCGGGCGGGCCGTGTGGATGTCCACGCGGACGCGGTCGCGGGTGCGCTCGATCTCGATGCGGCTCACGCCGGCACGGTCGAGCGACGTCTGGAGCAGGCGACGGATCTTGACGTCCTCGGCGAGGTAGTCGGCGTAGCGCTGTCCGGGCTTCGTCGAGTCGGAGAACCACCGCGACACGTGGTCGGTGGTGATGCCGAGACGGAAGCCGTACGGGTTGACCTTCTGACCCATTACTTCGTACCCTCCTCGGGCGTGCCGAGCACGATGGTGATGTGGCTCGTGCGCTTGTTGATGCGGAAGGCACGACCCTGCGCGCGCGGCTGGAAACGCTTGAGGGTGGTGCCCTCATCGACGTAGGCCGTCTTCACGTAGAGGTCCTGCTCGTCCAGGTAGGTGTTCGTGGCATCGGCCTTGACGCGAGCGTTCGCGATGGCCGAGGCGACGAGCTTGTACACGGGCTCGCTCGCACCCTGCGGGGCGAACTTCAGGATGGCCAGGGCCTCCTGTGCCTGCTTGCCGCGGATCAGGTTGACGACGCGGCGGGCCTTCATGGGGGTCACGCGGATGTGACGCACGCGGGCGATCGACTCCACCATTTCTCTCCTCCTTCACGCCACCGCGTCAGCGGCGGCGGCCCTTCTTGTCGTCCTTCACGTGTCCACGGAAGGTGCGGGTGGGCGCGAACTCGCCGAGCTTGTGGCCCACCATGGTCTCGGTGACGAACACCGGGATGTGCTTGCGGCCGTCGTGCACGGCGATCGTGTGGCCGAGCATGGCCGGGACGATCATCGAGCGACGCGACCACGTCTTGATGACGTTCTTGGAACCCGCTTCGTTCTGCGAGGCGACCTTGCGAAGCAGGTGCTCGTCGACGAAGGGGCCCTTCTTGAGGCTGCGAGGCATCTTCTCTTACTCCTACTTGCGCTTCTTGCCGACGGTGCGACGACGGACGATGAGCTTGTCGCTCTCCTTGTTGGGGCGACGGGTGCGTCCCTCGGGCTGACCCCACGGGCTCACCGGGTGACGACCACCGGAGGTCTTGCCCTCACCACCACCGTGCGGGTGGTCGATCGGGTTCATCGCGACACCGCGGACGGTCGGGCGCACGCCCTTCCAGCGCTTGCGGCCGGCCTTGCCCCAGTTGATGTTCGACTGCTCGGCGTTGCCGACCTCGCCGACGGTCGCGCGGCAGCGCGCGTCGACGTTGCGGATCTCGCCCGACGGCAGGCGAAGCTGCGCGTAGGGGCCGTCCTTCGCGACCAGGCGCACCGAGGCGCCGGCCGAACGGGCCATCTTCGCGCCGCCGCCGGGGCGGAGCTCGATGGCGTGGATGACCGTACCGGTCGGGATGTTGCGCAGCGGCAGGTTGTTGCCGGGCTTGATGTCGGCGGCCGGACCCGACTCCACGAGGTCGCCCTGCTTGAGCTTGTCGGGAGCGATGATGTAGCGCTTGGTGCCGTCCACGAAGTGCAGCAGCGCGATGCGCGCGGTGCGGTTCGGGTCGTACTCGATGTGCGCGACCTTGGCGGGCACGCCGTCCTTGTCGTTGCGACGGAAGTCGATGACGCGGTACTGGCGCTTGTGGCCACCGCCGACGTGGCGGGTGGTGATGCGGCCCTGGTTGTTGCGACCACCGGACTTCGAGAGCGGGCGGAGCAGCGACTTCTCGGGCGTCGAGCGCGTGATCTCGGCGAAGTCGGCGACCGACGAACCGCGACGACCCGGGGTCGTGGGCTTGTACTTGCGAATAGCCATGGTGAGTTCCTCTGCTCCTTAGCCGACGTTCGTGAAGATGTCGATCGAGCCGGACTTGAGGGTGACGATCGCGCGCTTGGTGTCCTTGCGCTTGCCCATGCCGAAGCGGGTGCGACGCGTCTTGCCCTGACGGTTGAGGGTGTTGATCGACGCGACCTGGACGTTGAAGATCTTCTCGATCGCGAGCTTGATCTCGGTCTTGTTCGAGCGGGGGTCCACGATGAACGTGTACTTGCCCTCGTCGATCAGGTTGTAGCTCTTCTCCGAGACCACCGGCGCGATGATGATGTCGCGGGGGTCCTTGTTGTGCGCGGCGCTCATGCGGAGACCTCTTCCTTCTTCGCCTGCTTCGCGGCGACGAACGCCTCGAGCGCGGCCTTGCTGAAGACGATGTCGTCGGAGACGAGCACGTCGTAGGCGTTCAGCTGGTCGACCGGCAGGACGTGCACGGTCGGGATGTTGCGGACCGCACGCTCCGAGAGCTCCTCGTCGCGGGTGAGCACGACGAGCTGGTGCTTCGACGGGGCGACCGAGGCGAGGAGCGCGACGGCGTCCTTCGTCTTCGGGGTCTCACCGTTGGCGAGCGACTCGACCGCGTGGATGCGGCCGCCGCGAGCGCGGTCGGAGAGCGCGCCGAGCAGGGCTGCGGCGATCATCTTCTTGGGCGTGCGCTGCGAGTAGTCGCGCGGCTGCGGGCCGTGCACGACGCCACCGCCGGTCATGTGCGGCGCACGGATCGAGCCCTGGCGGGCGCGGCCCGTGCCCTTCTGCTTGAAGGGCTTGCGGCCGGCGCCGGAGACCTCGCCGCGGGTCTTGGTCTTGTGCGTGCCCTGGCGCGCGGCGGCGAGCTGGGCGACGACGACCTGGTGGATGAGCGGCACGTTGGTCTGCACGTCGAAGATCTCGGCGGGCAGCTCGATCGAGCCGGACTTCTTGCCGGTGACGTCGAGGACGTCGATGGTGTTGGCGGTAGCCATGGACTACGCCCCCTTCACAGCGTTGCGGACGAACACGAGACGACCGCGAGCACCGGGAACCGCGCCCTTGACGAGCAGCAGGCCCTTCTCGGCGTCGACGGCGTGCACGCGGAGGTTCAGGACGGTGACGCGCTCGCCGCCCATGCGGCCGGCCATGCGCATGCCCTTGAAGACACGGCTCGGGGTCGACGAGGCGCCGATCGAACCGGGCTTGCGGTGGTTGCGGTGGGCACCGTGCGATGCGGAGACGCCCGCGAAGTTGTGGCGCTTCATGACGCCCGCGAAGCCCTTGCCCTTCGAGGTGCCGACGACGTCGACCAGCTGGCCGGCCTCGAAGGTGCCGTCGACGGTGAGCTCCTGGCCGAGCGCGTAGTCCGCGGCGTCGGCGGTGCGCACCTCGGTCACGTGGCGGCGCGGCGTGACGCCGGCGGCCTCGAAGTGACCGGTGAGGGGCTTGGTGACCTTGCGGGGGTCGACCGCGCCGGCGGCGATCTGGACGGCCGCGTAGCCGTCGCGCTCCTGGGTGCGGAGCTGGGTGACCACGTTGGGGGCGATCTCGATGACGGTGACCGGGATGAGCTTGTTGTTCTCGTCCCACACCTGGGTCATGCCGAGCTTGGTGCCGAGCAGACCCTTCACGTTCTTTGCAGTGGTGGACATGTCGTACCTCAGAGCTTGATCTCGATGTTGACGTCGGCCGGAAGGTCGAGACGCATGAGCGAGTCGACGGCCTTGGGCGTCGGGTCCACGATGTCGATCAGGCGCTTGTGGGTGCGCATCTCGAAGTGCTCGCGGCTGTCCTTGTACTTGTGGGGCGAACGGATGACGCACACCACGTTCTTCTCGGTCGGAAGCGGCACGGGGCCGACGACCGTGGCGCCCGCGCGGGTCACCGTGTCGACGATCTTGCGCGCCGAGGTGTCGATGACCTCGTGGTCGTACGACTTCAGTCGAATGCGGATCTTCTGTCCCGCCATTGCTGACTCTCTCTCTGTCAAGGCGTCTTACCCCTTCCGAGGGCATCGGACGCCGCGTAGCTACTCCGTGTGAAGCACCACTGTTCTTCTGTCAAAGGCCGGTGATCGAGCCTGTCGAAACCACCCCGCGTCGCGGTGGTCTCGACACGCTCGACCTTCGAGCCCTGACCGACCCCCGCGCTCGGGCGTGTCGCACTCGCGAAAACGGGCATGGGGCATCGCCCATGCTCGAATGGTGGTGGTCGGTTGTGTCGTCCTGCTGCCCGCGGCCTAGCCTGACCCGTGGGGCTCCGTGGAGCTTCCGGTGGCTATGCACTGCCTGGCAGTGATCCGGACGGAGCGCAGCAGGGCGCGCCGTTCGAAATGTTGAACTCAACGAGTTTGCCATACGGGGGTGCATCCGTGCAACCCGGGCGTGTCGCGGTGGCGGCGCTCACGGGGTCCTCCCAGTCAAGCGGATGCCGCGGCATCCGCCGTCGTGGTGGAATCGGTGCACGGCAAGCCGAGGGAGGACTCGATGACGGAGCACGCGCACGCGGTCGGCGAACGGATCGGACCGGGCAGCGTGTCGGTGACGCGCACCGGCCGGCGCACCTACGAGGGCCTGAACGAGCGCGGGTCGACCGTGCTGATCGGGCCCGTCGAGGCCCCGGGGCACTTCACCCCCGGCGAGCTGCTGAAGCTCGCGCTGGCCGGTTGCGCCGGCATGAGCGCCGACTCCGTCGCCGCGCGTCGCCTCGGCGACGACGTCGCGATCACCGTCTGGGCGCACGGCACCTCCAAGGACGACAACCGCTACCGGGAGATCGACGAGGAGATCGTCGTCGACCTCTCCGTCCTCGAGCCCGAGGAGCGCGAGCAGCTCGCGGCGATCATGGCCCGCGCCATCGCGAAGGCGTGCACGGTGGCTCGGAGCGTCGACGAGTCCATCGAGCTCCGGACCACGATCGACGGCATCGAGGTCTGAGCGACGACCCGTCCTGCGAGCGTCACTCCCCCGTCGGCGAGGGACGCTCGCACGCCTCGGCGCCGGCCGCGCCCGGACCGATCATGCCCGCGGCGACGACGAGCGCCGCGAGCGTCGCCATCGATCCGATCAGGAGCGCCGAACGGGGCTTGCGCGCCCCCGCGAGGCCGAACCGCGCCGGGTCCTCGATCCATCGCTTCGACGCCGCCGCGACCGCGAAGGCCGCGACCACGAGCAGCACCATGAGCCACGGCGGGCTCGGCACGCCCGTGATGAACGGCACGAACATGAAGATCGGCCAGTGCCAGAGGTAGAGCGAGTACGAGATGTCGCCCGTCCACTGCACCGGGGCCAGACCTGCCGCGCGAGCCGGCGACCACCGTGCATCCGGCATGCCGGCCCAGATCACGGCGAGCGCGCCTGCGACGGGGACGAGGACGACGAGCCCCGGGAAGACCTCGGGCGTGCGGAAGGCGAAGATCGGCACCGCGATGAGCACGAGCCCGAGCCATCCGGCGACGGCGCGCAGTCGTTCTCGGCCGGGGGCGACCTCGGGGACGAGGATCGCCAGGATGCCGCCGACGCCGAACTCCCACACGCGCGTGAAGGTCGAGAAGTAGGCGAGGTTGTGGTCCTGCACGGTGAGGACCAGGTTCCAGGCGAACGACGCGACGGTCGCGGTGCCGAGGACGACGAGCAGCGCACGCCGCGGGTCGCGCGACCGCCGCGCGGCGAACGCGATGGCGGCGATGATCAGCAGCGGCCACGCGAGGTAGAACTGCTCCTCCACCGAGAGCGACCAGAAGTGCTGCACCGGCGTGGATGCGAGGTCGTCGCGCGCCGGGTTCTGCGAGTCGGCTGCGAGCAGCCAGTTCTCGAAGTACAGCGAGCTCGCGACGACCTCGCGGAAGTACGAGCGCCATTCGACGCGGGGCACGACGAGGTAGGTGAGTACCGTGACCACGGCGAGCACCGCCATCGCGGCCGGCAGGATGCGTCGCGCGCGGCGCAGGTAGAAGGACTTCAGCGAGATCCGCCCCGTCCGCGCGGACTCTCGGAGGAGCAGCGCGGTGATGAGGAAGCCGGAGACGACGAAGAAGACGTCGACGCCCATGTACCCGGCCGGCGCGACGGCGGGCCAGCCGTGGTGGAGCACGACGGCGCACACCGCGATCGCGCGGAGCGCCTGGATCTCGGGCCGCACGGCGGCTCGCGTTCGGGTCGGCGGGGAAACCATCCGGTCAAGGCTAACCCGAGGTCTCCTCGACGAAGGACGCCCTCGCCGGATCTGGACGGCCGCGCCCGGCTGTGGTAGCGGCGACCGGATTGAGAGGAGACGACGAGAGGGGCCGGGCCCGAAGGCCCGACCCCTCTCAGGTCGCGATCGCGAAGACTACTTGATGATCTTCGTGACGGTACCGGCGCCGACGGTGCGGCCACCCTCGCGGATGGCGAAGCCGAGGCCCTCCTCCATGGCGATCGGCTGGATGAGCTCGACCGTCATGTCGGTGGTGTCGCCGGGCATGACCATCTCGGTGCCCTCGGGCAGCGTGATGACGCCGGTGACGTCGGTGGTGCGGAAGTAGAACTGCGGACGGTAGTTCGCGTAGAACGGGTTGTGACGGCCGCCCTCGTCCTTCGAGAGGATGTAGGCGGTGCCCTCGAAGTTCGTGTGCGGGGTGACCGAACCCGGGGCCACGACGACCTGGCCGCGCTCGACGTCCTCGCGCTTGGTGCCGCGGAGCAGGAGACCGCAGTTCTCGCCGGCCCAGGCCTCGTCGAGCTGCTTGTGGAACATCTCGATGCCCGTGACCGTGGTCTTCTGCGTCGGGCGGATGCCGACGATCTCGACCTCGGAGTTGATCTTCAGCGTGCCGCGCTCGGCGCGACCCGTGACGACCGTGCCACGACCGGTGATCGTGAAGACGTCCTCGATCGGCATGAGGAACGGCTTGTCCTTGTCGCGCACGGGGTCCGGGATCGAGTCGTCCACGGCCTCCATGAGCTCGAGGACCGAGTTGACCCACTTCTCGTCGCCCTCGAGCGCCTTGAGGCCCGAGACGCGGACGACCGGGGCGTCGTCGCCGGGGAAGCCCTGCGAGGAGAGCAGCTCGCGAACCTCGAGCTCGACGAGCTCGAGGATCTCCTCGTCGTCGACCATGTCGGCCTTGTTCAGCGCGACGAGCAGGTAGGGGACGCCGACCTGCTTGGCGAGCAGCACGTGCTCACGCGTCTGGGCCATCGGGCCGTCGGTCGCCGCGACCACGAGGATCGCGCCGTCCATCTGAGCGGCACCGGTGATCATGTTCTTGATGTAGTCGGCGTGACCCGGGGCGTCGACGTGCGCGTAGTGGCGCTTCGGCGTCTCGTACTCGACGTGCGAGATGTTGATCGTGATGCCGCGCTGGCGCTCCTCGGGAGCGGAGTCGATCGACGCGAAGTCGCGCTGCACGTTGGTGGCCGACGGGTACTTGTCGGCGAGCACCTTGGAGATCGCTGCGGTGAGCGTGGTCTTGCCGTGGTCGACGTGACCGATCGTTCCGATGTTGACGTGCGGCTTGGTCCGCTCGAACTTGGCCTTAGCCACTGTGGGTCCTCCTCAGGATCCGTGTAGCAGCACCGGGCGCCGGATTGCGACCGGTGTGCTACTGGGGTTGTGTTGTTATGTTACGCGAACCTGTCGGTCCGTGCGTTCGGGCGCGTTACTCGCCCTTGTTCTTCTGGACGATCTCCTCGGCCACGGCCTTCGGGACCTCCGCGTAGCTCTCGAACTCCATCGAGTACACCGCGCGGCCCGAGGTCTTGGACCGCAGGTCGCCGATGTAGCCGAACATCTCCGAGAGCGGGACGTGCGCACGCACGACCTTCACGCCGGCGGCGTCCTCCATGGACTGGATCTGGCCGCGGCGCGAGTTCAGGTCGCCGATGACGTCGCCCATGTACTCCTCGGGAGTACGGACCTCGACGGCCATCAGCGGCTCGAGCAGGACGGGGTTCGCCTTCCGAGCGGCCTCCTTGAAGCCCATCGAACCGGCGATCTTGAACGCCATCTCCGAGGAGTCGACGTCGTGGGCGGCACCGTCGAGGAGCGTCGCCTTGACGCCCACCATCGGGTAGCCCGCGAGGATGCCGACCTGCATCGCGTCCTGGAAGCCGGCGTCGACCGACGGGATGTACTCGCGCGGGACGCGACCACCCGTGACGGCGTTCTCGAACTCGTAGGTCTTGTCGCCCTCGACCTCGAGCGGCTCCAGCTTGAACTGGATCTTCGCGAACTGGCCCGATCCACCCGTCTGCTTCTTGTGGGTGTAGTCGTGCTTCTCCACCGTGCGGCGGAGCGTCTCGCGGTAGGCCACCTGCGGCTTGCCGACGTTGGCCTCGACCTTGAACTCGCGCTTCATGCGGTCCACGAGGATGTCGAGGTGCAGCTCGCCCATGCCCTTGATGACCGTCTGGCCGGTCTCCTGGTTGAGCTCGGTGCGGAAGGTGGGGTCCTCCTCGGCGAGCTTCTGGATCGCCGTGCCGAGCTTCTCCTGGTCGGCCTTGGTCTTCGGCTCGATGGCCACCTCGATGACGGGCTCGGGGAAGGTCATCGACTCGAGGACGACCTGGTTGTCCGGGTCGCACAGGGTGTCGCCGGTGGTCGTGTCCTTCAGGCCGATGACGGCGTAGATGTTGCCCGCCGTGACCGAGTCGACCGGGTTCTCCTTGTTGGCGTGCATCTGGAAGATCTTCCCGATGCGCTCCTTCTTGCCCTTGGTCGAGTTGATGACCTGGGCACCGGAGTCGAGGCGGCCCGAGTAGACGCGCACGTAGGTGAGGCGGCCGAAGAACGGGTGCACCGCGACCTTGAACGCGAGCGCCGAGAACGGCTCGGTCGCGTCGGCGTGGCGCTCGATGATCTTCTCCTCGTCGCGCACGTCGTGGCCCTGGACGGCGGGCACGTCGAGCGGCGACGGCAGGAAGTCGATGACCGCGTCGAGCATCGGCTGGACGCCGCGGTTCTTGAACGCCGAGCCGCACAGGACGGGGTAGATCTCGGAGTTGACGGTGAGCTTGCGGATGGCGCCCTTGATCTCGGCGACCGTGAGCTCCTCGCCGCCGAAGAACTTCTCGAGCAGCTCGTCGCTGGTCTCGGCGACGGTCTCGAGCAGCTGCTGGCGGTACGCGTCGGCCTTGTCCTTCAGGTCGGCCGGGATCTCCTGCACCTCGTACTTGGCGCCCATGGTCACGTCGCCCTTGGCGTCGCCGGGCCACACGAGTGCGCGCATCTCGATGAGGTCGATGACGCCGACGAAGTCGTTCTCGGCGCCGATCGGGAGCTGGAGCACGAGCGGCTTCGCGCCGAGGCGCTTCACGATCGTGTCGACGGTGAAGTAGAAGTCCGCGCCGAGCTTGTCCATCTTGTTGACGAAGCAGATGCGGGGGACGTTGTACTTGTCGGCCTGGCGCCAGACGGTCTCGGACTGGGGCTCGACGCCCTCCTTGCCGTCGAAGACGGCGACCGCGCCGTCGAGCACGCGCAGCGAGCGCTCCACCTCGACGGTGAAGTCGACGTGGCCGGGCGTGTCGATGATGTTGATCTGGTTCTTGTTCCAGAAGCAGGTGACCGCGGCGGACGTGATGGTGATGCCGCGCTCCTTCTCCTGCTCCATCCAGTCGGTGGTCGACGCGCCGTCGTGCGTCTCGCCGATCTTGTGGTTGACGCCCGTGTAGAACAGGATGCGCTCGGTCGTGGTGGTCTTGCCGGCATCGATGTGCGCCATGATGCCGATGTTGCGGACCTTGTTCAGGTCGGTGAGCACGTCAAGTGCCACGGGGTTCCTCCGGATGTTCAGGAACGGAAGGGTGGGGGTGTGAGCGGATGCCGCGTGGCCGCCGCGGGCGCGGGGCCCGCGGCATCCGCTCGGCCCGCTACCAGCGGTAGTGGGCCCGAACGAATGCCCGTCGCAGTGAGCGAGGGATCGTTCCTACCAGCGGTAGTGGGCGAAGGCGCGGTTCGACTCGGCCATCTTGTGGGTGTCCTCGCGGCGCTTGACCGCGGCACCGAGGCCGTTCGAGGCGTCGAGGATCTCGTTGGTGAGACGCTCGGTCATGGTCTTCTCGCGGCGAGCCTTGGCGTAGCTGGTGAGCCAGCGCAGCGCCAGGGTGTTCGCACGGTGCGGCTTGACCTCGACGGGGACCTGGTAGGTCGAGCCGCCGACGCGGCGCGAACGGACCTCGAGGGTCGGGCGCACGTTGTCGAGGGCCTTCTTCAGGACCGCGACGGCGTCCTGGCCGGACTTGTTCGCGACGTTCTCGAGCGCCTCGTAGACGATGCGCTGCGCGAGGTCCTTCTTGCCGTCGACGAGGATCTTGTTGACGAGCTGGCTGACGACCGGCGAACCGTAGACCGGGTCGGCGACGACGGGGCGCTTCGGAGCGGGACCCTTGCGAGGCATTACTTCTTCTCCATCTTCGCGCCGTAGCGGCTACGAGCCTGCTTGCGGTTCTTCACGGCCTGCGTGTCGAGCGCGCCGCGGATGATCTTGTAACGGACACCCGGGAGGTCCTTCACACGACCGCCGCGCACGAGCACCATCGAGTGCTCCTGCAGGTTGTGGCCCTCACCGGGGATGTAGGCGGTCACCTCGGTGCCGTTCGAGAGCTTCACACGGGCGACCTTGCGGAGCGCCGAGTTCGGCTTCTTCGGGGTGGTGGTGTACACACGCGTGCACACGCCGCGCTGCTGGGGGTTGGCCTTCAGGGCGGGAGCCTTGGTCTTGGTGACCTTCGGCGAGCGACCCTTGCGGACCAACTGCTGAATGGTTGGCACTGCTTCTCCTTGTTGTGCTGCACGGTGACAGCGTTGATGGATTTCACATCACGACCCACCGGCACCGCCGAGCGGCGCTGCCTTTTCAGTGGTGGGTATGCCGTGGGGGCGTTCCGGCCGGGGGCCGGCGCCCTGGTGTGCGCACTGTGAGAACCCGCGCCGCCTCCGAGGATCCGGGGATCCGCGGGCACAGCACGAGTGCGCGGCAACGCGCACACCCGATCAATGGTAATCCGGCGTCACGATGCGGTCAAATGGCGCCTGCACGCCCTCGGCGAACGCCGGACGGGTCGACGGCGGGCTCAGCCGCTCCAGCCGGGCGCGTCCAGTTCGCGGTCGAGGTCGGCGAGGAGCTCGGCCACCTGCGGCTCGACGAGCCGCTCGACCGCGTTCGCGATCCGCTGGCGGTGCCGCGCGAGTTCGGCGCAGATGCGGCGGCCGAGCTGCTTGGCGAAGTCGTCGGCGAGCCGCACCTCCTCGCGCAGCGCCTCCTTCTCCTGCGGCGTGAACGGGCGCGGAGCGGGCTCTGCGGCCTCTGCCGCGGCATCCGCCTCGAGCCCCTGGAGCGTGAAGAGGAACGGCTCGCCGGGCGTCGGGTCGGGATCGAGGTCGAGCCCCAGGAACTCCGGATCGAGCCCCTCCCCCGCCCGATATGGTCGTCGGGCCTTGCGCTCCTCGGCGAGGCGGATCTCGCGATGCAGCATCGGGAGGTTGCGCGCGGTGTAGTCGTCGACGGCGACGTCGATGATGCCCTTCATGCGCATCGAGAAGGCGTGCTGCACCGGGTGCGGCACGTCGACGTCGAGCCCGGCCGCGGCGAGGATCGGCGAGCCGAAGCAGCGCGTGCAGAGGCGCACGCGACCGCGATGCGTGCCGGGGCGCCACCGCGGCAGCCACGCCAGCCAGCGGTCGACCTCGTGGCTCACCCGGGCCTCGACCGATCCCTCCACGCGGTTCACCCTACTGCGGGCGGCGCGGCGCGCCCGCGAACCGGTGAACGGATGTCCCGCCGCCGGCCGTCGGTCACTCGTCGGCGTCGCGCTCCCACGGCCACCGCGGCCGTTCCACGCCACCCGCCTGCGCCCGTACCGTGACCGAGGCGAGGAGGGCGACGAGCGCGCTCGCGACCGGGATGATGAGCCCGAAGCCGACCGACATGAACGAGAGGGCGAACAGGAACGCGGCGAGGATCGTGCCCGTGGCCGCCGCGTACGCGATCGTGGCAGCCACGACGCCCGTCGCCCACGTCACGAGGAACGAGAGGCCCGCGAGCGACCATGCGCGGAGCCCGCGCGTGAGCGTCGCTCCGAGGAGCAGCAGGAGGGCGCCGACGGCCGCGCCGATCGTGATCGGCCCGACCAGACGGCCGGCCTCGGGATCGGCGATCGGTTCGAGGTCCGCGAGCAGGCTCGTGAACCCGAACGCCGCGACGATGAGCGCGATGTCGAGTGCGGCCGCGAAGCCGGCGACCGCCCACGCGGAGGTGGGGTTCGACGCCATGCTCAGAGCCTACGCCGTGCCGACGCCCCGGCGGCGAGCGGAGCGAGCGCTCACCGCGTGCGAGCGAGCGAGGGGACGAGCGGGTCGCGGTCGGGCATGCGGGTCGCGCGCGCGGCGCGCGCGATGGGGTCGTCGATGAGGAGCATGCCGGGCTCGTGCGGTGCGGCGGCCGGGTCGAGGAGGCCGCGCCTGACGAGCACCGCGTAGGCGGCGGCGAGCTCGCCGCGAGCGCGATCGACGTCACGGGGATCGGCCTCCGCGAGCAGCGCCGTCACCTGTTCGCCGCACGCGCGCCGGACCCGGGCGACCTCCTCGCCGAACTCCTCGCGGACCTCCGCGACCCTCGTCGCCTCGCGCTCCCTGGCGGATCGCGGAACCCGGAGCCGGCGCGCGGTCGTCACGACGGCCATCGCCACGAGCGCGATCCCGCTCGCGGCGGCCATCGCGACGGCGACCGCGAGTCCACCGCCGGCCCGACCGGCCTGCACGGCCGTCGCGAGCGCGGCCGCCGCGCCGAAGCCGGCGACGATGCACGACATCGTCGCGGCGCCCGTGGTCACCGGGCGCCGGCGCGACCACGGGAGGACTGCCGCCATGACCACTGCGGCGACGACGAGCGCGACGGCCGAGGCGACGACCTCGAACTCCGCCCCCAGGTCGCCGCGGCCGAAGAACATCGCGTACGCGACCGCGACCGCGAGGGCCGCGGCGAGGTACCCGGCGGTCGTGGCGTGGTTCGGGCGCACGGTGGCCGCGACGCCGCGCTCCTCCTCGGCCAATCGCGCGAGCCGGCGATCGCGCCACCGCTCGAGGTCGCGCGCCGACCGGAGGCCGAGTGCGGCGAGCGCGTCGCGCGTCGCCGGCAGCCCGGCGAGCGCTCGTCGGTCGAGTTCGTCGCGACGGACCGCGAGCGCGGTCGCGTCGGCCCGTTCGGCCCACTCCGCGGCGCTGGACCCGCTCATGCGACGAGCTTCAACGACCCGACGACCGCGTCGGCGTGCGCCTGCATGAGTCCGATCACGTCGCTGTGCGCCTCCTCCGCGAACACGTATCCCGTGCAGCCGTCGAGCGGGAGGCCGTAGACCAGCCCGGCCAGCGGCGCGCCGTCGGGCGCGTCCCGGTCGCTGACGTAGGCGACGCGGTGACCACGGACCACGAGCGGGGTCCGGAACGTCGCGACGGCGGGATCGATGCGCGGCGTCGTGCCGGGCGGCAGCCAGGCGAGCGCTCCCTCGCGCTCGTCGACGATCCGCTCCGACACCCCGACGTGGAGCACGCCGGTGGCCGGCACGGACTCGGGGCGGAAGAAGAGCGACGTGACTCCGCCCGCGCGGCGTCGTCCGAGCGCCTCGCGGGCGGCGCCCTCGAACGCCTCGACGTGGGCGCCGAACGGCCCGCCGGCGAATCGCATGCGCTGCTCGGCGACCCAGAGCCCGTCGGCCGCGGCATCCGGCTCGGGCATGATCGCCCAGGTGCGCTCGTCGAAGGAGATCTCGAATCGCATCAGTCGCCGCTCCAGCGGAAGGTGGACAGGATCGCGTCGGCGAGCAGGCCGAACTCCTCGGCCGTCTCGTCGTCGAGTCGTTCGCCGCCGGCCGCCAGCGGGACCACGGCCGTGAACACGAGCGCCTCGCGCCGACCCGTGCCCGGGATCGCGACGAGGTAGTCGTACGAGCGCGTGCGGAGCGTGCCGCCGTCGATCCGATGCGACGAATCCGACGTCCATCGCATGACGATGCGGGCGTCGTCGAGCGGCGCCGCACCGCGCGTGCGGACGAGGTCGGCGACCTGCGCGTCGAGGGTCGTGCCGGCGGGGGCGACGACGCGCGCGACCGTGATCGCGAGCGGCAGCATCCGCTCGGCGGGCACCGCCCGCTGGTAGACGAGCCGCACCGGATCACGCCGGAGGAACTCGTCGGAGGCGCGCCGCACCATCGCCCGGAACCGCGCGTCGAGGTCCGGGCGATGCTCGGCGCGCATGCGCTCGGAGACCGAGCCGAGCAGCTCGTCGAAGGTCTCGCGAGTCGCCTCGACCGACACCCAGCCGGGTGGGAGCAGGAGCACGAACGGCGGCACGGGCGCGCGGGTGGAGCCGATCAGTTCGGCGCGGAGGCTCATCGCCACGAGTCTACGAGGCGATCCTCGGCCGACTCGGCGACCTCGCCCGTGATGAAGTCGGTGATCTGGACGCCCTGCACCCAGGGCTGCTTCGAGCCCGCCACGAGGTCGACCATGCCGGCGGCGCCGGAGTCGAGCGAGCCGGCCACGGAGTCGCCGACACCCCAGAGTCGGCCGAGGAAGACGTCGGAGCTGTTCGAGAGCTGCGCGGTCTCCATGACGTACCGCCAGCCCGCCGAGGTCTCGCGGACCATCTGGCTGACGACCGAGGTCTGCACCCACGGGACGAGGTTGTCGCCGGCGTTCCAGGCGTCGGCGGCGTTCCGGCTGATCGTGCCGAGGTGCGTGCGCACGGCACCGACGTCGTCGAACCCGAGGAAGAGCCCGATCGGCCTGCCGATCCGCGCGAGCGCGCTGCCCTCCCCGGCCGCCGCGAAGATCCGGCCGAGCTTGCCGAACGGGATGACGCCCACGATCGCGAGGCCGAGGTCCATCCCGTTCTTCCGCCCCTTCGCGTAGAGCACGACGGTCGCCGCAAGCGTGATCAGCGCGGCGGCGGTGGCGAGGACGGCGACGAGCGGCCCGCCGACGATCAGTGCGGCCACGAACAGCACGATCCCGACGACCTCGAGCACCTCGACGATGAACTCGAGCGCGGGGAGCGCGTCGTCCCAGAAGCCGTCCTCGACGCCGTCCTCGTTGGCGCCCTCGAGTCCGGTCAGCGCGGCGTCGTACGCGGCGTCCCAGGTGTCGTAGAAGCCGTCGAAGCGCGCGGCGGCCTCGCGCCATTCGGCCTCGGCGGTCTCGAGCGCGCCGCCGGCCTCGGCACGCGCCTCGTCGCGCGCGGAGGTCAATCCGTCCGGATCTGCGGGGGTGTCCTCGGCGTCGTCCACCGCGCCGGCTCGCGCCCGGACCGCCTCCCACAGCTCCTCGCAGCGGCGGACCGCTGCGTTGAGCGAGAGCTGCACCTCGTCGACCGCTTCGCCGTATGCGCGGAGCGCGGTGCCGCTCGGCGAGTAGCGCAGGCCGGCGGTACGGAGATCGGCGTGCACCTCCTCCGCCTGGTCGCGGACCGCGTCGAGCGATTCGCCCCGGCCGACCTGGCCGTCCGCGAGCAGCCGCAGCGTGTTCGCCGCCTTCTGCATGCGCAGCCCCAGGTCTTCGATCGCGATGCCGCGCTCGACGATGACCGAGGCGTCGCCGTCGAGTCGCTCGATCTCGCGGCCCTTCGGCGAGTCCGGCATGAACCGGTGGAAGTACGCGCTGTTCCCCATCGTCAGGCCGTCACTTCGTCTCGAGCTGGGCGGCCAGGTCGCGGTCGAGCGCGGCCCAGCCGTCCTTCACGGCTTCGACCCGCTGCTGGAGCTCGACCAGGTGCCCCGTGAGCGTCTCGCGCTTGTCGTCCCATGCGCTCTCGAACGCGTCCGCGGCATCCCGCAGGCCACTGCGACCCATCGGGCGCCGGATCGCCTCCACGAGACGGCCGGTGCGGCCGCCGGCCTCGTCGAACTCGACGACGATGTCCTTCAGGGCCTGGTCCAGTTCCTGCATCGAGGACAGCGGAATCTCGACTCCGTCTCCCACGGGTGCTCCTCACGTGACGATCACGGGCTTCGGGTGGACGCCGCGCGACGGCCGGCCGGACGGCGGGGGCCGTCGCGCGACGGGGGTCAGCGACCGGCGAGCTGCTGGTCGAGGTCCTGGATCGCCTGCATCATGCCGCGGAGGGCCTCGCCCATCTCGCCGATCCCGTCGACGGCGTTCTTCAGGCCGGTGGTGAGCTCCTCGTAGCCCTGGCCGAACTTGCCTGACGCGTGCTGGGTCGTGAAGTCGTTGCCGAGCAGGTTGTCGACGGAGCCCTTCAGCTGGTCGAGCTGCGACTGGATGTCGTCGCGCGCGTCCGACAGCTTGCTCGCCATCGCCTCCATCTCGCCGTACGAGGCGCCGAAGTCTGCAGCCATGGTGGAACCTTCCTTCGTTCGGGATGTGCCCGCGACTGCGAGCCGGTGCGATCAGACTACGGATGCCTCGGTCGGCGGCCCATGGGGAGCGCTCCCCACCCCCGTGGCCCGGGCGCGATCGGCGGCCGGGACCGGGCCGGACCGCGTCGGGCGACGCCCGGCCGGCGGGCAGGCTGGAACGCTCACCCCACGAGCGGCATCTGCACGGTCGTGACCCGCCCGTTCTGGACGAAGATGCCTCGCCCCTCGGGGAAGTCGGAGCGCTTGACCTTCGGGAACGGCGTCTTGAAGACCGAGTCGCCGTCGTAGGCGTCCGGCTTCAGCGCGACGCCGCGACGGCCCGCCTTGAAGTCGCCCACGAAGCCGAACCCGCTCGACAGGTTGGCCACGTCGGCGTCGCCGACGAGGAAGTGGTCGCTGCGATTGACGGCCTGGAAGAGCTCCTTCAGGGGGCGCTCCGCGTCGGAATCGGCGAACTGCGTGACGTTCTCGACGGCGATGAGGTAACGGCCGGGCACGGCCGGGTCGCCGATGACGTCCAGGAGCTCGCGCGCGAGGGCCTTCACGTCGTCGATGCTCGTGGCGCTCCGCATCCAGTCCGCGTGCCCGGTGAGCGCCGCACGGCGACCGGCCATGTGGAACAGCCGCACCTCGGGGTCGTGACGCCGGACCGCATCGATCACGGCGCGCATGGCGGTCGTCTTGCCGCTCTGCGGCGGGCCGGTGATGGCGAACGTCCCGACGGGTTCGAACCCGATCGGCGCGAGCGTGGCATCCGACAGGCCGAGCGCGGGCTCGCCCTCGACCGAGTCCGGCAGCTCCAGGGCGCCGAAGGATGCCGGCAGCGAGCGGATCGGCGCGACGTCGACGGCACCGGCAGCACGGAGCCGGTCCGCGAGCGTCGCGAGCGCCCTGGTCTGCTCGGCCACGTTCGCCGTGCCGCCCAGCACGGCCACCTGCGTCTCGAGTCCGTCGACGATCGCGCGGCCGGGGGCCGACCGGTCGTCGAGCACGTCCTTCGGGACGCCGAGCACCTGGTAGCCGCTCTCGTCGGACAGTCGCAGCACGACGCGCCTCGTGACGTTGGCACTCACCGCCGTGGGCACGGCGCCCGAGCGATCGGCCGTGGCGACGACGTGCACGCCGAGCGGCCGGCCCTCGGCGAGCAGCCGCACGACGATGTCGTAGAACGGCATGCGCACGGTGGTCGAGTCCCAGTCCGCCTTGAACTGCGCGAAGCCGTCGATGAGCAGCAGCACGCGCGGTTCGCGGATGCCGGTGAGCTCGCGGTACTCGGTGAGGCTCGCCGCGTTCGCTGCGCTGAACGCACGCCCGCGCCGATCGAGCAGGTCGTCGAGCGTGCGGAGCAGCCGCTGGATCCGCTCGGGGTCGTCGCCCGCGATCACCGAGCCGACGTGCGGCAGCGCCTCGAACGAGCGCAGTGCGCCCGATCCGAAATCGAGCCCGTAGACCTCGGCGCCGCCGAGGTCGGGCCGCAGGCCGATCGACACGGCCAGGGTGCGCAGGAGCGTGGACTTGCCCGCACCGCTCGTGCCGTACACGAGCATGGCCCCGTCGCGATCGGGCGCGAACGAGATCGGCGACTGCAGCTGGCGCTCGGGCACGTCGGCGAGGCCGAACACGATCTCGCCGTCGCCGCGCGTCGGCAGCGCCTCCAGGGCGACCGTCGTCGCGAGGTCGTCGAGCCATGGCCGCCGCGGGGCCGGGATGCCGGCCGCCGACGCCGCACGGACGAACGCGTCGACCATCCGTCGCTGGTCGTTCGGACCGGGGTCCCCGGAGTGCACCTCGTCGTCGCCGACGCCCTCGCGCTCCCACACGACCGTCGAGCCGAAGCGGAGCTCCGCGAGCCGCACGTCGGCGACCTCCGGCTCGTCGCTCGTCCATCCGCCGGCGTACGCCGACTGGAACGGCACCAGGCGGCCGGGACCCGTCTTGGCAATGCCGCGACCGGGGATGCCGGGATCGAAGCTCGCAGCGACTCCGTCGCCGACGACGTCGCGCGAGTCCGACTCGTCGGCCATGCGGAGGGCCACGCGCAGGTTGGTGTTCGCGCGCAGGTTGTCCTTGATGACACCCGCGGGACGCTGGGTGGCCATGATCAGGTGGATGCCGAGCGAGCGCCCGCGCTGCGCGATGTCGACGACGCCGTCGACGAACTCGGGCACGTCGCCCGCGAGGGCGGCGAACTCGTCGATCACGATGACGAGCGCGGGCGGGGTCTCAGGATCCTGCCGCTTCTCGAGCTCGAGCAGGTCCTTCGCCCTCTTGCGGTTGAAGAGGTGCTCGCGGTGGTGCAGCTCGGCGCGGAGGCTCGTGAGCGCCCGGCGGACGAGGTGCGGGCTGAGGTCGGTCACGAGGCCCACGCAGTGCGGCAGCTCCACGCAGTCGGCGAAGGCCGAACCGCCCTTGTAGTCGACGAAGAGGAAGGTGACCCGGTCGGGGCTGTACTCGGCCGCCATCCCGAGCACCCACGCCTGGAGGAACTCGGACTTGCCCGCACCGGTCGTGCCGCCCACCAGGGCGTGGGGTCCCTGCGTCCGGAGGTCGAGGGTCATCGCATCCGGGCTGCCCTGGCCCACGAACGCCTTCAACGTCCCGGCCCGCCTCAGGCGCGGGAGCTTCGCGCCCGACCGATCGACGACCGACGCGTTCTGGCGCCACCGCTCGACGACGCTCTCGGCATCGCGCGCCATCTCGCCCCCGATGAGCGAGAGCATCGACACGCTCCGGGGCAGGTCGCTCGCGTCCTCGACGACGGTGCTCGCGTCGACGACCGGCGCCAGCCGGCGCGCGAACACCTCGGCGTAGCGGAGCGACACGCCCTCGACCGCGACGTCGGCGTACTCCAGGCCAGACCGGACGACGCCCACCCGGGCACGATCGAGTCCGCCCGACACGTCGACGAAGGTGCGGCACGCGGCGGGCAGCGACTCGACCGTGGGCGCGACGAACACGGCGTGGATGCCGACCTCGGCGCCGCGCTCGATGAGCTGGACGAGGCGCGGGCGGTCGACGGGCGCGTCGGCCGAGACGACGAGGATCAGGGCCGAGTCCGGGCGCGACTCCTCGCGGGCGCCGCCGGGCTTCCCGACGCGGGAGCCCCGCGCCATCGACCCGTCCTCGTCGGCGAGCGGTCCGCGGCGTACGGGCGCCGCGGAGAGTCGCTGCAGGATGAGCTCCTCGAGCGAGCTGAGGAGCGCGGCGCCGGCGGAGGCGCTGTCCGCGAGCGCGGATCCGGCGACGGGATTCCGCTCCCCCGACGTGTGCGGCAGCCACTTCATCCAGTCGAGCTCGCGACTCCACGCCGGGTCGACGATCGCGGCGGCCACGACGTCGTTCGGAGCGTGCAGGCCGAACAGCTGCACGGCGATGCCGCGCAGTGCGTCGGCCGCGACGTCGGCGGGTCCGGCGATGCCGAGCGCGCCGGAGCTCGGCAGCAGCTCCATCACGGGCACGTCGTCGATGTCGCGGTAGCGCTCGCGGAGCACGTCGACCTGCCTCGCGTATGCGGGGATGCCGTCGCTCGCGCCCTCGGAGTCGCGGATCGAGTTGCGGCTGCGGGCGCGCCCGACGCCGAGGCGCAGCGCCAGGAAGTTCCAGTGCTCCGGACGTCGCGTCCACAGCATGGGACCGAGGCGCATCGCCTGCTCGTACACCGTCGCGACGGGGGGCGTCTCGTCGTGCCGACGCCCGCGCTCGACGTGCTGCTCGCGCTCGAGCGTGTCCTCCAGCTCCTCGAGCCGGACCTCGAACGTCTCGACCTCGCGCTGCAGCTTCCGGCCGCTGCCCATGCGCTGGCCCATGTAGTTGGCGAGCAGCATGATCGGCGTGAGCACGACGATGAGCAGTGATGCGGGCCGCTGCGTGATCGCGAAGATGCCGAGGCCCATGAGGACGGGCGACGCGATCATCGGCCACGGGAAGAGCCGGGGCGTCTCCTCGCTCGGCACGCGCGGCTCGGGGTGCGCGGTGCCCGGATACCGCGCCTCGACGCGCGGCGACCGGTTGAACATGAGCGCGCCGCCGCGCTCGAGCACCGGATCGGCCGCGGCATCCGTGCCGGCCACCGCGGTGAAGGAGACGACCGTGTCGCCGAACGTCACGCGCACGCCGGGCAGGGCGCGCACGCGCGCGACCTGGCCGCCGTCGACGAGGAGGCCGTTGGCCGAGTTCAGGTCGACGAGCTCGACGACCTGGTCGACCTCGACGCGGGCGTGACGCTTCGAGACGAGCGGGTCGGCGAGCACGACGTCGGCATCGGCCGCACGGCCGATCACCCCGTGGCCGCGCCGGAGTGGGAACTCGCGTCCGGCGTCGGGTCCGGCGTGGACGTGCATGATCGCGACGGGGGCATCGGCGGCGGCCGAACGCGCCGCGGGCGAGACGACGGCCGCGTTGAAGCCCGATCCGATCGGGGCGTCGGCAGCGAGCGTCGCCGGGTCGAGCATCACGGGCTCCGACGAGGTCGGCGGGGCGACGGCGAGCGTCAGTGGACCGGGATGTGCGGGCAGGTGCGCCGATGCGGGATCGGTGTCGGCGACCGCGCGTGCGAGATCGCCCACGGTCGCCGTGGCGTCGGCCGTGACCACGATGTCGACGCCCGCGCCGGACTGCCTGCGGAGGCCGAGCTTCAGCCTCACGCGCCCACCGCCTCGACCCGGAACTCGAGCCCGCCGATCCGGACGGCCGCGCCCCGCGTCAGGACATGCGGCACGCCGGGCTCGAGGCGGCGTTCGATCCCGGCGGCGTCCACGACGGAGGTGCCGTTGCTCGACCACCGGTCCGTGATGCGGATGCCCCGGGCGTCGATCTCGACCGCGGCGTGGGTCTTCGACAGCCCCATGGTCGGGTCGACCAATGGAACCAGCCCGGTCTCGACCGGGTCGGCATCCGCCCGCGCGGGACCGCGGCCGAGCAGGGTGGTGCCGGATGCCGCGACGCGGGCGCCGTCGGCGAAGACGAGCGTGGCGGCGGGGGCCGGCTCGGGCTCGGCACCGGCGGCGGGCATCGGAGGCGGTGCGACCGGCGGCGGTCCGAGCGGCGGCGGTCCGAGCGGCGGCGGTCCGAGCGGCGGCGGCGTCCACCCGCCCGTGCCGCCGTCCGGGGCGTCGGCGACCGGCGCCGGCGCCGCGACGACGCCCGAGCTCGAACGCGCGGCGGGGATGAACGTGCGCTCGTCGATGCCGCGGTCGGACGCGAGCGAGGGCAGGTGCGCGCGCTGTGCGAGCGGCTCGGCCTCCACACGTCGCCGCGCGTGGCGCAGCGCCCTCGCGTCGAACGGATCGAGGCCGTGGCGCGCATCGACGACCCAGCAGCGGCCGATCCGGTCGAGCCAGCTGCGCCCGCGACCCTCCGCGTCCCACAGTCCGGACGCGAAGCAGATCGTGGGACCGACGAGCGGCAGCAGGCCCTGCGAGAGCCAGAGCACCAGCGCGCGGAGCACGACCCGCCAGAATCCGGGCCGCTCGAAGGTCGCGACGTTCACCGACCGCAGTCCGAGCGAGGCCTTGCCGATCGTGACGCCCCGCCGCCCGTGGAACGCGAGCTGGACGATGCCGAGCACGCCGAGGAGGAGGTGGCCCACGCCGACCAGGACGAGCGGGCCGACGAGCGCCGCGGCATCCGTCGTCGTCTGGAACGCGCCCGCACCGCTTGCGGTCGCCACGGCGGCGACCTGCACCCAGCCGATGACCGCGGGCACCGCGACGAGCACCCACACGGCCGCGTCGATCGAGAACGCGGCGGCGCGCCGGGCGGCCGGAGCGGGCACGAGCCCGAGCGCCGCCGCGTACGTCGGGTCGGGCCGGCCGTCGGGTCCGATGCCGGGGATCGGGTCGGCGGTCCGCATCGTGATGCTCAACAGCGCTCCTCGGGTGTGCAGGGTCAGGGAGCCACCCAAGCAGGCCGGGTGCGCCACGTCGATGGGGAGCGCTCACCATGAGCGCACCCCAGACGAGGGTACCCGGACGGATGCCTCCGCTAGCGCGTCTGCGAGACCGGCTGCGGACCCGCCGCGAGCTGCCGGTCGTACTCCTCGCGGGCCTGCGCGTTCCGCTCGCCCACGGTGCGTCCGCGTGCGGCGATCCACCCGCCGAACCAGATGGGCAACTCGCGGGCGACGATGAACGCGATGATCGCGAACGGGTCGACCCAGCGTTCGGCGACGAAGTCGGCGGCCTGCTGCGGGGTGAACTGCCACGCCGCGACCGTCAGGAGCGCACCGCCGATGTAGGAGAAGTAGACGATGATGCCGACGCCGAGGCCGAACACGGCCCACGTCCACCAGGCGGCCCGGTTGAGGATCACGGCGAGCAGCGCGAACGCGAGGAAGAAGAAGACGATGGGGATCCAGAAGACCGGCTGCGCGAGGAACTCGGTGTACACGCGGATGCCATCGCCGCGCCCCGCTCCGTACCACGTGATGACGAGGTACGAGATGCCCGCGTAGAGCAGCGCGAAGGCGACCGTCGCGATCAGCCCGACGAGCACGCCGAAGCCGCGGTTGCCCTTCTCCCTGGGCGGGGTGGGCGCCTGCACGTAGATCGTCTGCGGCATCGGCGGTGCCGGCGTCTCCGGTGCGGCCGACGCCGAGCCGACGCCCGCAGCCCCGACGTCCGCGGCGCCGACCGTCTCCGGCACGCCCGTCTCGCGACGGACCGCCTCCGCCCGCACGGGCTCCGGGTGCTCGTCGATCACCGCGGTGTCGTCGACGACGGGCGGGTGGTCGGTGCGGGCTCGCTCCACGGCGGCATCGAGCTCGGACCGCTCGGAGCGCTCGTCGATCGCATCGGCGCCGGTCGACGAGGCCGGTCCGGATGCCGCGGCAGCGGTCGTCGCGGCGGGCGCGGGTTCCTCCGCCCCCTCCGTTCCGGTGAAGTCGTGGTCTGCGGCCGATGAGGTCGGATCGGGCTCCGCCTGCGGAGGGTCCACGCGATCGACGTGGTCCGCATCGGGAGCCGTCGGATCGACGCGCGCCTGCTCGGCTGCGACGTCGTCGCTCGACGGGCCGCCCGTCGTCGGCGAGTCGGCGGCGGCGTCGGTCGTCGACGCGTCGTCGGCGGTCGTCCGATCGGGCAGGCCGTCACGGTCGAGGTCGCCGCGGCCGGGCTCGGATCCGGGGGTCGTGCTGCTCATCGTCCGCTCCTTCCGGGCAGCACCGGCTGCCCGTGGTGCGGCTCACTCTAGCAACGCGCCGGCTCGCGACAGGGAAGCGCGCGCGGGACGTCGTCCGCGCGTCGCGGGACGGTCGCGGCGACGAACCTCAGGCGAAGAGCTGCGCGACGATGTCGAGCGTGTACCCGCTCACGGCCGGGCCGTCCCAGCGCGTGGCGATCCAGAGTCCCTCGCGGATGAAGTGCGACTCCCCGGCCGAGCCGGCGACGCCCTCGAACTCGAGGATGCAGCGCGTGCCGCCCTCCTCCTGGTAGCACTCCTGGCCCGCGGCCTGGAACGCCGCGATCACGGCCGCCGTCTGCGCCTCGTCCACGCTCGCGACGTTCGTCACGAGGCCGATCCGTCCGTCGCCGCCCTCCGGGGGAAGCCACGAGCAGGTGAGCTGCGACGTCTCCTGCAGCACCGGCAGGGCGCCCGCGTCATCCGTGCCGTAGAGCGCGGGGGCGCCCTCGGCGGTCGACCACTCCGGATTCAGCACGTACTCCGGTGCGAAGGTGCTCGACCAGTCGAAGGTGTAGATCGCCGCGCAGTCGGTCGGGATGCGCTCGTCGCGCACGGGCTCGGGCGTCGGGACCTCGACCGGGGCCGGCGCCGCCTCGGCGGACGGCGCCGGGCGCGACTGCGACGCCGGTTCGGCGGACTCGCTGCCCGGTGCGGGCAGCGCCAGGACCACGACGAGTGCGACGACCGCGATCACCAGCGCGGAGGCGGCGACGATGAGCAGCGTCCTCGATCGGCGGGTGGCGGGGGCAGCGTCTGGCATGTGGGCTCCGGGTCGGATTCGGATGGGCGACCGCCCGAGATACTAGCCCGCGCACCTGAGTGCCGTCATCAGGCGGACCCGCTCGGACGACGACGGGCCCCGGATCGCTCCGGGGCCCGTCGTGGGATGCGGGCGGCGGCGAGGCCGCCGCCCGCTGGGTTCAGCTGTAGTTGCCGGGGGTGAAGTCGTCGCTCGAGAACGAGTCGAAGTCGACGAAGCTGAGGTCGCCCTCGGTGAACGACGCGTCGTCGGCGAAGATGCGGTTCGGGTACCGCTCCGCCTTCGCCTCCTCGGTCGCCTCGACGGTGACGTTGCGGTACTTGGCGAGGCCCGTACCGGCCGGGATCAGCTTGCCGATGATCACGTTCTCCTTGAGGCCGACGAGCGGGTCGGACTTGCCCTCCATGGCGGCCTGCGTGAGCACGCGGGTCGTCTCCTGGAAGGACGCGGCCGACAGCCACGACTCGGTCGCGAGCGAGGCCTTGGTGATGCCCATGACCTCCTGGCGCGCCGATGCCGTCTTCTTGCCCTCGGTGAGCGCCGCCCGGTTGATCTCGTTGTACCGCGAGCGGTCGACGAGCTCACCCGGGAGCAGCTCGGTGTCGCCGTGGTCGACCACGGTGACCTTGCGGAGCATCTGGCGGACGATGACCTCGATGTGCTTGTCGTGGATCGGCACGCCCTGCGAGCGGTACACGTCCTGCACGCCGTTGACGAGGTGCTTCTGCACCTCGCGCACGCCCTTGACCCGGAGGACCTCCTTCGGGTCGACGGTGCCGACGATCAGCTGCTGGCCGAGCTCGACGTGCTGGCCGTCCTCGACGAGCAGCGTCGAACGCTTGAGCACGTTGTACGCGATCGGCTCGTCGCCGTTGTCGGGAGTGAGGATGACCTTGCGCTGCTTCTCGGTCTCGTCGATCGTGATGCGACCGGGAGCCTCGACGATGGGCGACGCACCCTTGGGAGTGCGGGCCTCGAAGAGCTCCTGCACGCGGGGAAGACCCTGCGTGATGTCGTCGGCCGAGGCCGAACCACCCGTGTGGAAGGTGCGCATCGTGAGCTGGGTTCCCGGCTCGCCGATCGACTGCGCCGCGATGATGCCCACGGCCTCGCCGATGTCGACGAGCTTGCCGGTCGCGAGCGAACGGCCGTAGCACTTCGCGCACACGCCGACCGCCGACTCGCAGGTGAGCACCGAGCGGACCTTGATCGACTCGACGCCCGCCGCGACGAGCTTGTCGATGAGTACGTCGCCCACGTCGTCGCCGGCCGCGGCCACGACCTCGCCCTTCGCGTTCACCGCGTCGGTCGCGAGCGACCGGGCGAACACGGAGTTCTCGACGTTGGGGTCGCGCACGAGCGCGCCCGTCGAGTCGACCGTGGCGATCGGGAGCTCGAGGCCCTTCGACGTGCCGCAGTCGTCCTCGCGGATGATCACGTCCTGCGAGACGTCGACCAGACGGCGCGTGAGGTAGCCCGAGTCGGCCGTGCGGAGGGCCGTGTCGGCCAGACCCTTGCGGGCACCGTGCGTGGCGATGAAGTACTCCGCGACGCTCAGCCCCTCGCGGTACGAGGAGATGATCGGGCGCGGGATGATCTCGCCCTTCGGGTTGTTCACGAGGCCTCGCATACCGGCGATGTTGCGCACCTGCAGCCAGTTGCCGCGCGCACCCGAGGTCACCATGCGGTTGATGGTGTTGCCCTGGTTCGCGGCGAACTCCTCCTGCATGGCCTTCGCGACCTCGTCGGTCGCCTTGGTCCAGATCTGGATGAGCTCCTGACGACGCTCGAGGTCGGTCGTGAGACCCTTCTCGAACTGCGACTGGACCTTCGCGGCCTGCTTCTCGTACTTCGAGACGATCTCCCGCTTCTGCGGCAGCTCGACGATGTCGGAGAGCGCGACGGTCACACCGGAACGGGTCGCCCAGCGGAAGCCGGCGTCCTTGATGCGGTCGAGGGTCGCCGCCACCTCGGTCTTCGGGTAGCGCTCGGCGAGGTCGTTGACGATCTGCGAGATCTGCGACTTGCCGGCCTGCGCGTTGAAGAACGGGTAGTCCGCCGGGAGCGCCTCGTTGAAGAGGGCGCGACCGAGGGTCGTCTCCATCAGGAAGGGCTCGCCCGGGACGAAGCCCTCGGGCTCCTGACCCTCGGCGAAGTGCAGCCCCTCGAGGCGGATCTTCACCGTGGCGCCGAGGTCGAGCACGAGTTCGCCGGGGCGGTTCTGGTCGAACGCGAGGATCGCCTCGGCGATCGACGAGAACGCGCGACCCTCACCGGCAGCACCCTCGATGACCGTCGTCAGGTGGTGCAGGCCGATGATCATGTCCTGCGAGGGCAGGGTCACCGGACGGCCGTCCGACGGCTTGAGGATGTTGTTCGACGCCAGCATCAGGATGCGGGCCTCGGCCTGGGCCTCGACCGACAGCGGCAGGTGCACGGCCATCTGGTCGCCGTCGAAGTCCGCGTTGAACGCGGCGCAGACGAGCGGGTGGAGCTGGATGGCCTTGCCCTCGACCAGCTGCGGCTCGAAGGCCTGGATGCCGAGGCGGTGCAGCGTGGGCGCACGGTTCAGCAGCACGGGGCGCTCGCGGATGATCTCCTCGAGGACGTCCCACACCTGCGGGCGCGAACGCTCGACCATGCGCTTGGCGGCCTTGATGTTCTGCGCGTGGCTGAGGTCGATCAGGCGCTTGATGACGAACGGCTTGAACAGCTCGAGCGCCATCTGCTTCGGCAGGCCGCACTGGTGCAGCTTCAGCTGCGGGCCGACGACGATGACCGAACGGCCCGAGTAGTCGACGCGCTTGCCGAGCAGGTTCTGGCGGAAGCGTCCCTGCTTGCCCTTCAGCATGTCGCTCAGGGACTTCAGGGCGCGGTTGCCGGTGCCCGTGACGGGGCGGCCGCGGCGGCCGTTGTCGAACAGCGCGTCGACGGCCTCCTGGAGCATCCGCTTCTCGTTGTTCACGATGATCTCGGGCGCGCCGAGGTCGAGCAGGCGACGGAGGCGGTTGTTGCGGTTGATCACGCGGCGGTACAGGTCGTTCAGGTCGGAGGTCGCGAAGCGGCCACCGTCGAGCTGGACCATCGGACGCAGCTCCGGCGGGATCACCGGGACGACGTCGAGGACCATCGCGGCCGGCGAGTTGCCGGTCTGCAGGAACGAGTTGACGACCTTGAGCCGCTTGATGGCGCGGATCTTCTTCTGGCCCTTGCCCTCGGCGATCTGCAGGTGCAGGTCCTGCGCCTCGGCGGCCAGGTCGAAGGACTCGAGGCGCTTCTTGATCGCCTCGGCGCCCATGTAGGCCTCGAAGTACATGCCGAAGCGGTCCTGGAGCTCCTGGAAGACCGAGTCCTCGGGCTTCAGGTCGCCGACCTTCAGCGTGCGGAAGTCCTCCCACACGCGCTCGAGGTGCGCGATCTGCTCGTCGCCCGACTTGCGGACGCCGGCCATCTCCTTGTCGGCCGCGGCCTCGGCGCGCTTCTTCTGGTCGGACTTGGCGCCCTCGGCCTCCAGGGCCGCGAGCTCCTCCTCCTTGCGCTGCATGAGCTCGGCGATGCGAGCGTCGCGGGCGTCGCCGATGGCCTTGATCTCGAGCCGGAGCTCGTTCTCGAGGCCGGGCATGTCGGCGTGGCGACCCTCGTCGTCCACGTCGATCACCATGTAGGCGGCGAAGTAGATGACCTTCTCGAGGTCCTTCGGCGCCATGTCGAGCAGGTACCCGAGGCGCGAGGGCACGCCCTTGAAGTACCAGATGTGCGTCACGGGCGCGGCCAGCTCGATGTGGCCCATCCGCTCGCGTCGGACCGAGGACTTGGTGACCTCGACACCGCATCGCTCGCAGACGATGCCCTTGAAGCGGACGCGCTTGTACTTGCCGCAGGCGCACTCCCAGTCGCGGCTGGGTCCGAAGATCTGCTCGCCGAAGAGCCCGTCCTTCTCGGGCTTCAGCGTGCGGTAGTTGATGGTCTCGGGCTTCTTGACCTCGCCGTAGGACCACTTGCGGATGTCCTCGGCGGTCGCCAGGCCGATACGGAGCTCATCGAACGTCGTTGCGTCGAGCAATTTCTCTCCTAGATTCCTGAAGTCGTTCTCGTATGCCTGGCGGATCAGATCTCGTCGATGTTCGACGACTCGAAGCGCGCGGAGATGTTGATGCCGAGCTCCTCCGCAGCGCGGAAGGCCTCGTCATCGGTGTCGCGGAGGCTCACCGCGGTGCCGTCGGCCGAGAGGACCTCGACGTTCAGGCACAGCGACTGCATCTCCTTCATGAGCACCTTGAAGGACTCGGGGATGCCGGGCTCCTGGATGTTCTCGCCCTTGACGATGGCCTCGTACACCTTGACGCGGCCGAGGATGTCGTCGGACTTGATGGTGAGGAGCTCCTGCAGCGCGTATGCGGCGCCGTAGGCCTCGAGGGCCCACACCTCCATCTCGCCGAAGCGCTGGCCGCCGAACTGCGCCTTCCCACCGAGCGGCTGCTGGGTGATCATCGAGTACGGGCCGGTCGAACGCGCGTGGATCTTGTCGTCGACGAGGTGGTGGAGCTTCAGGATGTACATGTAGCCCACCGACACCGGGTACGGGAACGGCTCGCCCGAACGGCCGTCGAACAGCTGCGTCTTGCCGCTGGAGTCGATGAGCCGCTCGCCGTCGCGGTTGGGGAGCGTGGAGTCGAGCAGACCCGCGATCTCCTCCTCCAGCGCGCCGTCGAACACGGGCGTGGCCACCTTGGTGCCGGGCTCGGCCTCGCGGGCGCCCTCGGGCAGGCGCTTGGCCCACTCCGGGTTGCCCTCGACCTTCCAGCCCTGCTTGGCGACCCAGCCGAGGTGGGTCTCGAGCACCTGGCCGAAGTTCATTCGACCGGGGATGCCGAGCGGGTTCAGGATGACGTCGACCGGCGTGCCGTCGGCGAGGAACGGCATGTCCTCGACCGGCAGGATCTTCGAGATGACGCCCTTGTTGCCGTGGCGGCCGGCGAGCTTGTCGCCCTCGGTGATCTTGCGCTTCTGGGCGATGTAGACGATCACGCGCTGGTTGACGCCCGAGCCGAGCTCGTCGTCGCCGTCCTGTGCGTCGAACACCTTGACGCCGATGATCGTGCCCTGCTCGCCGTGGGGGACCTTCAGCGAGGTGTCGCGGACCTCGCGGCTCTTCTCGTTGAAGATCGCACGGAGCAGGCGCTCCTCGGCCGAGAGCTCGGTCTCGCCCTTCGGCGTGACCTTGCCGACGAGGATGTCGCCGGGGCGGACCTCGGCGCCGATGCGGATGATGCCGCGCTCGTCGAGGTCGGCCAGCAGGTCGGGGCTCACGTTCGGGAGGTCGCGGGTGATCTCCTCCTTGCCGAGCTTGGTGTCACGGGCGTCGACCTCGTACTCCTCGATGTGGATCGAGGAGAGGACGTCGTCCTTCACCAGGTTCTGGCTGAGGATGATCGCGTCCTCGAAGTTGTGGCCCTCCCACGGCATGAAGGCCACGAGGAGGTTCTTGCCGAGCGCGAGCTCGCCGTCGTCGGTCGCGGGACCGTCGGCGATGACCTCGCCCACCTCGACGCGGTCGCCGGCGGAGACCACGACGCGGTTGTTGTACGACGTGCCCTGGTTCGAGCGGTCGAACTTGCGCAGGTAGTAGGTCTGCGTGCCGCCCTCGTCGAGCTGCAGCGTGACCGCGTCGGCCGAGACCTCGGTGACGACGCCGGCACGATCGGCGGTGATCACGTCACCGGCGTCGATGGCGGCGTAGCCCTCCATGCCCGTGCCGACGAACGGCGAGTCGCTGCGCAGCAGCGGAACCGCCTGGCGCTGCATGTTCGCACCCATGAGGGCGCGGTTCGCGTCGTCGTGCTCGAGGAACGGGATGAGCGACGTGCCGACCGACACCATCTGGCGCGGCGAGACGTCCATGTAGCCGATCTCCTCGGCCGGGAACAGGTCGACCTCGCCGCCCTTGCGACGGGCGAGCACGCGCTCCTCGACGAAGTGGCCCTTGGCGTCGAGCGGCGCGTTGGCCTGGGCGACGATGTAGTCGTCCTCCTCCATCGCGGTGAGGTAGTCGATGCGGTCGGTGACCTTGCCGCCCTCGACCTTGCGGTACGGCGTCTCGATGAAGCCGAACGAGTTGATGCGCGCGAACGACGCGAGCGAGCCGATGAGGCCGATGTTCGGGCCTTCCGGCGTCTCGATCGGGCACATGCGGCCGTAGTGCGAGGGGTGCACGTCGCGGACCTCGACGCCCGCGCGGTCGCGCGAGAGGCCGCCGGGGCCGAGCGCCGAGAGGCGGCGCTTGTGCGTGAGGCCGGCCAGCGGGTTGTTCTGGTCCATGAACTGCGAGAGCTGCGAGGTTCCGAAGAACTCCTTGATCGCGGCAACGACGGGGCGGACGTTGATCAGGGTCTGCGGGGTGATCGCCTCGATGTCCTGCGTGGTCATGCGCTCGCGGACGACGCGCTCCATGCGGGACAGGCCCGTGCGGACCTGGTTCTGGATCAGCTCGCCGACCGCGCGGATGCGACGGTTGCCGAAGTTGTCGATGTCGTCGACGTCGAGGCGGATGTCGACCGCCTTGCCGCCGCGGCGGCCGGGCAGCGTCGGGCGGTCCTCGTGCAGCGCGACGAGGTACTTGATCGTGGCGACGATGTCCTGGACCGTCAGCACCGAGTCGGTGAGCGGCGCCTCGAGGCCGAGCTTGTTGTTGATCTTGTACCGGCCGACCTTGGCGAGGTCGTAGCGCTTCGGGTTGAAGTAGAAGTTGTCGAGGAGCGCACGCGCGGCCTCGGCGGCGACCTGCTCACCCGGACGGAGCTTGCGGTAGATGTCCTTGAGCGCCTCCTCCTTGGTGAGGATGTTGTCCTTCTCGAGGGTGAGCGCGATGGACTCGTAGCCGGCGAACTCCTCGAGGATCTCCTCGGAGGTGAGGCCGAGCGCCTTCAGGAAGACGGTGACCGACTGCTTGCGCTTGCGGTCGATGCGGACGCCGACCTGGTCGCGCTTGTCGACCTCGAACTCGAGCCACGCGCCGCGGCTCGGGATGACGCGCGCCGAGTAGATGTCCTTGTCGGAGGTCTTGTCGGGCGTGCGCTCGAAGTAGACGCCGGGCGAACGGACGAGCTGCGAGACGACGACGCGCTCGGTGCCGTTGATGACGAACGTGCCCTTGGGGGTCATGAGCGGGAAGTCGCCCATGAAGACCGTCTGGGTCTTGATCTCACCGGTGAGGTGGTTCATGAACTCCGCGTTGACGTACAGCGGAGCGGAGTAGGTCTTGCCCTTCTCCTTGCACTCGTCGATGGTGTACTTCGGCGGCTCGAGCTCGGGGTTGGAGAACGAGAGCTGCATGGTCTCGCCGAGGTCCTCGATGGGCGAGATCTCCTCGAAGATCTCCTCGAGGCCGGTGGCCTCGGGAAGGTCCTGACGGCCGGACTCGATGGCCTCCTCGACGCGGGCCCGCCACGCCTCGTTGCCGACGAGCCAGTCGAAGCTCTCGGTCTGGAGGGCGAGCAGATCGGGTACGGTGAGGGTGTCGGTGACCTTCGCGAACGAGAGGCGGCTTGCACCGCGTCCGTTCTTGGGGGTGGGCGTGGATGCGTTGCGCGCAGCAGCCAAGGAAATGACCTCCATGGCCCCGTCGGGGGCCGGTTCACTGTCGGTGGTGGTGGAGTTGACCCCTCAGACGTGGTGCGGATGCCGGGAGACCCGACACGCAGAAGCCGACCGCAATATGAAGGCATAGTGGGTCTGGGAGCGCAAAGGTCAAGCATAGACCGGATGACGCGCCATGTCCAGTCGGATTCTTGATTTGTCTGCGCTTCTCCGGTATAACCCGCGCGAACCCGCTGGCCCGCCCCCACTGGCCGGTCCGTCCCGTGCGTGCGACGATGCCCCCATGGCCCCCCGCATCGAGTTCGAGCGCGACGTCTTCTCGTCGACCGGGTGGACGCTGCTCGTCGACGGCGCCGCGCAGTCGCACGTCGACGAGGGCGAGCCGACGCGGCTGTTCTTCGAGTACGTGCGCCGCATCGGCAACGTGATCGACGCCATCGCCGTTCCCGGCGCGCCGATCACGGTCCTGCATCTCGGCGGCGGCGCGATGAGCCTCGCGCGGTACGTCGCCGCGACGCGTCCCGACTCGCGGCAGGTGGTCGTCGAGGCCGACGCCCGGCTCGTCTCCCTGGTCACCGACCGACTGCCGCTCCCGGAGGGCGAGCGCATCGCGCTCATGGTCGCCGACGCGCGCGACGCGCTCGCGCGCCTCGATGCGGCACTCCGCTTCGACCTCGTGATCGTCGACCTCTACGCGCGACTCGAGGCGCCGGCGTTCGTCGACGATCCCGCGTTCCTCGGTGCGTGCCTCGGACGGCTGGGCCCGACCGGCCTGCTGGTCGTGAACGTGGCCGACGCTGCCGGCGGTCCGCGCCTCGCCGCGCAGGCCCGGGGGATCGCGCGCGCCGAGCCGGCCGCCGACCTCGTCGTGGCGGGTCCGCCCGCCGTGCTCGCCGGCGCCGAGGAGGGCAACGCCGTGATCGTCGCGGGGCCGTCGATCCCGACGCGGGTGCTCGAGCGCCTCCGCGAGGCCGGCCCGTTCCCCGCCGAGGTGCTCCAGGGGGCGCGCCTGGACGCCGTGCTGTGGGGCGCGTGCTGAGCCGGCGCGGGTAGCGTGGCATCCGTGCCGGAACTCGAACGCCGCCTCTCCGTGAGCGGACACCTCGCCCGCCTCGAGGAGTCGCGCACGCGACCCGGCTCGTGGACCCTCACCGTCGACGGCACGCCGCAGTCGCACGTCGACCTCGAGCAGCCCGAGTGGCTCGGCTTCGAGTACGTGCGCCGCATCGGGCACGCGGTCGACCTCGTGCGCGAGGAGGGGCGGCCGATCACCGCACTGCACCTCGGCGGCGGCGCGTTCACGCTCCCCCGGTACGTCATCGCGACGAGGCCCGGCTCGCGTCAGCAGGTGGTCGAGCTCGAGTCCGACCTCGTGGACCTCGTGCGCACGAACCTGCCGCTTCCGCGCGGCGCGCAGGTCCGCGTGCGTCACGGCGACGCCCGCGAGGTCCTCGCGAAGCTCCCGGCGGGCCTCGACGGTGCGGTCGACCTCGCGGTGATCGACATCTTCTCGGGCGCGCGCACGCCGGCCCACGTGACGAGCGCCGAATTCCACGGACTCGTCTCGCCGCGGCTCGCGCCGGGCGGCATCGTGGCGGTGAACGTCGCGGACGGCGCGGGGCTCGCGTTCGCCCGGTCGCAGGCGGCGACGCTCTCGCACGTGTACGCGCACGTCGCGCTCGCCGCCGACACCGGCATGCTGAAGGGTCGGCGCTTCGGCAACGTCGTCATGTACGCCTCGCACGCGCCGCTGCCGTTCGACGGCATGCCGCGACGGCTCGCGAGCGACCCGGCTCCGGCGAAGCTCGTCGACGGCGACGAACTGGTGCGCTTCATCGCGGGCGCGCCGGTCGTGACGGATGCCACGGCCGTGCCGTCGCCGCCGCCGGCGCGATCGGTGTTCCTGGCCAGGCCGTAGCGCCGCAGCCCGACGGCCCGCACGTTCAGGCGTGCCGGAACCGGATCTCCTGGCCGGGCCGGACCTGGGCCAACAGGTCGAGCGAGCCCGGATCGACGATCGCCACGACCGGGTACCCTCCGGTCACGGGCCGGTCGGCGAGCAGCACCGTCGGCACGCCGGCCCCCGTGACCTGGATCGCGCCGGCGACCGTCGGCTCGCTCACGAGCTCACCCGGCACGCGACGCTCGAGCACCCGACCCTCGAGCCGCGCCCCGACCCGATCGGCCGATGCCGAGACGCGCCAGGGCGATTCGTGCAACGCGGCGAGCGCGGCATCCGTCACCCAGTCGGCGCGCGGCCCCGGCAGCAGCCCGAGCGTCACCGACCCCACCGGCGGCGGGTAGGCGGCATCGTCGTCGAGCAGGGGCACGGATGCCGCCGGCTCGCGCCCCACGGCGAGCACGCGCCCCGGGCCGACGGGCTCCGGTCCGATCCCGGCGAGCGTGTCGCGGCTCCGGGACCCGAGCACGACGGGTTCGTCGATCCCACCGCGGACGGCGACGAGGTAGCGGAGCCCCCGTTCGGCCGTGCCGATCTCGACTGCCTCGCCGGCGTGCACGCGCGCCGCGCGGTAGGGCCCGACCTCGCGGCCGGCGACGCGCACCGATCCCCACGCGCCGGTCACGGCGAACCAGAGGTCGCGGTCGGGCGCGAAGCGCAGGCCGCCGAGCACGACCTCGAGTCCGGCGAGTCCGTCGGGGTTGCCGACGAGTCGGTTCGCGAGCGCGAGCGCGCCCCGGTCGAGCGCGCCGGAGGGCGCGACGCCGAGGTGGGCGCGGCCCGGGCGGCCGAGGTCCTGCACGAGGACGAGTCCGCCGGTGGCCTCGATGCGCAGCAGCGTCATGCGCGCGCCTCGCGGAAGCGGACGCCCCGGCCGGGCACGAGGAGGGCGGGCGGCTCGGCGATCGGGTCCCAGAGCGCGGCATCGGTGCGCCCGATGAGCCGCCAGCCGCCGGGGCTCTCGCGCGGATAGGCGCCCGAGAAGGCGCCGGCGAGGCCGACGGCGCCCGGCGGGACTCGCGTGCGCGCCACGTCGAGGCGCGGCACGTCGAACGGCCAGTCATCGGCCACGAGGTAGCCGAAGCCCGGCGCGAAGCCGATGAACGCGACACGCCACCTCGTCGAGACGTGTCGGGCGACGAGGTGCTCCGCGGTGACGCCCAGGTGGTCGGCGAGGTCGACGAGGTCCTCGCCGCGGTAGTCGACCTCGATGACGAGGTCGTCGGGCGACGCCCCGCCGCCGGCATCCGCGGGCCCCGTGCTCGCGCGCGCGCCGACCGGGGGCGCATCGCGGACCGCTCGACGCACCCAGCTCGCCGCCGACTCGAGCGGGAGGAGGTGCGGTTCGACCACGACGAGGAGCGTCCGGGCCGCGGGGACCAGTTCGACCACGCCGTCGGGCGGATCCGCGGCGAGCGCGTCGTGCAGTGCGAGCACGTCGTCGAGCCCGCCGCACTCGACGAGGAGCGCCGACCGGCCGGACGGCAGCAGTCGCGGCTCCCGGCGACTCATGCGAACGGCCGCACGTCGTGACCGGCGCTCGCGAGCGCCGCGCGCACGGCGCGGGCGATGCCGACCGATCCTGGAGTGTCGCCGTGCAGGCAGAGCGAGTCGGGCGCGAGCTCGACGCGGGCACCGTCGGCCGCGGCGAGGCCGCCGGTCTCCACGAGTTCCAGCGCACGGTCGGCCGCGCGCGCGGGGTCGTGCACGAGCGCGTCGGGATGCTCGCGCGGCACGAGGCGACCGTCGGCCAGGTAGCCGCGATCGATGAACGCCTCGCGGGCGTAGCGGATGCCGGCGCTCGCGCTGGCACGCTCGAGTTCGCTCTCGGGCGGGCCGAGCACGACGACGCCCGGGGCGGCTCCGGCGAGCGCGTCGGCGACCGCCGCAGCGGCGCTCGCGTCGGCTCCGAGCCGATGGTAGAGCGCGCCGTGGGCCTTCACGTAGGCCACCGTGGTGCCGGCCGTGCGGGCGACGCCGTCGAGCGCACCCAACTGGTAGACGACCTCGGACGCGAGCTCGTCGACGGAGACGTCGAGGGCCCGCCGGCCGAATCCGGCTCGGTCGCGATACCCGGGGTGGGCGCCGAGGACCACCCCGTGGCGCACGGCGAGCCGCGCGCTGCGCAGCATCGTAAGCGGGTCGCCGGCGTGGAACCCGCACGCGACGTTCGCGCTCGAGACGACCTCGAACATCGCCGCGTCGTCGCCCATGCTCCACGCGCCGTACGACTCGCCGAGGTCGGCGTTCAGGTCGATCGCGCGCTGCATGCTCCCATTCTCCCGCGCTCTCCCGCAGACTGGGCGGGGGGAGCACGACGGATCGGGCCGGGGAGGTCGCATGGGTGGACGGAGACGGCGGAACCCGGGCCGGATCGCCATGCTCGCGGCCGCCACCATGATGCTGGCCGGGTCGGGCGCCCTGCTCGCGGGGTGCGCGCCCGACGCGCGCTCCGGTCCGGTCGTGAACGCCCCGTCGGCCGCTCCGAGCACGACGCCCGCCGTCTCGGCGCCTCCGGCCGTGCGGCCCGCGGGCGATCCCGAGACGCTGGCGCGCGGCCTCGAGGCGCCGTGGTCGATCCTGCGCCTGCCCGACGGCGGCGTGCTCGTGACCGAGCGCGATCGCGGGCGGATCGTCGAGGTCCTCCCGGACGGCGGCCTCCGCGAGGCCGCGGTGCTCCCCGACGTGGTGGCGGGCGGCGAGGGCGGGCTGCTCGGCCTGGCGTTCCTCCCGGGCGACGGCGACGACGCGGCATCCGTCTTCGCGTACTTCTCGACCGACGCCGACAATCGCATCGTGCGGATGCCGCTCACCGGCGAACCCGGCGAACTGGGGCTCGGCGAGCCCGAGGTCGTGCTCGACGGCATCCCGCGCGGCGGCCGACACAACGGCGGACGACTCGCCGTCGGCCCCGACGGGTTCCTCTACGCGACCACGGGCGACGCGGGCGACGGCGACCTGTCGCAGGATCCGGATTCCCTCGGCGGCAAGATCCTGCGCATGACGGCCGACGGCGAGCCGGCCCCGGGCAACCCGACGGGTTCGCTCGTCTGGAGCCTCGGGCACCGCAACCCGCAGGGGCTCGCATGGGATGCCGCGGGCGGCATGTGGGCGTCGGAGTTCGGCCAGAACACCTGGGACGAGCTCAATCGCATCGAGCCGGGCGGGAACTACGGCTGGCCGATCGTCGAGGGTCGGGCGGGCGACGACCGGTTCCGCGATCCGGCGGTGCAGTGGTCGCCCTCCGAGGCGAGCCCGAGCGGCATCGCGATCGTCGGCGACACGATCGTCCTCGCCGCGCTCCGCGGCGAGCGCCTGTGGTTCGCGTCGCCCGCACTCACCTCCCCGACTGAGGTCGACGACGCGTTCGCGGGCGAACTCGGCCGGCTGCGCGACGTGGTCCCCGGGCCCGACGGCGAGCTCTGGGCGCTCACCAACAACACCGACGGACGAGGGTCCCCGCGGGACGGCGACGACCGGCTCCTGCGCATCCCGCTCGAGGACGCCGACTGACGCGCTCCCCCGTTCGGGGGACCCCGAAAGCGGGTGCAGCCGGTACACCCGGGGATATCCTCGATCGCATGGCGGATCTCGCGAGGGTTCGGATCTGGGCGGAGGCGCTCATCGCCCTGCACCTGGATCCCGCCGTGTGGAGCTTCGCCTTCGACCACGCGAAGAAGCGGGCGGGCCTCTGCAACTACACGGCCAAGCGCATCTCGGTCTCGCGCTACCTCGCCGCGCGCTACGACGACGACGAGATCCACCAGATCCTGCTGCACGAGGTCGCCCACGCCATGGCCGGACCCCGCGCGGGTCACGGCCCGAGATGGGCGACGATCGCCGCCGACATCGGCTACGTCGGCCGGCGCACCCACGACGGCGCGGTCGCCGACGAACTCGCGCCGTGGGTGGGCCGATGCCCCGTCGGGCATGAGCACTACCGCTACCGCGAGCCGAGCCGTCCGCTCAGCTGCGGCCTGTGCCGTCGCGGCTTCGACCGCCGCAACCTCATCGTGTGGTCCCGCCGGGAGATCACCGCGGCCATGCGCCGCGCCGCGGCGAGCGCGGCCGCGGACTGAGTGGGGCGGATGCCTCGGGCGCGTCCGGGAGCGCACGTGCCGGGGCCGTCCGACGCGGCAGGGCGACCGTGACCCGATCGTGGCGACCGCGGCCGCCGGCAGCCGGTAGTTTGGTCCGGTGCCCGTCTCGACCGTCTCGATCCCCGTCGGCCAGTGGTTCACCGACGACAGCGGGCGGTGGTGGTTCGACTCCGGTTCGTTCGCGCTCGACTTCGCCTACACCGGGGGGATCCCCGTCGCCGTCGCCGTCGCACCCGCACGGCTGAACTCGCCCGACGACCTCACCTCGTGGATGCGCGAGCGCTTCCCGATGCCCGTCGCACCCGCGCGCTCGCGCGACCTGTTCGACGCCACGTCGCTGCGCGACGCGATCGCACGCCTGGCCCTCGCGGCCGGCCGCGGCGAGACGCTCGCGACGTCCGACATCGACGTCGTGAACCTGTACGCCGCCACTCCCGACATCCCGCCGACCCTCGCCGGCGGCTCCCGGCAGGCGGGGCGGTCGGTGCAGACCGTCGGCCAGGCGCTCTCCACGATCGCGCGCGACGCCGTCGACTGCTTCGGCGAGGCGAACCGCGGCCGCGTGCGCATCTGCGCGGGCGACTGCGGCATCGTCTACCTCGACACCTCGCGCGCGGCCAGCCGCCGGTGGTGCTCGATGCAGCGCTGCGGCAACCGGGCCAAGGTCCGCGCGCACCGCGCGCGCAAGGCCGGCAAGGTCGCGCTCAGCGCGGCCTGACCGCCCGCGCGGTCGCCTCCGGGTCGCGCGTCGCCGCGCGCCGGATCACCGCGGGGTCGGCCCCGGCCGCGATCGCCTCGCGACCGCCGACCGACGCCGTCGCGAGGTGCGCGACCGCGCGACGGAGCCCCGTGTACGAGGCGCAGGCGACGGCCGCCTCGGGCGAGGTGTCGTCGATCCCCAGTTCGGCGAGCGCGTCGATCACGGCGCCCGCGGCGAGCAGGTCGTCGGCGGCGAAGCCTCCGTCGGCGCGCCCCGCGGCGACGATCGCGAGGTAGGCGCGACGGCCCAGTCGCTCCTGCTCGGCGAGGATCCACGCGGCGGCGGCCGCGGCGTCGGCGACGCCGGCGACGAGCACGGCGGCGGCCGTGCCGGCGAGAACCTCGTCGGGCACCCGGGCGGCGGCAACCGAGCGCCCGGCGCCGTCGTCGTCACGGTCGGCCGGGGCATCCGCCACCTGGTCGACCCAGACGAGCACGTCGGCGCCCTGCGCGATGCGGTGCACGCCGTCGACGCCCTGGTCGAATCGGACCTGGTACTTCGCCTGCGCGGCGGGTGCGGGTGCGGCATCCGTCGGGGCGGCCGTGCGGGAGGTCGTCGTGCTCACCGCGTCAGGCTACGCGACGCCCACGGCACCGCCCACTCGTAAGGTGGGTGCATGACCTCGGATGTCGACGCCCGGCCCGTCACGATCATCACCGGCGGCGGCCGGGGCATCGGCCGCGCCATCGCCGAGCGGCTCGCGGCCGACGGCCACGACCTGGTCCTCACCTACCGCGAGCGGCGCGAGGAGGCCGAGTCGACGGCCGACGGATGCCGCGCCGCGGGTGCGCGCGTCGAACTGCTGCAGCTCGACCTCGCCGACCTCGATCGCTCCGCCGAGATCGTCCCCGAGGCGGTCGCGCTGTTCGGGCGCGTCACCGGGCTCGTCAACAACGCGGGCATCACGGGCCTGATCGGCCCCTTCCTCGACGCGTCGATCGAGGAGTCCGAACTGGTGTTCCGCATCAACGTGCTCGCCCCCATGGTGCTCTGCCGTGCGGCGATCGCGCACATGTCCACCGACCGTGGCGGCGGCGGGGGGTCGATCGTGAACATCTCCTCGGGTGCGGCCACGCACGGCGCAGCCCACACCTACATCCCGTACGCCGCGAGCAAGGCCGCACTCAACGCGATGACGATGGGGCTCGCGAAGGAGTTCGCCGCGGTCGGCGTCCGCGTGAACACCGTGTCGCCGGGCACGACCCGGACCGAGATCCACGCCGCCGCGGGCCGCCCGAACGCGCCCGACGAGCGCGCGGGCAACATCCCGATGGGCCGTCCCGGCGAGCCGCACGAGATCGCCGGGGCCGTCGCGTACCTGCTCTCCGACGATGCGTCGTACACGTCGGGTGCCGACATCCTGATCGCCGGCGGCAAGTAGCAGGTCGCACCCGACTTCAGCGGTGCAGGGCGGCGTAGTGCGCGAGCGCCTCGGCGTCGCTCGCCCTCGACGCGGCCCGACGTGCCGCGTCGAGTGCGGCGACCGGGTCGGATTCGCGCAGGGCGATGCCGAGCTGGCGCTCCGCCTCGGCGAGCCGCGTGCGCGCGTCGGCACCGGCGAACGCGCGGGCCCGTTCGAGCGCCTCGCCCGCGACGTGGATCTGGCTCTCGGCGATGGCGATCGCGCCGGGCAGCGCGCCGCGCGCCCCGTCGAGCCGATCCTGTGCACGGCGAGCGGTCGCACGCGCCGCCTCGAGGCGGTCGCGGGCCGCCCGCAGCCGGTCGCGCTCGGCGAACGGATCGTCGGCACGGTGCTCCCGGCCGACGAGCAGCGGGGAGAGCTCGCCGATCGCGACGGCGAGCGCGGCCCCCGCGTCCGCATCGGCGACGGCATCGCGCTCCCGGCGTGCGGCGAGCAGCTCGGCGTCCAGGTCGGCCGCGTCGCGCCCGGCATCCTCCACGGCCCGCGCGAGGTCGAGCTCGACGTGCTCCACGCGGTCGAGCTCCCCGTCGGAGCGCTGCAGGGCGTGCGCGGCGCCGGCGAGGAGGTCCGCGACCGGCTCCCCCGGCGCCTCGGCGATGCGGCGCGCGGCCTCCTCGAGGGCGGTGGCCGCGGCCGCCAGGTCGTGGTCGGCTCGCGCGAGCGACCCCTGCGCCCCGGCGAGCGCCGACGCCGAGAACCGGCTGCCGAGTCGTTCGAGAGCGGAGGCCGCATCTGCGCGCCTGGCGACGAGCCGACGCTCGCGGTCGCGGAGCGCCGGCAGGTCGTCGACCGCGTGGCGTTCGGCCGCCCGTCGCACCGAGAGCTCCGTCTCGGCGTCGGCGAGCGCGCGCTCGACGGCGTCGCAGAGCGAGGCGATGCGCGAGCTCCAGTCCCGGCGCGCCGCTGCGGTCGCGGAGTCCGCGTCGTCGAGGCGCTGCTGGAGGAGGAACGCCTCGCGCAGCCAGCCACGCGCGCGGTCGACCGTGTCGCCGAGCGTGCGAGCCGCGTCGGGACCGAACTGCGCCTCGGCGAAGCGGATCTCCTGCAGCGCGTCGCGCACCGCCTCGTCGGCGCCGACGAGACGCGCCTTGGCGGAGGTCTCGAGTTCGCGAGCGGACATCGCATCGTGCGCCTCGCGGCGCCGGCCGAGTCGGCGCAGGCCGAGGACGCCCGCAGTGAACGCGACGGCGGCGGCACCGAACACGACGAGCGAGGGCAGCCAAACGGCAGCGTCGGCCATGGTCGGGAGCCTACCCGTGCCGTCCGGGATGCCGCCGGGCGATCGCCGTACGACGCCCCTGAATCCGGCGCGGCCCCTTGGACGTGCCATCCGGCGCCCTTAGGGTCGTGCCATGCGGGTGCTGCTGAAGCTGACCCTGGACTGCGATGCGGATGCCGCGTGGCGCGCGATCCGCAGCCCGGCCGTGCTGCGCGAGGTGGTCGCGCCGTGGCTCGACTTCGAGTCGCTCGAGGCCGAGGGGTTCCCGGCGACCTGGCCCGAGGGGCCGCACCGGATGCGCGCCCTCGCCTTCGGGATCGCCCCGAGCGGGGAGGAGTACGTCGACGTGTCCTACCCGGGCGGGCTCCCGACGGGCGTGCGGATGCTCCGCGACGCGGGCGGCGCGGTGACCGGGCCGCTGTCGGCCTTCCACCACTGGGACCATCGCATGGCCATCTCGCCGCTGCCCGACGGGCGCACCCTGTACCGCGACCAGCTGCGCGCGAGCGCCGGGGCGCTCGACGCGCTCTACTGGTATCCGACCTGGGCGTTCTGGCAGTACCGGGGCCGGCGGCTCCGCCGGCTGGCGCCGACGTGGGCGTACGACCCGCCGGGCACCGCCGACGCCGACCGCGCCCACGCGGCCCGGGGCACGGGGTCATGACCGCATCCATCGGCGCCCTCCAGCTCGCCGACTGGCGACGGCACGTGTTCGCGCTCTACGCGGGGGTCCGGCACCTCAGCGTGCACGACCCGGCGCAGGGCCACGAGCTGTGGCGCTCGGGTCGCGACGAGCTGTTCGCGGGACATCCGCAGTCGCCGCTGCTGCCGGACGACCGGGCGTCCTTCACCGGTCTCGACATCGCGCCGTACGACCCCGACTGGCGGTTCGAGCTCGAGGTGCGCCGCCCGGAGGAGCCGGAGCGGATGGTCGTGGACAGCTCCTCCGACGGGAGGATCCCGTTCTCGCTCGTCGGCACGGTGCGACTGCCCTACCTCGGCACGCTCGACGTCTGGCGGCTCGCGGCCTACGGGGGCGGGTTGTTCCTGCCCGTCAAGGACGGGCTCGCGGGCGCACCGGGCGGCACCTACGGCGGCGGCCGCTACCTGCTCGACACCGTCAAGGGCGCCGACCTCGGCTCCGGCGGCAACGACGACAGCCTCGTGATCGACTTCAACTTCGCGTACAACCCGTCGTGCGCCTACGACCCGTCGTGGTCCTGCCCGCTCGCTCCCCCGGGCAACACCCTTCGCGAACCCGTTCCCGTCGGCGAGCGGATGCCCCGTTGAGGCCCCGTCGGGCCGGCCCCTGCTATGGTGGTCCGCGGCGTGCGCGTTCGAACGCGCCGCCTGCGTCGTAGACACGCTTCCGGGCCGCGCGCCCGTCGACTGACTTCATACGGCGAACGGATTCGCCGACCGGCGTCTTCGCCATCACCCACCGCCGGGCCCATCCGCCGCTGCCGCACGTGCAGGGCGCGCCCGGCCGTGCCATCCCGAACGGACCACCTTGACCGACCTCACCTTCGGCGCGCTCGGCGTGCCCGCACCCCTCGTCGCGGCCCTCGCCGCCGACGGCAAGACGACCCCCTTCCCCATCCAGGCCGACACCCTGCCCGACACGCTCGCCGGCCGCGACGTGCTCGGCCGCGGCAAGACCGGCTCGGGCAAGACCATCGCGTTCGCGCTGCCGATGGTCGCCCGCCTCGGCACGTCGCTCGCCGGCGGTCGTCGCCGCGCGGGGCGCCCGCTCGGCCTCGTGCTCGCGCCGACGCGCGAGCTCGCCACGCAGATCACGCAGACCTTCGAGCCGCTCGCCGCGGCCTACGGCCTGAAGGTCACCACGATCTTCGGCGGCATCAACCAGAAGCGCCAGGTCGAGGCGCTCCGAGCAGGCGTCGACGTCGTCGTCGCCACGCCGGGCCGCCTCGAGGACCTCATGAAGCAGGGCTTCGCGCACCTCGACGCGGTCGAGATCACGGTGCTCGACGAGGCCGACCACATGGCCGACCTCGGCTTCCTGCCCGTCGTGACGCGCATCCTCGACAAGACCCCGACGGGTGGCCAGCGACTGCTGTTCTCGGCGACGCTCGACAACGGCGTCGACCGGCTCGTGAAGCGCTACCTGCAGAACGAGGTGCTGCACTCGGTCGACGAGGCGCACTCCCCCGTCGCGGCGATGACGCACCACGTGTTCGAGGTCGCCGACACCGACGCCAAGCACGAGCTCGTGAAGACCCTCGCCTCCGGCACCGGCCGCCGCATCCTGTTCATGCGCACCAAGCACCACGCGAAGAAGCTCGCGAAGAAGCTCACCGAGCAGGGCATCCCCGCGGTCGACCTGCACGGCAACCTCTCGCAGCCGCAGCGCGACCGCAACCTCGCCGCGTTCGGCGACGGCTCGGTCAAGGTCATGGTCGCGACGGATGTCGCCGCGCGCGGCGTGCACGTCGACGACATCGAGCTCGTGATCCACGTCGACCCGCCCATGGAGCACAAGGCGTACCTGCACCGTTCCGGCCGCACCGCGCGTGCCGGCAGCGAGGGCGACGTCGTGACGATCGCGCTGCCCGGCCAGATGGACGACCTCGGCAAGCTCCTCCGCAAGGCCGAGATCCGGGTCGCCCCCGAGAAGGTCGTGCCGTCCACGCCGAAGGTCGTGCAGCTCGTCGGCGAGGTCGCACCCTACGTGAAGCCCGCACCGCGCGAGACGAAGCCGCAGCAGGGCGGAGGTCGCTCGCAGGGCGCGAACGCGCAGCGCAAGCGCGCCGCACGCGAGGAGCGTGCGGCCGGCGTCGCGCAGCCCGCCGGCCAGGGTCGACGCAGCCGCGGACGTGGCCGCGGCGGCCAGGCGGATGTCGCGACCGCCGCCCCGCGCCGCGACCGCTCGGGCCGCCCGGCCGAGGCGAAGGCGCACGCGCCCAAGCAGGGCGGCGGCCAGTCCCGTGGAGCCCAGACGACCGGCGCGCAGCGCTCGTCGTCGAGCCGGGGCTCCCAGAAGCAGCCGCTCCGGGTCGGCAGCCTCGTCTCGCCGAACCGCAACTCGCGCACCAACCGCCGCGCGCAGGGCTGAGGCCCGCTCGCATGGACGACGGCCCCGTCACCCGGAAGGTGACGGGGCCGTCGTCGTGTCGCACGAGGTGCGCTTCCCGGCCGCACCCGGACCCGGGTCAGTAGGCGGCGTAGAAGCTCCCGAGCACGCCGTCGGCGGCCGACAGGTCCTCGTCGGAGATCGCCTGCGCGGCGACCACCACGGTGTACGAGCCGGAGACGTCGTTCGCTCCGACGACGACGAAGGTCGCGTCGCCGCCGCATCCGGTGAAGATCTCCCAGACGCCGACGTGCAATCCGTCGTCGTAGGGCTCGCGGCCGTTGGAGACGCAGCCCTGGTCGGCCAATCCGTCCGTGAGCAGGTTCGCGGCGTCGTCCGGCGACATCGCGGCGGCCTGCTGGGACGCGTACACCGTCATGCCGGGCGTGCCCCACGATCCGGTATAGCCTGCGAGGTCGGGTGCGGCCGAGACGGATTCCCAGGTCGTGCCGTTCGCGTCGGTCACGGCGGCGCCGTCGACATCGCCCCAGGTTGCGGGGACCTCGACGCTGATCGCACCGGAGTCGTCGGTGACGGTCGTCGCCTCGCCGGAGCCGGGCTCGTCGGTCCCGGTGCCCACGACGGGCACCGCGCGGAGCGCCTCGCCGTTGACCTGACCGCGGTAGACCATGCCGTCGGCGGGGCGGTAGAGCTCGAGCGCGAGCGCCGCGTCGGTGCCGTGCGTGCGCAGCACGTCGCAGTACTCCGTCATGGTCCCGTCGACGCCGAGCGAGACGCCCTCCATGCGCGTCAGCAGGTCGCCGGCCTCGACGCCCGCCGCGTCGGCCGCCGAGCCCGAGGTCACCGAGTTGACCCAGATGCCGAGCCCCGTGCCGTCCTCGCCGACGAGGGCCTCGCCGTTGATGCCGAGGCTCAGCACATCCTCGCCGTCGACGAGGTCGCTGATGACGTCGAGCACCGCGTCGCGGTGGATCGCGAAGTTGTAGTCGAGTTCGTCGTTGCCCGCGTAGTTCACGCCCACGAGGGCACCGTTCGGGTCGACCAGCGGACCGCCGGAGTTGCCCCCGCGGATCCGGGCGTCGTGCTCGATGACGCCGTCGATCGAGGCCCACGGGGTCTCGCCGTTCGTGCTGGCCTTCGAGACGATGCCCTTCGTCTCGGTGAACGTCGGGTCGCCGAGCGGGAACCCGGCGGCGTAGACGTCGAGCGCGGTCTCGATGTCGCCCTTGCGCCAGTCGAGGAACGGGTAGCCGTCCCCCTCGAGCTGCACGACGGCGAGGTCCAGGCACTCGGAGGTGCCGAGCACCTTCGCGCCGAGCTCCTTCGTCGTGTCGCCTCCGCGCCAGACCTTGAGCGTGCCCGCGCCCGCCACGACGTGGTTGTTGGTGACCGCGAGCCCGTCGGGCGTGATGATGAAGCCGGAGCCGCGTCCGGCGGCCTCGTAGCCGCCCTCCTCGGGCGAGACGAAGGTGCCCACCGCCTCGAGCTGGATGGTGGCGGACTGCACGCCGTCGAAGCCGACGGGGGCGGGGCCCGAGGGCCCCATGGACACGCAGCCGGCGAGCCCGGCGACGGCCGCGGCCGCGGTCGCGGCAGCACTGATCCGAGTGATGGTGGAAGTCATGGCTCGACCGTACGGAGGCTCGATCGACCCGCGGACCCGTGGCAGCCCTTCTCCTGCCCGTCGGCGTCCCTGACCTCGGGACCGGGCAGTCCCTGAGGCCGCCCCCCGCACGCTGTTCGATTTCACCCGCAGCCGTGGCCCGGGTTAGCCTGTGCCGCATGAGCACCGAGGTCGCTGCCGATGTCGTCATCCGTCCCATCCGCGATTCCGACGCCGAAGCACTCGGCCGGGTCCACGCGCAGTGCTGGCACGAGGACTACGACGAGCTCGTGAGCGCCGCGACCCTCGCCAACCTGTCGCCGCGCCGGATGGCCGAACTCTGGACGCACTGGGTGAGCCAGGGCGAGGAGTTCACGCACGTGGCCGCGCTCGTCGACGGCGAGATCGTCGGATTCGCCGGGGCGGGACCCGCGCGCGACGCGGACGCTCCGCGGGAGCGCGAGCTGTTCTTCATCCACCTGCTCGACGCGCACCACGGCAAGGGCATCGGGCAGAAGCTGTTCGATGCGACGGTCGGCGACGCGTCGGTCTACCTCTGGGTGCCGTCGGCGAACGAGCGCGCCGTGCACTTCTACGACCGCAACGGCTTCACCGCCGACGGCGTCTCGCACGACGAGCCGTTCCTCGGCGAGACCATCCACGAGGTGCGCATGGTGCGCTGACGCGCACCCGACGTCGCCGCCGCGGCCGACCCGTCACCCGGCGCCGGCCGAGCCGGCGGCATCCGTTCAGACGAGCGCGCCGACCGCGGCGAGCGCCCGACGCAGCAGCACGCCGCGCCCGCCCTCCATCTCGGAGCCGAACGCGTCGCTCGCGGCTTCGGCGGGCGAGACCCACGTCACCTCGAGCGCGTCCTGGCGCGGTTCGCACGTGCCGGTCACCGGCACGACGAACGCGAGCGACACGGCGTGCTGGCGCTCATCGGTGAACGGCGAGATGCCGGGCAGGGGGAAGTACTCGGCGACCGTGGCGGGCACGGGGCTCGACGGCAGCAGGGGGAACGCCATCGGGCCGAGGTCCTTCTCGAGGTGACGGAAGAGCGCGTCTCGGATCGTCTCGCCGTACATCACGCGCCCGGACACCAGCGTGCGCGTCATCTCGCCGACCGCGTTGGCGCGAAGCAGCACGCCCACCTCGGTGACCTCGCCGACGCCGTCGACGCGCACCGGCACCGCCTCGACGTAGAGCAGGGGCAGTCGTCCGCGGACCTCGGCGAGTTCGAGGTCGGAGAGCCAACCCGGGTTCGCGGGAGGCTGGACGACCGGTTCGTCGTCGGGGTTCCAGTCCGGGTCCGGAGTGCGTACGGCCATGGCTCGATTCTGCCCCACCTGCCCTCGGAGCGCCGTGAACCGCGACCTCCGGGCGACGACGGGCCGGGTCCGGGCGACGGCGGGCCGGCTCCGTTCGCCGGGGTACGATGCCCGGATGCGGATCGACGACGAGGCGGTGACGTGGTCGGCGTCGCCGGCCGACCGGGCCGGGCGGCCCCTGCTGGTGCTGCTCCACGGCTACAACTCGCACGAGGGCGACCTGTTCGGCCTGAGCCCGTACCTTCCGCTCGAACCCGCGATCGCCTCGCTCCGCGCGCCGATCGCGACCGGGTACGGCCACGCCTGGTTCCCGCTGCTCGTGCAGGGCGAGGAGTTCGCGATGACGGGTGCCGAGGAGGCGACGACCGCCGTGATCGAGTGGCTCGACCGCGTCGCGCCGGGCGAGGCATCCGTCGGCCTGCTCGGTTTCTCGCAGGGCGGTGCGATGGCGCTCGAGCTCCTGCGCCGGGCACCCGACCGCTTCGCGTTCGCGGTGAGCCTCGCCGGGTTCGCCCTCCCCGGCACGCGGGCCGGCGATGAGCGGATGGCCGAGCTCGCCCCGCCCGTCTTCTGGGGGCGCGGCACGGCCGACGAGGTGATCCCCACGACCTCGGTGGATCGGACGCAGCAGTGGCTGCCGGCGCACGCGTCGCTGGACCAGCGGGTGTACGAGGGCCTCGGGCACTCGGTGTCCGACCGCGAGATCGGGGACGTGCGGGCCTTCCTCGCTGCCCGCTACGCGGCCTGACCGCGCGTCACGGCGCCCGGGGTGGGTGGGCTCAGACGCCCGCGCCGCCTCCGCCGCCCCCGCGAGCCTCGTCGGTGCGCGCGGCACGCTCGGCGTCGCGCTCGGCGATGCGCCGCTTCTCTGCGCGCACGCCGGCCTGGCGCGCACGTTCCTCGACGAGCCAGGCAGGCGGCGCCTCGAGCAGCGCCTTGATGTCGGCGGTCGTGAGCGGGTCGGTGATCCCGGCCCGGGCGAGGCCCGAGTTCGAGACGCCGAGCTTCGCGGCCACGACGCTCCGCGGGTGGGGGCCCTCGCGTCGCAGCGTCGCGAGCCACTCGGGCGGGTCGGCCTGCAGCGCGGCGAGCTCGTCGCGCGTGACCGGCGCGGCGCGGAAGGCCTCGGGCGTCGCGTCGAGCAGGATGCCGAGCTTCTTGGCCGCCGTCTCCGGCTTCATCGACTGTGGCTGGCGGGACTTGTCGGCGTTCACCCCTCCACGGTAGTCGCGCCGACGTCTCCGCGCGCAACGCGACGTCGCGCCGGGCGGCCCGACGCTAGCCTGAGAGGGCCGCGCGCGCGGCGGGAACGGGGTCGGACGTGTCGCTGCGACTGAGGTACGTCGCCGGGGTGAGCCCCGCGAAGTGGCTTCGTGCGTGGGCCGACCGGCGGCCCGACCTGCCGCTCGAGGCGACGCGCGTCGACCAGGTCGCGCAGCTCGACGAGGTGCGCGCCGGCGACGCCGACCTCGCGTTCGTGCGCCTGCCCGTCGACGACGAGGGCCTGCACGTCATCCCGCTGTGGGAGGAGGTCCCGGTCGCCGTGCTCCCGAAGGACCACGCGTTCGCCGAGGCGGAGGAGCTCGCGCTCGCCGATCTCGCCGACGAGGCGCGGGCGCCCGAGCAGGCGGATCCGGCGATGACGGTGGAACTCGTCGCAACGGGAACGGGATGGGCGATGCTGCCGCACGGCGTCGCCCGTCTGCATCACCGTCGCGACGTCGTGGCGATCACGGTGACGGATGCCCCGACCACGCGCATCGCGCTCGTCTGGCGCGTCGAGCGCGACGACGACGACATCCAGGAGTTCGTCGGCGTCGTCCGCGGGCGCACGGCGCGCAGTTCGCGAAGCGGTGGGAACGCGGAGGGTTCTGGCCGCACCCCGGGCGCCGACGGGCGCACCGGCCGACGCACGAGCGGCGAACGCACCGCCGCGGGCGGCGGGTCGGGTCGGGCCGGGCGTGGCACGCGCGGCGGCGGGTCGAGCGGCACCCGCCGCACGAGCGCCCGCGGCCGGCGGAAGGGCGGGAAGCGTCGATGACGACCCCGCGCGACTTCCTGTTCCTCTCGGCGCGGCCCGAGGTCGAGGCCGTCGGGCCGGAGTACGAGTCGGTGCGCCGCGCATCGGGGCTGGATGCCGGCCGGCTCGACCACGTCCGTCTCGACGTCGAGTCGATCGGCGACCTCGACCCGCGCCGCTATGCGGGCGTCATCGTGGGCGGCAGCCCGTACAACGTGACGACGGCGGAAGACGGCAAGCACCCGACGCAGCTCCGGGTCGAGGCCGACCTCGCTCGCCTCGCCGACCGGGCGCTCGACGCCGACCATCCGGTGCTGTTCACGTGCTACGGCATCGGGGTCCTGACCCGGGTCCTCGGCGGCGAGGTCGGCACGCTGTACGGCGAGGCGGCCGCCCCGGTCGAGATCACGCTGACCGACGCCGGTCTGTCCGACCCGCTGCTCGCCGGGCTGCCGGCGAGGTTCGACGCCCTCGCGGGCCACAAGGAGGCCACGAGTCGACTCCCCGACGGCGTCGTCCATCTCGCGCGCTCCGCGGGATGCCCCGTGCAGGTCTACCGGGCCGGGTCGAACGTCTACGCCACGCAGTTCCACCCCGAGGTCTCGGCCGCCGACTTCATCGCGCGGGCCCGGGTGTACCGGCATCACGGGTACTTCCCGGCGCACGAGCTCGAGACGCTGCGCGATCGGGTGAACTCCGCGTCGATCACCGAACCGCAGCGGATGCTGCGCCGCTTCGTGGAGCTCGCCGAGGCTCGCGCCGCGGCCTGAGCGCGCCCGCCCGGGCCGGACCCCACCGCCGGACCTTCGGCCCCCCGGCGCTCGGCCGATTCGGGCAGGCTCGACGCTGACCGGAATCGGAGGTGCGACATGCACGACAAGACGGTGGTCGGATGGGACGGCGGCACCACGGCGGAGACGGCGCTCGCCTGGGCGGCCGCTCGTGCGGAGCGGCAGCCCGAGGGTTCGCGCTCGCTCCTGATCCTGCGCACGGTCGATCCGAACTCGATCGCCGGCGACGACCGCGAGACCGCGGAGCTCGTCCGGGTCGCCGAGACCGAGGTCGAGGAGGCGGCGGCCCGGGTGCGGTCGGAGCATCCGTCGCTCGAGGTCGAGTCGGAAGTCGTCCGCGACGAACCGGGTGACGCGCTCTGCGACCGGACCGGCGAGGACAGCCTCGTCGTGGTCGGCGCCGAGAACGGCCGCACGGACGAGTTCTGGCACAGCTCCCGCATCGGAGTGCGGCTGTGCGGCATGGCCGTCGGCCCCGTGGCCGTCGTCCCGGTGGGCGACGCCCGCCAGCGCTCGGGAGTCCTCGTCGCCGTGGACCACGGCCCTGCGGCGCAGCACCTGTGCCGCTTCGCCGCCGAGTTCGCAGACTCGCTCGGCGAGACGCTCCACGCCGTGCACGTCGGATCGCGCTCCCACTCGATGGACGCCGACGTCGAGGAGCTCGAGGACGCCCTGGCCCCGGCGCGTCACGAGCACCCCGGTCTCGCGATCGAGACGCACGTCGCCTCGGGCCCGACGGAGGCCACGCTCCTCCACCGGGCGAAGGATCACCGGACGGTGATCGTGGGCTCGCGGAGCCTCGGCGTCGTCCGGCGGATGTTCCTCGGTTCGGTGAGCCACGCGCTGGTCACGAACGCGCGCTGCCCCACGATCGTCGTGCCGCCGTCGCACGTCTGACCTGCCGCGCGGGCGCGCTGCGCGCGACCCGCCGGAACGACGCGGCGGCCGCGACCTCCCGACGTCGGGCGGTCGCGGCCACTGTGGATGCCGACGCCGATCGGGCTCTCGCCCTCGGGGCTCGGCGGGCGGTCAGGCGGTCTTCTTGCGACCGACGATGAGTCCGTAGATGAGCAGGACGACGATGGAGCCGCCGATGGCGAGCAACCAGGTCGTGAGGTTCCAGAAGTCCCCCAACCCGACGCCGAAGAGCACGCTGCCGAGCCACCCGCCGAGCAGGGCGCCGATGACGCCCAGCAGGAGCGTGATGAACCAGCCGCCGCCCTGCTTTCCGGGCAGGATCAGCTTGGCGATCGCTCCGGCGATGAGGCCGAGGAGCAGGAATGCGAGGAAACTCATCGATTCTCCTTTCGATTTGATGCCAACTGTGCTCCTGAATGCTTCCTGAGTGCAAGAGGCTGCCGGGGCGTGTCCGCGCGCCGTACTTGCGGAACGGGGCGGCGCGGCGCGAGTCTGGCCTCCATGGGGGCGGAGGCGCACGCGTGGGTGCTGCACGTCGACCTCGACCAGTTCATCGCGGCGGTCGAGGTGCTGCGGCATCCGGAGCTCGCGGGCCGGCCGGTGATCGTCGGCGGTCGCGGCGACCCGACCGAGCGCGCCGTCGTCTCGACCGCGTCGTACGAGGCGCGCGAGTTCGGCGTGGGCTCGGGGATGCCGCTGCGCATCGCCGCTCGGAAGGCGCCGGAGGCCGTGATCCTGCCGGTCGACGCGGACGCCTACACTGCGGCATCCGCTCGGGTCATGGAGACCCTTCGCGCGCACCCGGGCGCCGTCGTGCAGGTGCTCGGCTGGGACGAGGCGTTCGTCGGCGTCGAGGCCTCCTTCCCGGAGGCGACCGCACGCGACCTGCAGCGCGCCGTGCTCGAACGCACGGGGCTGCACTGCAGCGTCGGCATCGGCGACACGCTGCTGCGCGCGAAGGTCGCGACGGGGTTCGGCAAGCCTCGCGGCGTGTTCCGCCTCACCGCCGCGAACTGGATGGCCGTCATGGGTGAGCGCCCGGCGACGGCGCTCTGGGGCGTCGGGCCGCGCGTCGGGCGTCGGCTCGCCGCGCACGGCATCGAGACGGTCACGCAGCTCGCCGACGCCGACCTCGACGTGCTGGTCGGCGAGTTCGGGCCCCGCATGGGACCGTGGTACCGGCAGCTCGGCCGCGGCGAGGGCACGCGAGTCGTCGACGACACCCCGTGGGTGGCGCGCGGCCACAGCCGCGAGACGACCTACCAGCAGGACCTCACCGAGCCCGCCGACATCGAGCGGGCGCTGGGCGAACTCGTCGGGCAGGTGCTCGAGGACGTCGCGGCGGAGGGGCGTCCGGTCGTCGGCCTGACCCTGAAGGTGCGCTACGCCCCGTTCACGACCAAGACGTTCAGCCGACGCATCCGCCCGCCGACGAGCGACCGGGACGAGGTGCTCGCGCACGTGCTCGACCTCGCCGCGAAGCGCGACACGAGCCGGGCCGTGCGCCTCCTCGGCGTGCGCGCGGAGATGCCGATGCCGGATGGCGCGCGCGACGGCCACACGCCGACGCGCAGCGGATGGTGAGCGCTGCCGGCCCGGAACGACGAACGCCCCGCATCACTCGGATGCGGGGCGTTCGGATGGCGGTACCGGTGGGATTTGAACCCACGGTGCGCTTTCACGCACACAACTTTTCGAGAGTTGCACCTTCGGCCGCTCGGACACGGTACCGAGATCGATGATAGCGGGCTTGCCGCGAGGTGCCAAAACGAGCGGACGCCTCGCCGGCTCTCGCCACGACACGCGCTGGATCGCCCTCGTTCAGCGCCCGTTCAGACACCGGCCATAGCGTCGCGCCATGGTCGACGAACGTCCGCCGGCGGCATCCGCCATCTCCGCACTCGTGCCGATCGCGCTCGTCGCGGGGGTCGTGTTCGCCATCCGAGGGGCGTGGCGATGGTTCCGCGGCCGGATCACGGCGAACAGCCTGATCCTGAACGAGACCCTGCCCGTGCACTCGAAGTGGTGGCGCGACCACGCGAAGGTCCGGGGCGAGATCCTCTACGTGGCGCTCGGCGACAGCGCCGCTCAGGGGATCGGCGCGAGCCGCCCCGATCACAGCTACGTGGGCCTGCTCGCGCGACTGATGCGCGACACCACGGAGCGGACCGTCCGCGTCGTGAACCTCAGCGTCTCGGGCGCGACGACCGCGCTCGCGGTGCAGGACCAGTTGCCGAAGCTCGCGAAGTACCGGCCCGACATGATGACCGTCTCGATCGGCGCCAACGACATCGCGAAGTGGGACCCCGAGGCCTTCGAGCGCAACCTCCGGACGATCTTCGCCGCCGTCCCCTCGCACGCACTGGTCGCGGACCTGCCGTTCTTCTACTTCCCGCACAACGAGCGGAAGGTCGCCACGGCGAACCTGATCCTCCGCCGGGTGGCCGCCGAGCGCGGCCTCGAGGTGGTCCGCCTGCACCGGGAGACCCGCGTGCGCGGATGGCGCCGCATCTTCACGCACTTCGCGAACGACTGGTTCCACCCCAACGACCACGGGTACCAGGTCTGGGCCGACGCCTTCCGGCCGGCGGTGCTGGCCTCGCTCGAGGCGAGGTTCCCCGCCGACACCGCGTTCGCAACGACCCCGACGCTTGAGCCGGTCGCGGATGCCCCGGGGCCGGTGCCCGCCGCGGCGACGGATGTCCCGGCGGATGTCGGGGGCCGGCCCTAACCTCGGGGCATGGCGAAATCCACGACCGCGTTCCGTTGCACCGAATGCGGGTGGAGCACCGTCAAGTGGGTCGGCCGGTGCGCGGAGTGCCAGCAGTGGGGCACCGTCGTCGAGGCGGGGGTCGAGACCGGCATCGTGCGCAGCCTCCAGCCCGTGGCGCCGAGCGCCGGGCGTGCGGCCCGCCCGATCTCCGCGATCGTCGAGAGCGACGACGCCGCCCATCGCCCGAGCGGGGTGGGCGAGTTCGACCGGGTCCTCGGCGGCGGCATCGTCGCGGGCGCCGCGATCCTGCTCTCCGGCGAGCCGGGCGTCGGCAAGTCGACGCTGCTGCTCGAGGTCGCCGCGCGCGTCGCGGCCGCGGGTCGCCGCGTGCTCTACGTGAGCGCTGAGGAGTCGACCGCCCAGGTGCGCCTGCGCGCCGGGCGCACGGGCGCGGTGCACGACGAGCTCTACCTCGCCTCCGAGACCGACCTCGCCACGATCCTCGGCCAGGTCGACCAGGTCTCGCCCGAGCTGCTCATCGTCGACTCGGTGCAGACCGTGTCGAGCGCGCTCTCCGACGGCCTGCCCGGCCAGCCGAGCCAGGTGCGCGAGGTGGCCTCGACGCTCATCCGCGTCGCGAAGGAGCGGCAGCTCCCCGTGCTCCTCGTCGGCCACGTCACGAAGGACGGCACGATCGCCGGACCTCGGCTGCTCGAGCACCTCGTCGACGTGGTCTGCCAGTTCGAGGGCGACCGCCAGACTGCGCTGCGATTCGTGCGGGCACTGAAGAACCGGTTCGGTCCGACCGACGAGGTGGGCTGCTTCGAGATGACGGGCGACGGCATCGCCGAGGTGCCCGATCCGTCCGGGCTCTTCCTCAGCCGCTCGCGGAACGCGGTGAGCGGCACGTGCGTGACCGTAGCCCTCGAAGGGCGCCGCGCGCTCCCGGTCGAGGTGCAGGCGCTCGTCGTGGGCACGAAGGCGCCGCAGCCGCGACGAGTCGTGAACGGCGTCGATCCGTCGCGCGTCGCGATGATCATCGCGGTGCTCGAGCGCCGCGCCGGTCTCCGGCAGCTGGGTGAACACGACGTCTACGTGTCGACGGTCGGCGGCGTCCGCCTCGTCGAGCCGGCAGCCGACCTGGCGATCGCCGTCGCGATAGCGAGCGCGATGCGCGACCGCGCCGTGCCGCACGATCTCGCCGCGGTCGGCGAGATCAGCCTCGCCGGCGAGGTGCGACCGGTCGCCTCCGCCCGGCAGCGCGCCGCCGAGGCGGCGCGTCTCGGCTACCGCGCACTGCTCGACGACGACCTCGGCAGCGTGCGTGCGGCCGTCGAACGGGCGATGATGGCGGCGTCGGGAGCGCGCGAACGCGAACTCGACGCGGCCTTCTAGACCGAGAGCGCCTTCAGCAGTTCGGCCGGCGACGCCTGCATCGGGTGCGGTCCCGCGATGTCGAGGAACACCGTGGTGATCGTGGACTCGTACCGGGTCAGGAACGACTTCAGCCACGCCGGACTCTGCAGGCCGACGGCCGGCGGCAGGTTCGCGGGCTTGTGCCGCGCATCGCTGAAGAGCAGCAACGCGACCTCGCCCGAGTTCGGATCGCGGTAGGTCCACACCTCGCCGCCGTCGAGCGGCCTGTCGCGCGGACCGGGCTTGACGAGCGGCACGACCGTGTTGCCGTTCCGGAGCGCGAGCGCGACGGCCGCCATGTCCTGCCGTTCGAGGGCCTCCGCGAGCGCCTGCGATCGGAACTCGACGGGCTGCTTGGGCTTCGAACGCTTCGCACCGGCCATCCTCCCAGCCTACCGAGGCCGATGCGGCGGAACCGCGGCGGGGGCGGTCGGGAGGACCGCGCGGACCACCCGTCGGCGGAGGTCCGCGGCGCGAGGTAACACCGCGGACCTCGTGGACCGCAGGATGGTTAGTCCACCTCTGATCCTGCTGAGCATTCCTCGCGGGATCAAGAGGCGCGAGTCATACACGGACACATCGCGGAGGATCCGCAGCGCCGCCCGCAGCCCCCATGACGGAGCCGCCCGCCGGCCGCGTCAGTACAGCAGGAACTGCTTCGAGCTCGACGACTCGAACCCGCTCACGCTGACGCTCAGGTGATACGACGCGCCGCCCGCGGGCACGCTCGCACGCTCGCCCCCGCAGGTGTCGGCGCTGGAGCGCGTGCGGTCCCACGTGATCGGTTCGCTCGACGAGACGGGCGTCCCGGGTTCGATCGAGACCTCGGCGTCGACGGGGTCGACCTGGCAGTGGGTCGAGGCCCAGTACGTGTCGGCCCCGCTCGTCACGGTGAACACCTGCGCCGCCGTGCCGACGTTCATGACGCACGAGTTCGGCCCGGTGTTCGTGATCGTGACCGAGAGCTCCGGTTGCTCGCCGGCGGCGTAGACGGCCTTGTCGGTGACGGCTTCCACCGTGATCTGCTCCGCGCGGCACGGATCGCCGTCCGCAGCAGGCTCGGCCGCCGGTTCGCTCGCCGGCGGCTCCGCGGCATCCGTCTCGGTCGCGCCGCCGGTCGCCGACGGCGACGGAGTCGCACTCGCGGGCGTGATCGCACCGACGTCGTCACCCTGGCTGGCGCCCGGTCGCACGAAGACGAGCACGATCGCGACGATCACCGCGACGAGGCCCAGGAGCACCATGAGCCGACGGCGTCGGTACACGGAGGCGGGCAGGCGCCCGGGCGCGGGACGGTCGGTAGACATGGGCTCAGGCTACGGCCGCGCGGGCGACCGAGGTGCGCGGGCGCGCGGCGCGCCCCGACGCGGGTGAGGAACGCTCAGAGGACTTTCAGCATCCGGGTGTTGCCGAGCGTGTTCTGCTTGACGCGCGCGAGGTCGAGGAACTCCGCGACGCCCTCGTCGTGCGACCGAACGAGCTCGGCGTACAGCTCGGGATCGACGGTCTCCGAGCCCATGTCCTCGAATCCGTGCCGACCGAAGAACGCGACCTCGAACGTCAGGCAGAACAGGCGACTGAGCCCGAGCTCACGGGCGTCGGACTCGAGTGCGGCGAGGAGGGAGTGGCCGACGCCGTGGCCGAGCCACTCGTCGTCCACCGCGAGCGTGCGGATCTCGCCGAGGTCCTCCCACATGACGTGCAGCGCGCCGCAACCCACGACCGTGCCGTCGGCGGTCTCCGCGACGCGGAACTCCTGCACGGCGCCGTACAGGTCGACACGCTCCTTGCCGAGCAGGATGCGTCGAGCCACGAGCGGCTCGACGAGGTCCACGATCTTGGGCACGTCGGGCGTGCGCGCCCGGCGCACGGTGATGGGGGGCTGGGTCATCCGCTCATCGTATGGCGGATTCACGCGTCGATCTTGCGCGAGTCGATCCGCAGCAGGTCGCGGATCAGCCCCGTGAGCAGCGCGGTGCGCGCCGGGATGTCGCCGACGATGACGTGCTCGTGATCGGCGTGCGCGCCGCCGCCGACGGCGCCGAGGCCGTCGAGGGTGGGTACGCCGATACCGGCGGTGAAGTTGCCGTCGGATGCGCCGCCGACGACGATCGCCTCCGGCAGCGACATGCCGAGGTCGGCGGCGACGGCGCGTGCACGACGCCACACGCCCTCGGTCGCCGTGGTCTCGAGCGGCGGGCGGTTGATCCCGCCGTGCACCGCGACGCGCGCTCCGGTCGACGAGGTCAACGAGTGGAACGCCCGGTCGACGCGATCCTGCTCCTCAGCGGTCAACGCCCGGACGTCGACCTCGACCGACGCGTGCGCGGGCACGGTGTTGACCGTTGTGCCGCCGCGGATCAGCGTCGGCGTCACCGAGGTGCCGACCGACGCGTCCGCGAACTGTGCGACGACGCCGACCTGGTGCGCGAGCTCGAGGGTCGCGTTGAGGCCCTTCTCGGGTTCGAGGCCGGCGTGCGCGGCCCGGCCGGTGATCTCGACGCGGTAGTTCGAGGTGCCCTTGCGGCCGATCTTCAGCGCCCCGCCGTCGCCGCTCGCCTCGAGGACCAGTGCCGCGACGCACCCGTCCGCCTCCTGCTCGATCAGCTCGCGCGAGGTCGGGGAGCCGAGCTCCTCGTCGCCGTTGACGAGGAGGGTGAGCGCGGCGTCGGGGTGGTGGCCGAGGTGGGCCGCGGCGTGCATCGCCATCACGAGTCCGGTCAGCATGTCGAAGCAGCCGGGCCCTCGGATGACGCCGTCCTGCAGGGAGTAGGGATGCGTCTCGAGCGAGCCGATCGGCCACACGGTGTCGTGGTGGGCGAGGAGGAGGACCCGCGGCGCGTCGGGCTCGGGCGAGCCGAGGTGCCAGCGGAGGTGGGTGGACCCGGCGATCACGATCCGCTCGGGTGCGAACCCGATGCGCCGCTCGCCGATCTCGGCGACGACGTCGGCCGATCGCGCGACCGCGTCGAGGTCCGACGACGGCGACTCGACCCGCACGAGCCGCTCGAGGTCCAGCAGCATCCCGGGCAGGCTCGCCTCGGCCCAGTCCAGCAGTGGATGCGTCATCGCGCTTCGCCTCGCAGTCCGAGTCCGTGGTCGATCCTTCGACGATATCCCGGTCGCGCTCCGCGCGACATCCGTCGACCGTGCGGCGGCACGGACGTCCTCGGAGTCGGGCGCCCGGGAGCAGGAACGACGAGGGGCGGATGCCGCAGCATCCGCCCCTCGTGGTGGTTCCGGGTTACTGGCCGGCCGCCAGGTCGGGCGTCGACGGACCCGTGCCGATGGCCGCGCCCGTGTTCACGCCGACGCCGACGGGCAGCGCCCGCTGGGTCGTGGTGAAGATGAACTCGCCGTCCTTGAAGTCGACGTGCACGTGGTCGCCCGAGTTGAGCTCGCCGTGCAGGATCTTCTCCGACAGCCGGTCCTCCACCTCGTGCTGCACCGCGCGACGCAGCGGGCGGGCGCCGAGGGCCGGGTCGAACCCGACCTCGATGAGCCGCTCCTTGGCGGGCACGGTGAGCTCGACGGTCATGTCGCGGTCGAGCATCCGCTCGCCCAGTCGCTTGATGAACAGGTCGACGATCTGCAGCAGCTCCTCCTTGCTGAGCTGCGGGAACACGATGATCTCGTCGACGCGGTTCAGGAACTCGGGCTTGAAGTGCTTCTTCAGCTCCTCGTTCACCTTCGCGCGCATGAGGTCGTAGCCCGTGCGGGTGTCGCCCTCGATCTGGAAGCCGACGGGGCCGCCCGAGATGTCCTTCGTGCCGAGGTTCGTCGTCATGATGATGACGGTGTTCTTGAAGTCCACGACGCGACCCTGGCCGTCGGTGAGGCGGCCCTCCTCCAGGATCTGGAGGAGCGAGTTGAAGATGTCGGGGTGGGCCTTCTCGATCTCGTCGAACAGCACGACGGAGAACGGCTTGCGGCGCACCTTCTCGGTGAGCTGGCCGCCCTCCTCGAAGCCGACGAACCCGGGAGGGGCACCGAAGAGGCGGGACACCGTGTGCTTCTCGCCGTACTCCGACATGTCGAGCGAGATCATCGCCGACTCGTCGTCGAAGAGGAACTCGGCGAGCGCCTTGGCGAGCTCGGTCTTGCCGACGCCCGTGGGGCCGGCGAAGATGAACGACCCCGAGGGGCGCTTCGGGTCCTTGAGGCCCGCACGCGTGCGGCGGATCGTCTTCGACAGGGCGGCGATCGCCTCCTCCTGGCCGATGACGCGCTCGTGCAGCGCCTTCTCCATGAAGACGAGCCGCGAGGACTCCTCCTCCGTGAGCTTGAAGACGGGGATACCGGTGGCCTGGGCGAGCACCTCGGCGATCAGGCCCTCGTCGACGACCGCGGTCGTCTTGACCTCGCCCGACTTCCACTGCTTCTCGAGGCGGAGCCGCTCGCCGAGCAGGTTCTTCTCCTCGTCGCGCAGCGACGCGGCCTTCTCGAAGTCCTGCTCCTCGATCGCGGTCTCCTTGGCCGAGCGCACGACCGCGATCTTCTCGTCGAACTCGCGCAGCTCGGGCGGCGACGAGAGGATCGACAGGCGCAGGCGGGCGCCCGCCTCGTCGATCAGGTCGATGGCCTTGTCGGGCAGGAACCGGTCGCTGATGTAGCGGTCGGCGAGGTTCGCGGCGGCGACGATCGCGCCGTCGGTGATCGAGACCTTGTGGTGCGCCTCGTAGCGGTCGCGAAGCCCCTTGAGGATGTTGATCGCGTGCGGGAGCGACGGCTCGGCCACCTGGATCGGCTGGAAGCGGCGCTCGAGCGCGGCATCCTTCTCGAAGTGCTTGCGGTACTCGTCGAGCGTGGTCGCACCGATGGTCTGCAGCTCGCCGCGGGCGAGCAGCGGCTTCAGGATCGAGGCCGCGTCGATCGCGCCCTCGGCGGCGCCCGCACCCACGAGGGTGTGGATCTCGTCGATGAAGACGATGATGTCGCCGCGCGTGCGGATCTCCTTGGTGACCTTCTTGAGGCGCTCCTCGAAGTCGCCGCGGTAGCGCGAGCCGGCGATCAGCGAGCCGAGGTCGAGCGAGTAGAGCTGCTTGTCCTTCAGCGTCTCGGGCACCTCGCCCTTGACGATCGCCTGGGCGAGCCCCTCGACGACGGCGGTCTTGCCGACGCCGGGCTCGCCGATGAGCACCGGGTTGTTCTTGGAGCGGCGCGAGAGGATCTGCATGACCCGCTCGATCTCCTTCTCGCGGCCGATCACCGGGTCGAGCTTCGACTCGCGCGCGGCCTGCGTGAGGTTGCGGCCGAACTGGTCGAGGATCTGCGAGCCGCCCTGCGGCTGCTGCTGCTCGTTCGCGCCGACCTGCACCTGCTCCTTGCCCTGGTAGCCGGAGAGGAGCTGGATGACCTGCTGGCGCACGCGGTTGAGGTCGGCCCCGAGCTTGACGAGCACCTGGGCGGCGACGCCCTCGCCCTCGCGGATGAGGCCGAGGAGGATGTGCTCGGTGCCGATGTAGTTGTGGCCGAGCTGCAGCGCCTCGCGCAGCGAGAGCTCGAGCACCTTCTTGGCGCGCGGGGTGAACGGGATGTGCCCCGTCGGCTGCTGCTGGCCCTGCCCGATGATGTCCTGAACCTGCTCGCGGACGGCGTCCAGGGAGATCCCCAGCGACTCGAGCGCCTTCGCGGCCACGCCCTCACCCTCGTGGATGAGGCCGAGCAGGATGTGCTCGGTGCCGATGTAGTTGTGGTTCAGCATCTTGGCCTCTTCCTGGGCCAGGACGACGACACGACGGGCTCGGTCCGTGAATCTCTCGAACATCTCAACTCCTCGCCGACGCCGGGTAGGGGCGTCGTTACGTTCAACGGTAACGACCGCGGCTGAGCGGTGGGTCCCTGTTCGCCATGGGCGCACGGCCCGTGACCGTCCCGTGATCGGAGGGCCCGGCGGATGCCTCGGCAGCGGCGTCGCACGCGTTGACAGCGATGCGCGGCATCCGTATCGTATCGAATATCGTTATTATCGATTCTCGATATGAAAGGTGGCCAGGTGATCCCGAACCCACGCACCGCACCCCGCACGCCCTCCCGCGCCGACCGGATCGGCATCTGGGCCTTCATGCTCGCCGGCGTCGGCATCGTCGCCTGGGCCGTCGTCGGCGCCGCCCTGCGCATCGCCGAGGCGCTCACCGCACGCGACGTGCGCGTGCTCGCCGAGTTCGCCGGCACCCCGGCGGAGGCCCCGATCGGTCCCGACGGCGCCGCCGCGACCGTCGAGCTCGACCGCGCGTTCCTCTTCACCGACGAGTTGCCGATGGCCTCGCTCGTGGCGCTCGTCACCGCCGAGGTGGTGTTCGCCGTCACCGTCGCCGTCGTCGTCGCCTGCCTGCTGCTCCTCAGTGCCGCCACCCTGCGCGGGCAGGTGTTCAGCAGGCGCAACACCCGGCTCGTCGGCACGGCCGGCGTCGTCGGCCTGCTCGGATCGGCCGCGGTGCCGTTCTTCGGGAACATGGCGGCCAACGGCGCCTTCGCCCGGATCTCCGAGCGCACCTTCGAGAACGTCGTCATGGCCGTCGACCTCATGCCGTACGTGCTCGGGGCGTTCATCGTCGCGATCATCAGCACCGCGTTCTCCGTCGGCGAGCGCCTGCAGCGCGACACCGAGGGACTCGTCTGATGGCACCCGCCGAGGTCGACGAGGCCCACGACGTCCACTGCCGCCTCGACGAGCTCCTCGCCGACCGCGGGCTGACGCTCACCCGGCTCGCCGAGCTCGTCGGCGTGAGCGTCGTCAACCTCAGCGTGCTGAAGAACGATCGGGCACGCGCCATCCGCTTCTCGACCCTGCAGGCGATCTGCCGGGCCCTCGACTGCGAGATCGGCGACCTGCTCGTGCTCCGGCCGGCGGATGCCGCGGGTCCGGCCGCCGGCGCAGCCGACCCGCACCGCTCGAGCGACCGCTGACGCCCTCGACGCGCATGCGCGGGGCGTGGTTGGATGCACGCATGTCGAGACTCGTGCTGACCGTCATCGGAGACGACCGCGCCGGACTCGTCGGTGCGCTCGCCGACGTCATCGGCGACCACGGCGGCAACTGGGAGCAGAGCCAGATGGCCGAGCTCGCCGGGCAATTCGCCGGGATCGTCGTGGTCGACGTGCCGGCCGAGCAGGAGGCGCCGCTCCGCGCCGCGCTCGACGGCCTCGACGGGCTGATGGAGGTCTCCGCGCACCCGGGCCTCGACGCGAAGGCCGAGGCCGGGTCATCCGCCGTCTGGACGCCCCTGCGCATCGACCTGATCGGCAACGACCACCCGGGCATCGTGCGCGACATCTCCGCCGTGCTCACCCGGCACGGCCTGAGCATCGAGACGATCACGACCGGTCAGCGCGATGCGCCGATGGCCGGCGGACGGCTCTTCGAGGCGCACCTCGTCGTGCGGGTCCCGCCGGGCGGCGACCCGGCCGACGTGCGCGACGACCTCGAGCAGGTGGCGAGCGAGCTGTTCGTCGACCTCACGCTCGGGCACGACTGACCGGGCACGCCCCGCCGCCCCGCGCGAGGCGCCGCAGCGCTCCCGCGCGCGACCTCATCCGCGCGGCCGCTACTTGATCGGCACCGTGACGGTCTGGTCGCCGATCGTCACCTCGAGCGGCTCGGTCGTCGTGGTGTACACCGGGGTCCAGAACACCGTCGTGTGCGGAACGAAGTCCGCCGTGCAGGGCCCGGTCTCGGGCTCGGGCAGGACCGCCTCCACCGCGTTGCCCTCGCCCGCCTCGGCGACCACGTTCAGCTCGGTCGGCACGACCGGGCACGTCGACGAGCCCCAGATCGTGATCGCGAGCTTGCCGCCGTCGTCGAGGTACTGCACGTAGGGCTCGTCGCCGGTCGGCTCGGGCACCTCGACCGTGTCCTCCTCGTCGGTCTCCTCCTCGGTGTCGCCGCCGAGGTTCGTGTCCTCGCCGCCGGCCTCCTCCGTCTCGTCCTCCTCCGCGACCGGCAGGCCCGGGAAGTCCTCGACGGCGCCGGAGCCCGGGTTGCAGCCGGTGAGCACGAGGGCGGAGGCGATCGCGAGCCCGGCGAGCAGGAGACGACGAGATCCGGTGAGCGAAGTCATGGCGCAATGCTGCCACGTGGTCGCCCTCGTCGGACGGGACCTCCGGCCCTACCCGCCGCGAGAGCGATGTGCGTCGGTCCGGCCGGCCCGCCCGTGGGTCGTCGTCGGTGCCCGAGCGTAGGATGCGGGGATGAGCAACCTCGAGCGCGATCCCGTCGAACTGCTCTGCCCGCCCGACGCGTCGACCGGCCCCGAGATCGCCGTGCACGACTACCGCGAGGTCCCGCTCGGCGGTCCGCGCGCGATGCCCGTGCGCCGCACGCTCCCGCAGCGCGGTCGCACGACGATCGGCGCCTGGTGCTTCGCCGACCACTACGGTCCCGACGACGTCGCCGAGACGGGCGGCATGGTCGTGCCGCCGCACCCGCACACCGGCCTGCAGACGGTCAGCTGGCTCTTCGAGGGCGAGATCGAGCACCGCGACTCGACGGGCAGCCACGAACTCGTGCGCCCCGGCGGCGTCAACCTGATGACCGCGGGTCGCGGCATCTCGCACTCGGAGGTGTCCACGCCGGGCACCACGCGTCTGCACGGCGTCCAGCTCTGGGTCGCGCTCCCCGACGCCTCGCGGTCGGTCGCGCCGTTCTTCGAGCACGCCGACACCACGCCGTTCCGGGTCGGCGACGCGACCGTGCGCGTGTTCGTGGGCGAGCTCGCGGGCGATGGCGAGACGACGGATGCCGCGGCCGCGCCCGTGACGGTCTTCTCACCGCTCCTCGGCGCCCAGGTCGACGTCCCGGCCGGCGGTTCGGTCGACCTCGCGCTCGATCCGACCTTCGAGCACGGCGTCCTGGTGGACGCCGGTCCCGCCTTCGTCGAGCTCCCCGGGGCCGACTCGCCGACCGAGGTGCCGTGGTCGCGACTCGCGCACCTCGAACGCGGGCACGAGCGCGTGCGCCTGACCGCCGACGCCGATCCGGTCCGCATCATCCTGCTCGGCGGCGTGCCCCTCGACGAGGAACTCGTGATGTGGTGGAACTTCGTCGGCCGCGCCCACGACGAGATCGTGGAGTTCCGCCGCCGCTGGCAGTCCGACGTGATCGCTCGCAACGACGCCGACGGACCGTTCGGCACGGTCGGCGGATACGACGGCGATCCGCTGCCGGCACCCGATCTGCCGACCGTGCGCCTCAAGCCGCGACGCTGACCCGGCTGCGGCGCGGCCTCGCTGCTCGGACGCACCGGCCGGGCAGCGGCGCGGCCTCCCGGCGCGGCCTCGCCGCTGCGTGCCGCGCGCGCACGCCGACGGCCGGTGCCCGGGAGCTGGGCACCGGCCGCCGGGGTGGGGGCAGGTCAGGCCGCGACGATCGAGGGCTCGCCCTCCGCGACCTCCTCGCGGACCGTGCGGCGGTGCGCCCAGCGCTTGAGCGCGATCACCATGAGGGCGCCGACGACCGCTCCGGCCACGATCGCGAGCACGAACCAGAGCAGGTTGCCGATCGCGAAGAAGACGAAGATGCCGCCGTGCGGGGCCTGCGAGGTGACGCCCATGCCCATGCAGATCGCGCCGGCCACGGCGCCGCCGAGGATCATGGCGGGGATCACGCGGAACAGGTCGGCCGCGGCGAACGGGATCGCGCCCTCGGAGATGAACGCGGCGCCGAGGAGCCATGCGGCCTTGCCGTTCTCCCGCTCGACCGGGGTGAACAGCTTGCGGTCGAGCACGGTGGCGAGCGCCATCGCGAGCGGCGGCACCATGCCGGCCGCCATCACCGCGGCCATGATCATGAGCGGCGCCTGGTTCTCGACCGTCGCGGCGCCGAGGCCGGCGACCGCGAAGGAGTACGCGACCTTGTTGACCGGGCCGCCGAGGTCGAAGCCCATCATGGCGCCGAGGATCAGGCCGAGCACGACCGCCGCAGCGCCCGAGAGGCCGGCGAGCCAGTCGTTGAGCGCGGTCGAGAGCGCCGCGATCGGTCCGCCGAGCACCACGATCATGAGCCCGGATGCGACGATCGAGGCGACGAGCGGGATGATCACGACCGGCATAAGACCCCGCAGCCAGCGCGGCACGTCGAGACGCGCGAACATCAGCGCGACCCATCCGGCGAGGAGACCGCCGACGAGGCCGCCGATGAACCCGGCGCCCATGAGGCCGGCGACCGAACCCGCGACGAAGCCGGGAGCGATGCCCGGTCGGTCGGCGATCGCGTAGGCGATGTAGCCGGCGAGCGCGGGGACGAGGAAGCCCATCGAGATCGCGCCGATCTGGAAGAACACGGCGCCCAGGTAGACGAGGAGCCCGCCCTCGGGAAGGTTGAAGAGGCTGTTCGTGAGGACGATCTCGCCGGCGGTCGCGGTGATGTCGTACCCGCCGAAGAGGAAGCCGAGCGCGATCAGCAGTCCGCCGCCCGCGACGAACGGGATCATGTAGCTGACGCCCGTGAGCAGCACCCGCTTGACCTTCTGGCCGAAGTGCTCGTTCGCGCTCGCCGCGGCGGCCGTCTCGGTGGTGGCGTCGCCCTGCACGCGCGTCGCAGCGGGATCGCCGATCGCGGCGACGGCCTCGTCGATCATCTCGGCGGGGTGGTCGATGCCGCGCTTGACGGGGCCCTGGACGACCGGCTTGCCGGCGAAGCGGCTCTTGTCGCGCACGTCGACGTCGACGGCGAAGACCACCGCGTCGGCCCGCGCGATGACCTCGGGCGACAGCGGCGTCGAGCCGGACGATCCCTGGGTCTCGACGTGGAGCTCGACGCCGGCCTTCTTCGCGGCCGCGGCGAGTGCGTCGGCGGCCATGTAGGTGTGGGCGATGCCCGTCGGGCACGCGGTGACCGCGATGAGCACCGGTGCGTGCTCGGTCGCGGCCGACGACCCGGTCGCGGCCGCGGAGGCGGCGGGAGCCGCAGCGGCGGCCGCCGGCGTGGCCGCGGGCTCCTCCTTCGGCTGGAGCGCGCCCTCGACGAGGGCGACGAAGCTCGCCGTATCGGGAGCGGATCGCAGCGCGGCGACGAACTCCTCGTCGATGAGCGACCGGGCGAGCGTCGAGAGCACCGCGAGGTGGTCCTGGGTCGACGCCGTCGGCACCGCGATGAGGAACACGAGGTCGGCCGGCCCGTCGAAGGAGCCGAAGTCGACCCCCTCCGGCAGGCGCGCCGCGGCGAGCGTGGGCTCGGTCACGGCATCGGACTTCGCGTGCGGGATGGCGATGCCGCCGGGGACGCCGGTGGAGTCCTTCTCCTCCCGCGCCCACGCGTCGGCGAAGAGCGCGTCGGTGTCGGTGGCGCGGCCGGCGGCCACGACGGCGCCGGCGAGCGCCCGGATGACGGCGGCCTTGTCGGCGCCGATCGGCTCGTCGAGGCTGACGAGTCGCTGGTCGATGACGGTGGACATCGATTCCTCCTAGTGGACGGCCGGGGCGACGGCGCCCCGGATTCTGATGGCGGTGATGGCGGCGGCGTCGGCCTCGGCCCTGGTGGGGACCGCCGACCCGGGGAGCGACGCGGCCGCCGCCCCGTGTGCGACCGCCTGGGCGAGCGCCCGGTCGGGCGCCGCCCCCTCGGTCACGGCGAGCAGGTAGCCGGCGAGCGAGCTGTCGCCCGCGCCGACCGTGCTGCGTGCGTCGATGCGGGGCGCGGGGGCGAACCAGGCGCCCTCCGTCCCGACGTGGACGGCGCCTCGGGCGCCGAGCGTGACGAGCGCCGAGCGGATGCCGCGGGGCGCGAGTCGCGCGGCGAGCTCGGCGACCCGCTCGGGGTCGGCCTCGAGCGCGTCGGGGTCGAGCTCGCCGGTGAGTTCGGCGAGCTCCTCGCCGTTCGGCTTGATGAGGTCGACCTCCTCCCCCGAGTCGAGGAGCGCCGCGAGCGGTGCGCCCGACGTGTCGACCGCGATGCGGGCCGATACGCCGGCGGCACGGACCTCGCGCACGACGCGGACGTAGAAGTCGTCGGGCAGCGACGGCGGGAGGGAGCCGGCGAGCACGAGCCACGAGGCATCCGCCGAACGCCCGATCGCGACGCGGATGAGCGCGCGCTGCTCGTCGTCGTCGAGGGCGGGCCCAGGCTCGTTCAGCTTGGTGGTCACGCCGTCGGGCTCGGTGATCGCGATGTTCGAGCGGAGCCGGCCGGCGATCGGGACGGTCGCGACGGGGAGTCCGACGCCGGCGAGCGCCACCACGAGCGGGTCGTCGGCGCGGCCCGGGAGGACGGCGATCGAGTCGGCGCCGGCGGCGACGAGGGCGCGGGTGACGTTGACGCCCTTGCCGCCGGGCTCCTCGACGCTTCGCGCGACGCGCTGGACCTCGCCGCGCTCGAGCTCCCGGTCGAGTTCGACCGTGCGGTCGAGCGACGGGTTGACGGTCAGGGTGACGATCATGCGACTCGCACCTCCACCTCGGCCTCGTCGAGCGCGACCGCGAGTGCCGGGCCGGGCGGCGCATCGGTGATGAGCACGTCGACCTCGTCGAGCGCCGCGAACCGCTGCAGGGCCTCGTCGTCGTGCTTGGACGAATCGACGAGGACCACCGCGAGTCGCGCCCGGTCGACCATGGCCTGCTTGACCTGCGCCTCGAGCTCGTCGGGGGTCGAGAGCCCGAAGTCGGCGCTCACTCCGTTCGTGCCGATGAAGGCGATGTCGGGACGGATCTCGGCGAGCTGTGCCACGGCGGACGGCCCGACGGCGGCGCTCGTGAGGCCGCGGATGGTGCCGCCGATGATGCGGACGACGAGGTCGCGACTGCCGTGCAGGAGCGCGGCGATCGGGACCGAGTTCGTGTAGACCGTGAGCGGCGGCGTCTCCGGGGACGGCTGCCAGCCGGCGAGCGCCTCGGCGAGCGCGCCGGTCGTCGTGCCGGCGTCGAGGAGGATCGAGCCCCGGAACGTCGGCGGCACGAGCGCCATGGCCTCGTGCGCGATGGCCCGCTTGGCGTCGGCATGCTGGCCCGTGCGCTCGAGGACCGTCGTTTCGGTGAGGCTCGCGCGGCCGGCGCCGACCGCGCCTCCGTGCACGCGACGCAGCTGACCGGCCTGCTCGAGGGCGTCGAGGTCGCGGCGGATGGTCTCGGTGGTGACGTCGAGTTCGTCGGCCAGACCGGCGACCGAGACCCGCCCGGTGCGGGCGAGCGCCCCGAGGATGTGCTCGTGTCGCTCCATCGCGTACATGCGGCCTCCCTGCCGATCTTCGATCACCTGTGTTCGTGTGAGGTTATCTCATAGCGCACTCGAAAAGCAATACATTCACAGAATTTCCCACACGAACGCAGACATCGCGGTCTGGTGGCGTGCCGACCGCGCACCCGGCGCACGCGACGGCGCCGGCCGGGAACGCGTCCCGACCGGCGCCGTGCCGTGCCATCCGTCGCCTACGGGGCGGGAACCTCCGCCCCCTCGCTGCCGGCCCAGAAGAGCCCGCGCGCGATCTGGCCGAACTGCCCGACCGGGTGGGTCCGGAAGTTCATCGACGTGCCGAACATCAGCACCCGGTTCCCGGCCTCGGTCTCCGCCGAGACGGCCGAGGCCTTGCCCGCGGCATCCGCGGTCGAACGCCCCGACGAGTCGCGCCAGTGGCCCGAGATGAACGGCTCCGCCGCGTACGTCTGCTCGACCACGGCGTTCGCGCCGAGGTTCGTGTACCAGACCGCCGGGTAGGCGAACGCCGTGTCCTGCGGGAACGTGCCGAGGAGGCCCTCCTCGACCGGCTCGACCGACACGATGCCGTTCGACCCGCTCGTGCCCGACGTGGCCGTGGAGGTCACGAGGCCGAACGCGTTCGCGAAGCTCGCGACCGCCGTGCCCTCGCCGACCACGCCTCCGCCTGCGGCCAGGTACTCCGCCATCACGGCGCGACCCGCGGCCTGCGCGGATGAGAAGTTCAGCGTGCCGCCGATCCAGACCACGTCCACGCCGTCCAGGGTGGCCGTGCCGTTCGTCAGCGTCGCCGACGAGATCGCGACCGGGTCGTCGAACCCGAGCTTGCGCAGCGTCTGCAGCTCCTCGCCGCCGCCGGAATAGGCGACCGTGAGGTCGCCGAGCCCGCTGCTCTCCTCGGAGACCAGGCGCGAGCCGTCTGACGCCGTGAACGCGACGCCGTACCGGTCGGCGACCTCGACCGCGGCCGCGTGGCTCGCGGCATCCGGCCCGAGGATCACCGTGCCGTCGGCGAACGCCGACACCGGTACGCCCGAGTCGAGCAGTGCGTTGACCGCCTGGTACTCGGCGACGCCCGACGTGGCCAGTTCGAGGTAGCCGCCCTGGGCCGGCACCGCGCCCGTCGGCGCCGCCTCGGCGATCGCCGTCAGCTTGGCTTTGATCGCCGGGTCGCCGGTCGAGCCGACGGCGTCGACGTCCGCGCCCCACAGCAGGGCGAGGCTCCAGGCGGAGATGTCGTACATGTCGGGCACGCGCTCGGAGATGTCCGAGCCGTCCGCGAGCAGCACGTTCGCCATGCCGCGCAGCGGCTGGTGCATGTCGACGACGTACGAGCCCGCCTGGTAGGTCGTTCCGCCGGCGGTGAATGCCTTCGAGGCCCGCTGCACCTCCACGCCGTTGGCGATGAGCTGGTCGACGAGGTTCGCGGCATCCGTCGCCGAACGCTGCGCCTCGCCGGCCGGGATCACGTACGCCCGCGGGAACTCGGCGGTGTAGACGTCGGTCTCGTCCCAGATCTCGGCCCACTGGTTCGGCTCGGCCACCTCGGCCGGGTCGACGTCGGCGGGGATCTCGACGAGCGGCTCGCCCGCGAGGCCACGGCGGAAGATCTCGATCTGGTTCGACAGCAGCGCGTCGGCGTTCTCGATCACGTAGTCGACCGAGGTGTCGATGACGACGCCGGCGACCTCGATGTTGACGGCCGAGTTCGCCGCGTTCCGGGGGTCGGTCGGCGGGTTCACGCGGCCGAGGGGCAGCTCGACGGTGTTGGTGATGGCACCCTGGTAGGCCACGTACTGCGGCGTGAAGATCGGGGGCCAGTCGTCCCATCCGGCGCGGATGTCGCGGTAGGGGATCCGGATGTTGCCGGTGTTCTCGGTCGTCACGCGGTTCGTCGAGAGGTCGAGGTACGTGTTGCCGGGGATGTCGGCCTCGGTCACGGCCTCCTCGATCTCGAGCGCGGCGGCGTACGCGTGCGGGAGGAAGAGGTCGTACTCGTAGTTCTCGCCGTGGGGCGGGCCGCAGGGCTCGACCTGCAGGACGCTCGTGTACCCGTGAAGGTCGATGTAGAACGTCGGCTGGATGACGCCCGACAGGTCGCGGATGATCCGGGCCTCGCTCGTCGCGCCCGTGATCATGTCGCGGTTCGCGTCGAACCCGTCGGCCGTGGCCCGCTGGCCGAGCGCGCGACCGTCGGGGTTGTTCGTGACGGTGAAGTACAGCCGGTTGTGCTCCAGCAGGTCGGCCACCTCGTCGTACGGCGCGGTCGCGAGGTGCTCGATGTAGTCGAGGACCGCGTCGGTGCCCTCCCACTCGTTGCCGTGGATGTTCGCGTTGAACCAGATCGGCACCTTGTAGTTCGCCATCAGCGACGCGTTCTTCGCGGCCGCGGTCGGGTTGTGCTTGATCATGTCGCGGAAGGTCGCCTGGCGCTTGGTCTCGCCCGGGTTCTCGGGAGCGGTCAGCGTGACCAGGTGGACGTCGCGGCCGAGGGCCGACTGGCCGACCACCTGGACCGAGATGCGATCGCTCACGGCGGTGAGGCCGTTCAGGAGGGGTGCGATCTCGTCGTAGGGGATGACGCCCCGGTTGATCGACGCGTCGGTCGGGTCGTCGGCGACGGTCGGAAGCTCGGGCTGGAAGGGGTAGCTCGACGGCGGCGCGACGAGCGGCGAGACGGGAGTGACGATCGGGACGGCCGGGTCGCCCTCCAGGGCGACCGCTGGGGTGGAACCGGCGACGAGCGTCGCGGCCAGGACGGCCGTGACACCCGCGCCCGCAAGGGTGCGTTGCATCGACATGGTGCTCCGTAGGGTTGCGGACTCGGATCAGGACCGGCTCGCCGCGCGGAGCCGGCGGATCTCGCCGGCGCGAACGAACCACGCACCATCCCAGTGGTGGAATCGTGCGCTGGAAAGCGGTACCAGTCAGCCTTGCATGCGAAAGCACGCGGAATCCAGAGCGATTCGTTGCGTTCGTGTGAAGAATCCTGCGCCTTGTCGCCGCCGGTCACTGGAGCGCGGAGGTGAGCCGCGCCAAGTTGTCGAGCACCGTCGACCGCAGCGGCTGCCGCATCCACTCCTCGAGGCTCAGCTCGCGACTGTCGCGACGATAGCCGTCCTCCACCGCGCGCATCTCGCGCACGAACGAGGCGCCGCGCACCAGCAGCGACACCTCCATGTTGAGCTCGAACGAACGGATGTCCATGTTGCTCGAGCCGATCACCGCCACGTCGTCGTCGATGGTGAAGTGCTTCGCGTGCAGGATGAACGGCGCGCGGTACATGTAGATCCGCACCCCCGCCCGGAGGAGCGCCTCGTAGTACGAGCGCTGCGCGTGGTAGACGAGCGCCTGGTCGCCGATCTCCGAGACGAAGAGCTCGACGTGCACGCCGCGCTGCGTGGCGCCGCTGATCGCGCGGAGCATGGCCTCGTCGGGCACGAAGTACGGGCTCGTGATGATGATCTTCTCGCGGGCGGCGTAGAGCAGGGCGAGGAAGAGCTTGAGGTTGTTCTCGTTCTGGTACCCCGGCCCGCTCGGAACGACCTGGCAGTCGAGGTTCTGCTCGGCGGGCGGCTGGGCGAACGGGATCAACTCCTCGCGCGACGGCGCCTCGCCGGTCTCGAGGTACCAGTCGGTGGCGAAGATCGCGTCGAGTCCCGAGACGATCGGGCCCTCGAGCTCGGCGACGAGCTCCTGCCACTTCAGGCCGCGGCGGATGTTGACGCGCTTGTTGTAGCTGCGGTCGATGATGTTCTGCGAGCCCATGTAGGCCACCTCCCCGTCGACGACGAGGATCTTCCGATGGTTCCTGAGGTCGGGCCGCTGGTACTTGCCGCGGAACGGCAGGACGGGGAGCATCAGGCGCCAGTCGACGCCCATGCGCGTCAGGCGGCGGAGCGTGCGCCGGTACCCCTTCGATCGTCGCGACGCGATGTGGTCGAGGAGCACGCGGACCTCGACGCCGCGCGCCACGGCGTCGCCGAGCGCATCGACGAAGCGGGCGGTCGTGTCGTCGTAGGAGAAGATGTAGAACTCGACGTGCACGTAGCGAACCGCGCGTGAGATCGCGTCGGTCATCGCGTCGAGCGACGCCTGGTAGTCGCCGATGAGCCGCGCGCTGTTGTGCCCGATCAGCGGCATCGCCCCGAGGTTGCGGTTCAGGCGCACGACGCCCTCGAACCAGTCGGGCCAGTCGGTGTCGTCGCTGACCTGCTCCACGCCGTGGGTGCTCTCGCGGATGAAGCGGTCGACCTCCGCCTGCTTGGCCCGGCGCGCCTTGGGCAGCTTCGGGTTGCCGATCAGCAGGAAGAACAGCACCCCGAGGTACGGGATGAAGAAGATCGCCAGCAGCCAGGCCATGCCGGCCGTCGGGCGGCGATTGCGCGGCACGACGATGATCGCGATGACGCGCACGACGATGTCGACGACGATCACCAGCAGGGCGATGATCGCCGTGATCTGCGCCGCCGTCATGCCGGGCTACGCGGCTCGATGCTGCTGCTCGGAGCGCTTCGCGCGCTCCTCCGCCTCGATCTTGGCGTAGGCGTCACGCTCCGTGCGGTCGGCGCGCAGCAGGGAGCGCATCACGAACCAGAAGATGAGTCCGATCAGCACGGTCGGCGCGAGCGACCAGATCGCGTTCAGCCAGAAGTCGTCCATAGCCGTTCCAGAATACCCGCGGATTCCTCAGCCGGCGGTGACGATGCCCCAGATGCCGGATCCGAGCAGGTACAGGCCGACGGCGCCGACGATCACCCAGATCGCGATGCGGGCGAACGTCGGCTGGCGCGGATCGCGCTCGGGCTCGAGTTCCTTCTTCGGCAGGTAGTCGTTCATCGCGGCATCCTTCTCACTTCACCAGGGGGAACAGGATCGTCTCGCGGATGCCGAGGCCGGTGACCGCCATGAGCAGGCGGTCGATCCCCATGCCCATGCCGCCCGTCGGCGGCATGCCGAACTCGAGCGCGCGCAGGAACTCCTCGTCGAGGCGCATCGCCTCGGGGTCGCCTCCCGCGGCCAGGCGCGCCTGCTCGACGAAGCGCTCGCGCTGCACGACCGGGTCGACGAGTTCCGAGTAGCCCGTCGCGAGCTCGAAGCCGCGCACGTACAGGTCCCACTTCTCGACGACGCCCGGGATCGAACGGTGCTGGCGGACGAGCGGGGACGTGTCGAGCGGGAAGTCCATGACGAAGGTCGGTCGCACGAGCCCCGACTTCACGTGGTGCTCCCAGAGCTCCTCGATGTACTTGCCGGGCAGCGGGTGGTCGACCTCGATCCCGACCTCGTCGGCGAGTTCCCTCAGCCGCGACATCGGCGTCTCGGGCGTGATCTCCTCCTCGATCGCCGCGGACAGCGAGTCGTACATCGAGAGCCGGTCCCACTGGCCGCCGAGGTCGTACTCGGTGCCGTCGGCCCACGTCACCACGTGCGAGCCGGCGACCGCGTACGCGGCATCCTGGATGAGCTTCTGCGTCAGGTCGGCGATGGAGTGGTAGTCGCCGTAGGCCTGGTACGCCTCGAGCATCGCGAACTCGGGGCTGTGCGTCGAGTCGGCGCCCTCGTTGCGGAAGTTGCGGTTGATCTCGAACACCCGCTCGATGCCGCCGACCACGGCGCGCTTGAGGTAGAGCTCGGGCGCGATGCGCAGGAACAGCTCGGTGTCGAACGCGTTCGAGTGCGTCACGAACGGCCGCGCCGACGCGCCGCCGTGCATCACCTGGAGCATGGGCGTCTCGACCTCGACGAAGCCGAGGCTCGTGAACGTCGAGCGGAGGCTCGCGTTGACCGCGGCGCGGTCGAGGACGTTGCGTCGGGCCTGCTCCCGCGCGATGAGGTCGAGGTAGCGGCTGCGCACGCGAGTCTCCTCGGAGAGCTCGTTGTGCAGGTTCGGCAGCGGATTGATGGCCTTGGCCGCCATGCGCCACTCGGTCGCCATGATCGAGAGCTCGCCGCGGCGGCTCGTGATCACCTCGCCCGCGACGAAGACGTGGTCGCCGAGGTCGACGAGGTCCTTCCACGCCGCGAGCGCCTCCTCGCCGACCTCGCCGAGCGAGAGCATTGCCTGGATCCGGCTGCCGTCGCCCGACTGCAGCGAGGCGAAGCAGAGCTTGCCGGTGTTGCGGAGGTGCACGACCCGGCCGGACACGCCGACCGTCTCGCCGCTCCGCTCGTCGACGCCGAGCCCGACGAACCGGGCGCGCACCTCCGGGATCGTCGCCGTGACGGGCACCGAGACCGGGTACGCGCCGTCGCCGAGGTCGGCGGCCTCGGCGATGAGCCGCTCGCGCTTGGCCAGTCGCACGGCCTTCTGCTCCGAGATCTCCTCGGCGGTCGGCTCGTGCGTGGTCTCGTCGGCCATGGCGTCTCCGGTGTGGGGGTGGGTACGTGGGTGCATCCGAGCGGATGCCACGCACCAGCGTATCCCGCTGCGACGCGCCGACCTGAAGGGCAGCCGGATGCCCCGGCTCAGCCGAGCACGATCGACGCGTTGTCGATCAGGCGGGTGCCGCCCACGCGTGCCGCGACCAGCACCGTCGCCTCGCCGGTCGCGCCCTCGTCGACGGGCAGGAAGCTCGACGGGTCGACGACGACGAGGTAGTCGAGCTCGATGGCCTCGTGGTCGCCGAACGCGGCGGCCGCCTCGGCGAGCACCTCGTCGAGGCCCGCTTCCGCGGCGGCCTCGGCGGCGGCGAGCGACTCCGACAGCGCGAGCGCCGCGCGCCTCCCGTCGGCATCGAGGTACCGGTTGCGGCTGGACAGCGCCAGTCCGTCGGGCTCGCGGACCGTCGGCACGACCTCGATCGCGAGCGGCGCGTTGAGGTCGGCGACCATCCGGCGGACCAGGAACACCTGCTGGGCGTCCTTCTGGCCGAACACGGCCGTGTCGGGCTGCACGATGTGGAAGAGCTTGGCGACGACCGTCAGCATGCCGTCGAAGTGCCCGGGCCGCGAGGCGCCCTCGTAGAGCGTGCCGACGTGGCCCGCGGCGACGCTCGTCTCGACCGCGCCGTCCGGGTACATCTCGGCGGCGGACGGGGCGAACACGAGCTCGACGCCCTCGAGCGCGAGCGCGGCGACGTCGGCGTCGAGGGTGCGCGGGTAGCGATCGAGGTCCTCGCCCGCGCCGAACTGCAGCGGGTTCACGAAGATCGACACGACCACCGCGTCGGCGAGTTCGCGCGCCCGGCGCACGAGCGCGAGGTGCCCGTCGTGCAGCGCGCCCATGGTCGGCACGAGGGCGACCGTGCGCTGAGCGGAGCGCAGGTCCGCGATGGCGTCGCGGATGCCGCTGATCGTCGCGTGCACGTCGGGCCGGGCGCCCTCCCCTGCGCCGTCGATGCTGCCCGCGCCGACCGCTGCGACGCCGTCGATGGGGGATCCCCGCGCTCCGTCGCCCGTCACACCCGACCTCCCGACGGCCGATCGTCGTCGGCCCCGTCGATCGTAGCCGCCCCGTCGATCATCGGCCCCGGGTCGTGGCGCGCGAGGGCGTTCTCGACCGCGCTGCGGACGAGCGGCGCGAGCACGGCGCCCGCCCGGGGCATCCCGATGCCCTCGAGGATCCCGGTCGCCTGGTCGACGATCGCCGTCGAGAACGAGACCGCGGTGTCGACGGCCTCGGCGTAGGCCGGCCGGTCGGCCTCGGTGACGACGAACGGCTCGCCGCCCATCTCGACGACGAGCGCCTGGGCGATCGGCAGCACCGGCGCAGGGGCGGTGACCGCGAACCACGTGCCGGCGAGGCGACCGAGGTCGAGGCTCGTGCCCGTGAACGACATCGCCGGATGGATCGCGAGCGGGATCGCGCCGGCCCGCATCGCGGGCTCGAGCACGCCGACGCCGTGCGCCGCAGCGGTGTGCACGACGAGCTGCCCGGGTCGCCACGCCCCCGCGGCGGCGAGACCCTCGACGAGCGTGCCGAGCTCGCCCCCCGGAACGGCGAGCAGCACGAGCTCGCTCCGCTCGACGATCTCGGGCAGGGCGAGCACCGGCACCTCGGGCAGCATCGCGGCGGCGCGTTCCCGACTCGCGTCGGACACCGCGGCGATGCCCGTGAGCGCGTGTCCGGCGCCGCCGAGGGCCGACGCCAGGACTGCGCCCACGCGGCCCGCCCCGATCGTGCCGACGCCGAGGCGACCGGCCCGCTGGTCAGGACGCATGCTCGACCCCCCAGCGGTCCGTCCGGTCGCGGAGTGCCCGGTCGACCGCCTCGGCGGCGATCGCCGTGAACGCGGCGGTCGCATCGGCGCGGTCGAGAGCGGGGACCTCGGGCGTGATGGGCCCGACCACCGTGTGGATGCGCAGCGACTCGAGCCCCAGGCCCCGTCGCACCGGCCCGGCGGCCACGGCGACGGACTGCATGCGCGCGAGCGGCACGAGGGCGAGTCGGCGCAGCAGCCAACCGCTGCGGAACACGGCCGTGCCGCCCTCGACGGCGAGTCCGATGCGTCGCCACGAGAACGGCCTGATCCACGCCGCGCGCCGCGGCGCCGAGGTGAATCCCGTCGCGGGCCCCGTGCCGGCGAGCCCGGCGTCGAGCAGCGGCACCAGTTCGTCGAGCGCGTCGGGCGCGAGCAGCCCGATCACGCGACGGACATCCTCGGCGGTGCCCACGGGCAGCACGAGCGTGCGACGGGCGGCGTCGCCGGCCTGCGTGAGCGACTGGCCGGCGACGTTCACGCGAACGGTCCACCAGCCGAACGCCCGCCACAGGAGCCACTGCGACGCCTCGATCGCGTGCACGCGGCCGGGCGGGATGGTCTGGTTCGCGGTCGAGAGCAGCCCCGACCCGATGCGGACTCCGTCGGGGGTGCCGGCGATCGAGTAGCGGAGCGAGCCCGTGATGCGCGACCACAGGTAGCTCACCACGCCGATCGCGGCGGGGATGAACGTGAACAGCATCCACAGCGTCCCGGTCGTCAGCGCGATCACGATGATCACGATGATCACGATGAGCCAGATCACGGATCCGCCGAGGAGCGCGGAGGCGAACACCCGCGGCAGCGGGATCCGCACGACGGACTCGGGCGGCGCGAGGTCTGGGTCGAGCTCGGGTGCCAGGAACTCGTCGACGCGACGACCGACGACCGCGCCGGCGCGACCGGCCACCGACGGCGCGTCGGGTGCGAGCGGCGCGCCGCCCGCAGCATCCGCCCCGGCAGCGACGGCGGCGTCGCCGTCTCCCGACACGGCCGCCTCCTGCCGACGAGCACCGGAGGCCAGGCGGAGCAGGTCGCCGCGCAGGCGATCGGCCTGCGCCGAGCCGAGGTACGACAGGTCGACGTTGCCCGACTGCCCCGCGACCGAGACGTCGAGCTTGGCCGCGCCGAAGAGCCGTGCGAACACCGGCCGGGCGATGTTGATGCCCTGGATCCGGTCGAGCCGCGCGCTGCGGTGCGACCGGAACAGGATGCCGCTGCGCACCTCGAGCGCCTCCGTCGTCACCCGGAACGTGTGCATCCGCCACGCGAACCAGAACCCCAGCACGACGAGCGCGATGACCACCACGAGCGCGAGCAGGGCCCATCCGACCAGGCCGTTCGCGACGATGCCGGTCACCGGGTCCTCCGCCCAGTCGCCGCCGAACTCGGGGGATCCGCCGCCGCCCTCGGCGCCGGGCGCGAAGAACAGGACGAACACCTCGACGACGCGCTCGCGGAGGTTCGCCAGCACGAAGCCGAGCACGGCGAGGAACACCAGGCCGCCGCGCAGCAGCGGGCTCACGGGATGCAGCCGGTGCCACTCGCCGTCGGCGAGCGGGCCGATCGGCGCGCGGGCGGCGGGCTCGGTCACAGGCCCGCCCGGCGGGTCTCGGCGAGGGCCACGAGTTCGTCGCGCAGCCGCTCGGCGTCGTCGAGCGGAAGCCCGGGCAGCGTCACCGCGGTCGACGCCGCGGCGGTGACGAACTTCAGGTCGGCGAGACCGAGCGCACGCGAGACCGGACCGCGCGTGATGTCGACGAGCTGCATGCGGCCGTACGGCACCGCCACCTGGCGCTGGAACATGATGCCGCGGCGGAAGACGAGGTCGTCGGCCCGCCGGCGGTACCCGATCGATCGGACCCGGCGCGGCTCGAAGGCGATGGAGACGAGTGCGATCGCCCCGACCGCGACGCCGCCCCAGGTCGCCCAGGGCAGCTCGAACCACCACCCGACCACGAGCAGCACGGCGACCGTGATTCCGGCGCCGATCACGGAGCCGACGACCTCGACGACGACGTGCTTCGGCGAGACGCGTCGCCAGTCGTCGTCGACGTGCGCGGGAACTGCGGCTGCGCCGTGGTCGGCGTGGTCGGGGCGGTCGGCGTGGTCGGGGTGGGCGAGGTGGTCGGCGTGGTCGGGGTCAGGCATGCGCCGAACCCTCCTCTTCGGGGTCGTCGGGCGGGAGCGTGCAGAAGTGTTCGGCGACGAGTCCGCCGGTCAGCAACAGGGCGGCGCCGATCGCGGTGGCGACGGCCATCCAGATCGTGCCGGCCGGCGGGAGGACGCTGCGGGTGAGCAGGAAGAGCGTGATCCCGATGCCGATGCCGAGCACGAGCGCCCCGGTGACGCTGCTCGCCTTGGCGAGCACGGCGATCCTCGCCGCGCGGAACGGGTCGACCCGGCGGTCGCCTTCGCCGCGCACGGCCTGCCGGATCGGCCAGGCGACGAGCACGACGATCGCGCCGATGCCGACGAGCGTGACGGCGAGCGAGAGCGGCGGCACGAGCGCGGTGGCGCCGCCCGCGACGAGCGCGAGTTCGCCGAGGTAGGCGACGGCGAGGCCCACCACCGCGAACGCGACGAGCGTCGACGCATGCGTGCGGTTCACCGGCGGATCACCTCGTCGGCGGCCGCGGCGCGCAGGTCGGCGATCGCGCCGCGACCGTCGAGCACGGCGTCGGGCTCGACGTCGAGCCACGGCTGGAGGACGAACGCTCGCTCCCAGGTCCGGGGGTGCGGCAGTTCGAGTCGATCGTCGGCGAGGCGGATGCCGCGGACGTCGATGAGGTCGAGGTCGAGCGTGCGGTCGCCCCACCGCGTCTCGCGGGTGCGCCCGTGCTCGGCCTCGATGCGCTGGAGCAGGTCGAGGAGTGCATGCGGCTCGAGGTCGGTGTCGACCAGGATCACGCCGTTGAGGTACCGCGGGGCATCGGGGTCGACGCCGTCGAGTCGGACGGCCGCGCTCTCGTAGACCGGGGAGACCGCGACGAGTTCGACGCCCTCGGTCTCGGCGACGGCGCGCGTGGCCGACGCCACGGTCGCCTCGCGGTCGCCCAGGTTGGCGCCGTACGCGATCACGGCCCGGGTCACGCGCGACTCCGCACGATCGTGACGGCGACGTCGTCGAAGGGCACCTCGATCGGAGCCTGCGGCTTGTGCACCGTGACGGTCGCCTCCTCGACGGCGTCGAAGCCGAGGGCGACCTCGGCCACCCGCTCGGCGACGGTCTCGATGAGGTCGACCGGGTCGCGCTCGACCGCGCGGGCGACGGCGACCGCGAGGTCGCCGTAGTGCACGGTGCGCGCGAGGTCGTCGCCGGATGCCGCGGCGGCGAGGTCGACGGCGACGGCGACGTCGATCACGAACTCCTGCCCCTGCTCGCGTTCGAAGTCGAACACGCCGTGGTGCGCGCGCACGCGGATGCCGGTGACGGCGATCCGATCACGAGTGCTGGCCACGTCGTCCACTCTGCCATGCGCGGGCGACGTCCAGCGCGACGCGGGTGCCCGCGACATCGTGCACACGAACGCCCCAGGCTCCCGCCTGCGCGGAGAGCACGCTGACGACCGCGGTCGGCAGGTCGCGATCGCCGACCGGGGCGCCCTCGGGGAGCAGCGCGCCGAGGAACCGCTTGCGCGAGGCGCCCACGAGGATCGGCAGGCCGAGCTCGGCGAGCACGTCGAGGTTGGCGAGCAGTTCCCAGTTCTGCTCGGCGCGCTTGGAGAACCCGAGGCCCGGATCGAGGATGAGCCGCTCGGTGGGCACGCCCGCCGCGACGAGCTCCTCCACCCGCCGGGCGAGCTCGTCGCGCACGTCGCGCGCGACGTCGTCGTACTCGGCGAGGTCGTCCATCCGGTCGGAGTGCCCACGCCAGTGCATCGCGACATAGGTCGCCCCGGATTCGGCGGCGATCCGCGCCATGCCCTCATCGGCGAGCCCGGCGGAGACGTCGTTGATGATCTCGGCGCCGGCCTCGACCGCCGCCCGCGCCGTCGCGGCGCGCATCGTGTCGACGCTCACCCGCAGCCCGCGGCCGGCGAGCTCGCGGATGACGGGGATGACGCGGCGCAGCTCCTCGTCGGGGTCGACACGGGCGGCGCCGGGGCGGGTCGACTCGCCGCCGACGTCGAGCACATCCGCCCCCTCGGCGACCAACTCGAGGGCGTGCGCGATCGCGGCATCCGCATCGAACCATCGCCCGCCGTCGCTGAACGAGTCGGGGGTGACGTTGACCACGCCCATGATGAGGGGCTCGGGCGGCGTCGCCTCAGGCACCGCGCCCCGATCCGATCAGCGCGATGATCTCGGCACGCGCCGCGGGCTCGGCGAGTTCGCCGCGACTGGCGACCGTGACCGTCGAGCTGCGCTCCTGCCGGGCGCCGCGCGCCGTGACGCACCCGTGGACGGCGTCGATCACCACGAGCACGCCGCGGGGGTCGAGTCCGGCGACCAGTGCGTCGGCGACCTCCTCGGCGATGCGCTCCTGCAGCTGCGGGCGGCTCGCGATCGTGTCGATCACGGCCGGGATGCGGCCGAGGCCGACGAGCCGCTCGCCGGGGAGGTAGGCGACGTGCGCGGTGCCGACGAACGGCAGCAGGTGGTGCTCGCACACCGATCGGAAGGCGAGGTCGCGCAGCACCACGGCGTCGGAGGTCGCGGGGATGCCCGCGGCCGTGTCCCCGGACGCGACCGTGTCGGCGAGGTGCGCGAGCGGATCGGCCCCGACGCCGCTGAAGTAATCGGCGTACGCCTCCGCCACGCGCTGCGGCGTGCGCTCGAGCCCCGGGCGTTCGGGGTCCTCGCCGATGGCGAGGAGCAGTTCGCGCACGGCGCGCTCGATGCGGTCGGCGTCGACCCCCGTCATGGCACCCTCCTCTGCGCCCGCCTCCGTGCCCGGGTCACGCCGTGGCGGGACGCGGCTTCGTGCTCGGCGTGCGCGACGCCTTCGCCTCCTCGACGGGCGTGCCGGAGTCGACGCCGCCGTCGACGGCGCCCTGGTCGATCGGCGCCTTACGGCTCGGGAACGGGATCGGCGGACGGTCGGAGACCGGTCGCTTGTCGCTCGAGAGCCAGAGCGGGCGCTCCGGAAGCTTCCGCACGTCCTTGAAGATCTCGGCGATCTGGTGGTGGTCGAGCGTCTCGTGCTCGAGCAGTTCGGCGGCGAGCTTGTCGAGGACGTCGCGGTTGTCGTTCAGCACCTGCCAGGCCTCGTCGTGCGCCTGCTCGATGAGCGTGCGCACCTCGACGTCGACCGTCTCGGCGATCTCCTCGGAGTAGTCGCGCTGGTGGCCCATGTCGCGGCCGAGGAAGACCTCGCCCTGGGACTGGCCGAGCTTCACGGCACCGACGTTGGCCGACATGCCGTACTCGGTCACCATCTTCCGCGCGGTGGCGGTGGCCTTCTCGATGTCGTTCGATGCGCCGGTCGAGGGGTCGTGGAACACGATCTCCTCGGCGACGCGGCCGCCCATGGCGTAGGTGAGCTGGTCGAGCAGCTCGTTGCGCGTGACGGAGTACTTGTCCTCCAGCGGCAGCACCATGGTGTAGCCGAGTGCGCGACCGCGCGGCAGGATCGTGATCTTCGTGACCGGGTCGGTGTGGTTCATCGCCGCCGCCGCGAGCGCGTGGCCGCCCTCGTGGTAGGCCGTGATGAGCTTCTCCTTATCCTTCATCACGCGGGTGCGGCGCTGCGGGCCGGCGATCACGCGGTCGACGGCCTCGTCGAGCGCGCGGTTGTCGATGAGCTGCGCGTTCGAGCGGGCGGTGAGCAGCGCCGCCTCGTTGAGGACGTTGGCGAGGTCGGCGCCGGTGAACCCGGGCGTCTTCCGGGCGAGGACCTCGAGGTCGACGCCGTTCGCGAGCGGCTTGCCCTTCGAGTGCACCTCGAGGATCTTCTGACGGCCCTTGAGGTCGGGCGCGTCGACGCCGATCTGCCGGTCGAAGCGGCCGGGGCGCAGGAGCGCGGGGTCGAGGATGTCGGGGCGGTTGGTCGCCGCGATGAGGATGACGTTGGTCTTCGGGTCGAAGCCGTCCATCTCGACGAGCAGCTGGTTCAGCGTCTGCTCGCGCTCGTCGTGTCCGCCGCCGAGGCCGGCGCCGCGGTGGCGGCCGACCGCGTCGATCTCGTCGACGAAGATGATGGCCGGCGCGTTCTGCTTGGCCTGGTCGAACAGGTCGCGGACGCGGCTCGCGCCGACGCCGACGAACATCTCGACGAAGTCGGAACCCGAGATGGAGTAGAACGGCACGCCCGCCTCGCCCGCGACCGCGCGCGCGAGGAGCGTCTTGCCGGTGCCGGGAGGACCGTAGAGCAGGACGCCCTTGGGGATCCGTGCGCCGACGGCCTGGAACTTGGCCGGCTCCTTGAGGAACTCCTTGATCTCGTGGAGCTCCTCGATGGCCTCCTCGGCGCCGGCGACGTCGGCGAAGGTGACCTTCGGGCTCTCCTTCGAGACGAGCTTGGCCTTCGACTTGCCGAACTGCATGACGCGATTGCCGCCGCCTTGCATGCCCGAGAGGATGATCCAGAAGAAGAGGCCGATGAGCACGAGCGGCAGCAGGATGCCGAGCATCGAGAGGAACCAGTTCGGCTGCGGGACCTCGTCGTCGAAGCCGTCGGCCGGGTTGGCCGCGTCGACCGCGGCGATGACGTCGTCGCCGCGCGGCGTGACGTAGTAGAACTGCACCTGCGTGCCGAGGTCCTCCTCGGCCTCGGCGAGCGTGAGGTCGACGCGGTTCTCGACGTCGACGATCTTCACCGCCGTAACCTTGCCGTCGTTCAGGAGCTCGAGCCCCTGCTGCGTCGAGACCTCGCGGAAACCCGACTGGGTGATCAGGGTCGACCCGATCCACACCGCGATGATGGCCAGCACGATGTAGAGGATCGGCCCGCGCAGGAGCTTCTTCATGTTCATGGTGGTAGCAGGCTACCCTCTGGCCACTGAGCGCCGGCTCCCTGTTCGCTGAAAGCGCGCACGCCCGCGCGCTCACGCCGTCGGCGGCGCGCCGTCGGTCGGCTCGGCCGGCTCGTCGGGCTCGGCGGGCCGGTCCGGCTCGTACTGGGCCATGATCCCGTCGACCGTCGCGGCCGCCTCGCGCGCGCTCGGCGTGTACCCGAGCACGACGGGGAGGAATCGATCCGACGCGAGGGCCTGCAGTCGGAGGTCGCTCCGCGCCACGACGGTGGCCATCCGCCCCGTCGTGCGCAGCAGCGCGATCTCGCCGAACCCCTCGCCCGGCCCGAGCGCCGCAACCCGGCGTCCGTCGTGCAGCACCTCGACCTCGCCGGACTCGATGACGTAGTAGCGATCGCCGACGTCGCCCTGGGCGAACACGGTCTCCCCCGACGGGACGGCGACGGGCTCGAGGCCTCGGGCGAGCTGCTCCACGGATGGCAGCGGCAGCATGCACAGCATGTCGACGCGGCGCAGCAACCCGATCTCGCGGTCGAGGGCGGCCACGGCCCGGTCGAGCCGCCGGAGCCGCCACCAGGATGCCGCCGCGAGCACGGGGCACAGCAGGCCGATCGCGATGAGCGCGGGCTGGATGCCGAGCCATCCGACCAGCGCCGCGGCGACGACGCCGCCGATGCCGACGAAGATCGCGACCGTGCTCTCGAGCACGCCGAAGACGCGCGCGAGCACCTCGTCCGGCGCGATCCGGCCGATCAGCGTGAACCCGGTGATGTCGATGAGCGCGTTGCCGACGCCCACGAACGAGAGCAGCACCAGCGCCACCGCCTGCTCCGGGAAGACTCCGACGAGGGCGATCGGCAGGCCCCAGAGGGCCACGCCGACGTCGAACCAGGCGCCGAGCCGCCCGGTCCCGATGAGCAGCGAGGCGCCGAGCGAGCCGAGGACCGCCCCCACCCCGACCGAGGTCATGAGCGCACCGACACCGGGTTCGCCGGTTCCGATGAGCTCGATGGCCACCACCACCGAGAGCACGGTCAGGGCGCCTCGGGTGAGCGACTGCGCGGCCGCGAGCACGAGGATCAGGACGAGGTCGCGGTCGCGCGCGACGGCGCGGAGCCCGTCGACGGCCTCCCGCGCGATGTTCGGCCGCTCGGGAGCCGGTGGGCGGGGCGGCGCGGTGTAGCGGAGGCCGACGAGCAGGGCGGCGGCGGCGAACGAGGCGGCGGCCGCGACGGCGAAGACGACGTCGACGCCGGTGAACTGCAGCAGGACCGCCGCGAGCAGGGGGCCCGCGACCGTCGCCGCGGAATCGAGCAGCCCGCGCACCATGTTCGCACTCGCGAGCTCGTACCCGGTCCGGCAGAGCGAGGGCAGCAGGGCCGAGTGCGCCGGACGGTAGAGCGTCGCGGCGATCGTCGACACCACGGCGAGCGCGTAGACGAACGCCGCAGGGCCGGTGAGGGCGACGACGACCCCCGCCCCCGCCGTCGCCACGCCGCGCACGATCGACACGAGGATGAGGACCCGTTCCCGGCGCCCGCGGTCGGCGATCGGCGAGAGCAGCGGGGCGAGCAGCGCCGACGGCAGCATGCGGAGCAGTCCGACGAGTCCGACGGCCGCGGCGCCGCCGTCGCGGTAGGCGACGATCCCGAGGGCCACCGTGAACGCCCACTCGGCGGTCCATGCCCCGAGGAAGCTGAGCTGCGCACGGCGCAGGTCGGCGTTGCGCCAATTGCTGGCGAACGCGGCGCCGGCGTCCCGCACCCTGCTGCGACGCCCGCCCTCACCCATCAGACGACCCCGACCTACGGGCGCACGGCGCTCAGCTGTAGACGTGCGGCGCGAGGATCGCGACGTCGCGCAGGTTGCGGTACCGCTCCGCGAAGTCGAGCCCGTAGCCGACGACGAACTGGTTCGGGATGTCGAAGCCGAGGTACTTCACGTCGATCTCGACCTTCGCGGCATCCGGCTTGCGCAGCAGTGCGCAGATCTCGATGGAGGCCGCGCCGCGCGAGGCGAGGTTGCCGAGCAGCCAGCTGAGCGTGAGCCCGGAGTCGATGATGTCCTCGACGATGAGCACGTGGCGGCCCGAGAGGTCGGTGTCGAGGTCCTTCAGGATCTTCACGACCCCAGAGGACTGCGTGCCGGCGCCGTACGAGGAGACCGCCATCCAGTCCATGGTCACGTGCGGCGTCAGCTCGCGCGCGAGGTCGGCCATCACCATGACCGCGCCCTTGAGCACGCCGACGAGGAGGAGGTCCTGCCCCTCGTAGTCGGCTTCGATGCGTCGCGCCAGCTCGGCGAGCTTGTCGCGGATCTGCTGCTCGGTCACGAGCACTTCCGTCAGGTCGGCCTCGATCTCGCGCGAATCCATCCCGAGCTCCTCCTGCGTGCGTCTGGGCGAACGGATGCCACGAGCCTACGCCGCGCGTCAGTGGTCGTGCGGCAGCACTTCGGTCGAGCCCGTCGTCGAGAGCACGACGTGCCCGCCGGCGCGGGTGGCGCGGATGCCCCGGGGCAGGTCGATGGGGCCCTGCCCGTGCCAGTCGGTGACGAGTCGGGCGACCTCGAGCGTCTGGCCGCGCGACAGCGACACCCCGAACTCGCTGTCGACGACATGGCGGATGATGCGCTGCCGGAGGGCGGCCGGGTTGGCGGCAAGCGCCGCCGCCGAGATCGCGATGCCCGCCTCGGCGGGCTCGCAGATCTCCTCGATGAACTCGTCGATCTGGTCGGCGAACGCCTGCTCGTCCTCGCGGAGCTGCTCGGCGGTGCGCGCGAGCGCCTCGGCGACACCGGGTCCGAGCTCGGCCTCGAGCACGGGCAGCACCCCTTCACGCACGCGCACGCGTGCGTACGCGGGGTCGAGGTTGTGCGGGTCGTCCCACGGCGAGAGGCCCGCGTCGACGCACGCCTGCCTCGTCGTCGCGCGGCGGATGCCGAGCAGCGGCCGCACGTATCGCCCGGTGCGGGCGGCCATGCCGCCGAGGCTCGCCGACCCCGACCCGCGCGCGAGCCCGAGCAGCACCGTCTCGGCCTGGTCGTCGAGCGTGTGGCCGAGCAGCACGAGCTCGGCGCCGGTCGCGCGTGCGGCGCCGTCCAGCGCGGCGTAGCGGGCGGCGCGGGCGGCACCCTCGGGGCCGGCGCCGCCCGGCGCGGCGGCGGCATCGACCCGCTCGACCAGCACCGGGTCGAGCCCGAGGTCGCGGGCGACGGATGCCGCGGCATCCGCCTGCTCGGACGAACCCGGCTGCAGCCCGTGGTCGACCACGATCGCGCCGGCGCGCCATCCGCTCCTCGGCGCCTCGAAGGCCGCCGCCGCGGCGAGCGCGAGCGAGTCGGGACCGCCCGAGAGCGCGACGAGCGCGAGCGGGGAGTCGTCGCGCGACACGAGCACCCCCCGCACCGCGCGTCGCACGTCGGCGATCGGCGGCGTCAGGCGGGGACGGCGCTCTGAGGGCATCACGTAACCTTATTCCGTCGCCAGCGGCGCCCATCGGGCGCGCGGCGGCACCGGAGCCGTCACGGCCCGCGAGACCTTCCAGACTCCACCATCCGAAACGAGGAGAGCACATGGGCGAGTACGCCGCCGTCATCGAGATCCCCAAGGGGAGCCGCAACAAGTACGAGGTCGACCACGAGACCGGCCGGGTCTTCCTCGACCGCGTGCTCTACACGAACTTCGTGTACCCGACCGACTACGGCTTCTTCGAGAACACGCTCGGCGACGACGGCGACCCGCTCGACGTGCTCGTGCTCACCCAGTACCCGCTCTTCCCGGGCGTCGGCGTGAAGGTCCGCCCCGTGGGCGTCTTCAACATGGTCGACGACGGCGGCGGCGATGCCAAGGTCATCGCGGTGCCCGCGGGCGACCCGCGCTGGGACTACATCCAGGACGTCGACGACGTCCCCGAGTACACCCGCAAGGAGATCGAGCACTTCTTCGAGCACTACAAGGACCTCGAGCCCGGCAAGTGGGTCAAGACCGAGGGCTGGGCGAACGCCGCCGAGGCCGAGTCGCTCATCGCGAAGGCGATCGAGGCGTACCCGGGCCACTGAGCCCGAGCGGATGCCGCGGCATCCGCCTGCACGCACCGAGGGGGCGAGCCTGACGGCTCGCCCCCTCGTCGTGTCTGTCGGCGCGGACCTCAGCCGAGGTAGATGCCGCGAGCCGCGAGGAACGGGACGGGGTCGATGCGGCTCCAGCCGCTGTAGACCTCGAAGTGCAGGTGGCAGCCCGTCGACGCACCCGTGGTGCCGCTCGACGCGATCACCTGCCCGGAGCTCACCCGTTGGCCGTAGCCGACGAACAGGCCGCCGGGGCGGATGTGCGCGTAGCCGGTCGAGATGCCGCCGCCGTGGTCGATCTTGATGAAGTTGCCGTAGCTGCCCGACCATCCGGCGTAGACGACGGTGCCGGAGTTCGCGGCGTAGATCGGCGCGGAGCATCCGGTCGCGAGGTCGGTGGCGTAGTGGAACGAGTTCGAGCAGTAGCCGCCGCTGCAGATCACCTGGCGGGGCCCGTAGCTGCCGGAGATCCAGCCGTAGGCGGGCTTGGACCAGCCGGAGGAGACCGTCTGGCCGCCGCCGCCCCCGCCGCCGCTGCTGCTGCCGCCGCCACCGCCGCCTGCTGCGGCCGCCGCCGCTGCTGCTGCCGCTGCCGCCGCCGCTGCGGCCGCCGCTGCCGCCGCGCGTCGCCGGCGCTCCTCCTCTTCCTTCCGCTTGCGCTCGCCCTCCTGGTAGGCGGCCGCCGTCTTGGCCTCCTTGTCCCTGAGGAACTTGAGCTGCTGGTCGAGCTCGATCTTCTTCTCCTCGGACTCGGCCAGCGCCTGCTCGGCCGCGGCCTGCGCCGCCTGCGCGGCCGCGAGCGCCTGCTCGGCCGCGACGCGCAGCTTCTCGCGCTCGGCACGCGCCACCTCGGCCTGGTCGGCGAGCGACTGCGCGGCGTTGCCCGCCTCCTCGGCCTGCTCGTAGATGTCGGCCGTGCGCTCGACGAGCTTCTCCATCGATCCGAGCTTCGCGAGCAGCTCGTCGGTGCGGGCCGCGTCGCCCGCGTCGAACATGAGGTTCACGCCGAGATCGGAACCGCCCGTGCGGTAGAGCTGCGCCGCGAGCTGGCCGGCGTTCCGCTCGGCCTCCTCGGCCTCGGCCTTCGCCTCGTCGGCCTGCGCCTGGATCTCGTCCGCTCGACGCACCGCGTCGTCGTACTCCTGCTGCGCCACGATGAGCTCGTCCGTGCGACGCTGCGCCTCGGCTCGTGCCGCCTCGACGTTCGCCTCCAGGTCGGCGATGAGGCCGATGATCTCGTCGACGGCCTGGGCGGCGGCCCTCGTGTTCGCCTTGGCCTTCTGCACCTCGTCCCACGTGGGGTAGTCGGCCGCCGACGCGGCGATCGGGTTCGCCACGATCCCGGCGGTCGCCGCGAGCGCGATGACGAGCGAGCCCGCGAGGGCGCGCATGCGCGACCCCCGAGTGGCTCGGCGTCTGGCGATCAACGACATGCTCCCCCATCCGCGCGGGCCCTGCGGCACCGCGCTCGCGTGCCCGACACGCGGGCAGTGGCCTTGCCACACTAGGTTCGGTTCGGGCGCGGATCGGGCATTTCCGCCGCGCGTGGCGCGTCTTGCCCGCCGCGTTTTGGATTCTGGCCGAGGTATGCGTATGCTTTCTTCTCGGCGGTCGAGCCCCCGGGCACGACCTTCCGGCCCCATCGTTTAGCGGCCTAGGACACCGCCCTTTCACGGCGGCAGCACGGGTTCGAATCCCGTTGGGGTCACCCAGACGATGGGTTTACAATTGAACAGCTTCATTACGAGGCCCTGTGGCGCAGTTGGTTAGCGTGCCGCCCTGTCACGGCGGAGGTCGCGGGTTCAAGTCCCGTCAGGGTCGCTCAGGCGACAAGCCCTTTCCCTTTCGAGAGAAGGGGCTTTCTCCTTATCATCGAGGTGTTCCGCACCCCGAGGCTCTGTAGCTCAGTTGGTAGAGCGTTCGACTGAAAATCGAAAGGTCACCGGATCGATGCCGGTCGGAGCCACAACGAAAACCCCCGGGTGACCGGGGGTTTCGTCGTTTCACGAGGCAGTTGGGCCCGGTCTGCGGTGAGCGTGTGCCATTGTTGTGCCATTAACCCCGGCCCAGGGCTCGCTTCTGTGCCATTCGTGGCTCGCCGCTTTGGTCACGATCGTCGGCTCCGAGCGCCGCATTCAGGGCCGCGCCAGCGCGGAGGGCGACACCCTCGCGAGCGCGCGAGTAGCGCTCGGTGACCTGGAGGCTCGAGTGGCCGAGCGTCGCTTGCACGTCGGGTGCACTCGCGCCGGCGTCGAAGAGGATCGTCGCGAACGTGTGGCGCAGGTCATGGATGCGCAGGTCGGGTTTGCCGATCGCGACCCGCAGCGCGTCCCAGTCGACGGCTCGGCGCACGTTGTGGCTTGTGAGGCGTCCGCCGTCGGCCCCGTCGAAGAGCAAGGCGCTCTCACGCTTTCCCCGTGCTGCAGCCTCGGCATACGGGCGCAGCGCGTCGATCAGCGGGACGTCCCGCGATTTGTGACTCTTCGGCGATTGCTCGATGAGCTCGCCACGCATGCCCGGGCTCAGCGACCGACTGACACGGATGACACCGCGACCGAAGTCGACGTCGCCGACCCGAAGAGCGGTGGCCTCCCCCGCTCGCATGCCGGTATACACCAGCGCCGCGAGGTAGCGGCGGTAAACGCCATCGGGCACCAACTCGAGCATGATGCGGATCTGGTCGAAGGTCAGCGCACGTGAGACCGGCGAAATCGACTCGCGCATGCTCGGCCGCTTCACCTCCCGCGCCGGGTTGTAGTCGATGAACCGAGAGCGGCGGGCGCCATCAAGGAGCCGCGAGAGCATCGCGAGTGCATCGTTCTTGGCGGATGCACCGCCCGACCACGCGACCATCGCCGACTCGATCATCGGCGAGGTGATGTCCTCGAGCCGGTGACGGCCGAGGCTCGGCTTCACGCGAATTCGCCAGGCGACGCCGTAGCTGCGGGCCGTAGCCGGTCGGATGGACGCCTCGATCGCCGGCCAGTACTTCTCATGCCACTGGTCCAGCGTCATCGACCCGTTCGGGTTGCGGCCGGCGACCATCTTGGCCAGCTCGCGCTTGGCCTCGGCGAGCGTCAGGAAGGTTCGGGAGCGCTCAGCGGCGCCGCCCTCGACGCTCGGGCCGACGACGCGGATCTGGTAGCGCTGCCGGTCGGCGCGCCAGCGAATGCCCTCAGGCAGCGGCCTACCCGTGCGCGGATCAACCCGCGACGGGGTGTCCTTCGTCGGCCTCCCGGCCATCAGTGTTCCGTTCCACCCCGCGCGAGCAGCTCGTCGATCGTGTCGGCGCTCCAGAGCAGGTGCTTGCCCATGCGAGCGTCAGGTTCGGGGATGAGCCCGTCGTGTCGCAGCTTGTCGAAGCTCGAGACCGGGATGCGGCGCCGCTCGGCTGCCTCGACGCGGCTCAGATACTCGACCCTCCACGCGGTGTCGACCATGGCGCTCCCCCTCGACTCATCGGCCGCCAGTTGGCATCTCATGAATGCCGACTCACACGCGGCTATTTGCAAGTACCTGAGATTACCACCTGTCGCGGGTTTCGGCAAATACCTGAGTTGCGTCGCTAGACTCAAGCCATGGGCCTTCCCGAACCGTCCCCATGGGCGGACCAGTCGCAAGACGGACTGCTTGACGCGACCGACCTGCCCGACGGCTGGTACCTCCCGAACCGCTTTCGCGGCGAGCGGAGCGACGACGCGAGCGCGCAGATCGACGAACTCCTCGGATACAACGACTGGGCCAACACCGAAAATGAGGCTCAGGGGCAGCAGGAGTCCGACCTTAACGAGACGATCGACGGCCGCTGGAGATACCTCGAGCACAAGGCCACGCAGACTCGCGTGATGATCCGCCTACAGCGGCAGCAGTTCGCCGTGCCCGAGGAGATCCGCATCACCGGCGTGATCTACCTCCCCTGGCGCCCAGGCGACCCGATCACGAGCCAACTGCTGCGCGAGCTCCCGACCGCCCGCATCGAGGCCGCGATCAACAAGCGCCTCTTCGCGATGAAGCGCACCGAGACGATCACCGGCGGCAAGATCGTGCTGCCGTCAGGGCGCAAGGTCAGCGAGCGCGACCTGCTCAAGCCGCTCGGCGACCCGAAGAAGGTGCCGGACTTCTACGAGCTGGTCGCGCTCCAGCACGGCCGGCTGACGCAGCAGGGTGACGCGAATCCGAGCGCGACGATGGCGCAGCTCAACGGCGTCGCCCTCTCCACCGCGCAGGGCTGGATCACGAAGGCGCGCGAGCGCGGGCTGCTTCCACCCGGCCGGCGTGGCCGAGCTGGATAACGACACGAGAAGGCGTGATCTGATGTGCCACCGATTCGGCAATGATTCGGAAGGGATCGACAGCACACCGAGTGCCCAGCGCCTCCGTTTGGACAATCCATGCCAGGCGGTTCGTTGAGATCTCGCGAGTTTGGACCGAATCTTCGACGGCGAGTCCGCCGAGCGGCAGCGTAAGCGCGCTGGCGTCGATGCCAGACACGACATGCATGCCTATCGCCCGAAGGCCGATGTCTCCACTGCACAACCGGAAGTATGGGTTGAAGGTCGCGGGCGCCTCGGGTCTCCGAGGCGTGTGCGATTGTTCCTATCCACTCGGCAGCCAGGTGTCGAAGTGCAGCGAGAGGTACGACAGATGACCAACGGCATCCGAGCGGACATCGAACCGGTCGCGCTAACTCCAGGGCAACCATTCAAGGTACAAATCGTTGGAGCGGCGCGATGGGCGGGTCAGGTGGTACAGGCCGTGATCGATGGTGCGGACGACACGGAGATCATGTGGCTTTCAACGCTCTCCGTAGCGCTGGACGGCACGGGGTGCGGCACCGCGACGCATCCCGGCATCGAGGTCGCGCGAGAAACGGTGGTGTGGGTGACCGCAATCGGGCCGGAAGGGCAGGTCGAACGTATAGAGACCGTAGCCCTGTCCATCGTCGGCTCCCCGGAGCCAGTCGGCCGAGACGAGATCGTGGCTCGCCATCTCGATATCACCAGCGAGAGGGAGTCCCGGTATCGGCAGCCGATGGGACAACAGGCTGAAGGGCTCGCTCGTCACCGAGTTGCGTACATCGTTGAGAACCTTCTCGTCACCCGAACGCTTCACTTTCACCACGGATCTGTTCACGCGCTAGACCTGACACTTCATGAGTCCGACCTACGGGCGGCCGTTAACCACGCGCTGGAGATGCTCGGCTGGGCATCGCGAGTCGCCGACGAAGGTTGGAGAACCAACATGAGACGGAACGACTTCGCCGTGATCGAGTTTCCCGAAGTATGGGCATCGGAATGGGCCGACGCGGAGCGCAATTCACTGGCCGACGCTGAGCGTTACATGAGCGCAATTGCCTTTCTACGGCACGCAGCCCCGCGCCTGGTGATGATCGTAATCGAGCGCGAAGGGCCACCCATCAGCTCGAAGATGCGTACATTCCGGGTGCCGTACCAAGGCAATCTCGTCGGCGGTCCGATTGCAGGCGAGAATCAAGTCGATTTCCTAGCCACGGCCGAAGCGCTCGATACCGATCCCAAGAGCGCACTCTACGTCAGCTTGTATCTTGACGCACGACGCGACGGTGACCCGGATTCGCGCTACTTCAAGCTTTGGAGCGTGCTCGAGACGATTGCCATCAACCGCATTGATCCCGGGCAAGCCGTCCAACTCCCCGACGGGACGCCGTGGCCGAACGGCGCGACAACGGCGCAGGCGGCACCTCGAGTATTCGAACTCGTCCGCCGGTCCAAACTTCCGCAGCGAGATTGGCCAGGCGGAGGACTGTACCCGTTCATTCGAGCCTCTTACGGGCGGCGTACGGCCACTGCGCATTACGGGCGATTTCTTCTCGGCAACCCTGATCAGCTGGCCAAGCCCTGGTACGAGTGGGCTGTCCGAACCATCGCTGATCGACCCGGATCCCCTGATTTTCTGGGGGAGCTGGAGCAGCTCGTACATGACGTCGTCGCGACTGAGATTCGACGAGTGTCCCCTTTGTGAGCCGACTCCGTCTGGTTGTTCGTGCGCGACAACTGCCATGCGGTTCGTCGCTCCCTTCGTTGCCAAGTGTCGCTCGATCAGCGAAGTGGCTTAAAGTTGACGCGAAACCGACCTATCGCTGAGGCAGCCACTGAGTCGAGCTCACTCCGAGGTCACGGAGCCTCAGAAGGGCCATACAGCCTGTTCCTCCAGCAGTCGCGGCACCTTGATGGAGGCGGCCTTTGGATGGGATTGGAGCAACTGGCGGATCGTAAGTACCGTCCGATAGGCATCCTTCACGAGCACCGTCTGTTCCCGCCATATGGAGGGGTCGTACTCGTTGTCCTTGATGTCATGCGCAACCGCTGAGCGCTTCTTGCGAATCAAGCGAAGAGTGGCATCTGCGTGGGGGACACCCCCATCTGGGTCGACCCGGACTGTCTTCTCCATGAAGTCCTTGAGCATCGCGATTGTCCCTCGCTGTGCCTTGAACACGTTGCCCTCGCCATCACGACGCTCCTCAGTCGCATCCACCCTTGCCCGAACGAAGAATTCGTTGCGCATGTTGTCGATCAGCATCTTGTTGAGCTGCTCGATGAAGTTGTTCATCTCACGCTTTGTCGGCCGGATTGGATACCCGAAGTCAGTTGGGCGGTTCTCTCGGGCATAGAGGTTCCGGTACAGACGAGGCCACCCGATCGCATCGCAGATCTCGTTTACGAGCTTCATCTCCTCGAGCAGCGCGCTGTAGGGGCTCAGACGTTCGGGAAACCGACCCATGAGGTGCGGTCGAACCCAGTCGGGGTGCAGAACCCAGTCTTGATGGTCGTGCTCGAACGACTTCCAGTACGACTGCTCGTTGGCGGACAGATCATGGAGGTACCGCAGGGGCACCCCGACAACAATCTCGTCCTCCTTCGGGTCGGGGTGAAACCCGATGCTGAAGGTCGTGAGGTACGTGTCCAGGGGTGTGCCCTCGCGCGCGCGGATTTCACCCCCGATGTCGAATGTGTAGTCATAACGCGGGTCTTCCCGGTACTTCGCCAAGACTTCGGCTCGGAAGAAGACCGAGTCGAGTTGCCCCGCCCCTAGGGCGAGCGCTGCGGAATACGGCGCACTCGGATAGCGCGAACCTGCTCCCACCTCCGCGAGGGTCTTCTTCGTCGGATACAGGACCGCGCCGGTCACGCCACCGCGCCTAATGACCTCGGCATAGTTTGCCTCCGCGCCCTGATGAGAAAAGCCCATGATGTGCGGGTTGGTCATCTCGTGCCCGAAGTTCGCATACACGGCACCCTCTGCCACGAGCTCCACAACCAGTTCCTCGGCATCGACGGGCAAGTCTTCGACTGCCCCGACGAGCAGAGTGGCGTCGACGCCGTTGAAGTCGGGCGAGTCCAGGTACCTCTCAGTGATCTGTTCCTGCAGGAGCTCCTTCATGCCATCACGCATCGACACTTCAGAGCCTGCTTCCATGCCGATCATCTTGCCTGATGGTGCAGCGATCTTCGATCCGATGGTCAAGAGCCACATTTCAGCTCATGCCGCCCTGAGGGCCCTCCGAACCGCGCGGAAGTGCTCCTCCCAGTTAGCTCGACGACCCCCCGCAGTCCGACTTCACCCGCGGTCGGCGTCAGCCTGAATGGACGTATGCTACCGTAGGTAGTTGCAAGAACCTGAGCTAGCCCGGAGGCAAATGCGTGGTGGAGTGATCCTGTACCGGGGCTCCGGGGCCGACGCGCGCCGATACCTCGAGTCCGATCGCTCCCGCGCCGACGACTACTACCTTGAGGGCGGCACTGCGCTGGCCGAGTTCTCCGTCGTCGGCGGCAGCGGCGACCTGATCGGCGAGGGCGCACTCACCCCCGACCAGTACGCCCAGTGGGTCGATTGGATCAATCCGCTCACCGGCGAGTCGATGGGAACGCCCCGCCACGCCGGCGACGCCCGCCATGGATCGCCGCGGTTCGCCGAGATGGTCGTCAACGCGCCGAAGTCGCTGTCTATCGCCGCGGCGCTGCACCCCGAGGTATCCGATGCCCTCGATGATGCACAGCGCGACGCGGTCACCGAGATCCGCGTCTGGCTCGGCCAGCACTCGGTCACGCGAGTCGGCCCGCGCGGGGCACAGCGGGTGGTGTCCGTCGAGCAGTTCGAGACGGTCGCGGTCTCGCACAAGACCTCGCGGGCCGGCGACCCGCACCGGCACATCCACTTCCAGATCGGCACACGCGTGTGGGCGGATGACGCGTGGCGAGGTCTCGACACGGCGTCGCTGTTCCGGCAGCAAGGCGCGATCCGCGCGCTCGGTACCGCCGTGATCGCGGCGCATCCGCACCTCGCGGCCGCGCTCGATGCGCATGGCCTCACGCTCGATCCGGTGACGGCCGAGGTCACCGAACTGCAGCCGTTCAACGCGGCGATGAGCAAGCGTGCCGAGCAGGTTGCGCGCAACCTGGCACGCTTCGAGAAGGACTGGCGTGCGGAGCATCCGGGCCAAGAACCCGGACCCGCAGCGATGTCGCGACTGACCGCGATGGCGTGGGATCGCGAGCGGCCGCACAAGAAGCCGACCGAGCTCGGCAGCGAGGATGCGTGGCGACGCGAGCTAGAGACATCCGGCTACCGACCTGATCTCGAACGTGTGCGGGCGCAACGGGCCGTCGCGCTCGATCAGCTGAGCGCGCAGGATGTCGCGTCGCGCGCGCTCGATCGATGCGTGGTCGCCGCGTCGACGTGGACGCTGCACGACATCCAGGCGCACGTATCGCACCTCGTGACCGAGGCCGGCGTGCGTGCCGACCCGACACCGCTGTGCGAGTTCGTCACGCGCGCGACCCAGCTGGCAGAGGAGAACTGCCTGTCAGTGCTGCCGCCCGATGATCCGCGTCCTGAGCACGTCGCGCACCTGACGAGCGTGCACGTCATCGCCGTCGAGACCCGGCTGCGCGATCTGCTCACGGCGCGCGCCGAGCGGCCGCAGCAACGCACACCGGACCTGTCGCACATCGCGCAGCGACTCGGACTCGACCCGGCGCAGGCGCGTGCGGCTGCAGCCGTGGCATCCGCTCAATCGCTCGTCGTCGTGGAGGGGGCAGCCGGCGCGGGCAAGACGACGATGCTCGCCGCCGCGATCAAGGCGGCGGCAATGCAGGGTCGCAAGACGCGTGTGGTCAGGCCGACGTTGCGCACCAGGAGCTCGGGATTGCGGCCGACAGCGTCGCCAAGCTCGTGCACGAGCACGGGTGGCGGTGGAATAGCGACGGCGTGTGGACGCGGCTCGCCATCGGCGACCACGACCCGGATACGGATGCCGCATATGCCGGCCCCGCGGCATCCGCTCGATTGCGCCGCGGCGAGCGGATCGTCGTCGACGAGGCGGGCATGCTCGATCAGGACTCTGCGCTCGCGCTGCTGACCATCGCCGATGAGGCTGGCGCCACGGTCGCCCTAGTTGGCGACCCCGCTCAGCTCGCCGCGGTCGGACGTGGCGGCGTCCTCGACATGGCCGCACAACTGCTCCCCCGCGTGCACCGCATGACGGCTGTGCACCGATTCGTCGACCCTGAGTACGCCGCGCTCACCGTGCAAATGCGGCGCGGGGATCATCCGGAGGCGGTCTTCGATCGGCTGTACACGCTCGGTCTCGTTGCGATTCATGAGAGCCCAGATGCGCAGCTCGAGGCGCTTGCGCGCGAGTGGCGCGAGGGTTGCGCGATGACGGTCGCGACGAACGACGAGGCGCGCGAGCTGAATACGCGGATACGCAAGGAGCGGGTGCGATCCGGCGATGTCGATGACTGCCGCACGGTGTTCGGAAGCGATGGGCTGAGCATCGGGCGCGGGGATGTGATTCAGACGCGTCGGAATGACTCTGGCGTGAGGGTGGCCAATCGGCAGGTATGGGTCGTTCGGAGCGTCGACGACGATGGCGCGGTCTGGGCGACGGAGCGCGCCGCCGGTCGTCGGCCGCGGTCAATCCGACTGCCTTCCCAATACGTCGCCAATCACACGCATCTCGCGTACGCGGCGACGGCATACGGGGTGCAGGGCATGACGGTGAACGAGTCACACACGGTGGTCAGCGATGCGATGGATGCGGCGGGTGTCTACGTGGGGATGACGCGTGGGCGGATCTGGAACCGGGTGCACCTCGTCACTGCTCACATGGATGAGGCTTGTGAGCAGTTCATCGTCGCGATGGATCGGGATCACACCGACCGTGGGCTCGTGAGGTCCACCGCAACCGCTCGTGAGTCCGTGCGAGGGCTTACAAACGGCACCGAGAAGCGACTCCGAACTAAGCACGCAACAGAAAACATCCCGTTCAATCGAGACGCCGCATCGAAGAGGACGCCCGAAGCTGGTCTGCGCCGATGAAGATTCGATTCTGCGCGACTTGACCCAATGGCCCGTGCGCGGGGGCGGGAGGCGCGTTCAGCTGAGGTCCCGTGCGCTGCTGGGAAGGGCTCGACGGCAATGCAGTGATCAGACGCACGCGGTTACTGCCGCATCAGCGCCGCCCTCAGTTCCGGTTTAGCCCGTGCTTGCGCGTGTCCAAGGCATTCTTGAAGTGGCTCTCAGCCTCATCAATCGCACGAACTGGTGTCGATGGATCGAACACTCGCAGGATGGAAAAGCGAAAGCTGTTCGGGTCGGTGTTCCGCAGCTCGACATTGCCACCATGCCCGTTCACGGCGTAGATGGTCCAACGCTGGCGGATACTCTCAGCGCCGTCGGCCTTGCCGACGTACTGACGGCCGTCGCGGGTATCGGTGATCAGATAAATGCCTACGACAGATGCGAGCGCGGTTCGCCAGGAGGCGTAGCGGTGCTCGCGCATCACAGCCTGGAGTTGTGCGTAGTCAAGGACCAGACGGTCGAAACCGGGGAAGGGTATCGGCTCCGCATCCGCGATCTCCACAACGGGATATTCGGCAGCCGTTGGGCCGTTGAGCCGCCAGGTACGCGGCGACCTCCATCCGATCACGAGGCGGCCCCGAAGGTCCGACATCTGATCCAAGACAGCGAGGCGGAAGGTACGAAGGGCACCGTCGTTCGAGATCTCGCCGCGATTCTCTACCACCGACCAGAAGCGCGCGCGGTTGCCACCTTCTCGGACGAAGACAACCCAGATCGGCGGCGGGCTGACCGGGAAGACTCTCGGGTTCACGGACTGCTGGCTGGTGTAGCTCAGGATCTCTTCGTCGGTTGAGTCGGCATGGATTCCCTGCAAGCCGGTGTCGTCGTGCTCTCGCACGTAGGCGTGGCGGATCGCTTGGGCGCAGTTGGGATCGATTCCCGCGCTGAGCAGGATCGGGCCGAGCGTCAATGTCATGGGCGGCTTCCGGGCGTGGATGTCTACGAGTCGATGTCATCCTCGCAGGGGTACGGAGCGCTTCCGTTCGCGCCTCGACTCGCTGCTCCAAAGTTCAAGAGCGGCTCAGAGCGCGCCGATCTGCTCCTGCGCCATGGCAAGGAACTTCTCGCGGGCCGCGAGCCGCGCGTCCTCGGCCTGGTCGAGTGCCAAATCCAGGTCCGCCATGTTCTGCTTGTTCAGTTCAGCAGTAAATAGGTCCGAGATGTGATATCTCGAACGCGCATCCAGCGCCCTAACGGACGCCTTCATCGCCGCTTGAAAGTCGCTGGCGGCGTCATACACGTCCTTGGTGCCGACGAGTTGGAGAGCGCTCAGCGCGCGGATCGACGCTGCCGCGAGGACTTGGGCCTCGGCAGGATCGCCGTTCTGCGCGGCGCGAAGGAAATCGTCGGTCGCGGCGAGATGCTCGGAATACACACGAAGCCGCTGGTCGCGAAGCCACTTGGAGTGCTCACGACGGTGCTGAATGAGCGCGCCGATTGCACCAGCAATGATGGTGACAGCGACGCCGCCGAAGATCGAAAGCAGGGCCAAGATCGTCGGGTCAATGGGCTCCACGCTGCACATTCTGACGGCTTGCGACGATCGGACGCTCACGACACGCTCACGACATTGGCCGCTATTGGTCGAAGCCGTGAGCCGCGCCGCGTATGCGGTTGGCACGCCAACTCGCCCAGAAGGCAATGGCCCGGGGCCGAAGAAAAGCTACACCTTCGAATCCGTTCCGAAGAGCGCCATCCGGGAAGTCGTCACCCACGCTCAACACTGGATCCTGTGCCATTAATGTGCCATTAGATGCGCGGAAACCAACTGAAACCAACTGTGACCGTTTCGAAAAATCCCTGATCAGCGCGATATCGCAACCATAAGAACTGAGCGAAAAGGCCCCAGGCTCACTGATAATCGAAAGGTCACCGGATCGATGCCGGTCGGAGCCTCAACAGAAAACCCCCGGTCCGCGGGGGGTTTTCGCTTTTCTGGGCGAGACAATGCTGGGCAATTCGTGCCCACTGCCCACAATTCGCCGCCGGTCTATGTGACTGGGGACGCGTGGACTGCCCACCGGACGCACCGCCCCGCGATCGACAGGTCGCGACGCGAGGATTTCGGGCGGGTCTGTCCGCGTTTCTGTGTAAATGGTCATCGGCTCGGTTGTTCAGTTGAGTCCTAGGCGGTCGCCGTAGGTCATGGCCAGCACGTTCAGGATGCCCTTCCAGCCGGCGGTTTCGCCAGTCGGGTTCGCACGGTTGTGCTGTCGTTGTCGGGCGGCGAGGTAGAGCACTTTGAGCGCGGCCTGCTCGTTCGGGAAGTGCCCGCGCCGGCGCACGGCTTGCCGGAACCTGGCGTTGAGTGACTCGATCGCGTTGGTCGTGTACACGATCCGGCGCAGCTCGAGCGGGAACTCCAGGAACGGGGTGAACTCGCCCCAGGACCGCCGCCACATCTCGACCATCGCCGGGTACTGCCCAGTCCACTCGTCGGCGAACTCGTCGAACCGGGCCTCGGCCGCCGGAATCGTGGGGGCGTGGTATATCTCCTTGATCTCGGCCGCGAGCCGTTTCCAGTGCTTCTTCGACGCGAATCGGAGACTGTTGCGGACCAAGTGGACCACGCAGGTCTGCACCGCGGCTTGCGGCCACGTCGCCCGGATCGATTCGGGGAGCCGTTTCCAGTGCTTCTTCGACGCGAATCGGAGACTGTTGCGGACCAAGTGGACCACGCAGGTCTGCACCGCGGCTTGCGGCCACGTCGCCCGGATCGATTCGGGGAGCCCTTTCAGGCCGTCGCAGCACACGATGATCACGTCCTGGATGCCGCGGTTGCGCAGCTCGGTGAGCATGTTCATCCACTGCTTCGCACCCTCGCCGCCGGACGGGCCGACCCACATGCCCAGCACGTCCCGGTGCCCGTCCAGGTCGATGCCCATCGCCACGTACACCGGCCGGTTCCCGACCGTGCCGGAGCGGATCTTCAGCATGATCGCGTCGATCAGGACCACCGGGTACACCGGCTCGAGCGGACGCGCCTGCCACTCCGCCATCTCGTCCACGATCCGGTCCGTGACCGTGGACACCAGATCCCGCGACACGTCATCGCCGTACAGCTCCGCCAGGTGCGCGGCGATATCGCCGGTCGTCATGCCCTTGGCGTACAACGAGAGCACGTTCTGGTCGAACCCGTCCAGGCGGCGCTGATGCTTCGGCACGATCCGCGGCTCGAACGTGCCGCCCCGATCCCGCGGCACCTGCACCGTGACCTCGCCGATCTCGGTCCGCACCGTCTTCGGACTCGACCCGTTCCGGCTGTTCCCTGATCCGCGGCCGGCGGTCTCGTACCGGTCGTAGCCGAGATGATCGGCCAGCTCGGCCTCCAACGCGGACTGCAGCACCTGCCGGGTCAGCCCGGTCAGCAGCCCGTTCGGACCGGTCAGCTCGATGCCCTGATTCGTCGCCGTCGCGACCAACTGCTCCGCCAGCGCGGACAGATCGACCTCGGCCTCGACGAGCTCACCCGTCCGCGGATTCACCTGCGTGATCCGCTGCAACTCCTTGCCCATGCGCGATTCTCCTCACGCCGCGACCTCACACCGCGGCTATCACGCCGAGCCATTTACACAAAGTTCCCGACAGACCCGACCCGGACCGCTAATTCAGCCGAGGCACTCGAGGAGGTCCGAGCGGAGATGCCTTCTTGCTGTCTTCTCTCTTGGTCCTCCAAGATTGACATCAGGCCGTGCAGCTCGGGGGGGGGGGACGCGGGATGACTGTGTTGTTGTTCGTGCATGGGACGAGCGTGCGCGAATCCGGGCATGACGATTTGTTTTCCACGATCAGGACCCATGTCGCGGCACTCGACCGAGGTTGGTCGGTGGAGACGTGTTATTGGGGCACGGTGCTGGGTGGTGCGCTCAGCGCGGGTGGTGCGTCGGTCCCGGGCTATGACCAGACCCGTCGTCCTGCCGGTACCGAGGACGATGACGTTGCCCTGTGGTCGGTGTTGTACGTGGACCCGTTCGACGAGTTGCGCATTCTGGGGTTGAAGCCTGCTGGCCCAAAACCCTTCGGGAAGCCGCCCTCGGAGGTGCTGCTGCAGGACATGCAGGCGTTCGCCCCGTCGGACGCGACCCGCGAGTTGTTCGACAGCGTCGATCTTGGCGGGCTCCTCGATGAGGCGGTCGCCTCGGTTGGTGCGTCGAGCGAGTTGCGGCGCGCGGCCGCGACCGCAGCCGCAGACCCGGTCGAGCACCGTCAGGCCATCGCCCGCGCGATTGTCGCCCGGACCCTGATGCAATCGGAGGCCGCCGGGATGCCGGCGCCGTCCGCGTGGATGCGGGACCGGCTCGTGCAGCGCGTCGCTTCGGACTTGAAAGCTGACGTTCTCGGCGTGTCGGATTGGCTGAAGAAGACGGCGGGGATGCTGGTGGCAGGCATCGCGACTCCTGCGCTTCTCGCGCACCGCGGCACGGTTACGGATGCCACGACGCCTGCGATCGGTGACATCCTTCGGTTCCTGGCCCATCCCGAGGCGATCGGGCAGTACCTCACCGCTCGGATCGAGGACCTCACCGACCCGGATGTGTACCTGTTGGGGCATTCGCTCGGCGGGATCATGTGCCTGGATCTCCTCGCCCGCGGTGGTGCCGCGAGCGTGCGCGGGCTGATCACGGTCGGCTCGCAAGCCCCGTACTTCCACGAGATCGGCGCACTTCCATCACTTGAACCCGGCGACCCGCTTCCCGCGGACATGCCGCCGTGGCTGAACATCTACGACCGCCGGGATTTCCTGTCCTACGTCGGGGATGGGGTGTTCGGTGACCGGGTGACCGACGTGGAGACGAGCAGCGGGCAACCGTTCCCGCTATCTCACAGCGCGTACTGGCGAAACCCTGAGGTGTGGGAATCGATCTCGGGATTCGTCAAGTAACGAGCTGCAACGAGGGGAGGCCGCCGTGGAGTTCTCGTCGGTGTCGGTGTTGGTGGTGGGGTTGGAGCGGTATGGGTTGCCGGCGGGGTGGGATCTGCCGGGGGCGGGGTTGCAGGCGGTCCGGTTCGTGGAGTGGGCGATCGGGCAGGGTGTGGATCCTGCCCGGGTGCGGTTGGGCTGCACCTGGGTCGACCAGGCCGCCGGCGCGAACGCGGTCGAGGGGTTGGGCGTCCGGCTGGTCGAGGTCGGGAACCAGTCCTTGGTGGGCATCATCGATGACCTCATGCAGGAGGGCGGGGACCTGTTGCTGGTGTACTGGTGCGGGCACGGGGTCGCCGGCACCCAGCTTGAACGGCGGTTGTTGACTGCGGACGCAACCGAGCATGATCTCGCGAACCGGTTCGTGGCTGATATCCAGGCCCGGTTCCAGTCCGATCTCGGTGCGGGGTTTGCCCGGCAGGTGTTCATCATCGACGCGTGCGCGAACCTGCTGGAACACCACGAAGGCGAGCAACGGGCGCTGCCGAGCAACCGGATGCAACCGTTGGGGGTGCGGACGGCGCGGCAGGACTTCTACTTCTCCACCGATATCGGCCAGTACGCCACGTTCGACCAGGCGTCCGGGTCGGCGGTGTACTCCACCGCGATCCTGGACCGGCTCACCGAACTCGGCACCGGGTCCTTCCCCCCGGACTTCGACGCCCTGTTCGACCAGGTCGAACAGGACCTCGCCGCGGGCTCGTTCCCGCGCCCGGTGGCCTGGTCGGTGCAGGTGGACGGGTCGCGGCCCCGTGACCGCACGTTCGGGGGCCAGGCTCGGGTGGTGTTCGGTGACCGGCCGCGGCTGGCCGGTTCGTTCGTGGACCGTGGGGAACTCGACCAACTGCGCGCCGCCCTCGACCAGGGCGGCACGGTTGCGGAGATCTGCGCCCTGTCCGGGATGCGCGGGGTCGGCAAGTCACAGCTCGCATCCGCATACGCCCAAGCCTGCGAGGTGGCCGGGTGGGAACTGGTCGCGTGGGTCACCGCGACCGGACGGGACGAGATCACCCGGCAACTGGCCGCCCTCGCGGTCGAGCTCAGTGCCGCGACCCCGGACACCCCACCGGGCCAAGCCGCGACCGCCCTGCTGAACTGGGTCAACAGCGACACCGGCAGCGACCGGCTGATCGTGTTCGACAACGTCGAACACTTCGACGACCTGGCCGGGCTGATCCCCCGCGGCAACACCGTCCGCGTCATCCTGACCAGCACCCGCACCGGGAAGATCGGCACCCCAATCCACGTCGGCGGATACACCCCCACCCAATCCATCACCTACCTGGAAGAAGCCACCGGGATCACCGACCCGGACGGTGCCACCCAGGTCGCGGACGCCCTCGGACACCTGCCCGTCGCGCTCACCCAGGCCGCGACCACGATCCGACTCACCGGCACCGACTACCCCGGCTACCTCACCCTCCTCCACGACCACCCCCTGAACATCGCCCTGCAACGGGAGGACGGCGACCCCTACCCCGAACACGTCGCCACCGCCATAGCCACCGCGATCGACACCGTCCTGACCTCGCTACCCGACGACCACGCCCGGAACACCGCACGCAAACTGCTCGACGCGATGACCCTGCTGGCCGACACCGGCATCCCCCGCACCTGGGCATCCCACCTCGGCGAAGACCCCATCACCACCCAACTCACCATCGGCAAACTCATCGACGCCAACATCCTCACCCCCACCGCACAACCCGGCACCGAGATCACCCTCCACCGCCTGATCGCCACCGTCCTCCGACAAACCCACACCCCAGAACAAACCACCCACGCCGCCGACACCGCCACCGAACTGATCGATGCCGCGGCCACCGTCCCCGACGACACCCCTTACCTGGAGCACCGGGCCGTGATCGCCACCATCGCGACCCACCTCACCGAACTCACCACCCAACCCCACTCCACCCCACTCACCCACCACCCCCAACTCCTGCAAGTAGCCCTCACCACCGGCTACACCGCCAACACCCTCCACGACCCGTACTCCGCCATCGCCCTCGCCCCCTACCTGGACCTCACCGAACAGGTCTTTGGACCCGAACACCCCAACACCCTCGCCAGCCGCAACAACCTCGCCTACGCGTACGGATCCGCCGGGGACCTGGGCCGGGCGATCCCGCTCTACGAACAGTCCCTGGCTGACATGAAACGCATCCTCGGACCTGACCACCCCACCACCCTCACCAGCCGCAACAACCTCGCCTACGCATACAAAGACGCTGGGAACCTCGACCGGGCGATCCAGCTCTACGAGCAGAACCTCACCGACACGGAGCGAGTCCTCGGACCCGATCACCCGGACACATTCACCGGCCGCAACAACCTCGCCGGCGCGTACAAGGCGGCCGGAAGCTTCGATCAGGTGATCCCGCTTTTCGAACAGAATCTGGCTGACATGGAACACGTTCTCGGAGCCGACCACCCCAACACCCTCACCAGCCGCAACAACCTTGCCGACGCCTACATGAGCGCCGGGAACCTCGATCAGGCCATCCATCTCTACGAACGGACCCTCACCGACCGGCAGCGCGTACTTGGACCGGACCACCCCGACACCCTCAGCAGCCGCAGCAGCCTAGCTAGCGCCTTCGTGACCGCCGAAAACCTCGACACAGGCATCCCCCTGCTCGAGCGAACGCTCGCCGACCGGGAACGCGTCCTCGGATCCGACCACCCCAGCACCCTTATCAGCCGCAACAACCTTGCCAGCGCCTACCGGGACGCCGGAGACTTCGACCGTGCCATCGCGCTACACGAACAGAACCTCACCGACTCCGAACGGGTCCTCGGACCCGACCACCCTCGTACCCTCGCCAGCCGCAACAACCTCGCCGTCGCCCACGTTCATGCCGGGGACTTCGACCAAGCCATCTCGTTGTTCGAGCAGACGCTCGCCGACCGGGAACGCGTCCTCGGACCCGACCACCCCGACACCATCAGCAGCCGCGACGACCTCGCCATCGCCCGAGGCGCCGACGGTGACGTCGGCCCGTCTACGTAGCCCAGCCGGAGCAAGAGAGCCTGCCTTTCTGCAACTCCCGTCCCGCCTCGCGCCTCCGCAGGGCCCCATGATTGCCGCGACCTGCTATTGGGGCACCGGTGCTCGGGGCTCCGCGAACCAGTCCCGCCGGGGACCTAGACCGTGCGATCCCTCTCTACGAACATAACCTCACCGACGCCGAACACCCGCCTCCGACCCGACACTCCCAGCACGATCACCAACCGCAGCAACCTCGCCGGCGGACGTCGCGGCCGCGATTCGCAAGGCTCCGCGTCGGCCGCACGCAATCGCCGTGTCACTCGTAACTCCCTGCTGCCCACGACTCCATCACTAGTGCGCGCGAGACGCGTTCGCGAGCGTGCCCACATCCTGCCCACAGCCGGGCGACTCAGCGATGACATCACGCTGATCACGTTGGCCATCTCTGCCACATCTCGATTGGCCTCGAATGCAGGAGCTGCATGCTCCCGGGCCTGCGGGGTGTCGACGACGGTTGAATTTCGGGCCGATGCGACGGGCGAAATCTGGGCCACGTTTTCGTCGTGTGCTTAGTCTGTCGGATCTTGCGTCTTGATGCTCGGGAGGCTGTCGATGCCGCGGCCGCGGAG